>JGI12048J13642_10321865_pt1 | contig 26666 bp, 16 predicted proteins | sample ElkSlonscriptome_16_FD_13642 | JGI IMG/M metagenome (IMG submission 13642)
GAGCGAAAGAAGTATCTCCAAAGGCTTGAAAAGTTGAAAGAGATCAACGTAGTTGCAGAGTCATCCGCTGTTTATGAAACGGAGCCGGATGCTATGCAGGAGCTATTTCAGAAACATTTTAACAAGCTTTCCCCGGAATGTCAACAAATGCTGCGAATGTATTTCAACGGGGTACCTCTTGAGGAGATCAGGAAATTATTGGGGATGAAAACAGTTCATCATGCATCTGATAAAAAGTACAGGTGCAAGAAAAACCTGATTGAGCGGATCAAATCGGATCCGTTTTTCAAAAAAATGAAAAAATGAAAAATATAGATTATATCATCAGGTACCTGGCAGGAGAGATGGAGGAGGATGAGAAAGCCGCCTTTGAGAAAAGGATCACTGACGACCCCGGTCTCCGGGAGCAGAAAGAGGAGGTAAGAAACATATGGAACGTGATCAGGGAAGAGCTCAGCCTGGAGGATCTCACCGGAAAAGAATCAAAAGAGGAGCTGATCGCTGCGGTGATGGCCGAGCAGGACATACATGAATATGGAAATCGCTCTCCTTCTGAAAATGAGCGGTCATTCAGGAGTAAAACCAGTAAACTTACAAACAAGACTGTGCCAGGCGGGAAAGAACGAAATGTTCTGTTCAAACCTGACTTTCGAATGGGATTGCTGCTGGCAGCGGCGGTAGCATTGTTTATTGTTTTAGTCAAACCGGCTTCGTCTGCACACCGGCTGGCCGGCAACTATTATAACCCCTCTGAAATGAGCATATTGGAAGAACAGTCGATTCAGACCCGAAATGAAGACACCAGGGCAGCCCGGCTGTTCCTTGACGGGAATTACAAGGCAGCCAGGTATTTACTGGAAACAGGTGGTAAACCGGGTATTGAGGAACCTGTATTCGGACTGATGTATGCCATCACATGCTATGAGACCGGTGATACCGCATCTGCAATACAGCTGCTTGAACAACTCTCCGCACTCCAGGAAGCGCCCGCATCCTATGAGGCCCGATGGTATCTTTCGCTGATCCTTGTACGCCAGGACCAATCTGAAAATGCACTCCCCTACCTTTCCCGGCTTGCTGACATGGATGGAAAGTACAGGGGGAAAAGCAGAAAAATGATCCGGCGTATTAACAGGAACATGGACGACCGTTGATAACCTGCTGAAACTGTTACCAAATATTTTATAATTTTAGGCAACCAACCAGCAGGATATGGCAGGATTTCCATTTTACCAGCAGCTTGACGCAATGGATTGCGGTCCGACTTGTCTGCGCATGATCGCAAAATATTATGGCAGGCACTATACACTGCAAACATTGAGGGAGCGCTCATACCTTGCAAGAGACGGAGTCTCCATGCTGGGCATTGCCGATGCTGCAGAATCGATCGGATTCAAGTCATTGGGCGCTTCTCTTACGTGGGAAAAATTAAAAGCAGAGGCACCGCTGCCCCTGATCGCCCACTGGAAACAAAATCACTTTGTAGTGGTCTACAAGATCAGGAAAGACAAGGTGTATGTTGCAGACCCGCAGATTGGACACGTTACCTATACCCGCGAGGAATTCCTGAAAGGGTGGCTGAGTACAAAAAAGGAGGGCGAGGATAAAGGCACGGTGCTGTTGCTGCAACCGACCCCGACCTTCTATCATGCGGATTCTGAAGAACGGAGGGAAAAGGGGCTGGGATTTTTGAAGAAATACCTGTTTCCTCATAAACGCCTTGGAGTTCAGTTGCTGATCGGATTGATCATCGGCTCCGTTATTCAGCTATTGCTACCGTTCCTGTTCCAGGGAATCGTTGATTTTGGAATCGGAAATTCCGATCCCGGATTTATCTACCTGATCCTGGCTTTCCAGTTCGTCCTGATCATGAGTGCCATGGGGGTTAACTTCATCAGGCGATGGATCCTTCTGCATATGAGCACCAGGATCAACATATCGTTGATCTCAGATTTCCTGACCAAGCTTATGAAACTTCCAGTTGGATTTTTTGACACTAAACACACCGGTGATATCCTCCAGCGAATCAGTGATCATAAACGAGTTGAAAGTTTTGTCACAACCTCTTCATTGAATATCCTCTTCTCCCTGTTCAACCTTGTGATCTTTTCGATTGTTCTCGCTATTTTCAGTTGGAAGATCCTCCTGATATTTATAGCCGGATCACTCCTCTATTTCCTGTGGGTATGGATCTTCATGAAAAAAAGACGTGTCCTTGACCACAAACAGTTTACGAAACTATCGGAGAACCAGGGAAAATTAATTCAGCTTGTCCAGGGAATCCAGGACATCAAGATCTTCAATGCCGAACGTTCCAAGAGATGGGAATGGGAAAATATCCAGGCAGGACTTTTCAGGATCAACATGAAGGGTCTGTCAATTGACCAGTACCAGGAGGCGGGAGGCCGGTTCGTAAATGAATTAAAGAACGTACTGATCACTGTAGTTGCAGCGCTGGCTGTAATCAACGGATCCATGACCATCGGTATGCTGCTTGCTGTGAGCTATATTCTTGGACAACTGAATGTGCCACTTGAGCAGATGATCGACTTCATGCATCGTGCCCAGGACGCAGGGATCAGTCTTGAAAGACTAGGTGAGGTCCACGATACCACGGATGAATCTGAAGACCGTGGAGGAATACCACTCCTGCTGGGGAGCTCAGGCATCGCCATTCGGGACCTGTCATTTACCTATGGCGGTCCGCATGCAAAGCCTGTTTTGAAAAATATCAATCTCGGTCTGCCTGCAAATTCAGTCACTGCATTGGTGGGAAGGAGTGGCAGTGGAAAAACAACCCTCGTAAAGCTCCTCCTTGGCTTTTATCCACCCACTGAAGGAGAAATACGCATCGGGGATCAGAGCATCGTACATATCCCGGTCGATTTCTGGAGGAAGCATTGTGGTGTTGTCATGCAAGACGGTTATATTTTTGCTGACACCATTGCCAGGAACATTGCCCTGGGCCAGGAAGATATTGATACAATCAAGCTGGTTCATGCAGCAAAAATGGCATGTATTGATGAATTTATCGATCAGCTGCCCCTGGGATATAACTCCATCATCGGGGCACAAGGGTTATCGCTCAGCGGTGGTGAGAAACAACGCATCCTGATCGCACGGGCAATTTACAACGATCCTGATTTCCTGTTTATCGACGAAGGGACCAGTTCACTTGATGCCACCAATGAGAAAAAGATCATGGACAACCTTACAGAGGTATTCAGGAATAAAACCGTTGTAATCGTCGCTCACCGGCTGAGTACTGTTAAAAATGCCAGTCAGATCGTCCTTCTTGAACAGGGACAGGTCATGGAAAAGGGAACCCACCAGCAGCTCACTGCAAAAAAAGGGAAGTATTATGAGTTGATCCGCAACCAGCTCGAGATGGGAAACAGTTAATTGCTGTCATTTTTTTGAATATCTTGCCAACTATCCATTACATTTGTATAAAAAGCGCGCATGGATAATGACTGGAAGAAGCGATTGGGAGTAGTATATTCCACCAATGAGGATTTCGACTATAGCCAGGATGAATCAACTCCCGATGAGACCCTGCCACCTGAAAAACAGGTGCTGACCATCTCGCTTGATAAAAAACAGAGAAAAGGAAAGGCCGTAACGCTCATTTCAGGGTTCATAGGTAATGATGATGACCTTGATCAACTCGGAACCTTCCTTAAGAAAAAGTGTGGTGTAGGTGGGTCGGTGAAGAATGGTGAGATCATTCTCCAGGGTGATCACAGGCATAAAGTAATGGAGATACTGAACAATAAAGGATACAGAACAAAAAAATCAGGCGGCTGAAAAAACTGACAATGAAAAAAATAATCACAGCGTTCAAATTCATCATTATCTTCCTGTGGCTGAATTCTCCGCACACAATGTCTGCCCAGGTCGCTGAAGAAAAAACCAGCGCTGACACTTCGTATTTTAAACCAGGCGACGACAGCTATAACCTGGTGGAATCGATCATTAAGAATGATACAGGTAATGTGAAGATGCTGCTTGAGAGAGGAGTTGACCCGAACACTGTGTCATCCACCGGTAACTCGGCTCTGATGTATGCATCAGAAAAAGGGAACCTTGCTATCCTGAAGCTTTTGGTGGAGTCAGGAGCAGAAGTGAATACGTCGGGCTTCAATGGTGAAACACCCTTGTTCCTGGCCATCTTCAACAATGATTTTCAATCGGCCAAATATCTGCTTGAGCAGGGTGCCGACCCAAATGTCAAAGATGATTTCGGAGTCACTCCGCTGATCTATGCTGCTGCAACTGACCAGTACCAGTCGGCAGACCTGCTTTTATTCTACGAGGCCGATCCCGGCGTTAGTGATGCTGAGGGGAATGATGCACTCATGGCAGCAGTGACTTTTGAACACCTGCCTACTTCGGACGTGCTCCTTCAAAACGGAATGGATCCGGATACCAGGGATCACAAGGACAACACCCCACTGATCGTGGCTACACAACACGGAACCTATGGGATCCTCGAACTATTGCTCGATTATGATGCAGATGTCAACCTCGCCAACCACAGGAACTACACCCCACTTGCCTATGCCATTACATATGGCGATGTCAGGGCCTCCAGGATGCTGATCGAAAAAGGAGCGGATGTGCAACATGAGGTTGATAAAGGTCGTAACATGGCTGAACTGGCCAGGATCAGCGGGTCGGATTCACTCATTATGCTGGTCGACCAGGAAGGCGGAGAGATTCCCCCGGGACCAGATTTTTCAGAGTTCCGCCTGGTTTTCGGGAACTCTTTTAACAAGACGGATTACCTGATGGCTTTCCGAGGATCACTGACCGATACAAAGCACGGTTATTTCATTGAAACGGGCATTGATTACCGTCCCATTCTGCTGAAGGTACAAATCCAGGCGAATGACTCCCTGTTTCAGTTCAGGGAGAAAAGGATTGGCTGGAGCCACGGTGTCGGTAAATACTTCAGGCTGCATGAAACAGCAAATGGTTCAGAATTTTCGGCCTATGTTGCTGCCAACGGCTACCTCTCTTTTCCAAAATATGCCGGAAGTGCCAAGGATCCTGGAGCTGTATACAATATCATCCCGTCTGCAGGATTATCTGTAAGAGGCCGCTACCTGGGTATCAGGGCAGGTGCCGAATACTATAATTTTGAAAACAAACTGGACAAAGGACTCAAATTCAACCTGTCTGTATTCTTCAGAATCGCTTATCCGGAGGTTCACTATGACAGAAAAGAAATAAACTGGGAATGAAAAAAACCGGCTATTATACAAAGGGTGGATTGCTTTTGCTGATCCTGCTGATTCTGAAACTGACATCATGTGAGCAGGAGGACCTGGATTTCTATATAGATTGTGATTATTGCCTCGAAAGCATACCTGATTCTGCAGACCTGATCATCAACGTGACCATCAATGATGAAAATCCTTATGTTCCGCTCACCTTTTACGTGGGAGATTATGAAAACGGCGTCGTAGACTATGTCGACACATGCAGGACCGACACTTTATATCTCTATTCTGAGATCGGCATGGACTATTCCGTGGTGGCTGAATATAATACGGGCAACGGACCGATCTATGTTGTGGATGGTGACAGGTTAAGGATAGTCAATGGTGAAGGAGAATGTTATACACCCTGCTACTATATCAGGGGAGGAACACTGGACCTGCGCCTCAAATAGTCAGTTGCGGTATTTACCGGAAACCATGATCTTCCCGGAAAACCGGATGTTTCCCTCTTCATCCAAAACGCGCACCAGGTAAAGTCCGTCCCTGTAGAATATTTTATCCGCATCGAAAACCGGATTCCTTTCTTGGATGATACCGGCATGTATCAGCATACCATCCAGTGACAGAAACTCAACCCGCAGCGTTCCCGGAACAGGGTTATCCAGACCAATGGTAAAAGAACCGACAGCCGGATTCGGATAGATCCTGAGGTTTGTCAACTCCCTGGGATCTGCCAGTCTGACAACCCAATACAGTTCTCCTTCCACCTGGTTATTGCTGATCAGGCTGTCGGGTGCTGCTGCAACCAGGTAATTCTGCCAACCGCCTGTTTCAGGGGACAGCTCCTTTCCAATGATCCGAATAGCAAATTCATCAGATTCCCCGGGTGCCAGCATCACAATCAGGGTATCATTCCTTACCAGTTCGCTGTTCAGGTGATAGGTGTATGCCATGGTCTCCATGAATATATTTCCCTGGTTTGCCACACCAACCAGCAGGTCAGCATAATTCCCGCTCACACTGTCGATACCTGATTGCTCCAGTGCCAGATCTGGATACCTGTAGTGCTCTATAAAATAGACAACAGTATCATTCCCGGGATATACATCTCCAACTGCATCAATGCCAACAACCAGACTGTAAGTGCCAGGTTCCGAAAGGTCCATATTCACCGGCAGACTTACAGATACGATCTCGTCCGGTTCCAGTGTTTCATTTCTCTCAACAACACTCCAGGATCCATCTTCAAAACGATAACCGATATTGTAACCATGGATAGATTCTACACCTGAATTGATGACCTGGAGGACCGCGTCATTTACCTGTCCGAGACTGCTGCTGTTCCTCGGACTTGTGATATTCAGCAATCCAAGATCAAGGCTGTCAAAGGTCCCGGATGGAAACACTACATTGTCGATCCAGGCCGCATCCTTTCCCTCGCTTGTATTGCTGTCTTTCATATATCTCCACTCCAGCAGGTGGGTTCCTGCATCGATGGGAAACGCAAATTCTGACCAATCGGTAATGCCCGACCACCTGATAATTCTCACACTGTCGGCATAGAATTCAAGGAAGTCATAATTGTTCTCCGAGGATACACGATAATCAAAAAGCAGTGTATCGGCTACCGTCGTTGAGACTTCGATCAAAAGCGATGTCTGTTCACCGTGACCAATGTTCCCGGACCTCATGGACCAGGGAGCTGCACTATATTCAGTTGAATCGGCTGTCCATCCGGAAGGGCCCGTATGCCATTCATACCTTGAGAGGTCTCCCGTGGAAAAATCGTCAAAATGCTTACCGGCAACAATCATCAGGCTGTCCGACAAGGTTGTGTTACCATCGGTAAGGTGAAATGACGGGGATGATGGTCCGTCCGTCTCTCCGGTGTGTGAAAATACAGCCGAGAAGATCAATACCTCCAGGTTACCAGGCTGTATCCCGGACCTGCCATTGTATTCAAAGCCGGTGACCAGGGGATTTTCAGAAGCTAAGGGTAGTATCTGCAGGGAGTCGGAAACATAGCTCCCTGCATTCCTGACCAACCACCTGAAGCGGATTCTTTCCCCTGCTTCGATAATCCCGTTTCCATCGCCATAGGTGCGATCGTCCCAGCGAATTCCTTCCGACATAAATGCAGCAGAATGAATCGTTTCATTGATAAAGATAACATTACCGTCATCTCCCACGGATTTCCTGATCCGCATATTGAATGGGGCCGGGTCACCCGGCGGATATTTCGTCCGGATCCTGAATACATTTTCCAGTGTGATGGTCTCCCCTGCCTCAATATAGTCGGTATACACCACCGAATCAAGTACTTCAATGTATTCATCATTACAGGAAAGTACCAGTGACTGGGCCCGAAACAGACTTTCACTGCTATTCGACAGATCGATATCGAGAGAGAAGTCCTCTCCTGCTGAAATGGTTCCGTCCGTGACCACAGACTCCTTCGTCAACCTGTAGTCAGACAGCTCCATATAGCCCCGGCGACCGTCACTCCTTACAATCGTATCGATAAAAGGCTGCCGGAAATCACCTGTAACAACGATCACCATTTCCTCTGCCGTGAGTGTATCTGGGATTTCCAGCAAGGCCTGTCCGAATGCGTCACAATGCTTTGCCGTGACCAACTTGCCATTGGTCGATAGCGCAACAAAATCGTATGCTGTTGCATCCACACTAAGCTGTGTCGCTTCCAATGGTATGTTCCGGGGAAATTCTACATCTGGTGCAGCGGGTTGCCTGAACCAGGGGACCAGGGTCGGATCTCCCATTAGCTGGTAGATCTCCCAGTAATACTTCTTTTTATCGCTCAAACTCTCCTGAACCGTCATATTACCAGAGAAGATCATCTCGCCCATGCTTGGCGCCCACTGATCAATGGGTTCATCACCCAAATGGAACAGCTTGTCATAATACCCGAAACCGGTTTCGTCATAGAGTGGGTCTGAACGAATAGGACCAACCCCGACAGACCAGTAGTAATCCTCATCCCAGTATGAATCGTTGGTACATCCAATATACCCAACAGCGCCACGGTCTTTCACCTTAAGCACAGCTTCTGCAAAACAGTCTCTTGATGAAAGATTAAACTGGTTGGTGCTACATCCGTTCCCGATCATCAATCCGTATTGTTGAAGATTGCCGAGCGTATCAATATTTGATAGTCTGAATGCCGGATCCAGCCAACCATAGTATTCCCCGTGCCCGGTATAATTCACCAGCGCCGCTCCATTCCCGATCTCGCCCAGGATCTGATGGTCCTGGGAGGCTGCATCTGGATGAAGGAAGACCTTGCTGTCAATGCCATTCGATGAATTGAAATAGTACTTTTCGGCGTAGCGTATCTGGCCATTTCCGTGGAGCGGACCATATCCGGCATCAAATCCTGCAATCAGCACAGAGCGGTCCAGGAAGGATGGATCAGGAAAAAGGTACTGCTCATACAGGAGTATCTTGTCAACTACATTCACCAGTTGGGTATCATTCTTGACGGATATCCTTCCGTGAAACATCTCTGGAAGATAATCACCCTCCCCGTCAAATGTAGTGTAATAGAGATCTGTGACCTGACCCGAGGACTGGGAGAGGGGAACATGCTCCACATCTCCGGCAATCAGGAGGTACGACGGCGGGGCCATACCCTGCGGGGGCTCATTATACAGAGAATGCATATAGTTTCGGATCGATGCATTGTTATCCCCCACCTCCGGGTCGGACGTGTAAGCCTCAATTACATTGAATCCTTTCATTCTCTTCCAGCTGACGAGTGGCTGAAGAGCCTCCTTAAATAGGGTATCTGACAGAATCACAAGCGTCACCGGTTTTTCCGACACAATCTTCTTCAGTGCAGATCTTTCACTGTCGAGGATGACATTCGGAAATGCCCGCAGGAATTCCTTCTCCATAGCGGCTCCTGCAAAGGTCGGCTTCCGGTCGGGCACCAATCTAAAATCGATTGTATGATAGACCGTTAAGCTGTTTTTTGCCGCATTGTAACGAAATGGATTGAAATGGACCCTGGCAATCCCCATTCCGCGTAGCACTCCCTGGAAATCATACGCAACGAGGGGTGCATATTCATAGGGATCACTTGCATGCTGAAGATCGACAGCGGTTTGCGGACGAACTTCATTCTTTCGGGCGGACTGATGAACGGGCAAGATACTGGATCCGGGAAACAATTGATTCAGGTCGAGCACAGTTGAATCAAGCACTTCAATTTCAAGGGAGTACTGAACAATGGGGTCCGCTTCCAGGAGCCTGGAGAAGACCGGCAACTCAGGGGTTCCCGGCTCACCGGAGGGATATGTGCCCTGCAGAATGAGTTGTACATAATCCGAATCGCCCGAAGCCACAGCATGCAACTCCAGGTGAGAAAGCCTGTAATGTCCGGATATCTCTCCAGACGCTACTGAAACATCAGCCTTCATAGGTCCCCCTGTAAGCATGACTTTTTCCTGCCCCCACAATTGTATGCTGAAGAGGCCGGCCAAAAACACACCTGTCAGGACCAGTGATTTCATGTTTTCATCAATTCGCTTCCAGATCAAAATTAACCAATAATCTCATAGAGAAATTATCTATTGTTAAAACCATTGGTGGCGCATATGGTTGCCTCGATTGAAAATAATTATGATTTATTCGTCAGTTAACCATATTTTCAATATTTTAGAATGCTCAAAACAGTGGCTCCTGATGCTAAGATTAATAGGTATTATCATCTTGTCTGTTTATTCTGTCATGCAGGTTGCAGGACAGGTGAATCAGTACGGCGTACCGGATATTGTGAACTATCCCCCCGAGATTACCGAGGGAAGTGAGCAGAACTGGGCCGTTGTGCAGGATCAGCGCGGGATCATTTATGTGGGGAATGATGATAAGGGGGTACTTGAATTTGACGGAAGTGAATGGAAGGCCATCCCAATTGCAAACAACAGCAATGTATACTCGCTTGCATGTGCCGATGACGGAACGGTTTATGTGGGTGCCGTTTCTGAAATCGGTTACCTGGCACCGGACATTTCGGGCAAGTTATCGTACAAGTCACTTATTCCGATGGTTGATAGCGCAATGCGTGATTTTCATGTGGTTTGGAAAACATACTGTGTAGGTAAAAAGGTCTATTTCCATTCCCAGAAGATGCTGCTTATCTATGATTCAGAATCAAACAACATCAGGACGCTTGACAATGTTGATCACGTATTATTCGGGTTCCATGAAAACGGCAACTATTATGAAGGAAGCTTCTCAGAAGGGTTGTTCGTCCTGCGGAATGATACAATCTTCGAGCAGGCAAAAGGAGGAGAGTTTTACAGCAAAAAAAACATCTACGGACTCGCCTCATTTGATGAACAGCATTTCCTGATCGGTGTAAATTACCAGGACAAGCCATTGTCAAACCTGAGCCGCTACAATGTTGAGACCGGGGAGATCGATTCAACGTTCGCCGAAGAGGAGGTGATTCGGTACCTGAGCAATCATTTCATAACAAATCTGCGAACCCTGGAAGACGGCACCTTTCTTGTGTCCACCTATTCAGGAGGAGTTGCCAGGATCAGCAGGGATGGGAAACTCATTGAAGTGATCTCAAAGGACCAGGGACTTCAAAACCAGATCATTTACAACTCTTATCAGCCGACGGGGAACTACCCATTCTCCCACGTGTGGACAGCCATGGGACTTGGCGTCAGCAAGATCAGCTTTACCAGTCCGCTCAGAAAATTCACAGAAAACTCGGGATTCCAGGGGCTGATCCACTGCATCAACTCCATTGACGGAAAAATCTTTATAGGAACTTCTAACGGGATCTTCGCCATTGAATGGGAGGATGGCTTTCCGCGATTCCAAAAGGTCGGATCCATCAATCAAAACATCTGGGATCTGAAACCATTTACACTTCATACAGGGGAAAATGTACTGCTCGCCATTGGAGAAGGGGGTTTTATTCTGGTGCACAAAGATGGCCGGGAGATCAATATCAAGGACAGGGTTTCAGGGAATATCAGGGAAGAGGATAAGGTGTACTGGGGCTACAACATCCTTCTTGATCCTTTCCGGCCAAATACTGTCTACCTTGGGAGGGAATCTGCAATAGCCTCCATGTCATACAATAATGGCTTATGGAAACAGAAATTCACCATTGAAAAGATCGGTGATGACATACGAACACTCGGGATGCTGTCGCCCGATACACTCTGGTTCAGCTCCAAGCTGAAGGGCGTGGGTTACCTGACCCCGGTTGACTCGACAGGGACCATTCAATTCTTCGATCGATCAAGCGGATTACCGGATGAAGCCGAAAATTCCCTGTTCAATGTCGGAAACGAGCTTCTCATCGGCACTAAGGATGGGATTTACAGGATTGAACGTAACAATGATTCCATGTTTTTTGTGCCGGACTCTCTACTCAACAAGGAACTTGAACCAGGTAAAAATGAAGTTCTGAAAATTGAAGGAAAGCGCAGCAAACAGCTGGCGATCAGTTATGAAAATGAATTTAAAGACTGGCAGGTATCCCTCCTGGAAGCAAAAGAGGAAGGAGGTTATAAGGTCACATCCAAACCTTTCTACAGCATGGAGAATTTCTCCACTGATGCATTCCATATGGTCAATGACAGTGGGATCTGGATCTCAAAGGCAAATGTATTGTACCACTTTGACAAAACAGCAGAATTCAGGCCAGGCAAATTTTCTGCATTGGTGAGGAAAGTCACTGTTGATGAGGGCTCTGTTAAATTCGACGGGACACATCCGAGGAAAGATCAGTCTGATTCGCTTAAGGCTGGTTTAAAGCAGGATCCAGGCATGATACCTACGATTGATTATTCCGAAAACAATATAGAATTCAGGTGGAGTGCACCCTATTTTGACCATGCAGATGAGACTGAGTACAGTTATTACCTGGAGGGATTTTCAAAGGGCTGGTCGGAATGGGAGAAAGTATTGTACCAGGATTTCACCAACCTTCCACACGGGAATTACACCTTCAGGATCAGGGCAAGGAATGTATACGATGATATCAGTGAGATCGACGAATACAGGTTCGTAATTGACAGGCCCCTGTATCTACGGTGGTACGCATTTCTTTTCTATGTGGTTGTGGCAGTATTTATCGTCTACATTATCATCCTCCTCTACACCAGGAGACTGAAGAATGAAAACATCAGGCTGGAAGGGATCATCCAGGACCGGACCACAGAGATAAGGAAACAGAAAGAGGAGCTGACCGACAGTATTGAGTATGCAAGCCGCATCCAGCGGGCTTTACTCCCACCTGAACATATGTTGGAAAACCATGGTTTTGACCACTTTATCCTCTTTCGTCCGAGGGATATTGTAAGCGGCGATTTTTACTGGTTTGGAGAAAACAATGGAAAGATATTCATTGTAGCAGCCGATTGTACAGGACATGGTGTACCCGGTGCTTTCATGAGCATGCTGGGGATCTCATTCCTTGATGAGATCGTGATCAAATCGGGGGTTTCGGAGACCAATAAGATCCTGGATGCACTCCGGAATCATGTAATCACATCTCTGCGGCAGACGGGCAAGAGCATGGATGAATCTACTAAAGACGGAATGGATCTTGCCATGGTGGCAATTGATGAAAAGACACGCGAAATCCAGTATTCAGGTGCATACAACCCGCTGTACGCAATTCGAAAGCTATCGAAAGAGGAAAAGACAAAGATCAGTAAAGGGATCGAACTGGACACAGAACGCGGAACGGTATACAACGAGGAGCACCTGCTTTACCAGATCAGGGCGGACCACATGCCGATCGGAATCTCAGAAAAGGACCATAGTTTTACTTCTTCCGTAATCAATGAGCAGGGAGCAACGATCTACCTTTTCTCTGACGGGTATGTCGATCAGTTTGGTGGCCCCATGGGTAAAAAATTCATGTCGAGGAATTTCAAAAAACTACTCCTCGATATTCAGCATCTTTCGATGGAAAAACAGCGGGAACGGTTAAATGAGGAGCTTATCTCGTGGATGGGTGACATCAACCAGATCGATGATGTACTTGTGATCGGAATCAGGATCTGACCGATTGCATGCATCAGTCGGCACTTCATACTACGAATATAAACTGATTTAAAATACATTGACCAATTGACGGCACAATGACAGGTGGCAATTCAGTACAGATGCAAGGGCTTACAAGGGAAGAATTGCTTGAACAACGCAAGGAACTGGTTGCAAGTATCAAGTATGCCAGTTTCATTCAGAAAGCGATCTTACCCGAGCCCGCTTACCTTGACAAGGTACTTAACGAATATTTTATTTTCCACATGCCCCGTGACATCGTCAGTGGAGATTTTTACTATTGCACACGGATCGAGGAATTTACCATTTTAGCTGCCGGGGATTGTACAGGTCATGGAGTTCCCGGAGCCCTCATGAGCATCATGGGAGGGTCTTTCCTGAACGATATCATGAGCGGCAGAGGACCCTGGAAGGCCAGCAGAATACTGAACCTTTTAAGGGAGAGGGTAATGAAGGCCCTTCATCAAACCGGGATCGATGAGGAGAACAAGGATGCAATTGACATGGCCCTGCTGGTCTTCAATGAAGATACAGGGGAACTTCAGTTCGCCGGGGCAAACAATCCCATGTACCACGTACGCAATGGAAAACTGAAGGAGATCAAGGCCGATAAAATGCCGGTGGGGATCAATGCCATCGAAGAGGATTCGTTCACAAATCATACACTGCAACTTATATCCGATGACATGGTATATATCTTTTCGGATGGATATGCCGATCAGTTTGGAGGGGAAAAAAATAAAAAATTTAAATACGGACCATTCAAGAAAATGCTGTCCAGCATTGCCGGGGAGGAACTGACTGTGCAGAAGCAAAAGCTCTTCTCAACATTTCAATCATGGAAAGGAGAATATGACCAGGTCGACGATGTGCTGGTGATCGGATTGAAACTTATGTGATCAACGCCGTCAGAATTAATCATTATTTTTCATTATACTTGCTATGTAATTCAGGGATTATCTATGAAACTCACAGCATTCCGGATCAGAAATTTCAGGTCGATCAAAGACACCAGCTGGCATGAGCTTGCCTATGACAATATCACATGCCTGATCGGACAAAATGAATCGGGAAAAACATCGATCCTCGAAGGGCTAAAGGCGTTTTATGACAGTCAGCTCATCGAGGACATGCTCAGGAGCGACCTTTCGCTACCCGAGGTTTCCTGTCGGTTTAAGTTTAATTTTGAAGAATTTGAGAGCAGTATCGACCCTGAACGCATCCATCCTGATGTAATTGAAAAGATCAGGTCACTGGACCAAATCTCAATCACGAGGTATTGGGAGCCTGATCTCAGCAGCTATCTGAAAACAGGTGAAGAGCTGATGGATCATTTCAAAGCCGAGGAGGACAAGAGGAAAGCCAGGGAGAGTAAAATTGAAAAGGAACTGGATAAGATCAAAAAGGAGGGCAAAAAAGCCCGTATGGCACTGGAGAAGGCAGAGAAGGAGTGCAGGGAAATTGCCGCTGCCCAGGTAAAAAAACAAGAATTGATCAGTGAATTGAAGAAGAGCTCCAGGTCATTGTTCTCAAAACCAAAAAAAGGGGTAAACAAAGAGGAGTTTAACCAGGCCAGTGGAGAATATGAACAGATTAAAGCTGATCTAAAGGAAAAGACGAAAGACCTGGAGGAAAAAAGAAAATACCTGGAGGAGATTGCAGAAAAAGAGCTGTTGCAGGAGAGGATCAGTAAAGTCCAGGCCAACATTCATCAGCGGAAGAGCGAACTTGCAGAAGTCAATGAGAAATTTCACCAGGTAACAGACATCGTAGGGCTATACCCATCTGAAAGAGAGATGCGGGCGGCGGAGAATTCCCGTGAGCAACTTAAAATCGAGATCGAACTTGCACGAGAAGAGCTTGAGAAAACCAGGAATAAGCACGATATTCTGCAATTTACAGCAGAAAAGGTGCTCGGAGGCATTTCATTTGAAGATGCACACAAAGAGGCTACCTCTGAAATCAATCTCCAGGAAAATTTCATGGGGCCCGAAGAACTTGCAGAAGCGATTTTTAAATTCGTTCCTGACTTTGAGATGTTCGAGGATTTCAGCTCCCTGCTTCCTAACAGGATCGATCTGGAAGACATAGTTGTAAAGAACACCTCAGCCGAAGGATACAAGGCCGCAATCAATTTCCTTACCATTACGGGCCTTGACTACTCTTTTTTCCAGCAGCCCTCGTCACGGATCCTCAAGCAAAAGATCGAGAACCTGAATGGTGAACTCACGCTCAATTTCCAGGAATTCTGGAGGCAGAATGTAGGTAAGAACAACAAGATCAAGATCAATTTTGAGCTTGCACACTATGATCATTCCCAGGGTGAGAAGAGTGGTAAGCCCTTTGTCGAGTTCTGGATAAAAGATGAATCTGAAAGATTGTATCCAAAACAACGCAGCCGCGGGGTCCGTTGGTTTCTCTCCTTCTTCATGGAACTGAAAGCCACGGCGATGGATGAAAGTCGGCGCAATAAACTCCTGCTGATCGACGAACCTGGTGTGAGTTTGCATGCACGCGCACAGGAAGATGTATTGAAGGTCTTTGATGACATTAAAGACCACATGCAGATCATCTACTCCACACACTCTCCGCACCTGATCGACGTAAACAAGCTTTACCGCGTAATCGCAGTGCAGCGCGCTATTGAGGATGACATGAACAGTGAAACGGTAGTACTGGACGCGCGATCCCTTAGAACAGCCACAGCAGACACCCTTTCACCGGTCTATGCAATGATGGGGGCACGACTGAACCAGCAGGACGTTATCAAATCCTATAACAATGTCGTGGTGAAGGATTTATCCACATTCTATTTCCTGAAGGCGATCCTGGCGCTCACCGGCTGCGAAAAAAAGGAGTGTTATTTCCTGCCGGCATCGGGTACAGCGAGCATGCCAATGATCATCAATATTCTCATTGGTTGGGGACTCGAATATATTGCACTCAACTTTGGCAACGAAGAGGAGAAGTTCATGTATAACAAACTCCGGAAAGAGCTCTTCGACAACAATGTGGATATCGCCAACCAGCAATTGCTCTACATCAGGGATTTCCTGGATGTTGAAGATCTTTTCTCCACGATCGACTTTAAAAAACAGATCGTTCATGTAAGGGAAGGCATAACAGTTCACAATTCCGAATACCTGAAAGACAACAATCACTCAAGGGCTGTGCTGGCTTCAAATTTCCTTCAGAGCGTGAACCGTGGCGAGGTAAAACTCGAAGACTTTGATGAGGAGTCACGCGATAATCTGAAAATGCTCATTCAAAAACTGTCGGGACTCCTGAAGTAGAAAGAATTTTCACGAAAGAGGAACAGCGATTTTATTCCGTCTCGATGAAATGTATCCGGAGATCAAGAATGGAGGCATAATATTCTCCTCTCTCCATGATGTCGTCATCACCCTCCTCATAAATCCAGTTGATCTTCAGATCCTGTCCTTTCATGTCCAGTTCCTTGATCACCTTGAGAATTTTAAGCATGTACTTCGAAGTTCCACTGTTGAGATACTCCATTTCAACATCAACTTCGGTATAAGGATTGGGAGCACTACAGTATTTTCTTATCCAATCCAGGATCTGATCGTAGAACACTGAGACATCTTCGGGTATGGACCGACCCCTAAACTTGATCTTGCCATTAGGATCAAGCAAAACATATGGTGTTTTGGCTGTTGGTTCAAACTCTAACCTGTCCATTCTCAGGAAAATTTCTCTCTAAGTTAAAAATTTTTTTATTTCAAGCACATGAAAATTCATGATTTTCCAGGTTGTCAGGGAATTCCATCCGGACAACAGGGTCAGAAATGCATCCTGGCCCTGGGGGTCACCCCCTGCATGGCAAATTCACCCTTCAGGTACTTATAATAACCTGTGATTGCGATCATCGCAGCATTATCTGTCGTAAATCTGAATTCAGGAATATGTATTTTCCAGCCCCTGTCCGCACCAGCCGAGGTCACCGCCTGTCTCAATCCTGAATTTGCTGAAACGCCGCCCGCAAGGGCAATCTCTTTGATTCCGGTTTTCACGGATGCCTGCAATAATTTATCCATCAATATCTCGATAATGGTATGCTGAAGGGAGGCGGCCAGGTCGGCCTGGTTCTTTCCAATAAAATCCGGGTCCTCTTTCAGACGGTCACGCAAAAAGTAAAGAAATGAGGTCTTAAGACCTGAGAATGAATAGTCAAGCTCCCCGATCCTGGGCTTGTTAAATCTGAATCGAATGGGATCGCCCTTTTTTGCCAGTTGATCAACCACCGGTCCTCCCGGATAAGGCAATCCCATTGTCTTGGCACATTTATCAAAAGCCTCCCCTGCTGCATCATCAATGGTCTTACCGATGATCTCCATCTCCAGGTGGTCCTTAACAAGTACCAGCTGTGTATGTCCGCCCGAAACAAGGAGGCAGAGAAACGGAAAACCCGGTTGCTCATTTTGCGCATTCTGAATGAAATGGACCAATACATGTGCCTGGAGGTGATTGACATCAAGCATCCTGATTCCCTGTGCCAGTGAAAACCCCTTCACAAAGGAGGTCCCGACCAGGAGTGATCCCAGCAGTCCTGGTCCCCTGGTAAATGCCACGGCGTCAATCTCTTCAACACTCACTCCTGCATTGGACAGGGCGCTGTGGACCACAGGAATAATATTTTGCTGATGTGCCCTGGAAGCCAGCTCAGGTACCACACCCCCGTACGCACGGTGTACCTCCTGACCGGCAATAATGTTCGAGAGAAGTTTCCTGTCCCTGGTCACTGCCGCCGATGTATCGTCACATGAAGATTCAATTCCCAATATCGTAATACTCATAATTCTCTGGTATGGCGTTATATATTAAACTATTTTTGCTTTTTTTACGTTCGTTAAGCACAGGGACAAAAGTATTAAAAAGATTGCGAAAATAGGACTGGCGATTTTGTTGGTAATGATATCTGTACCGACAATCGGATTGCTCTTTCTTCAGAACAGGGAGGTGCAGAATGAGGTTTTTGCATACCTTAACAATGAACTATCGGATCAGCTTGGTACTGAAATATCTGTTTCATCAGTTCATTACAGCTTCTTTAAACGACTGCAGCTGCGGGACTTCTATATGGGCGACCAATCGGGAGATACCCTGATGTATGCTGAGATATGTAATGTCAGGGTCAGGAGATTCAGACCAGACAAGAAAGACATCCAGTTTCGAAAGATCTCCCTCGACAATGCCTATTTCCAGTTGATCATGCAGGAGCCACAGGTAAGTTCAATTCAGTTTTTTGTTGATTCTCTCAGGCGGGAGATCCCTCCCGAAGACAAGGTGGTGCTCAAAATTGACCAGATTGAGTGCACTGGCTCACGATTCAGGCGACTAGACCCCTGGTTTGAAAAGGAGAGAGGCGGAATCGACTTTTCCGATCTGGACATTCGAGAAATTGAGGCCAGGATCGAGGACTTCCAGTTCAAATATGACACCACATTTATGGATGTGATATTTGCCTCGGGAGAAGAGGTCAATGGCTTCACCATGGAAGATGTCGGTTTCAACCTCACTGTCGGGAAGCAATTCCTGACCTTCAGCGAGGGTTGGGTGGATACACCTGAATCGATGGCCAAAGTTCCTGTTGTGGACTTCAAATATAATGATGGTAAGGACTTCAAGCAGTTCTATGATTCAGTGACCACCTACATCTCATCCTCCGGTTCACTTGTTGATTTTCGCGACCTGGCTTACTTCTTCCCCCAGGTCAGTGAACTCCGGGGGAAAATGGTCCTTAACGGTTCAATGTTTGGAAAATTCGGTGACATCAGGGGTGAAAATATCTATATTGATTACCTTGATCATACAAGACTAGAGTTTGATATGCGGCTGACAGGTCTTCCCTCGGATGACAGTCTACTGATGGATTTTGATTTCCGTGAATTCCGGTCTGTCCCTTCGGAACTTCTTGCAATGACAAGTGCCTACGATATCGGACTGATCGAGGATACAACTGCATATCCCGGTCTCGAAAAGCTCATGTTTCGCGGCACCTTCCGGGGATATAAAACAGACTTTGAGACCAACGGACTGATTAGCAGCAACCTGGGCAACATCTCCATAGATCTGAATATGCGTCCTGACTCCCTGAATGGTCTGCATTTCAATGGTGATATCGCCTCAAGAGGATTGATGCTTGGAAAACTTACAGGAGAAGCACCTGAACTGGGCAATATCGTATTCAATCTCAGTGTGGATGGATCAAATGAGGAAGGGGACCTGCAGGGAATCGTATCGGGCACCATCGACTCAATAGGCATTATGCAATACAATTACAGCAATATCCAGCTGCAGGGTGCCTTTTCTGAACGCAAATTTGATGGATCCCTCTATATCCGGGACCCAAATATTGATCTTTCATTTGCGGGACGCATCGACTTCGAGGAGGAGGTCCCGGCATTTGATTTTACGATGGATGTAGCTAACCTGCGGCCTTACTATTTAAATCTCCGGGATGACGACCCGGAATATTTTGCCTCTTTCCTGGTCAGGACAAATATGCAGGGTAACCGGCTTGAAAACCTGAATGGAAATATTCACCTTGTCAACAGCTTGTTTAAACGCACGGGTAGCCAGGTGCAGTTGTATGACATCCTTCTGGAGACCGGAAACGCCGCGGACTCATCTTTTATCAACATTCAATCAGAACAGGTGAATGCGTTCATCAAGGGCCATTATGATCTGAAAAAACTACCCGGAACTTTTATCGGGATTGTAAATGACCATTTCAGGATTCTCCCTGAAGAAACATCCCGTCCGGATACATCCATTGCATTTGATTTCAACATAGCACTCAACGACGTAGATCCCCTGGTGGATTTTTTCTTTCCCAGGTTTTCCCTGGCAAAAAACATCAATATCTCCGGGGCTTATAAGCCTGATCACGAAAGCTACCAGTTTCACTGCGGAGGTACGATTCCCTATCTCGCTTACCAAGGGTATGCCTGGGAGCACCTTGATTTTCACATTGACTCCGACACCAGCATACTATTTGTCAATCTCGGTGGAGATCAACTAACCGCACAGGGAGGATTTGAGATCCTGCAACCTGATGTTGAAGCCACATTTGTCGACAACCAAAATGATATGACCATCCATTGGAGCAATGATTCTACCCCGCGATTTTCAGGACAGGTAAGTACAAGTGGAATTATTGATACCACTGAAAACGGAACACTCCAATACCAGGCGACGGTTCATCCCTCACAGTTCTACTATAACAACCGGCAGTTCAAGGTTCCTGAATCCCGGATGATTTTTCGCCAGGGGCAAATTGATGTGGACAGTTTCAATATCAGGGGTATGGAGCAATCACTGGCACTGGACGGAACATATTCATCAAATCCTGAAGACTCCATCACACTTTCCATTCAGAACTTCAACCTTCATATGATCAATGACATATACACCTCACTCCCACTCAATATAACAGGACTTTTATCGGGTCATACCAGTATCAAGAACGCCTCGGGAAATCCACTCATCACTTCCAACTTACTGACTACTGAGCTGATAATGAATGAACAGGAATTTGGGAATACAACGATTCGGGCCGATTGGGTCAGGTCACGGAACGAGCTTGAACTGTACATTCAGTCAAAGGATAGTATTCAAAACCAATTGGACATCCATGGATTTTATAATCCTTTTGACAAATCCCTTGATTTCGATCTGAACCTGACCAAAATCTCCCTTGCATCCTTTGCTCCTTTTCTGGATGGAACCATTGAAAACCTTTCAGGAAACAGTGATATCTCCCTTACGGTTGACGGCTCGCTGGATGAACCAGAAATCAATGGAATGATCGACTTCAGGAATGCTTCACTCATCGTTTCAGAAACCAAGTCACCTTATCAATTTAGCGACCAGGTTAGGATCTACAGGAACGACGTCTATTTTGACAATTTCACTATTACAGATCACAAGGGCAACAGGCTCACCGCGAACGGTAATATCCTGACATCTGGATTCAGTGACCTTTACCTGAATATCGACCTGGTGGCTGACAACTTCAATTTCCTGTCAACTACCCGATTTGACAATGAGCAATTTTACGGTGATGTATATGCATCTGCAGAGATCGGGCTGAACGGACCGCCTGACAGGATGAGCATCAAGGCAAACGCCAGCACAGAGGACAATACGAACCTGAAACTACCACTTTACAATCCGGCACAGATACAGACAACGGATTTTATTAAATTCATCAAATCTGAAGCATCAGCGACGTCCACAAACAGCCTCCCGAAAAGAAAACAGGGCAGGATAACACTCGACATGGAACTTGACATCAATTCAAATACAGATGTACAGTTGATCTTCGATCCGAAAGTAGGTGATATTATCGAAGCAAGTGGAAATGGGACCCTCTCGCTGGAGATCGATGAAAATGGTGAATTCAGCATGTTCGGAACCGTATTGATCAGCGACGGTGAATACCTGTTTACCCTTCAGAATGTGATCAATAAAAGATTCCGTGTTAAACCTGGAGGTACCATCAGCTGGAATGGATCTCCGCTCTCCGCCATCATTGACATCGATGCAGTATATGAAACAAAAGCCTCCACCTACAGCCTGGCTCCCGAGCCAACCGAGGAGATGAAAAAGCGGATCCCGGTACACTGCCTGCTTTCTCTCAGTGGTGAACTCAGGAACCCAACAATAGAACCCAGGATCGAACTTCCAACCGCTGAGCCCGAGACCAGGTCTCTCGTGGAGACAAGTATCGGAACTGATGAAGAGCTGACGAGACAATTCATTTCTCTCCTTGTGATCAACAATTTTATCAGCAGTCCGCAGTTTGGCGGTAACCCGATCAGTGGCGGTTCCTCGGGTGTCGCCGGCGTAACAGCAAGTGAACTACTCAGCAATCAGCTCAGTAACTGGCTGTCGCAGATCAGTAACGATTTTGATATCGGTGTTAACTACAGGCCCGGTGATGCGATCTCAAGTGACGAAGTAGAGGTAGCGTTGTCAACACAGCTGTTGAATGACCGGATCATCTTTAGCGGCAACCTGGATGTACTTGGTGAAGAAGTCACCACCCCGGGTGGAGGATCCAATATTGTGGGGGATTTTGACCTTGAGTTCAGGGTCAGTGATAAAGTCAGTGTCAAGGCATTCAACAGGGTCAACGATGACAGGGTTGTTCGTCCATCGCTATACACCCAGGGGGTTGGTCTGATCTACAGGAATGAATTCAACGACATCAGTGATCTTTTTGGCAAGAAAGAGAATGATGAAAAAGAGGAGCAAGCAACCGGCGATACAAACGATGCCATGATCAGGGAAGAGGAAAGCGAATAGATCATGGCATCGGGACCGTACATCTTTTGAATTCTCAATAATCTCATCAACCTGTTTTACGTCAGTAATTTTTTATGTTTGAACACGATGTCATTTGAAGAATGATTTCTAAATTTGCGGCTTATCTAACTTAAAGCTCACAATATGTTTATTGCAATGATCGTCGTATTTGTTCTGGGGTATGTTGCCATTGCCCTTGAACATCCGTTACGGGTTGATAAAGCTGTACCCGCGTTAATGATCGGTTCACTGCTATGGGTGCTTTATATGCTCGGCGCATTCGAAATCTTTTCATCAGGGATGAGCACAGCATGGAACACCTACAGTGAAAACCTGGCCCATAACGGGCAATCTGCACATGGTTCCGGCGAAGGGGTCATCGAAAATATGCGGCACTTCATTGTCCACACAGAAATTATCAGACACCTGGGCGAAATCTCCGAGATCCTGTTCTTTCTTCTGGGTGCGATGACCATTGTTGAGATCACTGATAAACATGATGGTTTCAAAGTGATCACAGACCGGATCGCCACAACAAAAAAAATCAGGCTGCTCTGGATCCTCAGCATCCTTACCTTTTTCATGTCAGCCGCACTTGACAACCTGACCACAACGATCGTCATGGTGGCACTGCTCAGGAAGCTCATAGCAGATAAGGAGACAAAATGGTTTTTTGCCAGTATGGTCGTCCTGGCAGCCAATGCAGGGGGAGCATGGTCACCCATTGGCGACGTGACAACCATTATGTTATGGATCGGCGGACAGGTAACCACGGGAGCGATCATCACAAATGTTATTTTCCCGAGTCTTGTAACCATGGTTGTTCCCCTGGTGATTCTGACATTCACCATGAAAGGGCACGTTGAACGACCGCCCAAAAAAGAAAAAGAACTTGTATTGACCACGAAAGGTGAGCGTACCCTGATGCTTATACTTGGTGTTGCAGGGTTGTTGTTTGTGCCGGTTTTCAAGACGGTTTTCCACCTGCCTCCATACCAGGGCATGTTGCTGTCCCTGTCTGTCATCTGGCTGGTCACAGAGATCATCCATCAGAACAAGCCCACAGGGATCAAGAACAGGCTGAGTGTAGTTACGATCCTGAAAAACGTAGAGATGCCGACCATTTTCTTCTTCCTTGGAATCCTGTCTGCAGTTGCCGCTCTCCAAAGCGCTGGTCATCTTTCGATCCTGGCAGGATACCTGGATGAGAATCTGGGGAACATCTTCCTGATCGATATGGCCATTGGTGTACTTTCCGCAGTGGTTGATAATGTACCCCTTGTGGCCGGTGCGATGGGCATGTACCCCATCCAGGACCCAGCTGCTCTCTCAACACTGGCAAACGCAGAAGCCATGGAATACGCCTCCTTCTTTGTACAGGACGGATTGTTCTGGGAGTTCCTGGCCTACACTGCCGGTACAGGCGGATCCATTCTGATCATTGGTTCTGCGGCAGGTGTTGCAGCCATGGGAATGGAGAAGATCGATTTTATCTGGTACCTTCGCAAGATCTCCTGGTTGGCCATTATCGGGTATGTGGCCGGAGCTGCAGTCTACTTTCTCCAGGCGGTTATCCATGGACATTATTCGATCTGATGACAGATCGCTGTTGAAAAGAAAATTAATTTCTTGATAACGAGATATACTACAGTCCGGTATATCTCGTTTTTTTATATATATTCGCCAGAAAATTAAACAGATATGAAGCTATTTATCATCCTGCAAAGCCTGGCTGCGGACACAACAATGGCCGAAGGCACTGCACGTGAATCATTTATTGATCTTGCCCTGAAGGGGGGCTGGGTCATGATACCTATCGTACTGCTCAGTCTGGTTGCGGTATACATCTTTTTTGAACGGTGGTTTGCAATCAAGAAAGCCGCAAGTATCGATCAGAATTTCATGAACAGGATCAAGGATTATATCATGGATGGTAAAGTTGATGCTGCCAAAACCCTTTGCCAGTCAACAGACAACCCTGTGGCTGCAATGATCGAGAAAGGGATCTCACGCATCGGCCGACCGCTCAATGATGTCAATGCTGCCATCGAGAATGTCGGCAGGCTGGAGGTCTATAAACTTGAACGCGGATTGCCTACCCTTGCAAGTGTTTCAGGCGGAGCACCCATGATCGGGTTCCTGGGTACCGTGATCGGAATGGTACAGGCATTTCACCAGATGTCAACAGCGGGCAACAATATCAACGTAGGAGAGTTGTCAGGCGGTATCTACACTGCCCTGATCACCACCGTTGCCGGGTTGATCGTTGGTATCATCGCTTTTTTTGCATACAACATCCTTGTTGCAAGAGTTGACAAAGTGATCAATAACATGGAGGCAAGTTCAACAGAATTCATTGACCTGCTGAATGAACCTGCCTAAAGCAGTAAAGGAATGGCAATCAGGAATAAAAACCGGGTACTGAATAATTTCCACATGTCGGGAATGACCGACATTGTATTCCTGTTGCTGATCTTCTTCATGCTGACCTCCACCCTCATTGCACCCAACGCTGTAAAACTCCTCATGCCCAGTCCGGGCAGAACTCCTGTTACCGTGGAAACAAGCGTACCCACGGTTACTGTTTACAGCAATTCCAGGATCACGGTGGACGGTGTGACGATCCAGTTTGACAATCTTGGTACGATTTTGGAGGCTAAACTTGCAGGCCAGGTCGAGCCGACTGTGAAGGTTGTCACCTCTCCACAGGTATCCGTCGAAGATGCTGTAAGGGTGATGAACATTGCAGCGGAAAGAAATTACACGGTGGTAATAAAACTACTCTGATGGCAATTGAGTCAAGAAATAAGAGGAACATCAGTTTTGCTATGTCAGGAATGACAGACATTGTCTTCCTGCTGCTGATCTTTTTCATGCTGACCACCACGCTGATCGTACCTGCCTCCAAGCATGTCGAATTGCCTGAAAGCAATAACCAGACCCAGGCAAGCCCGGTGCTGGTGATGTCCATTGCGAACGACAAGACCATCTATATAGAAGACCAACCCTACAGCATGCGGGAACTGGAACCCGTACTGCAGCGTATGCTGGAACCCTACGGTGACACCCCGACGATTCGTCTGAATGCAGACAGATCACTTGTTATGGAAGAGATATTCTCTGTGCTGAACATTGCAAAACGAAACAGGTACAGGGTCATTCTCGGCACAAAACCTGTAAGTTAGGAGAGAGATGCGTATCAACAGAAATGGGCTGACAGGAACCATCATCATCCACGGATTGGTGCTCGCGCTACTGATCCTGGGGGGGCTTACATTCCCCGATCCTCCGCCGGAGGAAGAGGGTGTCCTTGTCAATTTTGGCACGGATGACACCGGGTTTGGATCGGTCGAACCAGAGGGTGATGAAGCCAACCAGGGCACGCCTGACCCCACGGCAACAGAAGCCCTTCCCCAGGAGACTTACACGCCACCCGAGCCAGTTGTTACGGAAAGTGCGCCGGCAGACAACACCCAGGACATCGAGGAGGTAGTGGTGAAGGAGGATCCGCAGCCTACGGCTGAGGAGATTCGGCAGCAAAAAGCCGAAGAACAACGCATTATGGAGGAACGAGAGGCAGAGCGGAAACGGCTGGCAGAAGAGGAGCGAAAAAGGCAGGAAAAACTGGCTGAACAGAGAAGAATAGAGGAAGAAAAACGCAAACAACAGGAGGAGGCCAACAGGATCAATAACCTGGGCAGAAATACATTTGGCCGCCAGGGTGTCGGCGAACAGGACGGCTCCGAGGGGGTAAAACCGGGTGATGGCAACAACCAGGGATCCACCACAGGATCGCCGGGGGCAACGAATTACGGGGATGGCAGCGGACTGGGTGATGGGCTTGATTATGGTCTTGGCAGCAGGAAAGTGGTCGGTCAGGTCCCACTTCCAAATGTTGCTAATTGCAGCGTCACCAGCAGGATCGTTGTTGAAGTGGCCATCCAGGTAGATCGGTCAGGGAATGTGACCCAGGCATCCGTAAAGTCTGCGACCTTTGGAGATGACTGCATCTGGAGCGTGGTGCTGGAGGCTGCAAGGAAAACAAAATTCACG
>JGI12048J13642_10619302_pt1 | contig 26662 bp, 23 predicted proteins | sample ElkSlonscriptome_16_FD_13642 | JGI IMG/M metagenome (IMG submission 13642)
TAGCGGTGATCGCGATACTCGGTGTGGCCAGCGTGTCGCGAGCGATGCCCCGGCCCATACAGTCGACTGCTGTTGTGATTTCGGTTGATGTGGCGATTGGGATGACGATTATTGTGGCGATTATTGTGGCGATTGTTATGGCGAGTGGAATGGCTATCGTTGTAATCATAGCCGCGACCGATGTTGCGATCCTGGCCCTGTAGGTTGTCGTGACCGGAAAGAAGTTCAAGCCGGGTCGGGCCAGCCTGGGCGTGAAGGCTTGAGAGCGTCAATGCGGCGGATGCGGCGGCGATCTGGAGGATTTTCATGACAGGCTTCCTGTTGCGAATTGGATGTCAAGGTGCCTTGGGACAATCCGGCGCGGAGTGTGGGACGCCGGATCGTCCCGAGGCAAATCCAGAATGCCAGCAAGCGGCTAAACTCTTTCTGAACCATCGGTTCAGCAACGGTTCAACGCTGCGAATGCGGCCAAGGAACCTCTGAATAACTCAGCACGGTGGGCCGTTGAGTCGGAAAACACGCACCGTGCAGAGTTATTCAGAGGTTTCTCAAGCCGCCGTCAGGGTTCCGCTGGTGGCAGGGGGCGCCGTCTGTAGCGTGCCCGTATAGTGACCCAGAGCACGCCCCCGATAACCATTGTGCCGCCGGCGAGCAATCGAGCGCCGGGCTGGTCGCCTCTCAAGGCGACGCCCAGGGCGACTGCCAGAACGGGTACCAGCAGCAGGAAAGGCGTAATGGCGCTGACTTCGTGACGCTGAATCAGCCAGTAGAAAGTGCCGTGGCCGATGATCGATGCGCCAATCGCTGAAAAGAGTATCGCGGGAATTGCCGGGGACGACCAGCTTGTGGCCGACAAAGTCGTCACCGGCGATTCGATAGCGACAGTAAGAATCGCAAGTGGAATAAGCGAAAGAAGTGCGTTCCATGCCTGGAAGCTGAACAGTCCCACGCCCTGAACCCGGCGCATGAATATCGTGCCCAGCGCAAGAAAAAACGCGGAGACCAGCACCATGACCACCACGTCGAGTTGCCCCAGCACCACAGGGTCCAGCCCAACGACCAGTACGCCCCCGAAAGCCAAACCGATGCCGCTGACCGTGCGCCAACCGATACGCTCGCCAAGAATCATCACGGCAAGAACGGTCGATAGCGGTATGTAGACCTGCATAAGGATTGCGACCGACGACACGTCGGCCGATCGCGCCAGCGCCATGAACACCAATGAGAAATGCAAAGCGCCCATGCACCAGCATGCGGCCAGCAGATTGATCCACTGGCCGGCACGCGGCCGTTGCAGGAACGGGAACAACAGGGCCAGCACAACCGAAAAGCGCAGCGCCGTAACCAACATCGGCGGCAGATGATCGACTGCGATGGCCGAAGCCACAAAATTTCCGGCCCAGATGAAACAAATGAACAGCAGGGCGGTGAGGTGCGAAATAGGCATCGGGACAATCGAGTGCTGGATCAAGCGCTCTATTGTTACCGTTCTGCGGAGACTCCGAGCATCTCTGCAAAAGCTCGTGAGCCGATTCGATACTCCCTGGGCATCGGATCGGCCGAAAAGTGACGAAAACGGCATGGATTCTGCCCAATATTGTCACTTCCTCAGCTTCTTCGGATTTTGGTCTGAAACTTCCGGCCCACTAAACAAGGCTTTGGGATGGCTGTGCGCTACGGTTGGCACAGAGGTTGCATAAAGTCTGGTAACGCAGGGATTAAGTCCGAACCAGGAATGCACGGATGTTTTATTCAGAAGCAGAGAATCACGAGGATAGCGATATGGATCTGAGCAACGTCGATTCAGCTAATTTCGATGCCATGGTTGCAGAAGAAGCGATCCTCGACTGGCTGGTCAACATCGAGTCGGAAAATACCGAGCAGGAACTGACTGATCGCGACGAAATTTTAAATGAACGGGCCCGTATGGCCAATTGATTCCCGGGGAAGGGGAACCTGAACGCGGCCCGACGAAGGGGTTCAGTAAGGTCGCAAGCCTGTTATTCGAAGACAGGCACCAGGAAAAATGCGCACCCGTTACATGACGGGTGCGTTATTTTTTTGCAATCCAACATTAAACTTCAAGAATCGCTCCGTTAACGGTTGATCAAGGCGCTCAACCGGCGTTCAGATGCCTTCCAGGCCCAGCTTCCAATTCAACTTCGACTTCGATCGAGTTCATTTCGCCTGAAAGCACGCAGCCGGTGGGAAATGATCTTGATTCAAGAGCGGTTGAATCCAGCCCCCGCGGATTCATCGGCGCGGGGCGAATTGATTTTGGATTCGAATTCGGAAGGCATTCGGTATGCCTTTCGAGCGCGGGCGCCTGTCGGGGCGCCACCCCGGCTATTCCACCGTGACCGACTTGGCCAGATTGCGTGGCTGGTCCACGTCGGTGCCGCGCAGCACCCCGACGTGATACGCCAGCAATTGCAGCGGGAGCACCTGCACAATAGGCGAAGCGGTGGAATGCCTGATAGGCAGATGTATCACTTCTATACCGTCGGAGCTGTCGAGCGTGACGTTGCGGTCTGCGAACACCACGACCTGGCCGCCACGTGCCCGAACCTCGTGCAGGTTGGACTTGAGCTTTTCCAGAAGGTGGTTGCTGGAGGCCGATACGATGACCGGCAGGTCCTCGTCGACAAGCGCCAGCGGCCCATGTTTGAGTTCGCCGGCAGCGTAGCCTTCGGCGTGGATATAGGACACCTCCTTGAGCTTGAGGGCACCCTCCAGCGCAATCGGAAACTCCGGGCCTCGCCCCAGAAACAGGGCGTGTTGCTTGTCGGCAATGCGGGTTGCGATTTCGGCAATTGCATCGTCCAGCGCCAACACTTCTCGGGCCTCCTGGACGACTCCGCCCAGCGACTCGACAACTTCGCGGAGCGCTTCCTTTGCAATGCCATTTTCGCGCGCAAGGGCCGCGGCGAGCAGCAGTAGTACCGTGAGTTGGGTCGTGAACGCCTTGGTCGAGGCCACGCCGATCTCGAGTCCGGCGCGAGTCATCAGGACCTCGTCGCAGACACGTGTGATCGCGCTTTCCGGAACGTTGCAGATGCCGAGCCGGCCGACGTAGCGCCTGTCCGAGGCCAGCTCCAGTGCCGCAAGCGTATCGGCGGTTTCGCCCGACTGCGAGATTGCGAGCATCAGCGTGCCGTCCGGCACTGCCGGCGTTCGGTAGCGGTATTCGCTGGCGATTTCGACTGCAACCGGAATAGCCGCCAGACTCTCGATCCAGTAGCGCGCCACCATCCCGGCGTGATAGCTGGTACCGCAGGCCAGGATATGGATTGCCCGGACCCCCGACAGCAGTTCTCGATCCAGTCCCGGCAGGATTTCAGCCCTGTCGAGATAGCCTTCCAGCGTCGCCGCGATCGCCGCGGGTTGCTCGTGGATCTCCTTGAGCATGAAGTGGCGGAACGCCCCGCGATCGGCACTGTCTGCAGGAATGGACGAGATGCGCGTTGGTCGTTCCACCGATCGGCCTTCGATGTCAGTCACACGAGCCGAGACGCGACTCACTTCGGCGATGTCGCCATCTTCGAGATAGATCATCTGCTGGGTCAGCGGCACGAGCGCCGCTGCGTCGGACGCCAGAAAATGCTCGCCGATGCCCACGCCGATGACCAGGGGGCTGCCCCGGCGAACGCCCCAGAGCCGGTCCGGATGCTCGAGGTCGAGAATGGCGAGCGAGTAACTGCCTTCGAATTGCCTGACCGCAGCTCGGACGGCCTCGAGCATCGATCCATGCGCAGCGATCTCGCGATGAATCAGGTGGCCTATGATTTCGGTATCGGTCTCCGAATCGAAATCGTAACCTTCGGCCAGCAGTGATTCCCGTATTTCCTGGTAATTCTCGATGATGCCGTTGTGGACCACGGCGATCCGGTCGGTCGAGACGTGCGGGTGGGCATTGCTCTCGCTTGGACGCCCGTGCGTCGCCCAGCGCGTATGGGCGATCCCAAGCTGGCCGACGTGACTGTTGCTCAGAATATCGGCAAGCGACGCTACCTTGCCGACCGAGCGCTCCCGAATCAGGCCGGCATCTGCGGTGATGTAGGCCAGGCCGGCCGAATCGTAGCCGCGGTATTCCAGGCGCCGCAAGCCGTCGATGAGCAGCGGCACCACATTGCGCTGGGCGATCGCCGCAACAATTCCGCACATATGATCGACTCCGGAAGCTGATGCAGGAAGCCGGCATGATAGCAGCGACAGTCCGAACGCACACGCTGCACATGCGCACGGCGTGCATAATAAATGACATGAAAAAGCTTACGTCCTGTATTTTCCTCCCGGCGCTCGCCCTGATTCTGGCGATCTGGATCCCTGCCGTCATGGCCCAGCCGGATGGCAGCGACTACATCCGGCAGGTCTCTGACGAAGCCGGCGGACCCGCGGCATTGCAAGTTGCCATTACGAGGTTCGAGGCGCCTTCAGGTGCCCGGGTCGACCTGGTCGGCGCCATACACGTGGCCGATCGGGCGTACTTCCTGGAGCTCGACCGGCGGCTGGCCGACTACGAAGTCGTTTTGTACGAACTTGTCGGAGAACCGGACCGGATTGCCGCGCCGCGCGGCGGTGCGCCGTCCATGATCGGTTTGATGCAGGGTGGAATGAAAAATGCGTTGAATCTTGCCTTCCAGCTCGATGAAATCGACTACGCCCGAGACAACATGGTGCACGCTGATCTTACACCCGACGCGTTTTCGGCCAGCATGCGTGAGCGCAACGAATCCTGGCTGGGGATGATGTTTCGCGCCTGGGCGCTCGCGATGGCGGAGCAGGGGTCCGGCTCGGCTGCTGGCGATGAGGCACTTTTGATCAAGGCGTTTTTCGCCGAGGACAGGGCGCTTGCGCTCAAGCGAGTTCTTGCCGCCCAGCTCGCCGGCCAGACCGATGTGCTTGACTCTCTGGCCGGCGAGAACGGATCGACTCTGATCACGGTTCGCAATGAGCGCGCGCTCGAAGTGCTCCGTGAGCAGCTTGATACTCGCGCGCGCGATATTGCGATTTTCTACGGTGCCGGCCACATGCCCGATTTCGAAAAGCGCCTGGTCGAGGACTTCGGTATGCAGCGGGTTGCCACCGAATGGATCGAAGCCTGGGACCTTCGCTGACAGCCGCCGATATCGATGATGTGCATGGCTAGGAGATGCAACGAGAGCGCAGGTAAAGGCGTAGTCAGACAGTGTCCGCAACCCCTTCGACCGGATTCAATGTCGCGCAGCGAAACGCATCAGGCTGCCACCGTCGGTATCTGCTACGTGGCAGCGAGCCCGTTTGCGGAGCTGAATGCTTTGCGAAAGCTGGCGTGATTTTGAAGGTTGAAATGTGCAGCGGCATGGTACAGACCCGATATGCTCTACTCTGACTGCAAGCGCTCCAGGTCAGCGATCACTTCCTGAGTGTGGCTATCCGGCGATACCCTTGCGTAATGCTTGACCACGACCCCCTGCGGATTGATCAGGAATGATTCGCGGTTGGCGACTTCCATGCTGCCGAAACTTCTGAGAACGCCGAAGGCGTCGCAGGTTCTCCCACCGGTGTCGGACAGAATCGTGAACGGCAGCTTGTATTTCTCGGAAAACTTGTTCTGGTCTTCGACCGAATCGACGCTGATGCCCACGACTTCGGCGCCGGCGCCACGGATGGCGTAAATATTGTCGCGGAAGTTGCAGGCCTGGGTGGTGCAGCCGGGCGTATCGGCCTTCGGATAAAAGAAAACAACCAGCCATTTGCCGCTGAAGTCTTCCAGCGAGTGAATCTCGCCGTATTGATCTGCCAACTCGAAGTCAGGCGCCGGCTCGCCGACGGTGGCCGCATTTACGGGCAGCGAAGCTGCAATTAACATCAGCAAAGCTATTGGAAATTTCATGGTGCAGACTCTTTTGAAAACACTGCCGAATATTACGCCTTCCGGGTGAATGTTTCGACCGAGGCGTTCCGAACCGGGATTTCGCTTGGAATAAGTAATTCGCGACATCACGCTTTCTCCTCGATCGATGACCGGTACGCCGGCCCGGTTCCCAACCTGGCCCGGCGATTGCTGCTCACCGGATCGTTACTCACTGGACAGGGCCCCGGCAATCAACCGGGCATACAGGCGCTCCGTCAGGGATTCGGGTGCATCCAGTCCAAGCCGGGCAAGCGTCTCTGTGTGTCGATCGGGCCGGCCGACCCACGCCAGCCTCGCCAGCCCCAGCTTGTTTGAAGCCATCTTTTTCAGTGACTGCAGCGCCGGAATCAGGCGTTGCTCGACCTCGGTGAAATCACTGCCGAACGGGTAATCGGGAAACAGGCCGTTGGCTTCGGAAGACGAAAGCGCGCGTTCCAGCGCTTCGGGCGTGTTGTTTCGCGCCCGATCCGGTATGGACCAGTCGGGATCCAGTTTGCCGGCTTTTTTCGCCTGCTCGGCAAGTTCCGGCTGGAATCGCGCATCGGCAATATTGATCATGGCCTTGATGCACTCCTCGTCGGTGCGGCCTCTCAGATCGGCCACGCCGTATTCGGTTACCACCAGATCGCGCAGATGGCGCGGGATCGTGTTGTGCGGATATTCCCAGACGATGTTCGAGGAGGTCTTGCCGCCGCTCTCGCGTGTCGCGCGCAGCATCAGGATGGAGCGACCGTCGTCCATCGCGTGAGCCATCGCGACAAAATTATATTGTCCGCCGACGCCGGATACCACTTGATAATCTTTCAGGCCGTCCGAAACGGCTGCACCGGTCAGCGTCATCATCATGCAGGTGTTGGCAAAACGGGCATGCCTGCGTTGCTCGATTTCAAGTGCTTCGCGGCCGCCGTAGAGCTGGTTGATGCGCCCGACGCCGTGCATCCGAAAGCGCGGCCGTTCTTCCGGGTCGAGTCCGTTGAGGAAGTCGTAAAAAGGCTGCGTGCCGAGGAAAAAGCCGCCGTCCATCACCGCACCCGAGCCGGCCTCATCGACGTTTATTCCGGCGTTGGCCCGCCGCATCACGGTAATGTCCTCAAACACCTCGCGCTTGAGGACACCGGCGGTGTAGAGGTGCATGAAGCCATCCATGAACATTTCGCTGGCCCCAAAAAGACCTTCCTCGAAAGGCGCTTCGTCTCCAATGCCGGGCGGGATCGAACAGCCCAGCGAGGCTGCCGCTTTGCGGTAGGCGCTGTTGTCGCGATGACGCAGCACAAGCGAGTGAACGAGCGCATCGCTGAGCGAGCCGATGCCGATCTGCAAAGTGCCGCCGTCTGCGATCAGCTGCCCGGCGTGGAAACCCACGGCATGATCCTGGAGCGAGATCGGCTGACGCGGCAGGGCAAACAGACGCTGTTCCGGATCGAAGTCCACGACCTCGTCGAAATAATCCGCTTCGACAATCGCGTCGCCGTGCATGAAGGGCAGGTCAGGATGCACGTGCGCGACGCGGCATAACGGGTAATCGCGCTCTTTACAGGCCCGTTGAACAAGATCCAGCGTAACGTCGGGGTTGCAGGAAAGGCTCAGACGGCCATCGTCATGGCGAGCCACCAGCTGAAACATCAGGTTGACGCCGCGATCGATCAGATCGCGTGCCACATGAGTGTAGTTGGATGAGACGTAGTGGCGCTGCATGCTTGGGTTGCCCAGGCCGGCGCCGGACTGAAAATAGAACTCGATCACCCGGATATTGTCCGGAAGGGCGCGTTTCTTGAGATCCATCACGTAGTCGAGCCGTGGGTAATTCGAGCCGAATTGACGCTCCAGGATCGGCACCATCAGCCGCTTCTCAAGCCAGTGCCCGGGCTCGGGGACATCCAGCGAGAGCGCCGTGACGATTTCCAGCTCGATCTCGGGATTGGCCGCTGCGCGTCGGTACAGTGCGTTTATCAGACGATTCGGCTTGCCCAGCCCGAGCGGCAGGCCAACGACGATACGTTTTCCCACCCGATCGACGATGCTGTCGATGAAGCTGTCGATGTGTGCCTGGTCTGTCACGCTTGGGTCCTCCTTTTCTTGCAGTTTCGAAACCGATATGCCGGTCGCTGATTCCGGACGGAAATCCGTGCGAGAATCATCTCACCGGCATTGCTTTTCCAACCGCCCGACAGCTGATTCGCATGAACCCGACTACCCCGGATAGTAAACCAGTCACGCCCTGTCTCCTGCTCGATGTGGACCGGATGACGAGCAACATTCGGAACCTCGAAACGCATCTCGCGCAGCTGGGGGTGGCGAGTCGGCCGCACGTCAAGACCTGCAAGAGTATCGAAGTTGCAAAGCGAATGATGGCTTCGGATTCGCGCGGCATCACCGTTTCCACACTGGCCGAAGCGGCCTATTTCTTCGACCACGGCATCTGTGATCAGCTCTACGCCGTGGGGGTCGCGCCCGGCAAGCTGGAGCGCGTAGCCGAACTTTACCGAAAGGGTCTGATGCTGAAGCTGACGCTGGACAATTCCGCCTCGGCACGCCGACTTGGTGAGGCGGCAAGACGGCTGGAATGCAGATTCTCGGTGCTGCTGGAAATTGATGCCGATCGTCAACGCGGCGGCTTTGCGCCGGACGATCCCGACTTGATCGAAGCCGCGGAATTGCTTGCGAAAGCCGGATGCCGCGTCCTGGGCGTCATGACCCACATGGGCGCGTCCTACGACTGTCGCGACGCCGAATGTCTTGAACGCGCCGCCGAGCGCGAGCGCCTGGCGGTCGTCAATGCCGCCGAACAACTGAGACGCGCAGGTTTCGAGTCTTCGATTGTCAGCGTCGGGTCCACGCCCACGGCTACTTTCGCGCGCAATCTCGATGGTGTGACGGAAGTTCGCGCCGGGACCCATGTGTTCATGGATCTGGTGATGGCAGGTCTTGGCGTTTGCAAGAAAGACGATATCGCGATCTCGGTACTCACCGAGGTGATCGGGTTTCGTGCCCACGCCGATGAATGGCTTGTCGATGCCGGGTGGATGGCGCTGTCGCGCGATCGCGGCACGGCGTCGCAGGACGTCGACTATGGCTACGGGATCGTTTGCGATGAGTCCGGTCGGGTGCTCGACGACATCATCGTTCGCGCAACGAGCCAGGAGCACGGCATTCTGGCCCGGCGCGAAGGCAAGGCGATTGGCCGTGATCGATTTGAAGTCGGCCGGCGCCTGCGCATTCTTCCCAATCATGCATGTGCCACGGCAGCACAGCATGCGGGATACTGGCTGATCGGTGAAGGCGTGACTGACGATCGCTTCTGGTCGCGAATGCATGGCTGGTAAAGTGGTGTCGGCGGCAGGGATTATGCTCGGACCGGCTTGCCCGGCAAATCGCGCAGGCGCGGACGCCGCAGAATCCGGGTTAGAATTCATCTCGAGCCGCTTGCCGACCAGATTCGAACCCATTCGATGAGCATCTACGATCTGCTGAAAATGCTGCATATCGGCCTGGCCCTGATCAGTGGGCTGGGTTTCGCGATGCGTGGTTTTGTCAGGCTGGTCCTTTCCAGGCCGCTTGCGAACCCTTTGATTCGTTTCGGACCGCACCTGATCGACACCCTGTTGCTGGCTTCCGGCGTGGCGTTATGGATGATCCTGGGACTCTCGCCGCTGTCGTCCGGGTGGTTCGGTCTGAAGCTGGTGCTGATCGTGATCTATATTCTGCTCGGAATCAATGCATTCCGGGTTCGGCACCAGGGCAAGGCCGTTTTGCTGTTTCTGGCGGCACTAGCGGTCTTTCTGACGATCGCGTGGCTGGCGTTGTTCAAGGCCATATGAGAGATTAGAGACTAAACTTCAGAATTAAAATTTCAGATATGAAACTTGCGAAACTTGCAGTCGTTACTCTGGCATTCGGCCTGGCCGCATGCGGTGCCGATGCGCCGAATGGCGTTGCCAGTGCCACCGGTGCCCAGGAGCAACCGGACGTGAAGATTGATCCGCAGCTCGAAGCGTTCGTGGCGCAGGCCCGACAGGACCTCGCCGGCCGCCTGGATATCGAAAAGGCGCAGATTGAACTGGTCGACGCCGGTTTCGTGACCTGGCCGAGCAGCGCGTTGGGATGCCCCGAGCCCGATACGATGTACATGCAAGCGCTGGTGTCGGGCTATCGCATTCGCCTGAGAGCCGGCGAGGCGCTGCATCATTACCACGGTGCCGCAGACAAGCCGCCCTTCCATTGCCCAGGCAAGCGCGTAACAAGTCCGGCGACCGTTTCTCGCTCGCCGAACGACGTTACCTGAATTCAGGCTGCGTCGCCAGATATTTTTGCTGAGTTCAAGCCCGAAATCGGCCTGGAAGCCAGGCTTGCAGAGTCAGGCCTTGCGTTCGACCGGCGCCGATCAGCCAATCAATCAATAGGCGGTGCGAGCAGCGTATCGATGGCGTGCCTGACGTAGGATTCGAATTCTCCGCTGCCGCGCTCAGGGGCCATGCCTCGAATCTGCAGCTGGATATAACCCACGTAGCTCGTGTAGGTCAGCCGTGCTCGATGACGCGCCGCTTCCTCGTCCATGCCCAGCTCGCGGAATGCCCTGGTCAGATACTGAAGCCGCCGCTCGGTGATGCGTTCGATGTACGGTTTGACACGGGGGTGGTCGCTGGCGGCGCACAAGGCAGCATGGATCTGATGGCTGCGATTCTGGCGGCTGGTCCGGAGAATGAATTCCGCCAGGCGTTCGTCGGCAGGCTGGTCCGAGTCCAGCGAGCGCGCCAGATGTTCCAGATCGCGCTGTTCCCAACGCTTCAGGGCGTGTTCAAGCAGCTCGTCGCGACTGGCGAAGTGCCAGTAGAAACTGCCTTTGGTGATGCCGAGACGTCTGGCAAGCGGCTCAACGGCCAGTGCAGCCACGCCTTTCTCTGCGATCAGATCGAGCGCTGCGAGTTCCCAGTCGGAAGCTGAAAGCGTGACTTTCTCGGAGGTTGCGGCTGTTATTGGTACCGGAATCGCTGCGCTCATCTAGCGAATTGTAACAGCCGCCACGGCGTCATTCAGGCTCCAGATCGCGAACCCGGGGCGCGATCTGGATAATGATATGCCGAACTTCCTTGTCCAGCACAAGCTTCGCGTCGCGGGCAAACACTTCCAGCTTGCGGTCGAAGGTCAGATGGCCTTCTTCGTTTCGGTCGAGCACTTCGATCTCCTGCAGCGACTCGATGAACTGTTTGAACAGCGTGCGATCGGAAAACTCCGGAGCCTGGAATTCGTGCAAAAGCGAAATACGCTGTGCGCTCTGGATGCAGAGCTGCTCGAGGCGTTGGCGACTCAGCCGGCCGGAGCCGTTCTTGGCCAGCACAGCAATGGTAATGTAGTAGCGCTCGAAGGTTTGCAGCATTGCATTACCCAGCAGTCGCAGGTAGTAGGTCTGGTCAGAGCCGCCGGGCGTGCGCTGAAGGTAATCGTTGGTCATCCCCAGAAGGCCCAGTCGCACCAGCGCATCGGTGCAGCGTTGGATGACGATCGGCACTTCTTCGGGCGGCCAGGGGAGAAAAAGCTCCTTCTTCAGAAAAGGGTAGATGGTTTCGGTCAGCTGCCTGACGCGCGACTTGCGCACCCGCTGGTTGTTGAGAAAACAGCAGGCAATCCAGGCCGGCATGGCCAACAGGTGCGAAATGTTGTTACGAAAATAGGTCAGCAGCACCGCATTCTTCTGGTCGACGTGAATGATATCGCCCAGCGTGTGCGCCTGACGCTGGATGATGCCCAGTTCCAGACCGTATTCAATGATCTGCCCAGGCGTCAGGTCGGTAATGGTGATCCGATCGGAATAGGCGGTCATTCGTATCAAGCGCTGATACAAGCCGATCATCGCCTCCAGATCTTCCTCATCCAGCGCCTGCTTGCGCGTGGCGAGCAGGGCCGCCGCCAGCAGGTTGACCGGGTTGCAATGCGTCGCTGCGTTGATGTTGACGACGATACGCTGGGCCAGGTCGTTGACCATCGGCACCAGCCATTCAGGTTTCGCCTGCGGGTCCGGCGGCTGGTCTGCCCATTCCGGCGCGTACTCGTCGAGAAGCGGATTCAGTCGTATGGGCTCTCCGAAGCTCACCGCGACCTGTCCGTAGTTCTTGCGCACGATGTTGATCACGTTGCGAAAGTCCGACAGCGATTCGGTCTTTTTCCGACTGCCTGAGAGTTCGGAGATGTACGAACTGCCTTCGGCCAGTCGTTCGTAACCGATATAGACCGGCTGAAACATCAGCGGGCGGCTTTGGTCGCGCAGGAATGCGCGCACGGTAATCGACAGCATGCCGGCCCGCGGCGGCAGCGAGCGGCCGGTGCGAGAACGCGTGCCCTCGACGAAATATTCCAGCGCGACGCCTTTGTCGATGATGGTGCGGACATATTCGTTGAACACTGCTGAATACAGCGGCTGGGCACGGAAACTGCGCCGCAGGTAGAACGCGCCGCCGAAGCGCAGCAGACGCCCGACGATTGGAAGATTCAGGTTGATGCCGGCGGCGATATGCGGTGGCACGAACCCGCGTCGATAAAGCAGGAACGACAGCAGCATGTAGTCGATATGGCTGCGGTGACAGGGCACGTAGACGATTTCGTGCCCTTGCTGGGCCTCGCGGAATTGGCTGAAGTGGAATACCTGGATTCCGCGGTAGATACGATTCCAGAACCAGCTCAGCAGAATTTCGGCGATCCGTATGAACGAGTAGGAGTAATCGGCCGCAATCTCTCGCGCATATTTTCTCGCCTGGGCTTCGGCCTCGTATATCTCGATCTTGTCGCGCCGGGCTTTCGCCGAAACCGCCTGACGTACCGAGTCCGAATGCGCGACACGGTCGACCAGAGTGCGTCGGTGCGAACGGTCGGGGCCGATGGCTGCGGTACGCACGCGCTTGAAATGGACCCGCAAAAGACGACTTATTCGGCGCAGGTCCTTTTCTTCTCCCTGCGCCTCGGCCGCCACTTCGGCCAGCATGACCGGCTTGCCGAACTGAACGAACGTGGCCCGGCCGTTGACCAGCGTCGTCAGGAAGCGGCGGAATCGGCCGCCAAGATCCCAATTCTCGGAAAACAGGATCTTGGCAATCGACTGTTCCTTGTCGGGCGCGCGGCCGATCAGGACCGTTACAGGTACGATTCGAACGTTTTCCAGGCGACCGTCATGCACAGCTTCGACAAGCGTCTTGACCATTTCCGAATTGCGTCGCCGGGTCGGTCGTCGCACGAACAGCCCGCGGTAGCGTCTGCTGGCGCCGTAGGACCGCGGGAGGTCGACATCGTCGCGCTGGAACGCGGTCGATGGCTTGCGCCATCCGCGCTCTAGACAGATCTGCTCCAGGATAAGCAACGAGGAGTAAGCATTCGTGTCGAGGATATAAAACACAGGCGGGCCGCTTTCAAGCTTGTGCGCGTCGACATCTTCCGGCAAGACGGTGGCGCGGACCCACAGATGAAGTACTCGCCGCCACAGTGAAACCCACTTGAGCTTCAGCGAGTGCAGCAGGTAGCCGGGGAACCGGCGATGCGGTGGCAGCGAAGTCATGGATGAATGCAGAAAGACTTCTCGAAGGCGGACGCGGAGTTTACCACCAGCGCATTTTTCAAGCCGACGGGCTGATCCGCCGCATGCCCGCGGGCAACCGGGGCCGCGGGGCAAGCGTGTGAAACAACAATCGAGCGGGAAATAAAAAAGGCAGAACCAACCAGGGTTCTGCCTCCAACACGGCCGAAGCCGCAAGTGCTTCCCGAAACGATCATGGCGGCGCCCCGGGTTTTTCTTGTCGTCATGGCTCAATCACGGCGAGGACCAAACCAGATAAAATAATAACCTGAAAGGCAAAGCTAATGCAACTCCTATTTTATATCTTGTAAGCTTTTGTTTATTAACTAAATATAAGCGCGATCTCCGACTGCATCGCATCCGCCACCGACCGCGGGTCAACAGCATCCCGAATTGGACGGCCAACAACAATATGGTCGGCACCCGCCGAGAACGCTTCACGCACGCTCATGGTTCGCTTTTGGTCGTCGACGTTGGCGACGGGACGTATGCCCGGGCAGACGACGACCAGCGCCGGATCCGCATCTTCACGCAATGCCGGTACCTCGAGTCCCGAAGAGATCACCCCGTCGCAACCCAGCTTCAGCGCGCGCCGGGCGCGCGACAGCACCAGCTGGCGCACGTCGCAGATAAAACCCAGGTCGTCGAGATCGCCCTGGTCGAGGCTGGTCAGGGTGGTCACCGCAAGTACCTTCGATCGCCCCTTGTTGCGTGCCGCTTCGGCCAGCATCGCGTCCTGTCCGTGGACGGTCAGAAAATCGACGTCGTGTCGCGCCAGTTGTGCCACGGCACGCCCGACCGTCGCCGGCACATCGAAAAGCTTGAGGTCGGCGAATACTTTTTTTCCGGCATCCTTCAATTCTGCGATCAGCTCGAAATAAGCGCCGGAGAGGACCAGCTCCAGGCCAAGTTTGTAGAAGGTGATGGTGTCGCCCAGCTCGCGGATCAGCGCCCGCGCGCGCGGCGCGTCGGGAACATCCAGGGCGAAAATCAGCCGATCGGTCGGTGCCACGGAATTCAGGACTTCGGGCCTGTCAGACATCAATGTGATCCTTTATATGCTTAAAGATAATTCGCGCCACCTCCACCGGTTTCTGCATGTGCAAGTGGTGCCCGCCTGCAACTTCGTGCAGCCGCAGGTCCGGCACCGCGGCGGCCCGGCGCTCGATCAGGCCTGCAGGCACAACCCTCGATCGAGGCGATGCGAGTACGCAAATCGCCGGTGCCTCGATATGGGCAAGCAGGTCCAGAACCTGCGGTTCGGTGTAGCGCTGAGTGGAGGGCCAGGTCAGTCGCAGGTCGTGACGCCACTGCCAGCCGTCGGCAACCCGCTCGAGGCCACGCTCGGCCAGACGCTCGGCGGCCCGTCGCGGAAGGTCAGAATTGCGCGTTCGGGCATCGATCGCGGCGGCGCGATCGGCGTGCACACGGCGCGGTCGGTCCCGGCTTGCATGGATTGCCTTGCGCCAGCCCTCCGTGGTCTTGTCCGGTGTCGCAGTCAGGGGTCCCAGACCTTCGATGACGCTCAGCGAATCGACGCGCTCCGGACAACTGGCTGCCAGAACGCTGGCCACCGCGCCTCCCAGTGAATGGCCGAGCAGGTGAAAACGATCCCAGCCCAGGGCATCGGCTGCCGCCAGGACGTCGAATACGTAGTCGTCGAAATGATAGCGCGCAGCATCGTCGCGCCGTGGCGACTCGCCATGACCGGGGAAATCGAGGCACGCAAGCTGCAATTCCCCGAAATGCTCGAACATGGGTTCAAAACTCAGCGCGTTGTCCAGCCAGCCGTGCAGCGCGATCAGCTTCGGGCCGGTCGAGCCGCGGCGAATCAGCGCCAGTCGACGGCGTCGGTCGAGATTCAGGGTTTCATTGATCGAATCAGCCAAACGGAGGCGCCTGCTATCAAAACGCATCACTATAATCAATGCAGGCTTGTCATTGGGCAATTGCAGCACAGCCGAACCGTAATACCTTGAGCAAGACACATCGAGAGCAACAGCCATGAGCAACAGTCACGATGAATTGGACAGCGACGGTTACGCCGACCGCGACAGACTGCGCGACGACGTCAGGACAGGGCCGGCTGCAGACCAGATCCGGCGTGCCGAGCAGTTGCTGGGCAGGTTCAACGCGCCCACCTACATCGAAAAGCGAAATCTCGCGGAGGACTTCCGACCCGGTTCTCTGCAGCCCATGAACCGCTCTTTCGAACCGGTCACGATACTGGTTTCAATTCATCCGGTAGGCGGCTCGAAACACCATGTTGTACTGAGCCGAAATGAGCTGCGAGAGATGCGAGCAGCCGAGATCACGACGAGGCGGGCAGGCCAGCTGCAATCCATGGTGGGTCGATTGCAACCCGGCCCCCACAGCCGGCGTGCCGAAGACAGGCAGGCGGGTACCTCTATGGTTTCGTACTTCTACCCGGTCGACTAGGCGAGAAAATGCGAGAGCTGTCTTGCTTCTTCGACGTTGGAAATTCACCTGTCACAATCGCTGGTCTACTCGGGCTCCAGCGTCGCGTAGCCGGCCACCAGCCATTTCTGTCCGGCGTCGTCGAAGTTGATCTGGATCCGAGCGTTCTCGCCCTGGCCTTCGATGGTGAGAACGGTGCCTGCGCCGAACTTCGCGTGTCGGACCCTCGAGCCCAGGGACGGCAGGCCGCCGCCTGATTGACGGGGTGCCCGGGCCTGCGAGACGTTCAACTGGGGGCGAATGTCTTCGATGAGTTCCGGGGGCAGCTCGCCGACGAAGCGGGATGGTCGTCCAAACATCGTCTGGCCGTGCAGCCGGCGCGATTCGGCATAGCTCAGGTACAACACCTCCATGGCGCGGGTCATGCCCACATAAGCAAGCCGTCGCTCCTCGGAAAGCCGGCCCGGCTCTTCCACCGATTTCTGGTGCGGGAAAAGACCTTCTTCCATGCCGGCCATGAACACCAGCGGAAACTCCAGGCCCTTGGCCGAATGCAGGGTCATCAGTTGCACGCAGTCCTGCCATTTTTCGCCCTGGTGCTCGCCGGCTTCCAATGCCGCCTGGGTCAGAAACGATGCGGTGGGGCTCAAACCGGCCTGCTCATCTTCCATCGACGGGTCGAAATTCTCGGCCGCGCGAATCAATTCGTCGAGGTTTTCCTGGCGCGCTTCGGCCCGGTCGGCCGGTTCGCGCGCCAGGTAGTGCTGGATCAGCTCCGAGCGCTTAATGACCTTGCCCATGATGCCGCCGAGGTCGGTCTCCTCGGCGTCGGCGCGCAGAATTTCAATGAGTTCCACAAATGCGCCAAGCGCATTGCGCGCGCGACCGCCCAGGCTGTCGGAGGCGAGCTGACGCCGGGTGGCGTCCCACAGCGACAGATCCTGTGCTCTAGCGGATTCGCGAAGGCCAGCGACCGTGCGTTCGCCGATGCCGCGCGCCGGCACGTTGACCACGCGTTCGAAGGCGGCGTCGTCCAGCGGGTTATGGATCAGGCGCAGGTAACCGAGCGCGTCACGGATCTCGGCGCGTTCGAAGAACCTCAGTCCGCCGTAAACGCGGTAGGGAATATCGGCTCGAATCAACGCTTGCTCGAACAGCCGCGACTGCGCATTGGAGCGGTACAGCACCCCGACGCTGGACGGCTTGCGGCCGGATTCCACCCAGTCCTGGATGCGGCCGACGATGAACTCGGCTTCCTCGTCCTCGTTGTAGGCGGAAAACACCCGCACCGGGTCGCCCTGCTCGCCTTCGGTCCAGAGGTTCTTGCCCATCCGGTCTTCGTTGTGGTCGATGACCCGGTTGGCCGCCTCCAGAATCGTCTGTGTCGAGCGGTAGTTCTGTTCCAGGCGCACGATTTCGGGTTTGAAATCGTTGACGAAGTGCTGCACGTTCTCGACCCGCGCGCCGCGCCAGCCGTAGATTGACTGGTCGTCGTCACCGACCACGAACACGCGGGTCGCCGGGCCGCCGGCCAGCAGCTTGACCAGCGCGTATTGAAGCGTGTTGGTGTCCTGGAACTCGTCGATCATCACGTGAGAAAAACGACCCTGGTAATGGCGCAACCGGACGGGGTTGTCGCGCAGCAACTCGACCGTGCGCAGCATAAGTTCGGCGAAATCGACCAGCCCCGAGCGCTCGCAGGCGCCCTGGTAGGTGCGGTAGATTTCGACCATTTGCATGGTCAGCGGATTGCCGTTGTGCTCGATGTGATCAGGACGCACGCCGTCGTCCTTGCGCGCGTTGATGAAGCCCTGAACCACGCGCGGTGGAAACTCGCCCTCGTCGAGCTGCATTTCGCGGATGGTGCGACGAACCAGCCGATACTGGTCGTCGGAATCCAGGATCTGGAATGTGGGGTTCAGACTGGCCTCGGCCGAATGCAGCCGGAGAATCCGGTGGCAGATGCCGTGGAACGTTCCGATCCACAGCCCGGACGATGGAATCTGCAGCAGCTCCTCGACCCGGCCCCGCATCTCGTTGGCGGCCTTGTTGGTAAAGGTTACGGCCAGAACCGACATCGGCGAGACGTGTTCGACCTGGATCAGCCATGCGATTCGATGGACAAGAACGCGGGTCTTGCCCGAGCCGGCCCCGGCCAGCACCAGGCAATGCCCGTCTTCCAGCGTGACCGCCTGGCGCTGGGCGTCGTTCAAGTCGTCGATAAGGTGAGAAACGTCCAACTGGATTCCTTTTTTGCCGCGGATTTACGCGGATAAGCGCGGATAGGTTGAAAAGCGTGAACCACAAAGGACACGAAGAACACGAAATAAAAAAGTCTTTGTTTCAGGGTAAGTCATCAACGGCGCTGCGGGCATCCAGACATCGGGCGCTTGACGATGCATGTTTTCCATACATTTGCTTTTCTTCGCGTCTCTCGTGTCTCTCGTGTCGTTCTTGTCGTTCGTGTTCTTCGTGATTCAAGCCTCTGCTTCCATGTACTTTATCCGCGGCGCTTGATCCGCGCCCATCCGCGGCAAAAATTCAGGGTTCTTCTCGCGCCAGGGCGCGGTGGCCGATGTCTGTGCGGTAATAGGCGTCGCGGAAGCCGATCTGGGGCAGCCAGCGGTAGAGCTCGCCGCGTGCCTTGGAAAGCGTGTCGGCCAGCGCCGTGACGCACAGCACCCTACCGCCGTTGGTCACCACCTGGTCGTCCTCCAGCCGTGTACCGGCGTGGAACACTTTGATCTCGTCGGGCCGATCGAGGTCCAGGCCGGTGATCGGATCACCCTTGCGATAGCTCTCCGGATAACCGCCGGCCGTCATCACGACGCCTATGGCCGGACGCGGATTCCATTCAAGCTGCACCTTGCCAAGATCGCCGTCCAGCGTGTTCAGCAGCGCGGTTGCCAGGTCCGACTCCAGCCGCATCAGTATCGGCTGGGTTTCGGGATCGCCGAGACGAACGTTGAACTCCAGAACCTTGGCGCCGGTTTGCGTCACCATCAGGCCGGCATACAGAAAGCCGGTGAACGGATGGCCGTCGGCGACCATGCCGCGGGCGGTCGGCAGGATGATGTCCTCGATGACCTTGTCGTGCAACGCCTCGCTGATTACCGGCGCCGGCGAGATCGCGCCCATGCCGCCGGTATTCGGGCCTCTGTCGCCCTCGTCGCGCTGCTTGTGATCCTGGCTGGTGGCCAGCGGAAGCACTGTCTCACCGTCCACCAGCGCGATGAAGCTGGCTTCCTCGCCGACCAGAAATTCTTCGATGACCACCCGGTGGCCGGCCGAGCCGAACGCATTGCCCGACAGCATTTCTTCAAGCGTTTTCTTGACGGTCGGCTCGTCCTCGGCGATCACCACGCCCTTGCCCGCGGCCAGGCCGTCGGCCTTCAGCACCAGCGGTAGCGGATGCCCGCCGGCGAACGTCATGCCGTCATCGACATTGTCGACAACCGTCCATGCCGCCGTGGGAATCTGGTGACGGGACAAGAACGCCTTGGCAAAGGCCTTGGACGATTCCAGGCGTGCCGCATCGGCGGTCGGGCCGAAGCACTTCAATCCGGCCTCGGAAAATCGGTCGACTACGCCGGCGGCCAGTGTCGCTTCGGGGCCGACGACGGTGAGATCGATTTGTCGACTCAACGCCAGCTCCAGCAATCCGTCTATATCGTCAAATGCGATATCGATATTTTCAACGCCAGACTCGCGCGCCGTTCCCGCGTTGCCGGGTGCGACCAGGACTTCATCCACCCGTGCGGATCGGGCCAGTTTCCACGCCAGAGCGTGCTCCCGCCCGCCGGAACCGATGACCAGAACCTTCATCATTCATGCCTTGATGGAACCTGTTCTGATTCTAACTTGGCGCACTGCTGTCGGGGTAGAGCCCGTTTGGCGGGTCGCCGGCCCGTGCTTGCTGCGCGTGGCAGATCCGACTGAGCTTTGGGCGGTGCGGGGGATTCGGCAACCGGAGTGGAAAAACGGGAATCCGGGTGAATATTCGCCAACCGGGCGGCGAGATGAGAATGAATGCGACTAATTCAAATCTTGTATTGACAATCGTTCGCATTCGGTATACGCTTGGTCCATGTTCGTATGTGTCTGCAATGCCGTTACCGATCGCGAAATCCGCGAACACGCGCGTCGTGGCGTTGATTCGCTGGAAGAATTGAAGATGCGGACCGGTTGCGCGGATTGTTGCGGTCAGTGCGCCGACGAAGCCGAATCCATTCTGAGAACCACCCAGCACGCCGCCCGCGTGTCCCTCCCTATGGTCGATCTGCCCCAGCCCGCGTAAGCCGGAATTGGGTCAGTAGCCCGGGTAAGCCAGGCGCACCCGGGGCCAGCGCTCTCTCCAGTCATCCGAATTCCCCGGATGCGCGCTGCGCGCTTATCCAGGCTACAAAACCGGTGCGCTTCGCTGCGCTCAACGGCACCCTACGCAACCGTCGCGTCTTGCGGCCTTCGCCCGAGCTGCTTGTGCATTCCGCCTGTGAAGGCAGCTACGGCATCTGCGTGGCCAGCGCACCGCGGTGGACTTCCGGGTTGTAGTAGCGGGTTGCGATTCCGCTGGCGTCGAAGCGGTCTGAAGCCGGTGGGGCGAGAATGCCGTGCTTGCGCGCCTGGGTGCACGACCACCAGCCCGACGGATAGCCGGGCTGCGGAAAGCCCAACGTCGCGATGGATTCGAACCCGGCGCTCTGCATGTTGTGTCGAATGCCTTCGATCAGGTGCTGGTGCAGCAGCGGACTCTCGCTTTGCTGGACCAGGATGCCGCCGTCGGCCAGCGCGGTGAAGCAATCAGCGACGAAGCCGGGTCCGAACAGGCCTTCAGCGGGCCCTATCGGGTCGGTGGAATCGACGATGATCACGTCCAGCGAGCCGGGTTCGGCATTGCGGATCCAGGCCAGGCCGTCGTCGAATACCAGACTGGCGCGCGGGTCGTCGTTGCGCTCGCACAGCTCCGGAAAATGCTGCTCGGCAAGACGCGTGACCTGCTCGTCGATCTCGCACTGCACTGCCGACTGCACTTCGCGGTGCGCCAGCACCTGTTGCAGCGTGCCGCAGTCGCCGCCGCCGATGATCGCGACGGTCTTCGGATTCGGATGCGAAAATAGAGCCGGGTGGGCCAACATCTCGTGGTATAGAAAATTGTCGCGCGTGGTCAACATCACGAAACCGTCGATCACCATCAGGTTGCCCCAATGTGAGGTTTTGTAGACGTCGATCGTCTGGAACTCGGATTCGACGTGCGCCAGCTTTTCGTCGACCTTCCAGCCGACAACGCTGCCGGCCTCCTCGCAGACTTCGGTAAACCAGTTCTCGTCGTTCGGCAACATTCGCATTCCTCGTTCAGTTCATCTTGCTCATTTTAACGATCGCAGCGTCGCGCACCCGTCTTGCTAACGGTATTACCAAGACCTGCATAAGCATTGCCTCATTCAGAGCTCCAGAAGCGGTTGCCCGGCATGGCGCGCGAGGACAGGCATGGAAGGCCTATGGCAAGTGAGCGCAACGCAGCAGCCACCGGCCCTGGCGGCTCCCTCGCGACGGAAGGTGGTGAATAAGGCAGGTTACAATGCCTCGATTGTGCCCTCTGGATAATTCCGCATGAGTTCCGACCGTATCGAAGCTGCGCGCCGACGCTATGCCATTCCGCAATGGTCGGAGGGTTTGTTTGACATCGATGGCGACGGACAGCTGGTTGCGGCCCCCGTCGGCGCCGACGGTCCCAAGCTCGCGTTGACCGGGATCGTCGAACAGGCGCGCAACGAGGGCATGCGGCTGCCGCTGCTCATTCGCTTTCCCGATCTGCTGAAGCACCGCGCCGGACAGCTGCGCGGCGCGTTTGAAAGCGCGATCTCGCAGGCCGACTACTCTGGAGGCTACACGCCGGTGTACCCGATCAAGGTCAACCAGCAGGCATCCGTGGTCGGTGCCCTGGCCTCGGTGCCGGAATTGGGGCTCGAGGTGGGCAGCAAGCCCGAGCTGATTACCGCGCTGGCCGTGAGCCGGCCGGGCGGCACCATCGTGTGCAACGGTTACAAGGACGCCCAGTACATTCGTCTTGCGCTGAGCGCCGTGCGACTGGGACTCAAGGTGGTTATCGTCATTGAGAAGCCCGGCGAGTGGCCGCTGATCCACAAGCTCGCCCGAACGCTTGATGTTCAGCCGACCCTCGGCGTACGGCTACGGCTTTCCGCGCTGGGCAAGGGTAACTGGCAGAATACCGGCGGCGAGCGCGCCAAGTTCGGGCTGGCCGCCGGCCAGCTGCTGGACCTGGTCGAAACGATTCGCGAGGCGGGCTGCATCGAATGGCTGCAGCTGCTGCATTTCCACATGGGCTCGCAGATCTCCAACCTGCGCGACATTCAGAACGGTGTCCGAGAAGCCGGCCGCTATTACGCGGAACTGGTCGCGGGCGGCGTGCCGATCTCGCTTCTGGACATCGGCGGCGGTCTTGGCGTGGACTACGAGGGCGGACGGTCGCGAACGTATTGCTCGATGAACTACTCGATGGCCCAGTATGCGCACGCGATCGTGTCCGGGCTGGCCGAGCTGTGCCGCGACCGCGAAATCGCGATGCCGGACCTGTATTCAGAATCGGGTCGCGCGCTCACCGCGCACCATGCCGTTCTGGTCACCAATGTTACTGCCACCGAGGCGTTTCCGCGAGGACTGGAATTCGCGATCTCCGACGACAGTCATCCGGTGGTCGTCAACCTCAGCGAACTGCTTGTCGACCTCGAAAACCGCGAGCCCGAAGAAAGCTTTCTGGAGGCCGAACACTGGCTGGAGGAAGGTCGCAACCTGTTCCTGTACGGTGACCTCAAGCTTGCCGACCGGGCCCGGCTCGAGCCCCTGTATTTCGCGATACTCGAGCGCGTCGCCGGCAGGCTCGATCCGGAGCACCGCAGGCACCGGGAACTGCGGGATCGGATTCGATTCCAGCTTTCGGACAAGTACTTCATCAACCTGTCCATATTCCAGTCTCTGCCCGATATCTGGGCCATCGACCAGGTGTTTCCGATCGTGCCGCTGCAGCGACTGGATCAAGAGCCCACCCGCCGTGCCGTGCTGGAAGACCTGACCTGCGATTCCGACGGACGGATCGACCAGTACGTCGAACGCGGCTTGCTCGAACCCACGCTTGCGGTGCACGAGATCGCGCCGGGAGAGGAATATCTGCTGGGCATCTTCATGGCCGGCGCCTACCAGGAAACCCTGGGCGACATCCACAACTTGTTCGGCGACACCGACAGCGTCGACGTGGCGCTGGGCGAAGACGGCTTCTCGCTGCGCAACGCCAGGCCCGGCGACACCGCCGACAGCCTGCTGGAACTGGTCGGCTTCCAGCCGCGCCAGTTGCTGGCCGCGTGCCGCGCCAAGGTCACGGCTGCCGGGCTGGAGCGCGAGGAGGCCGAGCGCATCGAGCGATTGCTCACGGAAGGTCTTTCGGCCTACACTTACCTGGACGCCAGTTCGACGTGATCGAAATTGCGAATACGGCCTGCGCTTGATGGACGTCGGACGGTCGAGGATCTGAAGCGCGAAAAGTTTCGTCCTTGCGGTCGGTAACTGACGCGGCCGGAGCGGCACGGACATTTCGACGCTTGTTCGCCTGAAACGCCGCCTGCAGGGAGGCACCCGATGACCAACAAGACCAGACCGGAAGACACAAGCGTCGAAGCGTTTCTCGACAGCATAGAAGATCCTGTCAAGCGAGCAGACTGCATCCGGATCGCAGAGATCATGGCGCAGGCGACCGACGCGCCGGCCACCATGTGGGGGGCGTCGATGGTGGGTTTCGACAGCTACCACTATCGCTATGACAGCGGCCGCGAGGGCGACTGTTTCCTGACCGGTTTCGCGCCGCGCAAGGCCAATATCTCACTGTACATCATGGCGGGCTTCGACCGCTTCGATGCGCTGATGCAGAATCTTGGCAAGTACAAGACCGGCAAGAGTTGCCTCTATGTGAAGCGGCTGGCCGACATCGACGAGGCGGTGTTGATCGAACTGGTTCAGGCCTCGGTGGCCTGGATGCGTGAAAAGTATCCGGCAAAAACCTCCTGACGCCGTGAGCGCAACAGAATCCAACCTGTTTCTTCGCCGCTCGTTGGCCTACCTGACAGACATCGCGATTCTGTTTGCATTGCTCGCGCCCGCCGGATTTGTGATTCAGCAGGCGATTGGCTACTTTCCGTCGAATGGTCCGGAAATATGGCACGTGCTGCTCCTGAATTTCTCGGTACCGGTCTGGCTTTATTTCTGGCTGTCCGATGCCTCCGGCCGCGGCGCCACGCTGGGCAAGCGGATATTCGGGATTCGGGTTGCGCGCGAGGATAATAAAGCGCTCGGCCTCGGGCGGGCGTTTGCGCGAACCGTCGTCAAGCTCCTGCCATGGGAACTCGTGCATCTGAGCGCATTCGCGCTATCGAACGACCTCGACACCTTCAGCGTCGCGCAGACCGTCGGCCTGGCCGCCGCCAACCTGTTGATGCTGATCTACCTCGGGCTGGCCTTTACCTCGCGCGGTCGCCGAAGCGTCCACGATGTTCTTGTCGATACGAAAGTTCGCGACGCCGACTAACGGCAATGCAGACGCCTGATTTTGCTGACGCTTTGTGCGCTGCATAGTTACTTTTGCACGCTCAGGGTGCAGAATTTCTCCCGACGATCCAAACATAATTCATATAACTCGGGGTAGACCATGAGCCAGGTAGCCATTGTCACGGGCGGTACGCGAGGGATTGGCGCAGCAATATCGCAGGCGCTGATCGACGAAGGATTTACGGTCGCGGCCAACTATGGCGGCAACAAGGAAGCCGCCGGAGAATTCGCCGCCGCCACCGGCGCGACCACTTACCAGTGGGACGTCGGCGACTTCGAAGCCTGCCGCGAAGGCGTTGCCGAGGTCGAACGCGACCTCGGGCCGGTGCAGGTGCTGGTCAACAACGCCGGCATCACGCGCGACGGCACGCTGCACAAGATGACGCCCGAACACTGGCAGCAGGTTATACAGACCAACTTGAGTTCCTGCTTCAATATGTGCCGTGCGGTCATCGAGGGCATGCGCGAGCGCGGTTACGGCCGAATCGTCAACATCGGTTCGATCAATGGTCAGGCGGGCCAGTACGGTCAGGTCAACTATGCCGCGGCCAAGTCGGGCATCCACGGGTTCACCAAGGCGTTGGCCCAGGAAGGAGCCGCCAAGGGCATCACGGTCAACGCGATCGCGCCGGGCTATATCGAAACCAGCATGGTGGCCGCAGTGCCTGAACGGGTGCTTGAAAAGATCGTCGCCGGCATTCCGGTCGGTCGCCTCGGCCAGCCCGAGGAGATCGCCCGCGCGGTTAATTTCCTGGTCTCGCCGGATGCCGGGTTTATTACCGGGTCTACGTTGTCGGTCAACGGCGGGCAACATATGTATTGATTTTTTTGGCCTTTGCGGCCGGCAGCCGGTGCATGCGGCGAGCGACGCGTGCCTGGCGCCCGGGCCGGATGCGGAGCGGCTTTCGAATTCAACTCCAACAAGTTCAACTTCAAGTTCATTTCGCCCCGCGCTGATGGGGGCACCCAGAGGGCGTGCCGACACCTACCGAATTCAACTTCAAAGGCCGTTTCGCCGCCAGCGTCGCTGGCTGATGCGAGTGACTTTTTTCGGTTGCAAAAAAAGTAACCAAAAATGCGCTTTATAGGCGGCAGCTGTTGGCGGGGCTGGTCCGAGGGGTCTTGGGTTAGGTGTAAGTAATCAGGCTTTGCTCGGGGATCTTCTTGTTCGCACAGCGTGTTCGTCTTCGGCTCCCGGGTGACTAGGCGATTTCGGCTTCGATAGTTATCGGAGCGGGGTTGTGATGATTGTGCCGGCACTGATCGGATGTGGATGCTGAAGTGGGTTTCAGATTGGGGCCATTGGGAGGTGCGGGCCTGGTTTCGGTCGGGATTCTTTTCCGGTGGCGGGCTTTGCGCAGCTAGCCGCTGGGCTCTTGTGGGAGGGGCTTCCAGCGCCGACCGGGTTCGGCCCATCGGCGCAGGATGCGCCTCCTACAAAAACATGAAACGACAGGCACCCCGTCGCGGATGCCACCGCGACCTACAGCGGGTCGGACTTACGCCCTTGACATCCGGACGAGCGGGTGCCCAACGCCAGGTTTATGGCAGGAAGCCCGGGACAGCCGGTTGCAGGATTACAAAACAGCCCGGACCCCCGGACCCACTCATCCCCCCCAAACTGGAACCCGCTTCAGCATCCACAGAAGCACACACGCCCCACGATCGCCACGACCCCGCTCCGATAATTATCGAAGCCGGAATTCATTCATCGCCCGTGAGCCAAAGACGAACGTGACGAACGGACAAAAAGATCTCCAGCCAACGTTGTGGTCAAACACCTAACCACCCGCTTCATCAACCCGCACCGCAACGTGCTGCCGTCTGTAAAAAGCGCTTTTGCCTACTTTTCAGGCGCATGTGAAAAGTAGGTCGCCTGCAAGCGCGAAGCGCGTGGCGAAACCGCATTTGACGTTAGAAGCTGAAAGTTGAAATGCCAACCCCGCCTGCGGCGTCTGAACAAACCTCCGTGCAAACAGCGAGGCTGGAATATCAATCGCCCCTCGGCGCGCGCCGCTTCGTCCGCATGGTCGCGTCCGCGCCAAGGGGATCATCCGGCCACGGATGCTTGGGATACCGCCCCCGCATGTCCTTGGCCACTTCGGGATAGGCGTTGGCCCAGAAGCTTTCGAGGTCGGACGTGATCGCAAGCGGCCGGCCGGCCGGGGAGAGCAGGT
>JGI12048J13642_10133514_pt1 | contig 26618 bp, 19 predicted proteins | sample ElkSlonscriptome_16_FD_13642 | JGI IMG/M metagenome (IMG submission 13642)
TGTTACTCTGTTGCTGTGGCACGTTTTCCGTGCTGATGTTGCCGGTTGTGGGATCAGTTAATCTCTATTCTCTTCGCCTGCTGCTCCTGTGGTTTGGCTACCATCACGGTGAGAATACCGTTTTCATATCTTGCCTCCACACCATTGCTGTCCGCCTCGAAGTCCAACCGGAAGGAACGGCTGAATTTGCCATACCTTCTCTCCTTGCGGAAACGGTGCTCTTGCTCACTGTTTTCGATCTTGCGCTCACCACTGAGGGTGAGGACGTTGGCCTCAACATCTACATGCAGATCTTCCTTGTTGAACCCGGGAACCTCGGCTTCGAGGTATAGCTTTTCATCCTTTTCATAGATGTCGACCGAGGGCATAAATGCATTGAGCGCGGTAGCTCTGGGGCCGGTGAATGGAGTAAAGAAATCTTCCATCAGTCCCGGGAAGAATGTGTTCTGGTGCCGTAAATGGTGGCGTGGGTTCCATCGTGTCAGTTGCATAGCGATCTCCTTTTTCCTTGTGTGTTTATCAATGCTGTTATTTTTGCTATGTTGAAGATTCAGGTTTGTCGTCTTCCCTCTCTTTACTGGAAAAGGTAAGGCTGAATACTTGCATGTCAATTAAAAAATATTACTTTTATAATTAAATATGAAAAGTAATTAACCTGAGGCGAATGTATGTCTGAAAAAAAGAAAGGTTCAGTTGTAAGTGTCGAATATTCAAGTGAGTCTACGCGAGATCTCTTGGGGAGGCAATCGGTTCGTACAACCTTTAAATTGACTGAACGCAGTATTGATGCCTTGAGCGTTCTCGCCAGTCAGCTTGGTATAAAACAAAAATCTCTTTTTGATCACCTCATAGACGATGATAGCGCCTTGCGCCTGATCGCCAAGGAATCGGAGAGCTATCAGACCCCGCCGCAGAGAATCGCCAAAACCTATGTCATATCCCGCCGGACTCTCCAGAACCTGGAAAGAGTTTCCAGCCGCTATCAGGCACCCCGCGATGCCCTTGTGGAACTCTCCATCGAGCGGATTCTACCGCTCATTTCCGAGGAGAAGGAAAAACATGAGAAACGCAAAGAACTCTTGCACAAGGTGGGGAGGTTTGCGGCCGATGGAGAGGAGCTCTTCGCCATAGCCGGGGAGACCCTGGACCAGGATGATCCGGTATACCGGAAGATATCCCAGATGATCAAGGCCGTCCGGGGATGCTTCGAGGAGATCGAAGACTGCGTTGAGCGAGGACGAAAAATTGAGGATTTTTAGGCAGATATCGGCAGATGCCTGTAGAGTACTGTGTATTTGCCGCCGGCTGGAGTCGTTTCAAACCGGAAACCGTAAAAACTAGAGTATGCCCAGATTTTTGAGAAGATCGGCAAGTCTGTGCTCGTTGAGTTGAACGAGACTGGTTTCTTTGGCATGGGTTAGCGCCTGTTCATATTCCCCGGCGCTCAGGGGCCGGTCGATGGGAGAAGCCGCCGCACCGCAGGGTCTGTACTGATCCATGATGTTGACATTGCAGCGTGGTGATACCTCCCTGGCCAGAAACTTGAGAATCATACCGCTTTCCTCAACCTGATCGGGCATTACCAGATGGCGGACAATGAGTCCCCTCTTGGCGATGCCATTGTCGTCTACCACGAGATCCCCCACCTGCTGCTGCATCGTTTGAATGGCCGCCCGGGCGATCCCGGCATAATTGTCGGCCTTGGTGAAGACTTTGCCTGTTTCATTATACCAGAACTTGAAATCCGGCATATAGATATCGATGACGCCGTCGAGCAACTCCAGTGTCTCGACCGCATCATAACCGCTGCTGTTGTAGACCAGCGGCAGTTTCAAACCGTTTTTTATCGCCTCCGGCAGGGCGGCAAGAATATGGGGTACCACATGGCTGGGGGTGACAAGGTTTATATTATGACATCCCTGGTTCTGGAGGTCGACCATGACTGCTGCCAGCTCCTCACTGGTGAGATGTCTGGCCTCGGCTTCATTAAAATGGCTTATCTCGTAATTCTGGCAGAAAATGCAGAGCAGATTGCAGGAGGAAAAAAAGATGGTACCTGAGCCGTTACTGCCGACCAGCGGCCGTTCCTCCCCGAAGTGAGGCCCATAACTGGACACAGGAGCGAGGGCTCCCACGCCGCAGACACCAAGGCTGCCGGCGATTCTATCTACCCTGCAGTTCTGCGGGCAGACGGTGCAGCATTTCATCAGTTTTTGTGCCATGGCAATGCGTTTGCCGAGTTCGCCGTTATGAAAGAGTTGAAGATACGATGGTTCCATGATGTCCTTGAGTAATGCTGCAGTACTGCAGGCTCAATGTGTCTCGACTGCACCGGTGTTGCAGGGGGATCGAGAAAAGGTGCCACAACCACAGGGGCAGTGGCGTTTCATTGAGGGAGTATACTATGAAAAACCGCAATTACCAAGTCGGCACGGCTGCTGGCGACCATGTAAAGGATAGGAAAAACGGTGTCGCGGGCATCTATTTGACTGTCATATCTCCAATATTATTGCTCATAACGGCAAAATACGATACTCTTTCCGGCCATGGGGAGAAACACTAGCCGGCTGCGAAATAGTGACACCATGAAGAATGTGCATTCATTTCTAAAAACATCCTGGCTTTTCACGGCAGCGAGCATCGGCGTTCTCTTCGTGATTCTGCTGGCTGCTCTCTCTTCCTCCTATCGTATCAACAAGGCGTCCGTGGTTGATAAGCTGACCGTGGTTGCCGAATTTTCCGCTGAAAGAATACGCCTCCCTCTGACCAAAGGAGACATTACCGCAATAGATGGAGAAATAACTGCAATCTCCCAATTCTACAAACTCGACGGTGTGGAGCTCTACAGCAGCGATGGCAGTATGCTGGCGGAACACGGCCGGGAGGAGGGGCGGCCCCCTACCTCAATGATGCTCGGTGAGCATCTGTCCATTCGCTGGCCGTTTTTGCTGATGGTTCAATATTCACGTATTGTTTTTCACGAGGACAGACCTCTGGGGCTATTGATCCTCTATCAGACCATGGATGCAAATGCGGTGGCAGCAGGTTGTACGGTAGTGCTGCTCTTTCTGCTGCTCTACCTGTGGATAGGGAAAAAAGCCAGATCCAGAGACAATGGTACTCTTTTTCACAATGCTGGCCCATCGGTAACGAGTGAGAGGGAAATACTCAAAACAGACGATGAGGTGCAGCGCCTCGTGCACAGGCGGACGGCACAGCTTGAGCGGCAGCGGGACAAGGCTCTGCAGTCGGCACAGGCGAAGGGCGATTTCCTCGCCAACATGAGTCATGAAATCCGAACGACCATGAACGGTGTGGTCGGGGTCCTCTCTCTCTTGCATGAAACCCATCTTTCCGAAGAGAAGAAGCGCCTGCTCGATGTTGCCACCCGCTCAACCGATTCACTCCTGTTGGTGATTAACGATATCCTCGATTTTTCCAAGATCGAATCGGGTAAAATGGATTTTGAACGTGTCACTTTCGACCTTCGAGAGATCGTGGAAGAATGTGTCTTCCTCTATACCGATACTGCTCGTTCCAAGGGCATACGTCTGCATTGCTATCTGCCGCTGGAGATATCCACTTCGGTAATCGGAGATCCCACCCGGCTGCGCCAGATAATTACCAATCTGCTCAGCAATGCCCTTAAATTTACCGATGTCGGCGAGGTCAGCTTCAGGGTCGATCTAACCGATGCAGAACCGCACATGGAGAAGCTTCGTTTCGCCGTCGAGGATACCGGCATTGGTATCGAAGAGCAGAAAATAGAGGGTTTGTTTGACATGTTTACTCAGGCGGAAACCACTACCACCAGAAAATACGGCGGTACCGGCATTGGTCTGAATGTGTGCAAAAAGCTGGTCGAGCTGCAGGGCGGAGAAATTGGTGTCAATTCCAGCGTGGGGCAGGGAACAACTTTTTGGTTTACCATGAGTTTTGAGAGAGCCGCCGACAATCCCGCCTCCAGGACTCTGGTCGAGAAAAAGATAGCCCTCTTCGACAACTGTGAAACATGTACTACCATTATTCTCCAGTATTTGCGCGGCAGTGCCCTGCGGAGCAGGCTTGAGAGCGGCAGCGATGATATTCTTCACCAGTTGCAACAGTTTGTCGAGGAGGGCTATGTTCCCGAAATCCTGCTGGTCGATTACAGCGCCATTGCCGATGAGATAGACGGATTCATGCAAAAGATGGCCAGAATCTTTGGTCGTCGTCGCCCGGAACTGTTCGTTCTGTCCCGTCAGGGCGGTATTGAGGAAAAACTCAAAGGAACGGGAGTGGCCGGAGTCATACTCAAGCCTGTGCGCCTCGTTCAGCTGCACGAGCAGATCCTCGGCGTCCTGCCTCGAGTGGAAATCGATTCGCCTGCAAGAATTGAGGTGAACGGGGCACGCGTGCTGCTCGTCGATGACGAACATATCAATCGTCATGTCGGTCAGATGATCCTGGAAAAAATCGGCTTCGATGTCGATATCGCCGTCGATGGCGAGGAAGCCCTGCGGAAAACCGCAGAAAACCGCTACGATGCCGTACTCATGGATATCCAGATGCCCGGCGTTGACGGGCTTGAAACCACCAAAATCATACGTCGGCGGGAAAGGGGGCAGGGCGGTGTCCACCTCCCCATCCTGGCCATGACGGCCAACGCTTTGCCGGCCATGAAGGACCGTTGCCTGTCAATCGGTATGGATGGTTTTATAACAAAACCGATTAAGCCCGAAACCCTTCTCCAGCATCTCCAGGCCTATCTCGAAGATACCCCCGGGCCATGTTTTCCCAAGCAAATGCAGAGTGTGGACGGAGTGGAAGACTGCTGTTCGAAATCTGGAGAGCGTGAGGTCTGGGACCGCCGGCAGGCCCTTGAGTATGTGGGTGGGGATGAGAAACTGCTGGCAAGTCTGGCGGAATTGTTCATCGCCCGCAAGGAACTGCTTGTCGGCTCCCTCGAAGCTTCGATGCGCAGCGGTGACGGCGAAGAGATAAGCTCGGCTGCTCACGCCTTTAAGGGAGCGGTCAATCACTTTGCTGCCGGGCCCTGTCAGAAGTTGGCCCTGGATATTGAGAGCAGGGCTGGTCGAAACCGCCTTGACGGCCTCGAAGAGGACGTTCTGAAACTGAAGGCGGCCGCCGAGGTGCTTGTCGAGCAGCTCGAGAAACAGATCTGAATACCTCTTCCTCCGTGGTGAGAGCTGTTTCCGTGAAAATCCCTATTATTCAAGGTACCCTTCAGTTGTCCCTCTTTTGCGAATGTCGTTTTTCGCCGGCCAGAAGCGGGTAGGGTTTCCAGTAGATCCTGCTGATTCTGGTCATAGCCCTGCTGCGGATATGGGCAAACTGTTCCAGCATGTAATAGAGGGTCGGCACAACGATAAGCGTTAGAAAGGTGGCGACGAACAGCCCGAAAATAACGACCACCGCCATCGACCGCCACCACTGGCTTGACTCGCTCACCCAGGAAATCTCCAAAATATGGAAATCAAACGAGACGCCGGTGACCATGGGGATGAGGCCAAGCACGGTGGTCACGGCGGTCAACAGTACCGGCCGCAGACGGGTGGCACCGGCGGAGATGACGGCATCGCGCAGAGCCAGTCCTCTCTGCCGCAGTTTGTTGGTATAGTCGATAAGGACAATGGCATTGTTGACGACCACGCCGGCCAGTGAAATGACGCCGACGCCGGTCATGATGATACCGAAGGGCGAACGGAAGAGGATGAGGCCGAGGAAGGCGCCGCCCAGCGAGAGAATGACCGAGGTCATGATGATAAACGGCTGGATCACTGAGTTGAACATGCTCACCAGTACCAGGAAAATGAGGAGCAGGGCTACGGCGAAAGCCTTGGAGAGGAATTCCTCCGATTCTTTCTGAAACTCATGTTCGCCGGTAAATCTGAGCGTGTAGCCAGGTGGAATGGGCAGATCCTTCATGATCTCAGCCGCCTGTTGGCGGGCAACGGGGCCGGGTATCTTGGTCTCGTTGACATTGGCCTTGACTGTCACCACCCGTTCGTTGTTGATGCGGGTTATATCACCGAGGCTGCCGGTGAAACTGACGGTGGCGATGGTTGACAGCGGTACCATCTGCCCCGAAGGCGTCGGCAGCATCAGCTCATGGAGTACATCCACCACCCGGCGGTTGCCTTCGCCAAGCTGCACGGTGATATCGTAGTCGTCGTCACCTTCGCGAAAGGAGGACACCTCCAGGCCGTTATAGGCGCTTTTCAAGGCAAAGCCTATGCCGTCGGTGGACAGGCCGAACAGCGCCGCCTTCTGCCGGTCGATATTGACCTGCACCGAGGGGATGCCCTCGACGAAATCGTCGCGGACGTCTTTGACATGGGGGACCTGTTCGAGTATATCCTTGATGTGGCGGGCTATTTCGCCGAGGACTGCAAAATTTTGTCCGGCGATTTCAATGTTTATCGGTGCCCCTGTGGGGGGGCCGTCCTCTTCCATGGCGACGGTGATCTTTGCTCCGGCAATGTCTGCTACGCGTTCGCGGATATCGTCGACCGTCTCGTGGGTATTGCGCAGACGCTGATCGATTTCGAGGAAACGGATGCCGATATGGTTGGGGGTGTTGGCGGCAAAGGCCTGACCTCCACCGGAGTTAAGAACCCCCTTGGTGTAGATGTTTTTGATGTTAGCCAGATCGCTGGGACCGTAAAACTCATCACCGGTGGCCGTAATGTGCTTTTTGTCTGCAAGGGCTTGCTCTACGGTTATTTCTTCGGCTTCGGAACCATATCCCGCCAAAGCAAATTCCATGCGCTTGATGATGGTATCGATGTAGTCGAGATCAGCGCCCTCGGGCACGTCGAGGTTGAGATACATGCCCTTGGGATCTATCTCAGGGAAGAATTCCACCGGTTTTTCCAGGCCGATGACCAGCAGCCAGGATTCAAACAGCAGAATCAACACGCAGAAGGCCGTAACTATCACGGTCAGAGGCATATCCAAGGCCGAAGAAAGAATTCTGGTATAGCTTTTCAAAAACGGGCCCTTGATGGCGATGGGTTTTTCCACGGCGCGGGAGACTTCCTCCAGACTGCGCTGTGCACTGTTCGCCGGGGTTTTGACCTTCATGAAGATAGAGGCGAGGGCCGGGTTTATCACCAGCGCTACAAACAGGCTCGAAGCGAGGGTGACGATAAGGGTGAGGGGCAGATAACTCATGAACTCGCCCATGATTCCAGGCCAGAAAAGCATGGGCGTAAAAGCAGCCAGTGTTGTGAAGGTCGAGCCGATGACCGGATATGCCACCTCGGAGGTGGCCTTCATTGCCGCCTCTCTGCGGCCGGCGCCTTGTTCCATGAAACGGTAGATGTTTTCAATGATGACGATGGCGTTGTCCACCAGCATACCCAGGGCGAGAGTGAGACTGAAGAGCACCACCATGTTCAGGGTTATTCCCAGTATCTGCAGAACCGTAAAGGAGAGCAGCATCGAAAGAGGGATGGCCATGCTGACCAGCAGGGCATTGCGAATGCCCATGGCGAAAAAGATGACGATCAGTACCAGCACAAGTCCGGAGAGAATGTTGTTCTCAAGATCTGCGACCATCAGCTCGATGTCACGGGACTTGTCCAGGACCTTGGTTATTTCTGTGCCGCTCGGCCAGGTGGCCTGGCGTTTGGCAATAATGGCATCAATCTGTTCGCTGATGGCGATAATGTTTTCTCCCGAACGCTTCTTGACGGCGATATTTATAGCGGAACGGCCGTCGAGACGGGAACGGCTGCTCTCCTCCTTGAAGCCGTCGATCACGGTGGCCACGTCCTTGAGATAGACGGGCTGGCCCTGGTGGGTGGCGAGTACCAGCCCGTAGATTTCCTCGGGGGTGGAAAACTCGCCGGGTACACGGAGCTGATAGCGACCGGCGCCCAGGCGGATATTGCCGCCGGAGGTATTCTGGTTTTCGCTGTGCACGGCCTGCTGGAAGTTCCCTATGGTCAGGCCATAATAGGCGAGCTTTTCCGGGGATACCTCCACTCGTATCTCCCGCTCAAGGCCGCCGGTTACCTCTGCTTCGAGAACGCCGGTGATCGATTCGAAATCGTCCTGGAGGTCGTCGGCGATTTCCTTGAGGCAGGGCAGGCCGCAGGTGCCGGAAATGGAGAAGACCACTATGGGCATTTCCGAAAAGTTTACCTCGAATACCGCCGGGTCCTCGTCGAGATCGGAGGGCAGTTCTCCCAGGGCTTCGTCGACCTTGTCCTTGACATCCTGCAGCGCCTGATCGATATCGGTGCCGGTGACAAATTCCACGTTTATGGAGGAAAGACCCTCGGAGCTGATCGATTGCAATTTTTTTAGACCATCGAGGCCCTTTATCTTCTTTTCTATTTCAATGGTCACCGTCGTTTCCATATCTTCGGGGGAGACGCCGCGATAACTGGTGGAGACGAAGACATTGGGGATGGTAATGTCAGGATCGCTCTCGCGGGGCAGAGAGAGGTAGCTGTAGACCCCGAAGATGATCAGCAGGATGGTGAGCACCACCACCGTCGTGCTTTTGCGTATGGCAGTATCGGAGATTATCATAACGTATACTCATCCACAGAGTCGACCACCTTGACGACCTCGATATTCTGACCGTCCTCAATGTCCCGATGTCCCTCTATCACCAGTCTTTCTCCGGCCTTGAGACCTTTTTTGACTTCGACCATCCATTGTTCCATAATTCCCAGTTCGACCATTTTTTTTCTGGCTTTTCCCTGTTCTTCAATAAAGACGAACTGTTCGTCATTGCGGGAGATGACGCTGTAAAAAGGAACGGTAATGGCATCATCGACGGTGCGTTTGACAACGTCGGCCCTGACGAACATGCCCGGAAAGATGGCCCGTGATGGGTTGTTGAGTTCAAGTTCAAGTTTATACAGTCGCGCCGAGCTGTCAGGCGAGGGCGACAGAAAATGGATTCTACCGGCGATAACCTGATTGTCCAGCGCCTGCATGGTAACGTTGACTTCGTCGAGGCTGCGTACCGCGGTAACATCCGATTCGGGGATGCCGATGACGGCCTTGACCTTGTCTATGCGCAGCAGCTGGCCGATGGGATCGCCCACGGCAAGCAGCAGGCCCACCTTGGCATCGAGCCGGCGGACCACACCGCTTAGCGGTGCTTGGATGGTGGTGCGGGAGAGAAGCAGTCTGGCGTTGTCGAGATCGGCCTTGGCAGTGAGCATTGCTGTTTCCTTGGCGTCGAGCTGGGCTTCGGGTATGACGCCTTTGGAGAAGATTGTCCTGTCGCGCTGGTAATCGGCTTTGGCGAGCTTGTAGGCGGCTTCGGCCCGCTGTACGGCAATTGTATAGTCGCTGTCATCGATGCGGGCAAGGATGTCGCCTTCTGTGACTTCGTCGCCTTCTTCGACGAGGACTTCGGTGACACTGCCGCCGACCTTGGCCATGAGTTCGAGCTCTGTCCAGGGTTCGATGCTTCCAGGCAGGTTGAGTCTGTCTCTTATGGAGGAAGGGTACAGGGGGTAGACCACGGTATTGACCGGTGGTGGTTCCGCAGTCACCGCTTTGGCATTGTCGGCGGCGATCGAGTTTTGTTTCTTCACTATCGCCATGGCCATGACGACGATGAAAATCAGCATGGTCAAAAGGACCAGTCTGGGCATAAGTTTCCAGATGAAAAATACCGTTTTTGCCCGAGTTGTCGTGGGGGCTTTCTGCTGAGGATCCATATGCTTCATCCTTGATGTGTCGAAAGTGAGGACTCCGTCGGGGCAAGTCCGTCGAGTGCCTGTTCAAAGAGCAGCCGCATTGCCGCAGCAACTTCTTCGGTACCGATCCTGCCGGTGTACCAAGACGATACTATGAGTATATAAAGTGCATAAAAATGACCAGCCAGATAGAGCAGGTCTATATCCTGGCGAAGTTCACCACGCTGCTGGGCCTTCTGGTAAATGGAGAAAAGGAGTTCGAGCCACTTGTTGTCGACCTCGTCGCGGCTGTTTCTATCTTTTTCCTCGGGGAAAAGGACCCGTTGCATGAAAAAGCGTCCGAATTCCTTATTCTGGGTAACATGAAAAAACTCACCCATGAACACTGTCATTACCTGCTCTATCACCGGTGCTTCGGGGTCGGTCTTGGTCGCCAGCTCTTTATGAATGAACTCAAACTGTTCTTCGCAAAAAGCGTAGAAAATCTCCGCCTTGGTCGGGAAATACGTATAGATGGTCCCCTTGCCGATGCCAGCTTCTCTGGCGAGTTCCTCAATGGAGGTTTTTTCAAACCCTTTCTGGCCAAAGAGGCGGACGGCCGCCTCGATGATAGCCTTTCTGGTTTTTTGTTTTTTCTTTTCCCGGAGTGTGGCCATAGTGTATTTCCCTCTGTTTATCGCAAAAGTCGAATTCAGTCGAGATTTATAACCATATTGGCAGAGAGTGCAACAAGAAAAGTCGACTGCGGTCGTCTTTTTTATTTATGGACTGAAATGTTAAGAAATAATTATAGAAAAGAGAGGTATGTAGTAGTCTTCGAATTTGTCGCGTAGGGGCAAGAGACTTATTTAAGCGCACGAGAAGGGAGTATTGAGGAAGAGAATGAGGGGGAATGTATCGTTAGGAAGAAGTGGCGAGGTCAGCATTACCCTGGGAAAACCGGATAAAGAGCTTGGACGGGGCGTGATTTCCTGGTGAGCAAATGAGAGTGAAGAGGCTTATCGGTGGTCAAAGGCATTGCATTTTCGGACAACCTGAATATTGTAATGCCGAATTACGGTAGAAGTCCAATTACTGCCGCAGAGAAACCCTGCCCCTGCCATCTAGAATTGGCCGGCGGCGTTGAGGAAAAGAGGATAGTATATGGAATTGCAGGCATGGGTCAGCCAGTGGCTCAGTCAGGTGGCCGGATATCTGCCCTTGGGCTATGCCTTCGGAGCGGGCATGGTTTCCGCGGTCAACCCTTGTGGTTTTGCCATGCTGCCGGTCTATCTCTCCCTCTACCTCGGCGTTAAAGAGGAAGATTTCCGCCGCCGATCGATTGCGGCAAGGCTCACCAGGGCGGTCTGGGTTACCCTGGTGGTCACTTCCGGATTCGCTCTGCTGTTTGGGGTGGTTGGTCTGGCAGTTTCGGCAGGCGGCGCCTTTCTTGGTCGCTTTATGCCGTGGATAGCCCTTATTGTCGGTGCCTTGCTGTGTATCCTGGGAATAGCCATTCTTTTCGGCAAGCATATATCTCTGCCCTTTATGCTGAAGGTAGGTGGAAAAATTGGGGATCCCCGGAATATGACGCTGAAGGGCTTCTTTCTCTTCGGACTCGCCTTCGGCGCCACCTCACTGGGCTGCACCCTGCCCATATTCCTGGCCATAGTCGGCAGCTCTTTCACCGCCGGAGACCTCTTCGGTGGTGCTGTGCAGTTTGTCAGCTATATACTGGGCATGGCTGCAGTCCTGCTGATTCTCACCGTCGGCATGGCATTCGTCAAGGAGGGTGTGGTCGTCGGCGCCATGCGCAGGTTTCTGCCCTATGCCGAGAAGATCTCCGGTCTGCTCATCATCATAGCCGGCTCCTATATCGTCTATTACTGGCTTGCCAGTGGCCTGCTTTTTTACTAGACGTCGCCGCTGCCTCGAGCAACTGTGTCCGGTGCCGCTGCTTCTCCCTTGGTTAGCTGAGTTCCTTCAGCAGTTCAGCCAGTTTTTGCGGATTGCTGGTCGGCGCCTGGCAGCTGTAGTCTTTGCAAAGATAGGCTGTGGACTTATCCTCGATTCGTGTCATATCTCCTATGCTGGCGATGTATCGCCGGAGAAACTGCTGGTTTTCGCCACCGTTGGCCAGGAGTACCTGCAGTTGCGGCAGATAGTGCCTCTGGGCTTGAGCCAGCAGTGCCTGGGTACCAGGGGAGGAGGTGTCCCTGGCAATGATCAGCTGGGTCGGCGGCGGTGGTCCACTTCGCCTGCGAGAGCATCCTGACAAGGTGGAGAAAGTTTAAGGCGGCAACGGAGTTTCTTGAAGGTTCGGCCTCGTCATGGGTTTCTTTCATACGGGTGAGTAGATCCGGTTTGTCCTGGCTGCTCAAAAAACCGCCGTCGGAGTCGGCAAAAAAATCTATCTGCTGATTGCTGAGGTCGATGGCTTGGCGAAGATGGGCGCAGTTATGGGGAGCGTCGTAGAGATCGAGCAGGCCCTGGATGAAGAAGGCATAATCCTCGAGCACGGCATCAAAACGGGCCTCGCCGTCACGCCAGCGGTGCAACAGGTGGCCGTCCACCATCAGGTTTTCGAAAATAAAGGAGGCCACGGCTTCCGCTTCTTCAAGATAGCGGTGTTTGCCGAGGATTCTGCCGGCGCCGGCCAGGGCGGAGAGCATCAGGCCGTTCCAGGAGGTCAGGATTTACAAGAAATGAGTTGTTTTTCGTCTGTATAAAAAGTATATGCATGTTTTCGCTGCTGTCCGGGCGGAAGAATATTTTTCTTCGGTCTCAGCCTTTCCTTCGTCCTGTCCTGCGCTGCCACGCTATGGTGGATTCTGTGGCGATATCAGCAGCAAAATCGGAAGGGGAAATGACCCGATGAAGCCATACCGTGCCGGAATAACCGCCGCAGCCTGTGCCTTCGTTCTCTGGGGCCTGCTGCCGGTGTATTGGAAACTGCTGGAGGGCGTTGCTGCCTATGAAATCCTCTGCCATCGCATGGTCTGGTCGATGGTGGTCACTCTCGGATTTCTGCTGGTCATGGGTAAAGTCGGAGGATTTTTCGCTCTGTTTCGGCAGCGAAGGCGGATCGGCTTTTTCCTGTTGACGGCCTCTATCCTTTCGGTGAACTGGTTTATCTATATCTGGGCGGTAAATGCCGACCACATAATTGAGGCCAGTCTCGGCTATTTCATCAACCCTCTGGTCTCGGTATGTTTCGGTGTCATTTTTCTCAAGGAGACCATCCGTCCCTGGCAGTGGTTTTCTGTCCTTCTGGCCTTCGTCGGTGTGTGCTACCTTACCTGGCTCTACGGCAGCTTTCCCTGGATAGCCGTGTCGCTGGCTACCACCTTCGCCTGCTACGGACTGCTGCGGAAGATAAGCGTGGTGCCGGCACTCGAAGGACTGTGTGTTGAAACGAGCCTGCTGTTTCTTCCGGCGCTGGGCTTTCTGCTGTTCCGCGAAGGTGCAGGTGCGGGGGCCTTTGTCGGCGATTCGCCGGTAGTTTCGCTGCTGCTTGTCGGGACCGGCCTGGCGACGACCATTCCTCTGCTCTGTTTCTGTTACGCCGCTCAGAAAATTCCTCTCTACCAGGTGGGACTATTGCAATATCTGGCCCCGACCATAAACCTCTTTGTCGGTATCTTTATCTATCATGAACCGTTTCCGATGGAACGGGTGCTCGGCTTTGCATTTATCTGGACGGCGCTCGCCGTTTTTCTCTGGGACGGATTGCGGCGCCAACTGCGGGCGCCAATGCTTGAAGGAAAAAAGCAGTGTCCTGCTAGGAAATGAATTGGCAGCTATTTTTCAAATCAGTTGTGTAATAATACATCTGTCTTGTGTTTTTTAGAGAAGCTGAAAAACAGGATGCTTTATAGTGATGGCAGATGGAAAGGAATGTGCTGAAAGTAAGGGAAGGCTTACAAAGCGATGATCTGTCATCGAATCCGACAGATTTCTAAAGATCGGCTGCCGGCGGCGGGTCGTCAAGGGTGGGCAGGTTTTTCATCAGTTTCCGTTCGGTATTTGTGGGCAGTATTCCCTCCAGTCTGGCTTTGAGCACCACCACGTCGTGTTGATTGGTAAACACGGCTTCGGCGCCGGCCCGGCCTCTCTCGTCTATGGCATCTATGGTCATGGTGCAGTGAATGGTATCATTGGGATAAACCGGCTTGAGAAAGGAAAAGCGCATTTCCGAGGCCAGCCATCCCAGTTGGCCGCCAACTTCGGTGAGTAGACTGGCCACCAGCAGGCCGTGGCAGATGGGGCCATCGAGTTTTTTGGCCCTGGCGAAGTCGGTGCTGTAGTGAACTGGATTGTAATCACGCGATATATCGCCGAAGAGAGCGACATCTTTCCGGCTGAAGGTTCGACTGGCGGTGAAACTTTCGCCCGGCCTCGGAGTGTTGAGCGTATTCTGTCGGAAAGACGGCATTGGTACCTTCTCCTGATGAGCATTTTTCGTGGGCCGCACTTCTGGTGCTCGAAGGAAAATACCCTTATTCCAGCACTTCTTCGATCACTTCCGCAAGTTCATCCATGTCGAAGGGTTTGGCGATCGCCGCGCAGAAGCCGTATTCATCGAAGTCTACCATGACCGGGTCGTTGGAGTAGCCGCTGGAGACGATAATGCGGGCTTCGGAGTTGATATCGAAGATCGCTCCGGCCGTTTCCTTGCCGCCCATGCCGCCAGGCAGGGTAAGATCGATGATGACGCCGTCAACGGGAGCGCCGGTCTTCCAGAGGTGTTTGTAAATACCCAGTGCCTCACGCGCCGTTTTGGCGCAGACGCATTCATGGCCCAGATGCACCAGCATCCTGCCGGCAATGTTGAGTAGCATCTCCTCGTTATCGACCACCATGATTTTGAAATTCTTCCCCTTCCCCTTGCGTTTCTGCTGCTCCCTGTCGGGATGCTGATCGACGGCTGCGGGAAGGTAGACCCTGAAGGTCGAGCCGCGGTCTTCAGCTGAATCGAAGGTGATAAACCCATCATGGCGCTGAATGATCGAGGCGGCGATCGTCAATCCCAGGCCGCTGCCGTGATCCTTGGTGGTGAAATAGGGCTCGAAAATCTTTCCCTGGTGTTTAGTTGGGATGCCGTGGCCAGTGTCACTGATGGCGATTTGAATGAACTTGCCGTTGACCTTGGTCGGCAGTGCAGCAACCCGGGCAGGGTCGACATTACTGCAGCTGATATGAATGGCACCGCTGTCTCGTATGGCCTGGCGGCCGTTGGTGACGATATTTTGGATTACCTGGCCGATCTGGCTGGCGTCAATATCAACGAGAAGGAGATCATTTGCAATATCGAAACTGCTGGTAACAGGGGAACCGTGCAGGGCGAACTCCACGGAATCGCGTACCAGACGATCGATGGCGACGGTCTTGCGGACCGGCATTCCTTCTTTGGAAAAGGTAAGCAACTGCTGGGTGAGCGCCTTGGCCCGGCGAGCAGCTTTCTCGGCGTTCTTGAGAAGATCGAGAGAGTCAGAAGATGTGCCCGAGAGTTTACTGACGAGATTAATATTGCCGATGATGGCGGTAAGCAGATTATTGAAATCGTGGGCGATACCGCTGGAGAGTACCCCCAGTGACTCGAATTTATTGGCCCTGAGCACCTCTTTTTCCATTTGGCGGCGGGCGGAAATGTCCCGAATTATGCCGACGGTATGCCACTGTTCTCCCTTCTTAAAGGCGGAAAAGGACACCTCCACAGGAAATTCGGTGCCGTCCTTTTTATATCCATAGAGTTCAATGGTCTTGGCTTCCATACTGCCGGTGTCCACCGGCATCTTGAATCTTCGCGATATTTTCGTAAACGTCGACTGGTGCTTCGGGGGAGAAATGATCGAAGTGATCGGTCTGTCGACCACCTCCTCGGCGGTATACTGAAAAAGCCGTTCAGCCGCCGGGTTCCAGTGGAGAACATTTTTATTGTTGTCAATCGCGATTATGGCATTTGCCGCGGCCTCGTTGATGGCCCGCAGCTCCTCTTCGTTTTCGCGCATGGCCTTTTCGGCTCTGCGGCGACGGACGCTGGTGCGCGCCAGAACGAAGGAACTTATGGCGATTATAACTAGGCAGACACCATAGAGCAGCAGAATGCGGCCGAGAACCTTTTCGGGCCACGCCTGGAGAACCTTCTGGGGGACGAAGGAGATGGTTTTCCATAGATAGGTGCTGTCGGCGGAGGTCTGGATGGGGGCGTCTTCGTCCGATGTCGGCAAGGGTAGTGGATGAAAGGTATCGAAGGTCAACAGTCCCTTGTCGGAGTAGAACTGGCCGGATTCCACCGAGCGGATGGCCGCCCATTCCTCGGCCGGCAGCTGATGCAGGGGACCTCCGTTTGCGTTTCCGACACCTTTTCCTGTCGGTGGAACTTCATTGAGGTACTGTCTCTGGGAAGTGATCAGGATGGTTTGTCCCGGTGAGTTGGTCGACACCGCCTGCAGATCTTCTACCAAATCGGTTATGGCATAGTTGAGAACGATGATCCCCTGGGGAGTTTTCATCGAGTCCATCACCGGCATACTGAAACGAACTACCTTCTTGCCAGAGCTGACGTCTGTTTCCACGCCGCCGGTGTCGAAGGCAGAGATGAAGACAGCGGCTTCCGGCAATCGCATGGCGTGGCGAAAATGGTCCTGAATGCTTGCGCCCGGCGTCCCGTTGTGCGTGGCAATTACAGAGCCGTCACTACTGTCGATGCGGATTTTCAGGGCCCCCCGGTCATCTATGAACTGAATCCGGTCGTAGATGTTTTTTATACGCGAAAAGCGCAGCAGCTCTTCAATCAGCCTGGTCAGGGTCTGTTCATCGTGATTTTCGAGATAGGCGGTGAGTTCGCTCTGGAGGACGAGAAATCGGAGGTCGGTGATGATATGTTCAAATTTCGAGCGGGCGGTTTTAATCTGAGAGTTGACCTTGTATAGCTCACTCTTTTCCACCGCCAGCTGCTGGGTGGAGACGTCCTTGTAGTAGAATATGACGGTCAGGCTGCCGAAGAAAAGAGCCAGAGGCAGAAAAATAAAGACAAACCGTAGGACGATGTCATTCCGCTGGAATGTGCTGTTCTGAATACTCATAAAACGATTTGCTTCGAGCAGAGGGTCGTGGAATACTTTTTTGGGCCCAAAAAAGCGGGAGGCTGGCTCCCCCTATAGAATTCGAAAAAAATGGATGACATATCAGTATGTATGCATACAAATCAAAACGAAAAAGCATCTTAGAGAAGGGATGATCTGTCAGTATTTACCTGAGAAAAGAATACTGATTACTGCAATTTTTCCCCTCCGGGCGGATGGAAACACTCTGATGTCCATATTGTCGCCTCGGTGCTTGGCATACTCCGGGAGTGGCTGACACAGGCCGTTTCTTGGCGGGCAGGCCATTTTACCTCGTGAAATATTGGGGCTAAGGCTACCGATGACGATGTGTAAAAGTAAAACTTTTAGCAACTTCGGGCGGAATTGGCAATACTATTTAGTTTCTCTCTGAATTTCTGAGAAAATTTCCTGCAGGAGCTGCAGGAGCTGCAGGCGCGCATATTCGCTACCGTCCCTGGGGGCATTGTAGAGTAAGCGATATATGATCACATTAGAGGCGGCTTTTTGTTGGATGCGCAGGCGGTGCCGTGTGCTGAAAACCTCAGGTGCCCGAATCGAGCATTCCGTCGATGAGACTGTAAAATTCCGAAACGCCGAGAGGTTTGGTCAGATAAGCGTCGAAACCGGCTTCGATGCCGCGGGCAATATCTTCGGGCAGGCTGTCGCCGCTCAGGGCGATAACGGGTGTTGCGCCGGTACCATTGTCACTTTTCAGTCGAGAGAGAACCTCGTAGCCCGAAATATCGGGCAGGCTGAGATCGAGCAAGATGATGTCGGGTCTGCGTTCCCGGGCCGTCCGTATGCCGGCGGCTCCGGTTTCTTCCTGCAGGAACAGTACATCATTTTTCTTTTGGAGCATGAATTCGACGAGCTGTCTCAGCGATGGGTCGTCTTCTATATAAAGAATGGTCTTCATCTCCAGATATCCTGTTGAAAGGAGTCAGCACTGTTGGTCAACACCTTGATTAGACTACCCCTCGGTATCGGCACAGAGGAAATATACTTATACCCTACCAAAAACCAGCCAGTTTGATAAAGGGAAAAAGGCCGTCAGCGGCTACGGACCCAAAAAGTTTTCTGATCACCCCTCATGCACAGCAACATTCTGAGAGAGTGTTGCTCTTTTCACGGCTACCTGTAGCCGGGAGAAGGCGGGATGGTTTGCCGGGAAAAGAGCGCCTGTTCCCCTAGACTTGAGTAAGTTGAGTTTCAGGGGTAATCAAAAATAATGTTTGAGCTTCTGACCCATTCAATATATCCTAGGGGCAACGGTCAAAAGATGCCTAACCTTAATCATCCGATCTTATCAATTCTCTATACCCATGAGTGAGAAACGTCTCATACTCGAAAAAGTTGTGCCTGTTGCCGTTTTAAAGGCACTGACCTCGGCGGCACAGCAGGCGGTCCCACAAGCCATGCTGATCGCAGGATGTATTCCCATCCGCAACTTTCCTTTCCGGGTGGGCAGAGAATCCAGGGTGAAAATTGTCGATGGCAGAGTGGAGAGAATCGAGCGGGAAAAAGCGGGCACCAGCAGACCGACCAACGATCTCTACCTGGTCGACGACGGTCATCTTCTCAATATCTCCCGCGAGCATTTCCAGTTGGAGAAGGATGGAGACCGCTACTATCTTTATGACAAAGGCAGTGCCTGCGGAACCTTGGTGGAAGACAGGGCGGTAGGAGGAAAGGATGCCGACGAGACGATCGAACTGCACGACGGCGACATCATCACGGTGGGGACCAGTCAATCCCCCTATGTCTACCAGTTTATCACTCTCGATGGCTATGAGTTGCGGGAGCGGCAGAGTGGTGAGTAGCTATAGGGCCTCCAGTACGGCCTGTACAACCTTTACGGCATCCCGGCTTGCAGCGACGTTATGCACCCGGATCATATCTATCTTCTTCGAGAGCGCCAGTGCCGATACCACAGCCGTGGGCAGATCTCTGCCCTGCATATCCCGACCGGTCAACTCACCCAGAAACCGCTTCCTCGAATGACCGAGCAGCACCGGCTGTCCTAATTCCCGGAACCGTTCCAGATGCTTGAGTATTGACAGGTTGTGTTCGAGCTTTTTGCCAAAGCCGATGCCAGGATCGATGATCACTCTCTCAAGGTCGACGCCCTCACTCTGCAGCCAGGAAAGCTTCTCCTGGAAAAAAAGAATGATCTCTGAGACAACGTCGTCGTAGACCGGGTTGATCTGCATATTGCCTGGCGTACCCTTCATGTGCATCAGTATGACAGGTACAGAGGTGGCCTTGACCAGCTCAATCATCTCGGGGTCCTGCTGCAGCGCGGAAACATCGTTGATGAGGTCGGCGCCGGTGTCGAGAGCCTGACGAGCGACGACAGCCTTGGTGGTGTCTATGGAAATGGGAATGCGGTGTTTTCTGCGGATAGCTTCTATGACCGGCAAGACCCTGCGAAGCTCCTCATGGGTCTCTACGGGTTCGGCGAAGGGTCTGGTCGATTCGCCGCCGATGTCGATAATATCGACACCTTCCTCAACCATTTGCTGGGCTTTGGCGACGGCATTTTGCAGAGAGAAATTACGGCCGCCGTCGGAAAATGAATCGGGCGTTACATTGAGAATACCCACTATTTTCATGACGGCCGCCTCTCATCTAAGGTGCGCTTGTAGAGCGGTTGTCGCCATTTTCCTGGCTACCCGCGGAAGAGCTCTGGTCGTCGGTGTCGGTCTCCTCCTGATCGGGATTCTGCTGTTGGCTGGAAAGCTCCACCGTGTCTTCCTGGTCGGTTGTGTCGGTTTCCGGTGCCGGTGGGGGTATTTCACCCGCATCCACTGACTGTGGGGCGGCATGCTTTTCTTCAGCAACTTCCTCCGACGATTTTTCCGGCCGCGAATACTTCTCAGGATGCAAGTCTTCCATGATCTTTTCTATATCATCAAGAACGATGGTTTCCTTCTCCAGCAGCTCTTCAGCTACCTTTTCAAGAATATCCCTGTTGGTCGTCAAAAGGGTGACGACCTCGTCGCGGGCATTGGTGATGATCTTCTTGACGGCGATATCAATCTGGCGGGCCGTATCCTCGCTGAAATCGCGGTGTTGGTTGATCTCCCTGCCGAGGAATATCTGCTCCTCCTTCTTGCCGTAGGTGAGGGGGCCGAGTTCATCGCTCATGCCCCACTCGCAGACCATCTTGCGGGCAAGCTCCGTGGCTCGTTCGAGGTCGTTGCCGGCGCCGGTGGTTATTTCGTCGAAAATGATGCTTTCCGCGACCCTGCCGCCGAAGAGAATACAGATGGTGCTTTCCAGATACTTTTTGGAGTGGGTGTACTTCTCATCGATGGGCAGCTGCATGGTCAAGCCCAGGGCGCGGCCCCGGGGAATAATGGTAACCTTGTGGATCGGGTCCGTACCAGGTAGCAGCTTGGCGATGAGAGCATGGCCGGCCTCGTGATAGGCGGTGACTTCCTTTTCCTTTTCCGTGATGATCATGGAGCGCCGTTCGGCTCCCATCATTATCTTGTCCTTGGCCTTTTCCAGCAGCTCCAGGTCGATCTCGTTGGCGCCGGTACGTGCCGCCATCAGCGCCGCTTCATTCACCAGATTTTCCAGATCGGCACCTGAAAAACCGGGGGTACCACGGGCAACCACTTCAAGGTCGACCTTGGCTGCCATCTTGGTCTTCTTGCAATAGATTTCGAGAATTTTTTTGCGGCCGCCGACGTCCGGAACAGGAACCACCACCTGACGGTCAAATCGCCCAGGTCGAAGCAGCGCCGGGTCGAGTACATCCGGTCGGTTGGTGGCGGCGACGATGATCACGCCTTCATTGGACTCGAAACCGTCCATCTCCACCAGCAGCTGGTTGAGGGTCTGTTCCCGTTCGTCGTGCCCTCCGCCGAGGCCTGCGCCACGGTGACGGCCGACGGCGTCGATCTCGTCGATAAAGATGATGCAGGGGGCGTTTTTCTTGCCCTGGGTGAAGAGGTCGCGCACCCGGCTGGCGCCGACGCCAACGAACATTTCAACGAAATCAGAGCCTGAGATAGTGAAAAAAGGCACGTCGGCCTCGCCGGCAATGGCCCTGGCAAGCAGGGTCTTGCCCGTACCTGGAGCGCCGGCAAGCAGTACCCCTTTGGGTATCCGGCCGCCGAGTTTGGTGAATTTCTGCGGTTCTCTTAAAAAATCGATAATTTCTTCAAGTTCTTCCTTGGCCTCGTCGATGCCGGCAACATCGGCGAAGGTCACCTTGTTTTCTCCCTGCTCCATGAGACGCGCCCGGTTTTTGCCGAAGGAAAGAGCACCCCCCTTGCCGCCGCCCTGCATCTGACGCATGAAGAAAATCCAGACGCCGATAAGTAGAAGCATTGGGAACCAGGAAACGAATATCGTCATCAGAAAGGAATCTTTCTGCGTTTCCTTGACGTTTATTTCGACACCGGAGTTACGCAGCATGGGGATGAGTTCATCGTCGTTGCTTGGGTAAATGGTGCGAAAGGGCGTACCGTCCGTGGTGGTGCCGGTTATAGTGTCCCCGCTGATATTGACCCGCTTTATGGCCTTTGATTCAATCTTGGAGATGAAATCGCTATAATTAAGAGATGTGGTATTGACCTGCGGTTTGTTGAAAAGGTTGAACAGCAGGATCATGGTCAGTCCAATGACCAGCCACATGCTTAGATTTTTATAAAAGGAGTTCAAAGAATCCTCCGGCTATACTCAGTTTGTCTTTGTCGAATCCAACCCTTTGTTTTTCATAGGAAAAGAGGAGAAAATTGATCCGACCATTTCTGTCAATCTGTTTACTGTAAAGCATAATGATTTAATGTCGAGGGGCAAGATTATTTTTTCCCCTTGTCATTGCGTGAAAAGTTGCACTGCTTTGACGCCTATTTCGCTTTTCCTGATGTCCTGCAGTGCCCGTACCGTCGCCGCTGCTCCGGAGACCGTCGTCGTGTAGGGAATATGCAGATCAAGGGCGGCCCTTCGGATGGAATAGGAGTCCTGGGTGGTGCGCTTGCCAAAAGATGTGTTGATGATCCAACTGATCTCGCGATCCTGGAGTTTGTCGAGGATGTGCGGCCGTCCCTGGGATATCTTGTTGACCTTGGCGCAGTCGATCGCCTGCCGCTGGAGATGATCGGCGGTACCGTCTGTTGCCAGAATCTGAAAGCCCAGCTCTACGAGCGATTTGGCCACCGCAGTGACGGTATTCTTGTCGCTGTCGCGCACGCTGATGAAGACGGTTCCCGAAGAAGGCAGGGTAGTGCCGGCGGCCATATAGGCCTTGGCGATGGCCAGGCCGAGATTGTCGTCTATGCCCATGACCTCGCCCGTCGACTTCATCTCCGGGCCGAGAAGGGTATCGACGTTTTCGAAGCGGTCGAAGGGAAAGACTGCCTCCTTCACTGCCCAGTGGGGGATATGCACCTCTTGGGTGATACCCAGTTCGGGCAGCGTCATGCCCATCATTACCTTGGTGGCCAGTTTGGCTAAGGGAACTCCGGTGGCCTTGGAAACAAAGGGCACCGTTCGCGAGGCACGAGGGTTGACTTCAAGCACATAGAGCGAATCGTCCTTGACGGCGTACTGAACGTTCATCAAACCGATGACCCCGAGTTCCTTCGCCATGGACCTGGTTGCCTGGCGGATTTCCTCCATCAGTGGCTGCGAAAGTGTGTGGGGCGGCAGAACGCAGGCGGAGTCGCCGGAATGGATTCCCGCTTCTTCAATATGCTCCATGATGCCGCCGATGATGGTGTTGGCGCCGTCGCTTACGGCGTCGACATCGACTTCGATGGCGTCCTTGAGGAATTTATCGATCAGTACCGGGTGGTCGACTCCGGCCTTGGAGATAACGGTCATGAAATCTCCGATACCCTCGTCGGTATAGACGATGCGCATGTCGCGGCCACCGAGGACGTAGGAGGGCCTGACCACCACCGGGTAGCCGATGCGGTTTGCCGCTTCCAGTGCTTCTGTCAATGTATGGACGGTATCGTTGGCCGGCTGGCGCAGACCGAGCTTTTGCAGAAACTGCTGGAAGCGCTTGCGGTCTTCGGCGCGGTCTATGGCATCCGGCGGCGTACCGATGATCGGAACTTTAGCCTCTTCGAGCTCCACGGCGAGATTGAGCGGCGTCTGGCCGCCGAACTGGACGATGACGCCGTCCGGTCTTTCCATTTCGATGATATTGAGCACGTCCTCACGGGTCAGCGGTTCGAAGTAGAGTTTGTCAGAGGTGTCATAATCGGTGGAAACTGTCTCCGGGTTGGAGTTGACCATGATCGATTCGACCCCTATCTCCCGCAGGGCGAAGGAGGCATGGACGCAACAGTAGTCGAACTCGATGCCCTGGCCGATCCTGTTGGGACCGCCGCCGAGTATGACGATCTTTTTGGCATCACTGGCCACCGCTTCATTTTCCTGTTCGTAGGTGGAGTAGTAATAGGGGGTGTAGGATTCGAATTCGGCGGCACAGGTATCCACCAGCTTGTAGACCGGCACGACGCCTAACTGTTTGCGCAGGCTGCGGACATCGTCTCGGGAGGTGCCGGTGAGGTAGGCCAGCTGGCGGTCGGAGAATCCCTGCTGTTTGCATCTGCGCAGGAAGTTGGTCGTCAGGCCACGGAAGCCGGCTTTTCCTATTTCCTGCTCCGTCGTCACCAGTTGTTGCAGATTCCGCAAAAACCAGGGGTCGATCCAGGTCAGCTCATAGAGCCGCTCTATGGACATACCGCGTTTGAAAGCCTCGTGGATATGGGCGACGCGATTGGAGTTGGGCGTGCGCAGAAACTGTTCGAGATCCTCCGGTTCCAGATGTCCCATGTCGTCCCTGCCGTCCCCGCCGAATCCGAAACGGCCGATTTCCAGGGAGCGCATACCTTTCTGGAAGGCCTCCTTGAAGGTGCGGCCGATGGCCATGGTCTCTCCCACCGATTTCATGGCCGTGGTCAGATGATCATCGGCTTCGGGAAATTTCTCGAAGGTCCAGCGTGGAATTTTGACGACGCAATAATCGATGGTCGGTTCGAAGGAGGCGTAGGTCTCGCGGGTGATGTCGTTCTTGATCTCATCGAGGGTGAACCCCACTGCCAGCTTGGCGGCTATTTTGGCAATAGGAAAGCCGGTGGCCTTGGAGGCAAGCGCCGAACTCCTGGATACCCGGGGATTCATTTCGATCACCATCAACTCGCCGTCGGCCGGATTGACGGCGAACTGGACGTTCGAGCCGCCAGTCTCCACGCCAATTTCGCGGATGATGGCGATTGCGGCATCGCGCATATCCTGATACTCGCGGTCGGTCAAGGTCTGGGCGGGGGCGACGGTGATGGAATCGCCGGTATGGACGCCCATGGCGTCCATGTTTTCAATGGAGCAGATGATGACGACATTGTCGTTTTGGTCGCGCATGACCTCGAGTTCGTATTCTTTCCAGCCGAGCAGGCTTCGCTCCAGCATGATTTCGGTGGTCATGGAACGATCGAGGCCCTGGATGCACAGATCTTCGAGCTCCTGGCGGTTGTAGGCGACGCCTCCGCCGGTGCCGCCCAGGGTGAAGCTGGGCCGGACGATGATGGGAAAACCGATTTCCTCGGCCGCGGCCATTGCTTCTTCGAGGGTATGGACGATGGCGGATTCCGGCACCTTGAGGTTGATGGCCCGCATGGCGGCGCGAAACTCCTCCCGTCCCTCGGCTTTGCGGATAACGCTGATGTCGGCTGCCAGCAGTTCCACACCGTATTCTTCGAGTACGCCTGTTTCCGCCACTTGGATGGCGGTGTTCAGGGCGGTCTGTCCGCCCAGGGTCGGCAACAGGGCGTCCGGGCGCTCCTTGGCGATGACTTTGATGACCATCTCCGGGGTGATCGGCTCGATGTAGGTCGCATCGGCGAGTTCCGGATCGGTCATGATGGTGGCGGGATTGGAGTTGATGAGGACCACCTCGTAGCCCTCTTCCTTGAGGGCCTTTACCGCCTGAGCTCCGGAATAGTCGAACTCGCAGGCCTGGCTAATGATGATCGGACCGGAGCCGATGATAAGTATCTTTTTTATATCAGTTCGTTTTGGCATAATTGACGCTCGTTGTGAAAAACGTTTCTCTGGATCATCCGGTCGGCCGCATCATGGCAATGAAGCGGTCGAAAAGGTAGAGGGAATCGTGCGGGCCGGGAGCGTGTTCGGGATGATACTGCACGGAAAAGGCCTGGAAGTGTCTGTGGCGCATGCCCTCGAGACTGCCATCGTTGAGGTTGATGTGCGTAATCTCAACCTCTTTCTGGTCAAGGCTCTGCGGGTCAACGCAGAATCCGTGATTCTGTGAGGTTATCTCCACCCTGCCGGTGGTCAGATCCTTGACCGGCTGGTTGCCGCCGCGGTGGCCGAATTTCAGCTTGTAGGTGGAGCCGCCGTAGGCCAGGCCAAGCATCTGATGGCCAAGGCAGATGCCGAAAACAGGAACCTTGCCTAAAAGTGTGCGCAATGTTTCGACCACCCGTTCGACACCGGCCGGATCACCCGGACCGTTGGAGAGAAAGACGCCGTCTGGCTCCATTGCCAGGACGGTATCGGCATCGGTGGTTGCCGGCACTACCTGCACCCGGCAACCGAGGCTGGTGAGAATGCGGAGCTGATTGAACTTGATGCCAAAGTCGAAGGTGACCACCTTCAGGGCATCGGCAGCGCCCTTTTGTGCTGTGCTGAAGTTGCTGCCGACAACCGGCCGGTTATCAGCCCAGCAGTACGGTTCGGTGCAGGTTACCCGCTGAACCATGTCGCGGCCGACCAGGCCGCTCCAGTTTCTCGCCCGTTCAACCAGTGATTCCGGATCAAGATCCTCAGTCGAGACTATGCCGTTCATGGCACCGGCGGTGCGGATGTGCTTGACCAGGGCCCTGGTGTCGAAGCCTTCTACCCCAAGAGAACCATGTTCTTGAAGAAAGTCGGCAAGGGTTGTTATCGAACGGTAATTGGATGGATGGCGGTTGTATTCTTTTACCAGAAAGGCTTTAGGGTGAACTGCGGAGGATTCCATATCTTCGGCGGTAATACCGTAATTGCCTATGAGGGGATAGGTCATGGTGACGATCTGTCCGGTATAGGAAGGATCCGTCAGCACTTCCTGGTATCCGCTCATGGAGGTGTTGAAGACAATTTCGCCGATGGCTTCTCCCGCACCGGTAAAAGACTGTCCTTCAAAGATCGTGCCGTCTTCCAAGGCTATGAGTGCTTTCATTATATGTTCCTTCGGCTGTACACCGACCCCTGCCGCGGTTTGAGGCCGGCGGCTCCGGTGTCTATCTCGTTGTACGTGCTTGTGCAGGCCGGCATGATCACCTTCATCGGGCAATATGCTCCAGTGAGACTGCTGGTGTGTGACGCTGGTATGTAAGGTATTCCCTGCATACTGTAGACAAAACTCCAATATATAACCCGTAATGTGAAATTTCGTCAATAGTAATCGGGGAAGGGGAATGGGCCAGAACTCCTGTATGGCAACGGCGGCGGGCGGTAGGACACAAACGGCGGGGCAGTTTGTTGTAACGCAGGCAGTGTTTGTGCAGGAATGAAAAAAGGATTACACAAAAGAGCAGTAAAACGTTACAATTATATAAGGAGCCTGTCAAAAACACCAGATACTCTCACTCGGAGGAAAGGATGGCATTGAAAAGAACCATCAAAGAGGCCATTACCCGGAAATTTCCGGTAATCGACACCGAAGACAACCTGTTGGCGGCTGCAGATCTGATGAAAAAGGAAAACGTCTCCGTCCTTGCCGTCAAAATTAGAGAAGAACTCATAGGCCTGTTGACGGTCAAGGACATACTCTACAGTCTCAGTAATGATGAGGAACTGGCAGCGACACGTGTAGCCGACGCTATGACTC
>JGI12048J13642_10436644_pt1 | contig 26501 bp, 22 predicted proteins | sample ElkSlonscriptome_16_FD_13642 | JGI IMG/M metagenome (IMG submission 13642)
CATCCACGTTGATTGTCGGATGTACGACCTTGTCCTTGAAAGACGGCAGGTTACCGGCGAGTTCGAGGGCACCGGCGGCCCCCATGGCGTGGCCAATATAGCTCTTTGTGTTGTTGATATGAACCGTGCTTGATTGTCCAAAAACTTCTCGAAGCGCCTTGCACTCTTGAATGTCTCCGCTATTGGTTCCGGTTGCATGAGTGCTGACGATATCAATCTGGTCCGCTTCCAAGCCAGCACGTTTGAGGGCCAGTCGCACGCATTGAGCTTGTCGCTCAGGATTGGGCAAAACGAAATCGGTCGCGTCGGTGTTGATCGCGTAACCTACCAATTCGCCATAGATTTCGGCACCGCGAGCCTTCGCGTCGCTTAAACGCTCGAGCGTGTAAATGCAGCCCCCTTCGGCAACCACGATCCCATTGCGGGCTTTGTCAAAGGGTCGCGATGCGCGGGTCGGGTCCGCATGTGTCGCCAATGCGTTTTGGCTGTTGAAACTTGCAAAAATCCCAAAGGTATGCACGCTCTCACTGGTACCGCCCGCGATGGCCAGATCACATTCGCCAAGCCGTAGCATTTGGGCCCCCTGGATCAGCCCCGCGTTGCCAGCCGCACAGGCAGCACCGATCGTGTAGTGAGGTCCCGTGATGCCTAAGCTTAACGCAATTTCACCTGCCGGATTGTTTGCCACGGTACGCGGATTGTGGTGATGCGACCAACAACTGGTGTCGTAATCGAAACCTTTAATGATGTAAATCTCGTTCTCGGTTTCGACGTTGCCATGTTCCGTCACGCCGATATAGATGCCAACGCGTGAACGATCGACATTCTCCCAGTCGAGCCCGCTGTGGGCAATCGCTTCACTCGCAGCGTAGATGCCAATACTGCCCGCTCGTGTTCCACGACGCAGATCTCTTTTCGTTTGATATCGTTTCGTGTCGTAATCGCAAAGACCAGCCAAGGTTTTGCCGAAATAGCGGATTTCATAGGGCTCAACTCCGCTGCGATGCTCTAACAACGCCTGGCGATACGACCCCCAATTATTTCCATTGGGCGAGGTTAAGCCGACGCCCGTGATGACAATGCGTTGCTCATCGGGCAGCTGAGCAGCAAGATGCGGAGCGATTTGGTTCGAGGCAATCACGTTGGCAATGGCCGAAAAAATGAAAGGTAAGGGAGAAGCAAATGACTGTCAGTCGTAACCGATGTCAACTCAATGAGCAAACAGCGATCCATCCACTGAGAAGGCTAGCCATTTTGGTTGAAATTGGCAACGGGATGATCGGCATCGATCTAGATCCCCAGAAATTTCCACAAGAAATCCCCCCCCTCAAAAAAAATCCCCTCCCCAAAAAAAATCATTGAAACAAAAACGGACGATTGCGGGAACTTTCTCTCGTTTCCGCCTTCCAACCTAGGGCAATGCTGCCAAAACCAGCTAAACTCGGTGCGAGAATCTCTTAAGTGCGTTCTTCCCGTTCCCGGAAAGTCGGGATTTGAGGAACATTCCAGTTTATCCAACAAAAAACGCTTGAGTTTTCTGGTTTGCTCACTTAACATGGACAGTTAGCCTAAGACTTTTAGTCACGTGCAAATCGCCTCAGACAAATCGCGTCTGCACACAACGCTTCCACCTAGCCAGCTAGCTTTCGAAAATATTCACAACAGGGTTTGTAGCATGAAGTTATTTTTTGCGGGTTTGCTTCTCCTTATCGCCTCCGTGCATGGATTGTCGACAGTCCACGCCGACGTCAATGAAACCGTCAACGTTGCATCGCCAGCGGATTCGGGGGCGGTGACTCCTTTAACACTCAGCCAATGGGTTTGCCCCAATGAGCCAGGTGTTTTGGTTGGACGCGTCGTTTTGCCGTCGACCAACGGTAATGCCAAGGCAATCGGGAACGCGGCGATCGCTCTGCGTAGCTACGAGGGAGAGACGATTCACGGCCAGACGAATAAGGCGGGAGAATTTCGCATCGAAAACGTTCCGTCCGGCGTCTATTCGATGACAGCCAAGGCAGACAACGTTTTTGCTTGTTGTGCCATGCACGTTCTCGACACGGAAAAAGTGGATGGTGCAAATTTCCCGAAGACGGTCGAACTCGCCGCGGCAAGCATCGATTTTTCGATGGTGAAAACAGCAATCATTCGCTATGTGCCTCCCACAAGTAACCAATTAGCATCTTCGCTTCCGAATTCGCAATTCGATACGCTTGCGAAGCGTGTAGTCAATAGCGAGTATTTTCGGGTTGAACGTGTCGAAGGAGGGATGAAAGGTGCCATTTTGTTGGCAGGAACGCGAGGCAATGACTTGGCCGCTGCGGATCTGATTAACGTCTTTATCGTAAAGAATGGGGAAGCGGTAGCTCGAAGCGTGACCGATGTAGAAGGAAGGTTCCAAGTGAATAACTTACCAGCTGGTGAGTACTCTCTGCTAGCTGTAGGGTCCGCAGGCGTCGGACTAGCCGGTTTTGAATTGACTGAAACGGCTTCAGTGCCTGGAGGTCAGTCGCTGGGCAAGGTTGGCGAGATAGACGAGTCGAAGCAACTTGTCGGTCTATTCGGTCGACATCATCAACGTGGTCAATGTCAGTCGTTCCAGATGCAAGTAGCTCCTTGCCCCGAAGTCATTCATTGCGTTGAAGAGGTCATCGTTGAAGAAGCCGTGGAAGATTGCTGTGGTGGCGAACAGATGATCGATGGCTGTGGCTGCGGCGCTGAAGGTGCCGTTGTGGCTGATGGATCGATTGTCGATCCATTCGCAGGTGGATTCGGTGATCCGCTTGGAGCGGGCGGCTATGGCGGCGGTGGCTATGGCGGCGTTGGCGGCGGCGGCTATGGTGGCGGCGGCGGCGGATTTGGTGGCGGCGGAGCTGGCGGGCTCGGTGCCCTTGCCGGGTTAGCTGGTATCGCGGGTATCATTGCTGCGACAAGTGACGACGATGACAACAACAATCGGCCGATCGTGGTTCCTCCCCCGGCTTCCCCATCCTCCTTCTAGCGTTACCCAGGCCCTTGGCCTGGGGCTAGGTAAACGGATGGCCCTTTGGGCCGGAAAAAAAGAGCAAGACCTTTCAATAAAAAGTTGTGGGGTACAACGAGGCGAAGAAAAGGTCGCTTTCTGCCAAAAAAATGCATCAAAACCTAGCTTATCTAGGCTTTTAGTTCGCATTCGGTCTTGGTGCGAATTTTGCTCGCTCGCAAGGTTCAAATGCCCTCTTGGTTGTGATGATAGCATATAATTGAAATTGCCATTCAAAATGGCAATTTCAATGCTTGAGTTTCGTCACAGGTTCACCTATCATTAGAATCTGTACGTTACCTACTTACCCTCTTTGTCACAGATTCGCGAAAGTTAGCGATCAAATACTCCACCGAACGTTCTCTGATCGCTCGAAAACGAAGGCCACTATTATGAGACTCATGTTTTCTGGTTGGCTGCTAATGGCAGTACTCGTTAGTTGTTTGACGTCCGTCGACGCGCAGCAAGTTTCGGCTCCGTCGGACGAAACGCTGCCAGCCGGTGTTCGCCTTGGAGCTCCTCTGACCTTTAATCATTGGGTTTGCCCAAAGCAGACTGGCGTTTTGGTGGGTCGTGTGGTTCTACCATCCGGAAGGAATCAGATGACCGGGGTGTCGAACGCGATGATTTCGCTTCGTGGCCAAAACGGGGAGGTAGTTCATGCTCAAGCAAACAGGATGGGTGAATTTGTCATCGAAAATGTGGACGCGGGGATTTATTCGATGACCGCCAAGGCTGACGACGCCTATGCTTGTAGTGTCATGCACGTTCTCGATGCGGGCAAAGTGGATGGTGCAAGTTTTCCAAGTCGTGTAGAGCTGGCTGCGGCAAACGTTGATATGGCTGTGCTCAAATCGGCCCTTATCCGCTACGTTTCACCCATGCAAAATCAGTCGTTCCCAGTGCTCCCCGTTGCTGGATTTCGAGATTTGGCCCAGCGAGTGGTGAATAATCAATACAGTCGAGTGCAACGGGTTGACGGTGGATTAACTGGCACGGTGCTGGCGGCAGGGACTTGGAAAAACGAATTGGTTCCCGCTGGGATGATGAATGTTTTCATCGTCAGAAACAAGGAAGTGATCGCTCGCAGTCTTACCGACAACCAAGGACTGTTCCGTATTGAGAATTTACCGGCTGGCAACTATGGGATCATGGCCGTCGGTGGTGCAGGCGTTGGCTTTGCAGGTTTTGAGTTAGTCGAAGGTGGCTTTGCAACCAATCTTCCTGCGAAGAGCCCAAGATTGGATGGTGCGAGCAACGTTGGAGATCAAGAACACCTCGTCGGACTCGCTGGCAGTCTGCTGCAAGCTCCCAGTTCGATGCTGACGATGCAGGTCGCACCGAGCTCGGAAGTGATCGATTTCGGAATAGATGACGATGACGATGGCATCCTTCTCCTTGATGAAGGTATCGTCGCTCCCGTTCCACCCGGATTTGGTGACCCATTTGGCCCTGTCGGGTTGGGCGGCGGTGGTGGTAGTTTCGGCGGAGGCGGAGGCGGAGGCGGTTTCGGTGGCGGTGGGCTCGGTGGACTTGCCGGTTTGGCTGGAATTGCAGGCATCATCGCGGCGACCAGCGACGATGACGATAATAACAACCGGCCGATCGTCGTTCCTCCTCCTGCTTCTCCTTCTTCATTTTAATCCACTGCCCCGCGAAAGTTAATAATCCGCTACTGCAGCGGTTCTTCGAGTAGGCTCAACATATTTAATAAGCCACTGCGTTTTCGCGGTGGCTTTTTTGGTTTTAAGTGGCTACGATTTTTACGCAGGACACCTAAAGCTTGCCAATTCGGTATCATTTCAAAAGCCCTCCAATTCACTCCGAGACCAAGTTAATGCCCGAAGCCGACCCGAACGTCAATTCTCCTGTCTCGAAACAATCCGAAGCGGCTAGGGATGCTCTCCACGAGCACACGCTTCGAACCGTCCATTGGCATTTCCATGACGAAACCGGCAGCCCGTTTTGGTTAGAGAAAAAGCGAGAGCTGACATTTGATCCATTAACGGAGATCAAATCATTTGACGATTTGAAGAAGTTCCCGCTATTTGAAGACGAATGGCTCCGGGGCGGCCCGATTAGACGCTGGGTTCCCAAAGGTCATGCTGGCAAACCGGTCTACGTCTTTGAAACGGGAGGTACGACGGGGATCCCCAAAAGCCGCATGGTGATCGAAGATCATTGGAAGGACTACGAACTGTTCAGCAGCACATTGCCTGAAAAGTACTTTCCCGTTGACTCCAATTGGTTGATGCTTGGCCCCAGCGGTCCGCGACGGTTACGGTTGGCGGTTGAACACTTGGCGCAACATCGAGGGGGCATTTGCTTTTGTATTGATCTTGATCCTCGCTGGGTCGTTAAATTGATCAAAAAAGGATGGATGGAGCATCTCGAGGAATACAAGAAGCATTGCGTTGACCAAGCCGTTACGATCCTTACCGCTGGGCACGATGTGAAGTGCATGTTTGCAACGCCGAAATTGCTTGAGTCCCTCTGCGAAGCGCTTGATGAAAAGGGAACGAGTCTCGCTGAAGTCGGGATCACAGGCATTTTTTCAGGGGGGACAGAATTCACACCTCAATGGACTCGGTTTTGTGTCGAAGAACTATTTGGTGGTTCTCCCGAAGAAAGCGGCATCTATATGACCCCAACCTACGGAAACACTCTGATGGGACTGGCTTGCAGCAAACCGATTCGTGCGGAAGACGGTTACAAGATTTCATATTACGCCCCACAACCGCGAGCCGCTACCGAAGTCGTCAAGTTTGATGATTACGATCAAGTGGTTGGCTATGGCGAAACGGGTCGAGTTAAACTTTATACCTTGACCGACGAGTTCTTTATGCCTGGGTTTATGGAACGCGACGAAGGCGAACGAGAAGCACCCTTTGAACTTTATCCTTGGGACGGGGTCAGTGGTGTGCGACCGTTCCACGAACTAGCCAGTGCCACGACGGTCGGAGTTTACTAAGGCTTATGATTACACTCAACCCTTTACGTTGGGGCAAACCCTACGATTCGCTCGACTTCAAAGAAGTCGTTCATTTTGACACCGGGCAACCCATTGCCAAGGTCGGTACCGTTGGTAGTGGTATTGTCGGACGCGATATGCGGCATGCCCAAAAGGCGCGCGATGCTCTGCTGCAACTGCCACCCCATGATTTGATTGCTCGCTGTCAGCAAGCTGCCGAACTGTTTGAACACAGTGATCTGAAAGTGGGTGATTCGGTCCAAAGCGTCGATGACTTTGTCCACCAACAATCGGCCAGCACGGGATTACCGGAGCACATGTGCCGTTCGAACATGGCCAAAAACAGTTTTGTGTTGAAGAACATTGAGCATATTTTGGAGTGTTTGACGCGAGGCTTGGACTTGTCGATTTTTTCGAAAGGTTACGGTGAAGAGGGCCGTGGCGTGACCGTTAGTTATCAGGTGCAAACGCCCGTTCTCGGGGCCATCCTGCCCAACAACTCGCCTGGCGTACACACCCTTTGGTTGCCTGCGGTGCCGCTACAAATTGGGCTTGTGCTGAAACCTGGTTCCCAAGAACCATGGACGCCCTACCGCATGATCTCGGCGTTTATCGAAGCTGGAATCCCTGCCGAAGCGTTCTCGCTCTATCCCGGTGGTCACGATGTTGGCGGTGCGATCATGACCAAAGCCGAACGCAGCATGATTTTCGGAAGCGCCGAAACAGTCAACCAGCATTCCGGTAACCCTCGCGTTCAAGCTCACGGGCCAGGTTTCTCGAAAATTATCATTGGCGATGACGTTGTCGACGATTGGGAAGCCCACGTCGATATGATGGTCGAAAGTGTTCTTAGCAACTCGGGACGAAGCTGTATCAATTGCTCAGGGATTTGGGCCAGCCGACATACCGAAGCGATTGCCAAAGCGATCGCCGATCGCATCGGTCCAATCGAGGTTCGCCCTCCAAGTGATCCGCAAGCGGAATTGGCCGCGTTTACGGTTGCCGCCATGGCAACAGGCACCGATGCAATGGTCAAGCAAGATCTAGCGGAGAACGGCGTGATTGACATGACGGCTCAATACGGAGAAAAACTAATCGAGCGAGACCATTGTGCTTACTTGAGACCCATGGTGGTTCATGCCGATTCGCCCGATCGCCAAGTGGCCTCCAAGGAGTACATGTTCCCGTTTGTATCCGTTGTCAAATGTCCGCAGTCCGAAATGCTTGGCCGAATTGGTTCGACCTTGGTAGGTACGCTTTTAAGCCGAGATGAATCGCTGATTCGAGCGGCGGGCAATAGCACCGATATTGATCGCTTGAACGTTGGCCCGATACCAACCAATCGACTCAATTGGTTGCAGCCACACGAAGGTAACTTGATCGATTTCCTGTTTCGCTCGCGAGCCTACCAAATCGCCGATTTTTGAAATGACGATTCGCTAGCCATTTTTGTGGAGTTTGTACTCCACCGCATCGACCAAAGCACGCCAACTTGCTTCGATGATATTTTCGCTCACTCCAATGGTGCCCCAAGACTCATTCTCGTCGCAGCTCTCGATATTGACTCGCGTCGAAGCAGCAGTGCCAGCACCTGAATCGACGACTCGAACCTTGTAATCGATCAGCCGCATCTTGGCGAGCGACGGATAGACATCTAGCAGCGCCTTACGAAGAGCAGCATCGAGTGCGTTGACCGGACCGTTGCCCTCGGCAGCATCGAACCACAATTTATCCCCCACTTTCAGCTTGATAATGGCCTCGGCGAACACCGATTGCCCCTCACCATCACTGTCCCGATCACCGGCGACCACTCGATACTTAATCGGGTTGAAGTGAGACGTGTAAGTGCCAGCGATTCGTTTGATCAAGAGATCGAAAGATGCAGCAGCGTTTTCGAACTGATAACCTCGGTTTTCGAGTCGTACGACTTCAGCCAAGACTTTGTCCATCAGAGCATTATCGTCGGCAATGTTATGTTTCGTTGCCAGTGCAACAATGTTGCTGCGTCCCGACAACTCGCTGACTAAAATGCGTCGCTCGTTACCAACCAACACGGGATCGATGTGCTCATAAGTTTTGGCCGCCTTGTTGATCGCATGAACGTGCATGCCACCTTTGTGAGCAAAAGCACTCTGTCCAACAAACGGTTGGCTGTTTTGCCATTGTAAATTGGCGGTCTCGTACACGAACCGGCTCAGCTCGGTCAACGAATGAAGCGACCGGCCACCGAGGACGGTATACCCCGTCTTCTTTAGTGCCAAGTTGGAGATGACGGAAATCAAATCGACATTGCCACATCGTTCTCCGATCCCGTTAATGGTCCCTTGAACCTGAGTCGCTCCAACATCCACGGCTGCCAAGGAATTGGCGACTGCCAATTCACAATCGTTATGACAATGAATGCCGAATTGGACATCGTAGTCGGCGAGTTCAGTGCGAGCGATCGTGGTCACTTCGGCAACTCGCTCGGGCAGAGTTCCGCCATTGGTATCGCACAATGAAAGCCATTTGGCTCCAGCCGAAGCTGCGGCTTTGAGCGTCTCAACTGCGTACTTTGGGTTGGCACGGAAGCCATCGAAAAAGTGCTCGGCATCGTAGATGACCATGGCGTGTTTCGCCAGGAAATCGGCACTCTCGCCGATTAGAGCCAAGTTCTCATCGAGCGTGACACCGAGAACTTCGGTGGCATGGTAGTCCCACGTTTTTCCCACCAGGGTGATGCAGGGCGTTTCGGCAGCCACCAACGCGTTCATGCCTGGATCTTGCTCGGCTTTCATCCGCTTTCGCCGCGTCATTCCAAATGCACTAATTTTGGTATTGCCAAGATCGCGTTTCTTGACTTCCTTAAAAAACGCTACATCTTTTTCGTTCGATAAGGGGTAGCCACCTTCGATAAAGTCGACACCGATCTCAGCCAAACGTTCAGCGATATTCAGTTTGTCCAGCAGTGAGAAACTAACCCCTTCGCCTTGCGAGCCATCGCGAAGAGTGGTGTCGTAAATGAAAATGGGTTTCGAAGTCATTAAAGAAAATCGTCGATTCGATGCGGCGAAGACGCCCGCCTCAGCGGTGCCAGCCGAGAAACGGAATGAAACTATAAGGCCCCACAGAATAAGCTGGTGGGTTGAAAGCGTCAATTCCTTTGGTTTTCTCGTTGGGCCGCGCGGTCAACGGGTAGCTCGTGTCACGCCTCCGACACGCGGCCCGTTGGGCACGCGGTTTAACAAAGCAAACCCGCTATAACCCTAATAAGCGATGCAGTTGCTAAAGCTTACGTGCAAATCGCTTGACCCGATCGCTTTATCTCCGCTGTGGATTTTCCTTTGCCAGCCCTTGAGCTATCCCTTTAGGTAGCGGACCTTTGTCATACCATCTTTGCGTGTATTCATCGTTGGTCGACGACTCAAAATGAATCTATTTTTTTGCTCTACTCGAACGATCTCGACTCGCCGTCTCTCACGGTCCGGTGTGTCGATGATCGTCGTAATTACCGCACTCGCGGCACTTTTCGGATTGGGAACGGCCCTGTTCTTTGTCCGTTTGAACCATGCTGAAAGCACTCGAGCGGGCGAAGCGTTCGAATACTTGTCCGACATTCAATCGGCTCAGCAATCGCACTACAGCCGTACCGGTAAGTATACGAAAAACTTGGACGAGTTGGATTTATCAAAACCGACACCTGCCTACTTTTCAGTAGGAAAACTCTGGGTTCGCCATTGGGGCGGCGACCGGGCTTCTTGGCAGTTGACGCTTTTGCGAGCGGGTGTATCGCCGATCTATGGTGACTATCAGATCACGTTTTCAGAATCGGGATTTGATGAGACCTCTTCCTCGATCAACGAAGCACTGAGGCCGCAATGGTCCACATCTCTTTCACTTCTACAATGTATGACGCTGGCAAAGTTGGAACGATGAGCAAAGATTCAATAGCTGTAATCGACCCGCCAACCGCATGTGACGGGTTCACCGATTTAGGATTCGCGATTCTTTTGCCTCCAAAAGAATTGAGCAAGGGCGACCTTGCCGTTGAAAGTTTCCAGGACCTGGACGAAACATTTTCGGCGAGGCGAGAGTCGACAAATTTAGAAACGGCCAAGGCGTACGCGAAACACTATTTACTACCGATCTTCGATCCGCCCGCCAATGAGCCTTTGCCGATTCATCCAGGGATTGGCGATGCCTTACCACATCAGTGGTGTTTCGATCATCGCGTGGCTCCGTTAAGTGATGATGGTGAAACGATTGAAGTCGCGATCGTCATGCCCGATAGTTTGCTATTGGCCGATGAAGTTCGAACACTGACGGGTCGGCAAATGAGACCCTTCTTTGCACCGTCCGCGGTCGTGGAACGATTGCTTCGATCGCTCTACCCCCAATCGTTTTCGGAATTGCTCGAACGGGCTCCCACGGGGAACTTATCACAAACGGTTCTCAAAGAAGATCATTCGAATACTTCAAGCGAACAAAACGGTTTGTTGTCGTTCGATTCAATCTCATCACCGACACGGTTATTTCCTGACGAGCGTAGCAGTGGCTCGTGTTCGCTCAGTCGCATCTTGTTGCATCTTGCCCAAGGTTTAGTCGAACAAATTTTGATTGAGCCAAATGGTCGCTCCGTCCAAATTCGTGCGCGGCATGGTGGCGGTATGTATGAACTGGATACTTTGAGTCGATCGGCGGGCAAGCAACTTTTTTCACAAGTGCTCTCTCAATGCGGTTGGAAAGAAGATGCTTCGACAACCAAGATCGTAGCCAGCGGACAGACCGGAGAATTTCGGGTTCGCATGGGCGATCGTCGCATTCCCATTCGAGCGACTTTCTGTCCTACCGTTAGCGGCGTGATGGTGACATTGATCCGTGGAAAAACGACGTCAAAAGCGCGCCACTTGAATGAGATTGGCCTTCAAAATAGCCAATTCGATTTCCTCCAAACCCTGCTTCGCAAAAAGAGCGGATTGATTTTGGTTTCCGGGCAACGACGTAGCGGGAAAACCACGACGTTCTATTCGCTACTCGAGCAGTGCAAAACGCCTGCGGCTCATGTTTGTACGATTGAAGATGCGGTAACGGTCGATCTTGAAGGCATCAACCAAGTGTCACTATGCGATTTACCTGGTCTGAGCCGAGTTGATGCGATGGACTTGATCTCGATGCAATTGCCTGATGTCGTCGGCATCGATCGCTTAAACGATGCGGAAACCGCAAACACGGCGATTCAAATGGCTGCCGAAGGTACGCTTGTAATCGCCACATTGGCCTGTCGTGATGGACTTAGTGCGGCTGTGCGGATGAAACAACTTGGAGTCGATCCGTCGACGTTGTCAAGTTTGTTGTTGGGGACGCTTTCACAAAAGCGTTTCGGACGATTGTGCGTTCATTGTCGCCGCCAATCGTCGCCACCCGCGGAAATCGCCGAAAAGTTGAACATGCCGCCGAACTCGACGTTGGCATGGCCGCGAGGATGTCCGTCGTGTGGAAATATGGGCTACAAAGGAAGCGTCGTTGTTTTTGATGTTTTCGCACCGCAAACGCAATCCGCTGCAGCGTTCGGGCTACCATCGGCAAAGCACGTGCTTTGGACTCACGTCGTCGCCAATGAAATCAGTTCCGATGCTGCGTTGAGTTCTCTTGGCGATCTGTAGTGTCGGTCTTCGTGCATAGATAGATATCTTCGTTTTCAGGTAGGCAAAACCTTTCCGCAACCGACGGCGAGAACTCTTCACGATAGCGATCAACAGAAACCGTGAACCCTGCATCTTGAAGTCGATCCTTGTAGTCCCTTCCATAGAGCCGCACGTGGTCCTCCTGCCCAAAATGCTTCAATCGATCCTCAGGCGATTGAATCGTAAAATCCTCGTAAGTATTTTCAAGCGTCAGATCAAGAGGAACCTGCAATATTGCCCAGCCACCCGGCTTTAAAACCCGATGCAATTCGCGCATTGCCTGCACATCTTTTGGCACATGCTCAAGAACGTGGTTACAAATAATGGCATCATAGCTGTTGTCTTCTTGTTCAATCGCGGTGATGTCCATTTCGATATCTGCAAAGGGAGCCTCAATTCCGGCACCGACGTATTGAATATTGGGTAGCGAACGAAACATCTTTCGAAAAACATACTCCGGCGCAATGTGCAGCAAAATCATCTCACGTTTGTAGACCGCCAACTTTTCATTGAGGTACAGCCAAAGTAATCGATGTCGCTCGTAGGCATTGCAACCGGGACAGACTGCATTCTCTCTTTGCGAAACGCCTCCGGGAAGCATTTTTCGAAACGTTCCCTGACAACACGGACAGTAATACTTTTTTCCACGATAAATGGGCGCCATGACTCGACCGCCTGCTTCCATTAACAATGGAAAGAAGCGTTCAGGTACGTGCTTTTTGACGGAGTCTCTCACAGACATTGTTCGCTCATCGTTCGGTTAGGGCTTGGAATGTAGAATGTAGTAATCGAGAAATGGTTGGATGCCTATCGTAATTGGTGCAAGACAACCCGCAACACTCACGATCAGGATACTCGTCAAAAAGATGGAGGTGACTTCACGCTTGAATCCGGTAAAGCAAACGATCGTACAGCGTAATCAATTGCGGCGATTGATGATGCCATGTCAGCCCGCCATCGATACGCTGCCTACCGATTGTGCCAAGCTGACTACGAAGTGATTCGTCGTCCATCAATCGGATCGTTTGACTGGCGAAATCAGCGACGTCGTTGTTATCTGCATACAGTGCTGCATCGGCGACGGTCCGCTGGTTTTCGGTCGTGCGGAAACAGACAATTGGCTTGCGCAGCGCCATGTACTCCATCGTCTTGATCGTTGTACAGCTATCGTTGTACGCATTGCTTGGGTCGGGCGTTAGACAGATATCAAATGCTGCAATACATGATGGGACCTCGGCGAACGGAATCTTTCCGGTGAAGTGAATCAAATTCTCAACATCCAGTTGTTTGGCGAGTGTTTTGAGATGCGCCAGCGCCGGTCCGTCGCCGATGATGACGGCAAGAAAATCGTCGCGGCCATGAACCATCCTTAGTTGCTTGACCACGTGGATTATGTAATCGACACCGTCTTGAAACCCAATCGCACCAACATAACCGAGAACGATCTTCTCCGGTGCATCTATTTCAGCATTCGCAATGACATCGCCCAAAAACGATTCGTTCGGTCCGTTGCGTACCACGGTGCAGCGATCGGGATCGGCTCCGCAGCGTTCGATTTGCATACTTCGCTGAGTTTCGTTTGTGGCGATCAAGCGGTCGGCATTACGGCAAGCCAAACGTTCGAAAAATCGGAGCAAATGGTAGACTGAGTTTGGCTTTCGATTCGGAACCTGGGCCAAATAGAGCTCGGGAGATAAGTCGTGGTGGTCGAACACGAAACGCTTGCCAAAAATCTTATAAAAGATGGCGATGGTCGACGTCATATCAGGCGGCGTATGGACATGGACCACGTCAAACCCACGACGCAGAAAGATCAAGATCGACCACAGAAAAAGTGCCAGCAAACTATAGCTGTATTCCAACATGTATCCCCAGAACCCACGAACTTCGAAGATGGCCGGATAGCGGTAGACGGTGATGCGACCGACCGTTTCTACCCATTTCCTCGATCGGCCAGTTGGGCAGATCACGGAGACTTGGTAACCCGCTTCGATCAACGATTCAGCTTCCAACACGACGCGCGTGTCCTCGGGAATGCTCTCGTTCTCCAAAAGCATTAGAACTCGCGGCTCTGTTTGGCCTGGCCGTTTCGGTTCTTGATTAGGTCGCATACTTTCCTTCATCGGCCGTATCGTTTTCGATTCGTGGTGGCGGTGCCAAAAATCGACGAGCATATCCATAAGCCGTCTCAGCCGCAAACATCGCTGGACGTGAATGAATACGACGATACCGTCCGTATTCAACTTTTTGGCCACCGAATCGCGCCTTAAAACGCCCAGGGCCATACTCCTGGCCTACCCAACCGCCACCCGCAAAGTCGAGTAGAGTGTTTCCATTGGCCGCCCCTTGTCGAATGGCATCCCAGTTCAAGCACGAATTGGCTGCGATCCCACGCGTGCGAACGACTCCTGCGTACCAGCAATAGATCCGGCCCCGATAGGTTAAGTTGTAAACCGAAGCGATCGGCTCACCAGCATACTCGGCAATACGAAGCGATACTTGTTCAGGTGGCAATTCATGGGCCACCGCCAGAAACAAACTGCGGTCGACAAGGGGCACGCGTGATCGTGAATGGCTTTGTTGTAAATGTCCATAGAAGATTTCCATGTCTTCCAACAAATCTCCATCACGTAGAACCACTCCCCGCCTTTCACTACGCAAAATATCACGTCGACACTTGGGGTTAACCTTGTTCCACAATTCGTCCTGCGACTTTGTTAAATCGACCAAGTAGTTGTTGTAACCAAGTCGTTCGTAACCGGATGTAACTAGCGCCGTGTGTTCACGCTCGCATTGCCTTATCTTACATGCTTCGAAATCGCAATGTGTCAGTTCACATTGATTCGGCCCGCAATAGAAGACGGGACGAATTTCCGTAAACAGTGTCCGACGCGACATGTATTGGTCATGATGGTGTAGAAGTTTGCTCAAGCATTCACTTCCTATTTCATCGTCGGTACAAATCGGTTCAGCAAACATGACCGAACGAGCCGCCAATTTACCAAGCGATTTCAGCGTGGAAACACAAACCGCAACCAACAAAGCTTTGACTTCCCCGAAGGAATCGCAAGCAGAGATTGCCAGCACATCATAGCCTTTCGTTGCCTTCATCGTACGGCACATAGCCGCAGTGTGAAAGATCGAACCTTTTGGGTGAGCGGCGACAAACGCGTCCCAATCCTCAGTTTGGTCGAAAAACTGAATTCCAATGTGGCTCATAAGCGTACAGGCTCCGTCGCGGTTTGCTTGGGAACACTTTGCTGGGTTGGTTGTGAATGTTGCCTAAATACGCTTGCTAAACAGGTGGTTGTTTTCCGTATCTCGAACTGATCGACGACCGTTTCACGGGCTGCGTCCCCCAGTTGTTCTCGGAGATTGACGTCACCAATCAAACGCTCGAGCGCATCCGCAAAGCTCACGGCATCGCGAGTTCCAACCAGCAACCCGTTTTCGCCATCACGAACGAGGTCAGGGATGCCCGATACAGGACACGTGACGACCGGCAACCCGCACGCCATCGCTTCGATCAGCACTACCGGCATGCCATCACGATCACCGTCCTTCGCCATCACGCAGGCTAACGCGAAAATATCGCTCTTGTGATACTCTTTGAGAACTTCTTGCTGATCGCGAAAATCAATCAACCTTACCCGATCTTGCAACTCGAACCGATCGACCAATTTCTGCAACGCCTCCACTTCCTTTCCTCGGCCAACCATCATTTCACATTCAAATGGTATCCCTCGAGAAACCAAATGAGAGCAGGCTTCGATCAAGTATTCGTGTCCCTTCTTTTCGATCGGTCGACCGACTGTCAAAATCCGCAAGGGTTGATCACCAATAGCGCGTGCTTCGGATAGCGGGATCATTCGTTCCGTATCGATGCCGAGATTCACAATGTGCACATTCTCAACGTTTACCTTCGGACACAACTCCACGATCTTGCGGCGATGGTAGGTCGCGATGGTGCAAATGTAGTCCGCTAATTCCAATTCGTACTTGGCGTCTTTCTGATTTCGCTGAAACAACCCAAAAGCGTGAGGATGCAGACTAAACGAGATTCCCACAAGCTCTCGAATGACCGACGCACTGATGCCACCAAGCCAAACGAAATGCGCATGAATATGATCGATCTGCAGCCGTTTCATCTCCCGTGCCAAATGAACGTTTTTCGGAAACAAGGCTACCGCTAATAACGCCAACTTAGGTTCTCGAAACGTTTGCCGTATCACTTTGACAAACGCACTCGAATAGCGAATGGGTGAATGCAGCAAAAAATAGAGTTGCGACCACACGATGGCCATCGAGAACCACGGCGTGTAATGAGTAAGCGGCAACAATTCCTTGGCGACATCATGGACCGGTCCATCCTTGGGCGACATCAAGGAAAAGATCGAGACTTCAACGTTTTGTGCCTGCAACCAATACATCTCGTTAGCGATAAACGTTTCCGACATGCACGGAAATCGATGCAAGATATAAGCCACTCGCAACCTAGCAGCGGGCGTGGTAGCGGATGATGTATCGATTTTTGGAGCGTCGGACAGTTCGTTCATGAGATTGGACAAAGATTAGTAAAATAGTAGACAACTATTGTGGATGAATCGTACTGAAAACCGGCTGAGTGCTGATGATCGTATCGTCAANATAGATCGAACACGATCCGCCGGTTTTCCCACCCGCGATAGGGTCAGTGTAATTACCAATCCCCCAAATCGCATGTTCGTTTTTGCCGCAATTCACTGTCTTTACCTGATTAGCTTCAAGAACCCTCAAACATCCTGCCTAATCGTGATCTATCCGTTGTTTTGACTGTCAACTCGAAGAGACGGTTCGATGTGAAACCAGCTGCCAATCGGGGGTGTCGTCCCAGATTCAGATGAGCAGCCCGCAGTCAAACGGAGCCTCGCGGAGGCATCACTGAGCCGAATGCGACGGTCGGTGAGTCCATTGACAAAGGAGACGATCCGTTCGTTCCGCCATTTTTTCGAGTGTAAAACTTGATTCGACTAATTGACGACCCGCCTCGCCCATTCGTTTCGCTTTTTCAGCATCTTGCAAAAGCCGCAATACACAATCCGCGAACCGCTCATTATCGCCGAATGGCAAACGGTAGCCGTTGTAGTCGTCGGTGACCATCGCATCCACACTCCCAACATCACTGCAGACAACGGGCACGGACGCGGCCATCGACTCTAGAAGGGCGAGTGGCAATGCTTCGTGATACGATGTTAAAACAGTGACGTCAAAGGCTCGTAGTAGTGGTGGGACATCGGAGACGTGGCCGAGAAACACGACCGATTCCTGCAAACCGTACTCCAAGGTGATCTCTTGCAAACGCTCTTGTTCTGGACCGGTTCCCGCTATCACAAAAAGGGATCTTGCATCTTGCTGATGAACCAAGCGGGCAACCTTCAAAAATTGATCGTGCGATTTGCAGCGGTTTAGCCTGGCGATAATACCCACGATCTTTCGGTTATTGGGAAGGCCAAACCGCTCACGAGCTTCGCTCTTTGACAAGTCCGTGGCAAATCGTTCGTAATCAATGCCATTATGGACGACCTCAATCTTGGCACTTGGAATTCGCTTTACCGAAGATAAGTACCGCTTGTGGCTATCGGCAAGGGCAATTGCGCGATGATAAAAGGGCAAACTAACTCGGTCGGCCAAGCCACTCATTCCCCGCTTCAGTGATGAATGCTGTTCTGCTTGTGCATACACCGTATCATAGCTGTGAAAGGCGATGACGGACAAAGGTGTGCCAGCCAGCATTGCACCAAGGCGTCCTAGCAAAACATTATGAAACGCATTGGTCACATAAAGAACGTCTGCATTCTCTTGACGCAAGACTTGCCTTAATCGCCATGCATTCGCAGGATTCAATTTACCACGAACAATGTTCTGATGCGTACGAACGCCGCTCGCTTTGAGACGTTCGCCCAAATCACCCAGTTCGTATAAGCAGGCGAGGACAGGCGCGTAGTTTCGTTTTCGCAAACCGCGAATCAATTCAAAAACGACCCTTTCCGCGCCCCCTGTGTTTGGTAGCGAGTGTTGGACGAATACGACTTTCGGCTTGTCAGGCCGATCTGCGTTTACCGTCGTTGAGTGACAGGGAGCATTTGTTTCCAATCGACTATCCGTTGAATTAGACATTAAGAACCTCGGTCATGGTGACTTTGCCGCGAAGAACCTGACTCACGTTGGCCATGCTTTCCATGATGCCTGCGGCATGAAGAAGCAGAAAATTATCATTGGAGTAGCTGCTCAACAAGTCGCTAGGCTTACGTGTCGCGCAAGTTTCAAGCTGACGATTTGTTACGGGGTACAGCACTTCATGATTCACTAGCGGCACCCTCCAAACCCAACTCATCCTGCACTTCGCAGTAAGTCCTCGCGAGCCGTTCAATCACTGCGCCAGCAATCCAAAACAATGTGGTGAAGTACGAAAAATAGCGAAGCTCCAGGCTCATCCCAGCCAACAAATAAATGATCATAAATCCAACCATCGCGGCGACAACGCTACGTTCAAACGCAGTCTTGTCGCCGTGCAAGTGGTAACGACCCTTCCGTATGAGGACCGACTTAGCTTTCATCAGCCAACCGAAAACGATTCCCCAAAAGCACAGGAATGAGGCCCCGCCATCATCGACTAACATCGTCATGTACGTGTTGTGCGAGGTGTCAAAACCATCTTCGGCGAACTCCTCTCGCATCAATTCATTGAGTGAGCCTGGGCCGCGTCCGATGAAGGGCCTTTCAATGAACCGTTCCCCTGACCACACGAACCGTTCAACACGTCCCGTCACGGTATCCTTATTGAGCAGTCGCCCCTGGACGACGTCCGATTCTTGCAACGAACCCCAGATAACTAAAAGTGCAAATGCAGCACAAAAACCAAGTGGTATCGTTACTTTCCACAATCCGTTTAAGTAGAACTGGGTAAACCCGAGGGCAATCGCTACGGACAGCCAAGCCGAGCGAGTGAAGCAGGCAAACACGCCGTAAGCGAGAAGCAACGCGATACAGCCGAGCAAAGCTCTTAACCAAGTCCTGTTGGTATTGACCGCGATACACAAGGTCAAAAGTAGAGCCATCCCCATCATTCCACCAAACACCGCAGAGTTTCCGATCACGCCCGCGGCGCGACCGCCCGGCACATCCATCGTGCGTGTGTCTCCCGTTTCATTGTGTGCATCCACTGGAAACGCACTCGCTTCCATGTTCAGCACTCGTTCATAAATCCCCGTGCTCAACACGATCAGTGCAGACAAGATGACTGCACCAAGCAGCCAGAGCAATCGTTGTCGCGAATCAACCAATCGCTTGACCAGAACGTAGATCGCGACCGGAATCAACGTGGTTTCAAGGTATCCCGTAACGCTAGTCGAACCTCCTGTGCCAAACACCAGTCCATTGACGACGGACACCGCTTTGAGTGCGACAAAGGCGAACACCCAAAAAGGAAAGGTGGTTAGCAAACCCTTGTAAGGGTGCGATAACGTGCCATGCTCTGATGAGGGATCTTGCACCGATTGTTTGGGTGCTGCTGCCGCATGGCGTTTGGCAAGCACCAGCGACATGAAAAGTCCAAGCATCAGTACTGCCACATAGCCCCGTTGAAAATTGATATCCGGTATTCCGGCTGGCAACTGCAATTCACCGTACAAACCGAGCGTAGGCCAGGTGATGATGAGGCCCAGCAACAAACGATACAACATCGGTAGTTGCCAAACAAAGACGATTAGACAATACAGGATGGCGAACTGGGCGAGGATCGTTAGTGTGACCATTGCGATACTATAAATTGATAGCTGACATAAATCGAAAGATAACGAAACCTGCAAGCGCAAAATGGATCATCAGGATCAAACGCCATTTCACCTTAAATAATTGGTGAACGGGTAACATCAATAGTACCGCCTTGACCCAATAGGCTGCAAACGTCCCCATGGCCGCTCCGATAATCCCAAACCTTGGGACCAGAAAATAATCGACAACCAAGTTGCAAACGGCTGACAAGATGTTGATGTTCTGGACATAATGAACTCGATCATAGCTATTCAAAACAGGAATAAATACATAGCCAATAAAGTAACATGGCAACGAGCAAATCAGAATCGAAAACGACGCGTAGCCCATCACATACTTATCGCCGAAGAACCGATCAAAAAGCGGCGGGAAAAGAAGCAGCAGAGCACAGCAGCCCAGAATAGTTGCAATTAGCAAAAAGTGCGGTACTTTCCTTGCAAATCGAGCAATTGCGTCGGGGTTTTCGAGTTTCCAAGCCATGATCCTGGGGAATAACAAGGCGTTGGCAACAAACGCGAACATCGCAAACTTCAGAAAGATCGAATACAGGAATTGGTAGGCCCCGAGCGCTTCGAACGTCCCATATTTTCGAATAAAGTAAACGTCGACCCAGTTGATGACATAGAGACCGGCAACGCCATAAAGTTGGGGAATCACATAGCGAACAAAGGCTTTCAAATCTTCATTGCGAACACGTCTGACCGGGTACAAAAAAGATCCGCCACAGGCAGGTAGCCGTAGCAGCAGAATCAAACCGTTAAGCCACATCACGGCGGCCACGTATCCCACCGCACTAGGCTCAAGCGTGCCCGAGAGAAAAGTTGCCAAGATCACTAGTTTCGCGACACCTTGAGCGACAAAAAACATGGCATTCGAGAAATGCTTTTCACGAGTCGCCAACATCGTTGACAATTGCTCGTGAAGCACCGACACGATCAGACTACCGATCATGTACCAAATCAAAACCGGATTCGTGGCCCCAAGGTAATCAAGCAAGCTGTGGCGGAAAAACCAGATCAGCAACACGAAAACCGCAACGATTGGCACCAGGACGTGCAATCGAGTCGATGAAGTATAGGAGAGGCTGTTGTTTTTATGGAGTTCGTCCCTGCCGAATCGAGTAATTCCGACTGCGGACCAATTCACGCCAAACGCCATGACCAGATCGACAAACATCTCGAACAAACTGATCATAGCGATATCAGGCTTGGCAAAGACGATGCCGAAAATCAGTGTCGACGCCATGCCAAGGACAAGGTTGAGTCCTTTGCCCGTTGATAAGCTAATCGCGTCCTGCAAGAACTTGTTGCGTCGCCAACCTCCCATCCTCTTTGACCAAATAGAGCGGATGCGATCTTGTGAGCCAGCTTCTGACGACGCAGGTTTAGAGGAGGAATCAGGCATCAATCGCAGGTCACACCTTGTGGGCAAGCTGCAACGGAAGGTTCGACCAACGGATCGAGCAAGCTGATCATTCCATCAACGTAACGTTGAGGCGAGAAGTGTTTCTCAAAGCATTGCTGAATCCTTTTCCGGTCGTCGTCGCAGGAGTTGACTAACCCGCGAAACCAATCGCCAAGGTCAGAGGTCTTTGAGAACACACGCCCCAGATCATATCGTTCGATGATCTTGTCGGGGTCATAGGTGCCAACCGTGGGGATGCCTCGTGACCACGCCTGCAGATACGTATTGGGAAACCCTTCGACGGTCGATGTATTGAGTAGCAAGCTTGCGCCATCAAAGAGCCGTTCCGTTGTTTCGAGCGGCTGGAAACCTAGGAACTCAACATTTGGTAGCGAGTGAGATTGGAGCTGTCGGTATAATTCGGGGCAGCCATTGCTGATACCTCCGACGATGACGAAGCGTTGATCGGGGAAGCAGCGAGCTATGTCAAGGCAAAGTAGTGGACGCTTGAAAAGCCTCATGTTGCCCACCCAAAGCACGTAGCCCTCGGCTCGGGTGAGCTTGCGAGATGGATAGACATTCGGCAGTACATTGCCCGATAGTCCATAGTTGTGTTTTAGCAGTGCCTTCTGTTTTTCGGTTTGAACCAAGACAAAATCCGCGTGCCGCAACCCCCACTGATAGAGATACCGCTCGCGGATATCAATTTCGGGCACCGGATAGAAATCGCTATCGTGAGCACCTGAGTAGACGAATTTCTTGCCATATCGTCGGCAGAACATCGCGCAAATTCCTGTGGAACGCCCTGCGCATCGCTGGTAGTAAATATCGGCGTCGGCCTTTCTCATCGCTTGCCAGAGCCCTGTCAATCTCGGGTGCAACGAACGGAGCCCTGGGAGCCCATCATCGAGATCGAAGGTCTTAAAAACCTTCATCCCATCGATGACCTCATCGTCGCGTCGACCGTCAAAAACGGTCGTGGCAAATGACACATCGTGCCCATTTTGTTGAAGACATCGCCCAATAATCGACTGCTGTAGCTCTGCACCGCCCATCAATGGTACGGACGTTTCGGCCAAGGCAACGTACACATTATTCGAGACGAAGCAGATTCGTTTAGGAGACACCGATTGGCTACGACTTTTGGAGCGAATAGCGGGGCGAAAGCTGAAAAGTAGACGAAGGCCACTAGTATACACACACAAAAAAAAAAACAATGAAGAACAGGGACAATTCAGACTAAGTCGCAATTTTCCTTGAAATTTGCGGTTTCCGGAGAAGTGCTGATAGAAAACCGACTCGGTTTCATTATAGTTGAGATGATGTACAGATGCCCTGCTCGGGCAACCTAGCTTTTTTCACTTCATCGCTTTCAAGGTGACGATGTTATGCCAACCCGTTCGCTCGAAGACCCCTCTTTTTACGAGATGGTCAAAGTTGTGCTGCGGCACCGCAAGAAAGTTCTGCTGTTCATGACCATGATCGTGCTGTTGACAGGGCTCGTCGTTGTGATGTTGCCACGAAAGTTCAACTCCGAGGCGAAGTTGCTCATTCTGCTCGGCCGCGAAAGCGTTTCTTTAGACCCTATCGTCGCGACGGGCAAGACGCTGAACATCACGACAGCAAGGGAAACCGAAATCACGACTCTAACCGAATTGTTGGATAGTCGAGCAATGATCTCGAAGGTGCTTGACGACTTGGGGGCCGATACCATTTTGGCTCCGCCAGAAAACCCTGGCCCACTCGATCACGTCAAAAATGTACTCGGCGATGCGAAAAACAAGCTTAAAAAGACTATCAAAGGCTTGATGGAACCGGCAGGTGGATCCTCGAAGTTAAGTGCCGGCGACAGCCGCGATGAAGAAGCAATTCGTACGCTCCGTGAATGCCTGCACGTTGGGTCAAATGAAGATTCGACCTTAATCACGCTGTCTGCCGAAACACATTCGCCCGAATTATCCCAGGCCATCGTGTCGAGTTTAGTCGATGCTTACACGAGCGAACATATGCGACTGCACAGCACCGCTGGTTCGGAAGAGTTTTTTGAAAAAGAAAAAGCTCGCATTGGAATGCAGCTTGATGAGAAACGTACCGATTTGTACGCTTTGCGAACGAAACTCGGGATCGGAACGGTCGAAACCGAATACCAACGCTTGGCGGATGAAAAGGCCAGCATTGCCACGCTGCGAAGTGAACTCAAACGCGAACTCAATGGAATGATCGCGAAACGTGATCTACTGCGTCAAACGATCGAGGAAACGGAAGAAGTTGTTTTAACTCAGCGCAGTGAAGGGATGGCGAACGCCGCGACCGATGGGATTCGGCAGAAACTCTACGACCTTGAAACTGCCGAAGGCAAGGCATCGATTCAGTACAAAGACGATCATCCCGCCCTATTGGCAATCCGGACTCAATTGACCGAAATGCGGAAGCGTTTTGAGAATGAAAACAAGGTTCGGACTGAGCTTCAATACGGACGGAATTTGAGCCGTGATGCGCTAAGCCTTGAGTTTCAACAACTACAAGCTGAAATTGCCAATCTGCAGTCACAACTGAATGTGGCTGACGGCCAGTGGGAAAATATCATTGACGAAATCGAATTGCTGAACGCTTCATCGAAACAATTGGATCAATTAGCTCAAGATGTTGCTTTCCTGACCCGGAGCTACGATACGTATTCGGATAGTCTCGAACAATCAAGAATTGGTAGTTCTTTGTCGCAACAACAGGTCACAAATGTCAATATCGCCCAACCAGCAACTTTCGAGGGTGAACCGATGAACTCAAAACGTATGCTGTTGGCCCTGGGTGGTTTGATGGCATCGATCTTAGGTGCAATCCCATTTGCGTTTTTTATGGAATATCTTGACAATGATCTGAAGTCCCCAGCCGAAGTTGAATCGGTTACTGGCGTACCGGTTCTGGTGGCATTGCCGCAAACCTCACACCCGCTGCAAATTCCTAAGCTCTCAAGAAGTGCAAGCCATGTCGATTGAATCCAAGACGAAGCCAACCAAACGCATGCCGATTAGCAATCTCAATGAACGCTATTTGACACTCTTACGCCATATTACGTCGTTAGATTCATTTGCGTGTGAAGACGAATCGCGAGTATTGGGAATCACAAGTTCGCTCTCCGGCGAAGGGACCTCGACCGTTGCCACCAACATTGCTTTGACAGTAGCCGGACTGTCTGACGGCCCAGTGTTGTTAGTGGACGCGAACAACGATCGTCCTAGTTTGCATAAAGCGTTTGGCATGAAAAATACGATAGGATTTCAAAATGCCTTGACGGGTAGTCTTTCGCCTCTTGAGTGCGTCACTGCATCTCCGTTTGAAGGACTTTCGTTGGCCTTTAGCGGAAAATTGACCGGTGCCGCAGTCCCGCTTTACAGCAATTCATCCATCAGCGAACTGTTGGTCGAATGGCGTGATGCGTTTCGCTGGGTCGTCTTTGACCTGCCGCCTGCGAATAACGTGACTATCGCGACGCTGTTAGCTAGCCGCATGGATGGTGTGTTGATGGTGGTGGAAGCCGATCGTGTCGACCGAAAGATTGCCGAAAGAACGTCGGCACGGCTTCGCCGCGCCAGCGCTAATTTGCTCGGGGTCGTTTATAATAAAGTTCCAAAGCGAGCAGACGACCTATTGTGGTAGATCCCACCAATTGTTCGTAGGCCAGTTTTGCCGCGACAAACGCAGTCGTGACTACGGTCCTACGATGTCAAAACAACATCAAGCGACGCGATAACGGACGTCGCCATCCAACTTCGCGTTCGCTGACGAACCGTATGGACGTTGGCCGACCTATCTACGTTTGAGGCTTGATCGCTTCCGGGGCGGACATCACAACTAAGTTCATTGGACGGGTTCAGCAACGGGAACCTTCTGCCTCGCAAAATCCACCATTGCTTTACTTACACGCGACACCTGGTGTCGTGTCATTTCAGGATACATCGGTAGCGAAACAATTTCTTCCGCAACGGTTTGACAGACTGGCAAACCCATGGGGTAGGTCCGTGACTCCACAAACGGAGCCGCTCGGCTTAAGGGGTTCGGATAATGGATGCCCGTTGCAATGTTCTTCTCGGCCAACGAAGCCATGACTTCACCGCGATGTGGCGTGCGGACAACAAACAAATGGTAGACGTGACGCACGTCCTCTCGCTCCTGAGGCAACATCAAATCGACGTCTGCCAAATCCTCTCGATACCAAGCCGCCACCTGCTGGCGTCGCTCGGTCCATTGTTCAATATGGTCCATTTTCGACAGCAGTACACACGCTTGAAGCGTATCAAGTCGGCTGTTGAACGCCAACATATCGTGGCGGTTTTTTTCTTTCTGCCCGTAATTACGGAGCAAACGCAGTTTGTCGGCCAATGCCGGATCATTGGTGACCGTTGCACCACCGTCACCGAACGCCCCGAGGTTTTTGCCAGGATAGAAGCTGAAACAGCCAATGTCACCGAACGAACCACATCGTTTGCCATCGATTTCGGCACCATGGCCTTGAGCCGAATCCTCGATGATCTTTAAGCCGTGCCGATCGGCAATTTCGCGAATCTCTTTCATCCGAGCCGGCTGGCCGAACAAGTGGACCGGGATAATCGCCTTGGTTTTCTCGGTAATGGCTTCCTCGATCAATGTGACATCAATATTGAAATCGGTTGGGTCGATATCAACAAAGACCGCTTCGGCACCGGCATGAGCAATCGCCAAGGCGGTCGCCGCGAATGAATTGCCAGCGGTAATGACTTCGTCGCCTGGCCCGATCTCCAACGCGCGGATCGCCATATGGATCGCTTCGGTTCCATTGGCCATGCCGATGCAGTGATCGACTTGGCAATAGTGTGCAAATCGCTCTTCAAATTCTTGAACCTCTTGGCCGAGAATGTAACGGGCTGAGTCAATCACATCGCCCATGCGGCGCAGGATATCATCTTTAAGAAGACGCGACTGAGTTTGCAGGTCGACAAGAGGAATAGGCGAATGGGTGTTATCTTGATGCATGTTCTATTAGTTTGATGGCCGCGTCTCTCCGAGACACGAATGGTATGAAAATTCGATTTACTTGTAGCCGAAGTCGCAACGACTTTCGTTTAACAATGTGGACGATACGGATGACGCTTTTCGCAAGGGTTAGCCAAATTCAACGTCTCGGAGAGACGCTGCTACTGACACGTGCTGCCCCAGTTTCGCCACAGGCGTCACAGGTCGCTTCAGAAAAGTGACCATCCAACTTCTGGCCGCAACTGCAAACATAGTGTACATGCCGTGCAGGAGATCCAATCACTAAACTGTGCGGATCGACATTTTTTGTTACCAAAGCGCCTGCTGCGACCATCGAAGACCGTCCCAATTCGACTCCGGGGCATAGAATCGAGCCGGCTCCGATCGAGCTGCCGCGACGGACGATCGTTCTCGCCAACCAATTCGCTTTATCGGAATACCGCTGTTTTGCGGCTTCCATCCGTCCAGATCGTGGGTAGCGGTCGTTGGTGAAAATCACCCCTGGCCCGACAAAAACATCGTCCTCGATCGTAATCCCTTCCCAGATCAAAACGTTGTTTTTTAGCGTTACGTTGTTTCCAACGATTGCACCCGATTCAACAAAGGCATGGTCGCCAATGTT
>JGI12048J13642_10107183_pt1 | contig 26471 bp, 24 predicted proteins | sample ElkSlonscriptome_16_FD_13642 | JGI IMG/M metagenome (IMG submission 13642)
TATCGCGCTTGAAATCGATAACGCGGTAGTGCCGCTTATGGCCACCGCCGCGATGGCGCGTCGTGATACGGCCCGCATTATTGCGGCCGCCGGACTTCGACAGCTTGGATGTCAGCCCGGACTGGGGCGCACCTTTGTGCAGCCCCGGTGTGCTGACCTTGACCTTGAAGCGCCGGCCTGGCGATGTCGGTTTGCTCTGTTGCAGTGGCATGATTCCAGTCCTTAGCCGTTCGCGCTATTCCGCACCGAGAAAATCGATGTCGTTGCCTTCGGCAAGCGTCACGTAAGCTTTCTTCCAGTCAGCCCGCTTGCCGCGGGTCTGGCCGAATCGTTTGGTTTTGCCGCGAACGTTGGCCACGGTGACGCCCTCGACCTTTACCTCGAACATCAGTTCGACCGCCTGAGCGATTTCTTTTTTGGTGGAGTCTCTGCGAACCTTGAAGCACACTTGGTTGTGCGCATCCGAAACCACAGAGCTCTTCTCCGATACGTGCGGCCCGACGAGCACCGTCATAAGCCGATCCTGATTCAGCGCCTTGCTCATGCCAGCCTCTCTTCAAGGGCTTTGAGAGTGGCTTCGGTGGTGACCACTTTATCGAAGCGGACGAGGCTCACCGGGTTGATCTCGCGCAGATCGAGAACATCGACGTGCGGCAGATTGCGCGCGGCCAGACAAAGTTTGGTTTTATAAGACTCAACCAGCAGCAACACGTTCTCGCCGGCGTCGAGCTCGGCAAGCCGTGCTGTCAGCAGCCGGGTACGCGGCTCATCGAGCTTGAGGCTGTCGGCAACCACCACGCGCTCCTGGCGCACCAGCTCGGAGAGAATGGAACGCATCGCGGCCCGGTACATCTTGCGATTCACTTTCTGGCTGTAGTCGCGGGGCTGCGCAGCAAAAGTACGCCCACCACCGACCCAGATCGGGCTGCGGCTGGTGCCGGCCCGGGCGCGGCCTGTGCCCTTCTGCCGCCACGGCTTGGCACCGCCGCCCCGCACCGCCGAGCGATTTTTGTGTGCCTTGGTGCCGGCGCGCGCCTTGGCCAGAAAGGCCGTAACAACCTGGTGCACCAGCGTCTCGTTGTAGTCGGCAGCGAAGCTGGAATCTGCCAGCTCGACACTACCGCCTGCCTGAGTCTTGAGTTTCATGTGCCCTAAACCTTATCTGCAGGGACCCTCAGGCCCGTGCGCCACCTTTGACTGCCGGCTTGATGAAGATGCGGCCATCCGCATGGCCCGGCACCGCGCCTTTGACCAGCAGAAGATTCCGCTCGGCATCAACTTTCACGACCTCGAGATTCTGCACGGTGCTTTTGACGTTGCCCATGTGCCCGGACATTTTCTTGCCCTTGAAGACACGTCCAGGTGTCTGGTTCTGACCGATCGAACCCGGCGCTCGATGCGCCAGCGAGTTACCGTGAGTGGCGTCCTGCGTCTTGAAGTTATGACGCTTGACGACGCCCGCATACCCTTTACCGATGCTGGTGCCGGAGACGTCCACGTAGTCACCTTCCGAAAACCGCTCGACGGTAATTTCGGCCCCGGCTTCAAACTCGTCCAACTGCGCAGACTCGATGCGGAACTCGAACAAACCCTCGGCGGGCTCGAGCCCGGCCGCAGCGTACTGGCCAAGCAACGGGCGACTGACCCGCGAGGCCTTTTTCGTGCCGGTGGCTACCTGCAGCGCAGCATAGCCATCGGTGTCAGGTTTTTTAACGCGCGTAACGCGATTGGGCAGGGCCTGGATGACGGTCACAGGAATAGACCTGCCGTCTTCAGTGAATATGCGGGTCATGCCGCATTTGCGCCCTACGAGACCAATAGCCATGGGTTCTCTATCCCTGCAGGCCCGAATACCGATTGCCGGTAACCTGGGCCGCAAATTTCGTTTTGTTCATAGACAAGGGTCAGCCTTCTTCTCTGGTGTTTAACGCGCTGCATCGAGCCGCGTCTGTCCCAGATCTGAAGTCTGACCCGGTGGAATCAAATCGTGCTCGGGGAGAAGCGTTTCTGTGCCCCCGAAACAAACGCGAGGCCGAGTCAGAGCAAGCCCTTCACCCAGCCTCAGTGAGCCGGCAATTTTATAGTAGATGCCGGCGCTGTTACAAGTGTTTAATTAAGCTTGATCTGGACGTCGACGCCGGCCGGCAACTCCAGCTTCATCAGCGCATCCACGGTCTTGTCCGTGGGCTCGACGATGTCCATCAGCCGCTTGTGGGTGCGCAGCTCGTATTGGTCGCGCGCATCTTTATTGACGTGCGGCGAAATCAGTACCGTAAAGCGCTCCATCTTGGTCGGCAGCGGCACCGGTCCCTTCACCTGGGCACCCGTGCGCTTGGCTGTTTCCACGATCTCCCGCGCCGAATTGTCAATTAGCCGGTGATCGAAGGCTTTAAGCCGAATTCTAATATTCTGATTTGTAGCCATTTTTTGCTCTCTGCCCGGCACAACCCGCCGACCTGGAAATTTTTCGAACCTGACGTGGCTTGTTGCAGCGCACAGAAACACCCCGCCCCTGTGCGAGGGACGCGCATCGTACCTAAGCCCAACCGGCAAAGCAACGAAAACCGGGCAAACCGCCGGGTTTTCTGCCCGCCGGCCGGCAACCGAAGCTACCGATCGCCGATGATGCCGTCAGCCACGTTCGGCGGCACCTCACCGTAGTGCCCAAACTCCATCGAGTAGCTGGCGCGGCCCTGACTCATCGAGCGCAGGTCGGTCGCATAGCCGAACATCTCGGCCAGCGGCACGAGCGCCCGGATGATCTTGCCGGCAACCGCCTCGTCCATACCCTCAAGCACGCCGCGCCGCCGGTTCAGGTCGCCGGTCACGTCGCCCATGTGCTCGTCAGGCGTCACAATCTCCACCCGCATTACCGGCTCCAGCAGCACCGGCTTCGCTCGCTCGGCGCCGTCGCGCAACGCCATCGATGCCGCGATCTTGAACGCGATCTCGCTGGAGTCGACGTCGTGGAAAGACCCGTCGTACAGCGTCGCGCGCAGGTCAACCATCGGAAAACCGCCGAGTACGCCGGCCTCGAGCTGCTCCTGCACTCCTTTGTCGACCGCGGGAATGAACTCCTGCGGCACGGCGCCACCGGTAATCTGGTTGACAAATTCGTAGCCGACACCGCGCTCCAGCGGCTCGATGCGCAGGAAAACGTGACCGTACTGCCCGCGGCCGCCGGACTGACGCACAAACTTACCTTCCTGCTCCACCGCAGCACGCACGGTTTCGCGGTAGGCCACCTGCGGCCGGCCGACATTGGCGTCCACGCTGAACTCGCGCTTCAGACGGTCGACAATAATGTCGAGGTGTAGTTCGCCCATCCCCGAGATGATCGTCTGCCCCGATTCCGGGTCGGTGCGGACACGGAACGACGGGTCTTCCTTGGCGAGTTTCTGCAGTGCGGCCGCCATCTTGTCCTGATCAGCTTTAGTCCGTGGCTCGACCGCAACGGATATCACCGGCTCGGGGAAACTCATGCGCTCCAGCGTGACCACGGCCTGCGGGTCGACCAGGCTGTCGCCGGTGCTGGCCTCCTTAAGACCTACCGCAGCGGCAATGTCCCCTGCATAGACCTGTTTTATCTCGGCGCGATCGTTGGCGTGCATCAGCAGCAGGCGTCCAATGCGCTCTTTCCTGTCTTTGATCGGGTTGAACACCGTATCGCCCGACTTCATCGTACCGGAGTAGACCCTGAAAAAAGTCAGCGAGCCGACGAAAGGGTCGGTGGCGATCTTGAACGCGAGCGCTGCAAACGGTTCGGCGTCGTCGGGGTGCCGCTCGATCGGTGTTTCGCCGTCGGTGCCCACACCGGCGATCGCCGGCACGTCGGTGGGCGCCGGCAGAAAGTCGAGCACTGCATCCAGCAGACTCTGGACGCCCTTGTTCTTGAACGCACTGCCGCACAGCACCGGAACGATCTCGTTAGCGAGCGTCCGTGCGCGCAGCCCGGCGCATATATCAGCCTCGCTGAGATCGCCATCCTCCAGATATCGGTCCAGCAGCGTCTCGCTGCCTTCGGCCGCGGCCTCGAGCAGCGCCTCGCGCATAGACTGTGCCTCATCGGCCAGCTCCGGCGGAATGTCGGCCCGCTCGAACTCGGTGCCCATGTTGGCGTCGCTCCAGTAAATGGCGCGCATGCTGATCAGATCAATAACACCGCGAAACTCATCTTCGGCACCGATGTTCAACTGCACAGGTACCGGGTTGGCCCCCAGGCGATTGCGAATCTGCTCGATGACGCGATGGTAATCAGCTCCCACTCGGTCCATCTTGTTCACAAAAACAATGCGCGGCACGCGATAACGGTCGGCCTGGCGCCATACCGTCTCGGTCTGCGGCTCCACACCCCCGACCGAGCACAGCACCGTCACCGCGCCGTCGAGCACGCGCAGCGACCGCTCGACTTCAATCGTGAAGTCAACGTGGCCGGGCGTGTCGATAATGTTGATGCGGTATTCGTCACGCTGGCGGTCCATGCCGCGCCAGTAACAGGTGGTCGCGGCAGACGTGATCGTGATACCGCGCTCTTGCTCCTGCTCCATCCAGTCCATCACGGCCGCCCCGTCATGGACTTCGCCAATCTTGTGGGAAATACCTGTGTAGAACAGGATGCGTTCGGTGGTCGTGGTTTTGCCCGCATCAATATGGGCCATGATGCCGATATTGCGGTAGCGATCGATGGGCGTTGAACGCGACACGAGTTAACCCCCTGCGCGGGGTGACTGAAAGTGGACGGGCGTGCCTACCAGCGGAAGTGGGAAAATGCTTTGTTGGCGTCGGCCATCCGGTGCGTGTCTTCGCGTTTCTTCACAGCAGCCCCGCGATTGTCTGCAGCGTCCAGCAGCTCGTTGGCAAGCCGTTGCGCCATCGATTTCTCGCCGCGTCGCCTGGCCGCATCGATAATCCAGCGCATGGCCAGCGTATCACGGCGTGCGGGTCGAACCTCGACCGGAACCTGATAGGTGGCACCACCCACCCGGCGTGACTTGACCTCCACCGCGGGCTTGACGTTATCCAGCGCCAGCCCCAGAGCTTCGACCGCCTGCTCTTCGCTACCGCTGGCTTTTTCGGCCATGCCCTGCAGAGCGTCGTAAACAATGTTCTCGGCCACCGACTTCTTGCCGTCTCGCATAATCATGTTAATGAATTTGGTCAGGCGCTGACTGCCGTGCTTGGGATCGGGCAACAACTCGCGCTTCGGGGCTTGTGAACGTCTTGACATACTGAGTCTCGAATAATGTGTCTGATAATGCCCGCCGCGGCAGGCCAGTTGGTAATGCCGGGCTACTTAGGCCTCTTGGCGCCGTACTTGCTGCGGCCCTGGCGACGATCGCTGACCCCTGAGCAGTCCAGGGTGCCGCGCACCGTGTGATAACGCACACCGGGCAGATCCTTCACGCGGCCGCCACGAATGAGCACCACCGAGTGCTCCTGCAGGTTATGACCTTCGCCACCAATGTAGCTCGTGACCTCGTAACCGTTCGTCAGCCGCACACGCGCCACCTTACGCATTGCCGAGTTCGGCTTTTTCGGGGTAGTGGTGTACACGCGGGTGCACACGCCACGCTTCTGCGGGCTGCTCTCCAGCGCCGGCACGTTGCTCTTAACGGTCTTGGTCTTGCGCTGGTTTCGCACCAGCTGATTAACAGTTGCCATTCATTCTCTCAATGTTGACGCGCCGGGCTGCCAGCAGCGGCGCGAAAGGGGCTGAATTCTATGGGCGCTGCTCAACCACTGTCAAGCACGGCACGCCCGAGCACAGCCCCCTATTTTCTTTCTATTTCAATACCTTCGGTTAGCCCTCGGCATCCGAGCCGGCCGCGGAAGCCGCGGCTTCGGCAGCCAGTGCCTCAGCGACGGCCGCCTCGGTCGCGCCTTCCTGATCCCGCTCTTCCGCCAGGCCCTGCAGCTCCTCGGCGAGCATATCTTCGCGCGTGCGGCGCTGCTCCGCGTGGAAACTGTAGCCCGTGCCGGCGGGAATCAGCCGCCCGACGATCACATTTTCCTTCAAACCGCGCAGTTCATCACGCAGCCCTTTCACTGCGGCCTCGGTCAGCACGCGGGTGGTTTCCTGGAACGACGCCGCCGAGATAAACGACTCGGTGGCCAGCGATGCTTTGGTAATGCCCAGCAGCAGCGGATCGTACTCGGCCGGTTCCTGGTCTGCTTCCAGCTGCTCATTGAACTCCATGACGCGAGCCCGGTCGAGCTGCTCGCCGCGCAGCAGGTTGGTGTCGCCAGGTACCGTGACTTCAACCTTGCGCAGCATCTGCCGAATAATGACCTCGATGTGCTTGTCATTGATTTTCACGCCCTGCAGCCGATACACGTCCTGAATCTCGCGAACCAGGTACTCGGCAAGCTCGTCGACTCCCCGCAGGCGCAGGATGTCGTGGGCGGACGGCTCGCCGTCGGCGATGAGCTCGCCTTTTGCAACCTGCTCGCCCTCGAACACGCCCAAGTGGCGCCACTTCGGGATCAGCGATTCGTAGCTTTCACCGCTTTCGTCCGTGATCACCAGCCGCACCTTGCCCTTGGTCTCCTTGCCAAAGCTCACGGTGCCCGTGTGCTCGGCCATGATGGCCGGTTCTTTGGGCTTGCGGGCTTCGAACAAGTCGGCCACCCGCGGCAGGCCGCCGGTGATGTCACGGGTCTTCGAGCTCTCCTGCGGGATACGGGCGATCACGTCGCCCACCGAGACTTCTGCGCCGTCGGTCATGTTAACCAGCGCGCCCGACGGCAAGGCGTAAACCGCCGGTATATCGGTGCCGGCGAAGCAGATCTCTTTGCCCTTCGCATCGACCAGCTTGGCGGTCGGGCGCAGATCCTTGCCGGCCGGACCGCGCTGCTTCGGATCGATAACAACGATACTGCTGAGGCCGGTGACTTCGTCTTCCTGCTCGGTGACGGTCACCCCATCGATGAAATCCTCGAATTTCAGCTTGCCGTCCACCTCGGTAATGACCGGGTGAGTGTGCGGATCCCAGGTGGCGACCACCTGTCCGGCTTCGGCCGTGTCGCCGTCGTTGGCACTGATCATTGCGCCATACGGCAGCTTGTAGCGCTCACGCTCGCGACCATGCTCGTCGATAATGCCAATCTCGCCCGATCGGCTGACCGCCACCAGATGCCCTTTGGTGTGCCGCACCGTCTTCACGTTGTGCAGCCGGACCGTGCCGCCACTCTTGACCTCCACGCTGCTCGCCGCCGCCGCACGCGACGCGGCGCCGCCGATATGGAACGTGCGCATGGTCAGCTGCGTGCCAGGCTCGCCGATCGACTGCGCTGCGACCACACCGACCGCCTCACCAATGTTGATCAGGTTGCCGCGGGCCAGATCGCGTCCGTAGCACTTCGCGCAAACGCCGAAGCGTGTGTCACAGGAGATGGGCGAGCGAACTTTCACGTGGTCTACGCTGTGCTCTTCCAGCCGCTGCACCATGGTCTCGTCGAGCAACGCGCCGGCTTCCAGCACGATGTCTTCGCCGCCCGGCGCCTGTACGTCTTCGGCCAGAACCCGGCCCAGCACGCGCTCATGCAGCGCCTCCACGACGTCGCCACCTTCAACCAGCGGGGACACCCACAAACCTTCGGTGGTGCCGCAATCGTCCTCGGTAACCACCAGGTCCTGCGCGACATCGACCAGGCGGCGGGTCAGGTAACCCGAGTTGGCTGTCTTCAGCGCCGTGTCAGCGAGGCCTTTGCGCGCCCCGTGTGTCGAGATGAAGTACTGCAGCACGTTCAGGCCTTCGCGGAAGTTGGCCGTGATGGGTGTTTCGATGATCGAGCCATCCGGTTTGGCCATCAGCCCACGCATGCCGGCCAGCTGGCGAATTTGCGCCGCTGAACCACGCGCGCCGGAGTCGGCCATCATGTAAATCGAATTGAACGACGGCTGACGCACTCGCTCGCCGGCTGCATTCTCGACTTCGTCGGTGCCCAGCTTGTCCATCATGGCCTTGGCGATCTGGTCGTTGGTGCGCGACCAGATATCAACCACCTTGTTGTAGCGCTCCCCGTCGGTGACCAGGCCGCTGGCGTATTGATCCTGAATATCGCGGACTTCTTCCTCGGCCTGGGTCAGGATCTCCGGCTTGGACTCGGGCACCACCATGTCCTCCACACCGAAAGACATGCCCGCACGAGTGGCATATGCAAAGCCGGTGTACATCAGCTGGTCGGCAAACACGACCGTGGCCTTAAGGCCCAGCTCGCGGTAGCAACGGTTGATCAGGTCGGAGATGGCGCGCTTCGACATGTCGCGGTTGATGGCCTCGAAGTCCATGCCTTTGGGCAGAATCTCGGACAGCAGCGCACGACCCACCGTTGTGTCAGCCCAGCGGGCGGGCTCAGTGGTTGCGCCGTCGGGCCCGACCACGGTCGGGCTCAGCAGCAGACGGATGCGGGCATGCAGATCCACACAAAAATCGCCATTTTCGTCGCGGTTCTGCCGCGCACGATGCACCTCTTTGACGCTGGCAAATACCATGCCCTCACCGCGCACGTTCACGCGCTCGCGGGTCATGTAGTAGAGGCCCAGCACCACGTCCTGCGAAGGCACAATGATGGGCTCGCCGTTCGCCGGCGACAGAATGTTGTTGGAGGCCATCATCAGGGCGCGGGCCTCCAGCTGCGCTTCGAGCGACAGCGGCACATGCACCGCCATCTGATCGCCGTCAAAATCGGCGTTAAAGGCGGTACACACCAGCGGGTGCAGCTGGATTGCCTTGCCCTCAACCAGCACCGGCTCGAATGCCTGAATGCCGAGTCGATGCAGCGTGGGTGCGCGGTTCAGCATCACCGGGTGCTCGCGGATGACCTCCTCGAGAATGTCCCAGACTTCCGAACCCTCGCGCTCCACCAGCCGCTTGGCGGCCTTGATGGTGGACGCTTCGCCGCGCAGCTGGAGCTTCGAGAAGATAAACGGCTTGAACAGCTCGAGCGCCATCTTCTTTGGCAGACCGCACTGATGCAGCTTGAGGGTCGGGCCGACAACGATCACCGACCGGCCGGAGTAGTCGACACGTTTACCGAGCAGGTTCTGGCGGAAGCGGCCCTGCTTGCCTTTGATCATGTCGGCGAGCGATTTCAGCGGCCGCTTGTTGGTGCCGGTAATCGCCCGGCCACGGCGGCCATTATCGAGCAGTGCATCGACCGACTCCTGCAGCATGCGCTTCTCGTTCCGCACAATGATGTCAGGCGCGTTGAGCTCCAGCAGCCGACGCAGTCGATTGTTGCGGTTGATGACACGCCGGTAAAGGTCGTTCAGGTCTGAAGTGGCAAAACGGCCACCATCGAGCGGCACCAGCGGCCGAAGGTCGGGCGGCAACACCGGCAGCACGGTCAGCACCATATGCTGAGGCTTGATGCCCGATTCAAGGAAGGCCTCGAGCAGCTTGAGCCGCTTCGACAGACGCTTGATCTTGGTCTCAGAGCTGGTCGCAGCGATATCTTCGCGGGCCTGCAGCACTTCGGACTGCAGATCGATGGTCCGCAGCATTTCGTGCACGGCCTCGGCGCCCATCCGGGCATCGAACTCATCGCCATACTCTTCCATGGCCTCGAGGTACTGCTCGTCGTTCATCAGTGTGCCGCGCTCGAGCGGCGTCATGCCCTCGTCGACCACCACAAAGGCCTCGAAGTACAGCACGCGCTCGATTTCGCGAAGCGTCATGTCAAGCATCAGCCCGATGCGCGATGGCAATGACTTGAGGAACCAGATGTGGGCAACCGGGCTGGCCAGATCGATGTGCGCCATACGCTCACGCCGGACCTTGGTCTGGGTCACTTCAACGCCGCATTTCTCGCAGACCACGCCGCGATGCTTGAGTCGCTTGTATTTACCGCACAGGCACTCGTAGTCCTTGACGGGACCAAAAATCTTCGCGCAGAACAAGCCGTCGCGCTCAGGTTTGAACGTCCGGTAGTTGATCGTCTCCGGCTTCTTGACCTCGCCGAACGACCACGACCGAATCATCTCGGGCGATGCGAGCCCGATGCGAATCGCATCGAAATCCTCTACACCTGCCGCCTGCGTTTTGAAAATATTAAGTAAATCTCGCATTTCTCACCTGCCAGCTTTTCGCCAGTGATTGCTGCTGTGGGTTAGTCCTGATCCAGTTCGACGTTGATGCCAAGCGACCGGATTTCCTTGACCAGCACGTTGAAGGATTCCGGCATGCCGGCCTCGATCTCGTGCGTGCCGTCGACTATGTTCTTATACATTTTCGTACGCCCCTGAACATCGTCCGACTTGACCGTCAGCATCTCCTGCAGCGTGTGCGCCGCGCCGTATGCCTCCAGCGCCCAGACCTCCATCTCGCCGAAGCGCTGCCCACCGAACTGCGCCTTGCCGCCCAGCGGCTGCTGGGTAACCAGGCTGTAAGGGCCGGTTGACCGAGCATGCATCTTGTCGTCAACCAGATGGTTGAGCTTGAGCATGTACATGTAGCCCACGGTTACCGGACGGTGGAAGGTTTCGCCGGTGCGCCCGTCGATCAGCTGCGTCTGCCCGCTTTCGGGCAAACCGCCGAGCTTCAGCATTTTCTTGATCTCTGCCTCGGCAGCGCCGTCAAACACCGGCGTCGCCATCGGGACACCGTTGCGAAGGTTGCCCGCAAGTTCAGTAACCTCACCGTCAGAGAGACTCTTGATGTCTTCCTGCCGGCCGCCTGACTTGTTGTACACCTGGTCAAGAAAATCGCGCAGCTTGGCACTGGTTGAACCGGAGTCGACCAGCTCACCCAGCTTGGCGCCCACGGCCTTGGCTGCCCAGCCCAGATGGACTTCCAGCACCTGACCTACGTTCATTCGCGACGGCACGCCCAGCGGGTTCAGCACGATATCGACCGGAGTCCCGTCGGGCAGGTACGGCATGTCTTCGACCGGCACGATCGTCGAGATAACGCCCTTGTTGCCGTGGCGGCCCGCCATCTTGTCGCCCGGCTGAATACGTCGCTTGACGGCCAGGTAAACCTTGACCATCTTCAGCACGCCCGGCGCCAGATCGTCGCCCGCGGTAACCTTCTGCTTCTTCTCCTGAAACCGCTGTTCAAACTCCTGTCGCTGCGCCTTCAGGCGCTTGGCGGCATTCTCGAGGTCGGCGTTTGCCTCATCGTTGCGCAGCCGGATCTCGAACCACTGACTGCGTTCCAGCTCCTCCAGGTAACCCTTGGTCACCTTGCTGCCTTTGCTCAGCTTGTTGGGGCCGCCATCGGCGACCTTATTGAGCAACATGCGCTCGACGCGTTCGAAAATATCGTGCTCAAGAATGCGCAGCTGATCATCAAGGTCCTTACGGACGCTTTCCAGCTCGGCCTGCTCAATAGCGAGGGCGCGCGAATCTTTCTCGATGCCGTCGCGCGTGAACACCCGCACATCAATGACCGTGCCGTCCATGCCCGGGGGCACCCGAAGCGAGGTGTCTTTCACGTCGGACGCCTTCTCGCCGAAGATGGCACGCAGCAGCTTCTCCTCCGGCGTCAGCTGAGTCTCACCTTTAGGTGTGACTTTGCCAACCAGAATGTCGCCGGCGTTGACCTCCGCGCCGATGAACGCGATACCGGCCTCATCGAGCTTGGCCAGCGCCGAATCACCGACGTTCGGAATGTCGGCGCTGATCTCTTCGGGCCCGAGCTTCGTGTCCCGGGCCACGGCCGTCAGTTCCTCGATGTGAATCGTCGTAAAGCGATCTTCCTCAACCAGTCGCTCGGAGATCAGGATCGAGTCCTCGAAGTTGTAGCCGTTCCAGGGCATGAATGCGACCAGCAGGTTTTGACCGAGCGCGAGTTCGCCCATGCTGGTCGAGGCACCGTCGGCCAGCACATCACCGCGCGCGATCTGGTCGCCCGCTTTCACCAGCGGCCGCTGGTTCATGCAGGTGTTCTGGTTCGAACGCGTGTACTTGATGAGGTTGTAAATATCCACACCTGGCTCGATCGCGGTGGTCTCATCGTCGTTAATTCGCACAACGATACGGCCCGCATCCACGGAGTCGACGGTGCCGCCGCGGCGCGCGACGACCGTCACACCGGAGTCGATCGCCACCTTGGCCTCCATACCGGTACCGACCAGCGGCGTGTCCGCCCGCAGCGTAGGCACCGCCTGGCGCTGCATATTGGCGCCCATCAGGGCGCGGTTGGCATCATCATGCTCGAGAAACGGCACCAGTGACGCAGCGACCGACACAGTTTGCACGGGCGACACGTCCATGTAGCTGATCGCATCGCGAGGCATCAGGGTAAACTCGTTGTTATAGCGCACCGAGACCAGCTCACTTTTGAGAACGCCCTTGGCGTCCGTCTCGGCATTAGCCTGCGCGATAACGTACTGCCCCTCCTCAATCGCTGAAAGGTACTCGATTTCGTCGGTGACTCGCCCTTCAATGACTTTGCGGTAGGGCGTTTCAAGAAACCCGTAGTCGTTGGTGCGCGCATAGGTGGCCAGCGAGTTGATCAGGCCGATATTCGGACCTTCCGGCGTCTCGATGGGACACACCCGGCCGTAGTGCGTCGGGTGCACGTCACGCACTTCAAAACCCGCCCGCTCGCGCGTCAGGCCGCCCGGCCCGAGTGCGGACACGCGCCGCTTGTGGGTCACTTCGGACAGCGGATTGTTCTGATCCATGAACTGCGAAAGCTGGCTGGAACCGAAGAATTCTTTCACCGCCGCAGCCACCGGCTTGGCGTTGATCATCTCCTGGGGCATGAGCCCTTCCGAATCGGCCAGCGTCAGCCGCTCCTTGACCGCACGCTCAACCCGGACTAGGCCAACGCGGAACGCGTTCTCGGCCATCTCGCCCACGCTGCGCACGCGGCGATTACCGAGATGATCGATATCGTCGACAGTACCTTTGCCGTTGCGAATGTTCATCAGCTCCTGGAGCACGGCGATGATGTCGGCCTGATCCAGCACACCCGATCCTTCGTCATCGGCGCGGCCGACGCGGCGATTGAACTTCATCCGCCCCACGTCCGACAGGTCGTAGCGTTCGGGGTTAAAGAACAGGTTGCCAAACAGGTTCTCGGCCGCATCCTTGGTGGGCGGCTCGCCCGGGCGCATCATCCTGTAGATTTCGACCAGCGCCTCCAGCTGAGTCGAACTCGGATCGATGCGCAGGGTGTTGGAGATATAAGGACCCTCGTCCAGATCATTGACGTACAGCGTCTGGATCTGTTCCACGCCGCATTCGATCAGGGTGTCGAGCAGCTCCTCCGTCAGCTCGTCGTTGGCCGCGGCAAGAATCTCGCCGGTTTCTGCATCGACGATGTCGTGCGCCAGAGTCTTGGCCACGATGTACTCTTTAGGCACCTCGATACGCTCGGCACCGGACTTCTCCAGCTGCTTCACGTGACGCGCGGTTATGCGGCGCCCTTCTTCAACGATTACCTTGCGGCCCGCCTTGATATCGAAGGTGGCGGTGTCGCCGCGCAGACGCGACGGCACGAGATCCATTTCAATCTTTTTGTCGCTGAAATAGAAGTTGGTTTTCTCGAAAAAGATGTCGAGCATTTCATCGTTTTCGAGGCCGATCGCGCGCAGGAAAATCGTAACCGGCAGCTTGCGGCGACGGTCGATACGCACGAAGACACAATCCTTGGGATCGAATTCAAAATCGAGCCAGGAGCCGCGGTAGGGAATGACCCGTGCCGAGAACAGCAGTTTGCCCGACGAATGCGACTTGCCCTTGTCGTGGTCGAAAAACACGCCCGGCGACCGGTGCAGCTGAGAGACGATAACGCGCTCTGTACCGTTGATAACGAACGTACCGTTGTCGGTCATCAAAGGCATTTCGCCCAGGTACACCTCCTGCTCGCGCACCTCTTTGACAGGCTTCTTGCTACCCGGTGCGTCTTTGTCATAAATGACCAGCCGCACCTGCACCCGCAGCGGGGCGGCGTACGTGAGGCCGCGCACCTGGCATTCCTTCACGTCGAATACCGGCGTACCGAGCTCGTAGCTGACGTACTCAAGTGCCGCCGTTCCTGAATAGCTGACGATCGGGAACACGCTCTTGAATGCCGCGTTCAGGCCGACATCGCGGCGGTTTTTAGCACCCACCTCGGTCTGCAGAAACTTGCGGTACGAATCGATCTGTATAGCAAGCAGGTAGGGGGCATCCAGAACACTGGAGCTCTTGCCAAAACTCTTGCGGATTCGCTTCTTCTCGGTAAAGGAATATGCCATTTATCAGCACCTCTGCGCGGTCACAGCCGCGGCTTCATAAACGCAAAACACGCGGGCGCAGGCAGCAGCTGCTGCCCGCACCGCGCGGCTGTTCACCTGCATGGCTGCCGCATTTGCAGAAACGGCGAGCCGATGATCAGACTTACTTAAGCTCAACAGACGCGCCGGCCTCTTCCAGCTGCTTCTTGATGTCTTCGGCTTCGTCTTTGGCAGCGGCTTCTTTCAGCGTGGACGGCGTGCCTTCGACCGCGTCCTTGGCTTCCTTGAGCCCCAGGCCGGTGATGCCGCGAACTGCCTTGATTACTGCAACCTTGTTGTCGCCGAAACCGGTCAGCACGACGTCGAACTCGTCCTTTTCTTCAGCGGCGGCTGCATCGCCACCCGCATCGCCACCTGCGGCGGCGACGGCGACAGGCGCCGCGGCCGACACGCCCCACTCTTCCTCAAGCTCGTTGATCAGCTCTACCAGCTCCATGACCGGCATTTCGCCGAGCGCCTTTTTGATTTCATCACGTGACACGGACATTTAATTATCTCCTGAGTATGTTTTCGTTACCGAATGCTGAACAGATGGACCACCGCGTCAGGCGGCCTGCTGCTTGTCTCTGTAAGCCGCAAGCAAACGAACCAGCTTTGCCTGGGGCTCGGCGATAGTGCGAACAAATTTGCCGGCCGGCGCCTGCAGCAGGCCGAGCAGCTGCGCCCGGGCCTGATCCAGCGTCGGCAGTTTGGCAAGCCTCTCGAGATCACTCGGCGGGTAAGCCGCGCCACCAATAGCTACTGCCTGGGTGACGAGCCGCTCACATTCCTTGGCGAAATCCTTGACGAGCCGGGCTGCTGCGCCCGGGTCCTCTCTGGAAAACGCCAGAATGATCGGACCTTTGAGTGAATCTGCAAGACATTCGAACTCGGTGCCGTCGATCGCTCGTCTGGCAAGGGTGTTCTTGACCACGCGAACATAAACGCCCTCTGCACGGGCCTTGGCCCTGAGTTCGGTCATCTCCGCAACAGTCATGCCACGGTACTCCGCAGCAATGGCCGACAGCGCGCTGCCCGCCACTTCATTCACCTCTGCAACAAGAGCTTTCTTGTCTTCGAGTCTGAGTGCCATGTACTTCTCCTGGCCTCTGTACCACTTCACGGTCGGGCAAACTGCGCCCGACCACCTGTGATGGGGCACCTTCACCAGAAACGCCTGATTCGGGTAACGCCATCTACGCAGGCCGACCTGACGGTCATTAAGCGCCCGGCATGCGGCCGGGTGCACCTGCGGTCTTTGATGCAAGCCTGAACGCCGCTTCAGCGACAGCTCAGGCCAGTTTGTTTGCTGCCGGCCGCATCACGCGCCGGCAGCCGTTGATCAGTTGCCGACCTACAACGAGGCCGGGTCCACCACCACGCCGGGGCCCATCGTCGAGGACACCGTAAGCTTGCGCATGAAGTGGCCTTTCGATGCCGCCGGCTTGGCTTTTTCGAGATCTGCGATCAGCGCTTTCAGGTTTTCCCGGAGGGCTGCGATTTCGAAATCAGCTCGGCCAATGGTGCAATGGATAATGCCTGCCTTGTCGGTGCGATAGCTGACCTGACCCGCCTTGGAATTCCGCACGGCCCCGGCCACGTCAGGGGTCACCGTCCCGACCTTGGGGTTCGGCATCAGACCACGCGGGCCGAGAATTTTGCCCAACTGGCCAATCAGCCGCATTGCGTCCGGAGTCGCTATCAGCACGTCGAAATCGAGCTGACCACCCTTGATACTCTCGGCCAGGTCTTCAAAGCCCACAATGTCGGCACCGGCCTCTTTAGCCTTCTCGGCATTTTCACCCTGCGCAAACACGGCCACGCGCACCGACTTGCCTGTACCATTAGGCAGCACAGTGGCACCGCGCACCACCTGGTCGGACTTCTTGGGGTCCACACCGAGGTTGACGGCCACGTCCACCGACTCCTTGAACTTGGCGGTCGCCAGCTCTTTCACCAGCTCCAGCGCATCTTCTATCGCCCGGGGCCCGCCACCGTTCAGCCGGGCCCGGGCGTCCTTGATCTTCTTGCTCAGCTTCGCCATTGGGTTAACCCTCGATTTCCAGGCCAATGCTGCGAGCGCTGCCCGCGATGATACGCACAGCCGCGTCCAGATCGGCAGCATTCAGATCGGCCATCTTCATCTCGGCGATCTCTTCGAGCTGAGCGCGCGTGACCTTGCCCACCTTTTCGGTGTTCGGTGTGCCGCTGCCCTTGCCAACACCGGCCGCTTTCTTCAGCAAGATGGCCGCCGGCGGCGTCTTGGTGATAAATGTGAAGCTGCGGTCGCTGTATACCGTAATAACCACCGGCACCGGCATTCCGGCTTCGATCGACTGGGTTTCCGCGTTGAATGCCTTGCAGAAATCCATGATATTCACGCCGTGCTGACCCAGCGCCGGACCCACCGGCGGACTTGGGTTGGCCTTGCCGGCCGGCACCTGCAACTTGATGTAGCCTTCTACTTTCTTTGCCATGCTTCACCTCGGTGGGTACCAGCGTCGGCGCGAGCCGACTCCCCGTCATCTGCAACTACCGGTGGCGCCGGCAGCCCGAATAATTAACTTTTTTCTACCTGGCCAAAATCCAGCTCGACCGGCGTGGGCCTGCCCAGGATCTGTACCGCTACCCGGAGCTTGCTCTTGTCGTAGTTCACGTTCTCCACCACGCCACTGAAATCGTTGAACGGGCCGTCGATAACCCGCACGACCTCGCCCGGCTCAAACAGCACTTTCGGCCGCGGCTTGTCGACGCCCTCTTCAACACGGTTCAGAATCGCGTTGGCTTCGGCATCTGATATCGGCGCCGGCTTGTCGCTCGAACCACCGATAAACCCCAGCACTTTGGGAACTTCCTTGACGAGGTGCCAGGTTTCCTCATCAAGATCCATTTCAACCAGCACATAACCGGGGAAGAACTTGCGTTCGCTCCGCCGCTTCTGGCCTTCACGCATTTCCACTACTTCTTCGGTCGGCACCATGATCTTGCCGAACTTGTCCTCGAGACCGTGCAGCTTGATACGATCCTCGAGCGAAGCCTTAACCTTATTCTCGAAGTTGGAATAAGCGTGCACGACATACCATTTCAACGACATCGTGCTAGCCCCCTTGTCCTGTCAGCAGGCGCGTAATCCAGATCAGAAAGAAATCCAGCGCCCAGAAGAAAAGACCCAGCACCAGCACGAACGCAAACACCGTGAGCGTTGTCTGGATCGTCTCGGCCCGTGTAGGCCAGACAACCTTGCGAATCTCGACCCGCGAACCCTGAATGAAGCGCCATAGCATGCGCCCACGCTCGGTCAGCATGAACACGGCTACCGCAGCTGCCACCGCCGTCAAAATCACGGACACAGAGATCAACAGCGACTGCTGCTCGTACTGGTAATAACCCACGATACCGCCGACCAGAAGGGCGACGGCAAATGCGAGCTTGACCGTGTCCAGAACTCCGCCTGAACTTGTCTCTGCGTTTGCGTTCATCAGCGCACGAAGCGACGTTTGCAACTACCCGGCGGTATGGCAGGCCAGGAGGGAATCGAACCCCCAACCTGCGGTTTTGGAGACCGCCGCTCTGCCAATTGAGCTACTGGCCTTCCGCCTGTCCGGTGGCAACCCGTGCCGCGGGACTGTTATCGGGAGCCTGTCAGGCTAGCCGTAGCCCCGGCCTCCAGGTTGCGTGCAACACGCTGCTTCTTCCCTGTACTCTATTCGATAATCTTGGCAACCACGCCCGCACCCACGGTGCGACCACCCTCACGGATGGCAAAGCGCAGGCCATCTTCCATAGCGATCGGCGCGATGAGCTCAACCTTCATCTGCACGTTGTCGCCCGGCATCACCATTTCGGTGCCATCGGGCAACTCGACCGCGCCGGTCACATCCGTCGTCCGGAAATAGAACTGCGGACGATACCCTTTGAAGAACGGCGTATGGCGCCCGCCCTCTTCCTTCGTCAGGATATAAACCTCGGCCTCAAACTTGGTATGCGGTGTGATCGAACCGGGCTTGGCCAACACCTGACCGCGCTCCACGTCTTCACGCTTCGTGCCGCGCAGCAGGACGCCAACGTTGTCGCCGGCCATGCCCTGGTCGAGCAACTTGCGGAACATTTCCACGCCGGTGCAGGTGGTCTTGGTCGTGTCCTTGATACCGACAATCTCGACCTCGTCGCCCACGTTGACGATACCGCGCTCGATACGACCTGTGACGACCGTGCCGCGACCGGAAATCGAGAACACGTCCTCGACCGGCATCAGGAAAGAGCCGTCGACTGCGCGCTCGGGCTCCGGAATCCAGCTATCGAGCGCCTCGACGAGCTTCTCGATGGCCGGCGCACCAATGTCGCTGGTGTCACCTTCGAGCGCTTTCAGAGCCGAGCCGATGATCAGCGGGGTGTCGTCGCCCGGGAACTCATAGGTCGACAGCAGATCGCGAACTTCCATCTCGACCAGTTCCAGAAGCTCCTCATCGTCGACCATGTCGGCTTTATTCAGAAACACAACGATGTAGGGTACGCCCACCTGACGAGCCAGCAGGATGTGCTCGCGAGTCTGCGGCATCGGACCGTCGGCCGCCGAACACACCAGAATAGCGCCGTCCATCTGCGCGGCCCCGGTGATCATGTTTTTCACATAGTCAGCGTGACCGGGGCAGTCGACGTGCGCATAATGACGATTGTCGCTTTCATACTCCACGTGCGCGGTCGCGATCGTGATGCCACGCTCGCGCTCTTCAGGGGCGTTGTCGATGTCGGCAAACGCCTTCGATTCGCCACCGTGCTTGTCGCCCATGACCTTGGTCAGCGCTGCAGTCAGCGTTGTCTTGCCGTGGTCAACGTGCCCGATTGTGCCCACGTTAACGTGCGGCTTTGTCCGTTCGAATTTTTCCTTGCCCATCGATGGATCCTCTAAAACATGCCTTACTGAATTGGAGTGCTAACAAATAAATTATGACTGACTAATACGACTGCGAGCTCCGGAACCTCAAGCAAATCAACAACGCAACTCAATCAATTCTCTTGCCCTGGAGCCCACGACGAGATTTGAACTCGTGACCTCTTCCTTACCAAGGAAGTGCTCTACCCCTGAGCTACGTGGGCAAATACTGGAGCGGGTGATGGGAATCGAACCCACATCATCAGCTTGGAAGGCTGAGGTTCTACCGTTGAACTACACCCGCTAAGCCGTGCGTTCTCTGCCCACCTGCTCACAAATCCCTGTACCGTGCGCGCTCAACATGCGTACGCAGCGAAGCCCCCGACCCTTCAGACACTCAGGGTCCGAGCTTTCTCTGCCGTGGCGTTGTCATGCCGCCCGCCAATTTACTTCCCGCGGCGCAATCTGCCGCCTCGCACCGGAAATTGCCACACCAGTCGCCTGAGGAAACTGGTGGAGGGGGCAGGATTCGAACCTGCGAAGGCTGAGCCAGCAGATTTACAGTCTGCCCCCGTTGACCGCTTGGGTACCCCTCCGCGATGCGAGCCGCGCATTGTCGGGCCTGCGACATAGTGTGTCAACCGTTTATAGAGGTAAGCGGCGGGTTTTCGCGTTGCGCGCGCGACGTTAGAGGCACTCGGTTAGGCGCGGACCTGACGGGAGCCTTGCCCCCTGGGAGTCGGGGCCCGTATTTGTTGCACTGCGACAATACTGCCGCATCACGACGCTGCGCCCCAGTTCAACTTAAGAGGGGATATGCCGGCACCAAGAGTCGAACTCGGGACCTACTGATTACAAATCAGTTGCTCTACCAGCTGAGCTATACCGGCACTGTGTGGAGATTCGCTGCGACAACCCAGTGCTGAATTCTAAGCGGGCCTTGGCCGCGCAGCAACATTCACGAGGCCTGCGGGCTGCAGGGCACAGCCTCACTCCGCACGATCTGTCCCCTTGCGCCGGTGAGATCACCGGCATCGAGGCGCTGCTCGGCAAGCAGGCGGGCACGCAGCCAGAAATTTGTGCCGGGCTGATAGCGCTCGGTCACGGTCGGTTCGTAGCCCAGTTCGCGGGCCTGGTCGACCACCCGGTCGGCACTGGACAACAGGCGGAATACGCCCAGCGAAATTCGTCGCAGCGGCGCACCCGACACGATATAAGCGTCGCGCAGCCCGGTGGCCTGCAGCCGATCGCGGGCCACCACGGCCGCCGAGCGATCGCCCTTTACCGCCACCTGCACCCAGTGGCCTACCCACACCTGGCCGGGTTCCGCGGTCTGCTGCACCACAGCGCCCTGGCTGACCAGGCGCTGGCGTATCTGGTCCGCCGCATCGGCGCGCAGGAAGGGCCCAATACGCAGACAGCGCGCGCCGTCGGCCTGGGTATCCTTCCGGGGAGGCGACGGACGGGTCGCGACCTGCAGGCGCGGCACGGCCTGTTCGATATCCAGCGCATCGACCTTGGCTGCAGGCTCGATAATCCAGCGCTGATAAGCGAAGGCTAATAAATTGAGCAGCACAAACGCCAGCAAAAAATTGCGCATCAGTCGGGTTCCGCCAGCAGCTGCTGCAGGCCCTCGAGCACCAGCAGAGGCCTCACCTCCGTGGCGTCCGGCAGCCCGGCAGCCAGTTCAGCCGCATCACCGCCGGTGAGCACCACCCGCACCGGCTGCTCCAGCTCCCGCACGGAGTGCTGCACCAGCGCGCACAGCGCAACCCGGGCGCCGCTGGCCGTGGCCTCCCGGGTGCTGGTGCCCAGCCACCCGTCCCCGGCCGATTCGCCCCGCGGGGTGGCGTCGGCGAACCGTGCGACATCGCTGGTGGCCTGACCCAGCGTCGACTGCATCAGGCTCAAACCGGGCACAATCAAACCACCGCGGTGCTGCCCGTCGGCGGCCACGGCATCCACGGTGAGGGCGGTACCAGCATCAACCACCAGCAGCGACCCGGCGCCGGAGTGACGGCACCAGGCGCCCACCATAGCTGCCCAGCGATCAGCGCCCAGCTGCCGGAAATCGGTGTAGCCGTTGCGCAACGGCCCCCAGGACGCCGCGACGCTGACCGTGTCCACCTGCACGTCGAACAGCCGGCGAATTTTGGCGCTGACGGCTCCGCCCAGCTCAGCCCCGGCCACGTTCACGGCACCGACTGCAGTCGGTGCGTGCGGCAGGCGGTCTACGAAGCGGGCGGCCGCTTCGGGCGGCTGCCCCGCGTGCCCGACCGAACCATACTCGACCAGATCCGGGCCCGCCTGGTAGGTCCATTTGATGCGGCTGTTACCAATATCCAGCAGCAGCTTCATTCGCGCGGCCTGATACTGACGTCGCCGGTCAGGAGCCGCTCGACGCCGCCGGGCGTGGTCAACCGAAGCTGGCCGTCAGCCTCGATGCCGGCGGCGTTGCCCCGCAGTGAGCCCTGCTCGCCCGTCACCGAAATATCCAGGCCGCACAGCGCGTCAGCGCGACGCCACTCGGGCAAAAAAGCCCCGAAGCCCGTCGAGGCAAACGTAGGGAACAGCGCGAGCAGCTCGCTGAGCAAACCGGCTGCCAGCGCATTGCGCGCACCCTCCACGCCGGCGCAGTGCGCGGCAAGACTCGCCGTTGGCAACCCGCCGGCGGCCGCGACCGCCGTGTTGACAGCTTCGCCAACGCACCAGTTCAGGCCGACGCCCACCACCGCCTGCAGCGGCCCGCCCGACTCGCCCTGCACGTCCACCAATACGCCTCCCAGTTTGCCGCCGTCGAGTAGCACATCATTCGGCCATTTCAGGCCCAGGCCGCCAATATTAAAGGGTTGCAGGGCACGCATCACGGCCACACCCGCCGCAAGGCCCAGCGTATGCAGCTGAGCAGGACTGGTCGAGAACGACCAGGCTACCGAGAGGCACACAGTCTGCCCCAGCGGCGCAAGCCACGCCCGACCGCGACGCCCGCGGCCGCCCGACTGAAACTCGGCGAAGCAGGCCCGGCCTCGGCCTGCAGCCGGCGGCTCCGCGCGCAGCAAGTGATCACTGGTGGAGGGCAAAGTCCAGTGAACCTCGAGATCCGCCAGCAGCGCCGCAGCACGGGGCGCAAGGCGCACACGGATGGCGTCGGCAGACAACCATTCGACCGGCTGCTCCAGACGATAGCCAGTGCTGCGGCTGGCGCCGATGGTCAGACCCATTTCACGCAGCCGGCCGATGGCTTTCCAGATCGCAGCCCGGGTGATGCCCAGCTCGGCAGCCAGCGCCGGGCCTGAACGTGCCCGCCCGTCGGCCAGCGCCCGCGCGACTCGCACGGGTGTGTCGGACTCAGCATGACCCATTCAGCGCGCCCGCTTGAGCAAACTGAAGCCGATGTCTGGTGGCGTCGTTCCCGCCGCAAACGCCCGCAGGTTCGAGCGGTGGGTAAAGGCGATGAATCCGGCCAGTGCGCTGGTAAACACCAGCGCATTCAAATCGAGCGTCGGCAGCACCACGGCAACGCACAGCGGCACAGCGAAGGCGGCCAGCACGGTGGCCACACCCACATAACCCGAAACGAGCAACCCCGCCGGCCAGGCAAGCGCCAGGGGCAACAGCAGCATCGGGTCGAGCGTGCCCAGCGCGCCGATCGCCGTGGCAAAGCCCTTGCCGCCGGCGAAACCGTGCCACAACGGATAACAGTGCCCGAACACAGCGGCACCCGCACAACCGTAGGCCAGCCATTCACGGGCGACCAGCGGGTCGGCGGCTACTCCGGGCAGTGGCAATTCGGGCAAGAGCAACACCGGCAGCGCGCCTTTGAGCACGTCTACCAGCATGACCGTAGCGGCAAACGTCCGGCCGTGCGCGCGCAGCGCGTTGGTAGCGCCAGCGTTGCCGCTGCCGGTGCGACGCACGTCTTCAAGCCCGAGCAGCTTGCCCAGCAGTAACGCGCCGTTAACCGAGCCCGCCAGATAACTGACCAGCACTTTGAGACCGAGCTCCAGCATCTGCATATCCGTCTGCGAGACCTGCCGATTGTACCGCAGGCATACGGTCTGCAGCGCTTCGGAAGCCGTGTTGACCCCGGGCGTTGCAGCGCTGATGATGCGCGGAGGCTCAAAGGACATGATGGGGGACCAGAATGATCAGACGACTACTCAGTCTGTCGCTGGCGGCAGGGGCGCTGCTCACGGCGGGCGTGGCAAGCGCGGACGAATACGAGGGCTATGCGGTTAAAGGCTCCCGGCTGACGGTAGTGGATATGCACATGCACACCGGCGAATGGGAGCTGATGACGCCTGGCTTTCACGAGCGCCTGAGCGAGCGGGTGCCAACGGGCTTCAAATGGAGCATGGGCCCGGTCGCTGACTGGATGCTCTCAGCCGGCACGATCCTGAGCCAGATGGACAGCGCCGGCATATACGGCGGTGGTCTGTTCGCACTTTACAGTCCACACACCACCGGCAATGCGCCTAACGAATTTGTCGCTGAACAGGTGGATGAGGCGGAGGGCCGGCTGTGGGGCTTCGCGAGTATCCGCGTCGATGACTGGAACAACCAGGCCGAGGAACAGCTGGCCGCTTTCGAACAGGTGTTCGCGGATCACCCCGGGTTTATCGGCATCAAACTGGCGCATGGCCACCAGCAGATTCGTTTCGACGACGAACGCTTTTACCCGATCTACGAGGTCTCTGCCCGGCTGGGCAAGCCCATGTACCTGCACACGGGCACCAGTCCGAACCCCGGCACCCGCTATGAGCCCGAATACGCAGACCCGGCGTACCTCGAGGCCGCAATACGCCGCTATCCGCAGGCCATTTTCATACTCGGCCATTCAGGCTATGACAGCAAGGAGCGCGCGCTGACCTACACCGATTCGGCCATTCGTCTGGCGCGTGATTACGCCAACGTTTACATGGAACCCGGCGCGCTCGGCGCCACCCGCGCCGAGAATCTGGTGGATGACTACGTGCAGCGAGTCAAAGCGGCCGGCGTGCTCGACAAAGTGATTTACGGCTCGGACGGCGTACAGTTTCCGGGCTACCTGAAACAGCACCTGGAAAACTATGTAGCCGCCATGGTCCGCAACGACTACACCGTTGCAGAGATGCAGCAGGTGTTGGCCGGCAATTTCGCCGACGTGTTTGCGATGACACTGCCGCAGCCGCCGGCCATGCCAGCCGAAGCAGGCGAGATTACCGCACGCGCCGGAGACCAGCCATGACCCGGCTGCGCTCGGTGGCAGGCCTGCTGGCCGCGGTGGCACTGCTGACCGCCGGCTGCAGCGAAGCACCCGTGGAGCAATACCGCACCGTTACCCTGAGCGGCAATGTCCGCATGGCGGCTGGACCGATGCCGGCGGGCACCCTGCATTTTCGCCTGTACAACCTGTGGTATCTCGAAGGCGAGTTGCGCCATCCACTGGAAGAGATTGAGGATTTCACCAGCAACACGGCGGAATTCAGCCACACGTTCGAATACCCGCTGCACAAGGGCACCGGCCTGGCGGTGCACGCCTGGCTGGATACCGACGAAGACGGGGTGTTCTGCACCCCGACCTCACGTCTGGATGCGGCAGGGCTGACGGCGCTGGAAGCAACGCCCAAAGAAAAGGTCGAAGTCACGGTGGTGCTGGCGGACAACTGCCGCGCAGCAAACTATTTCTTTCCACCCAAACGCTAGCGGCGCGCCGGGGCAGTGCGGGGCAGGACTAGCCGGGCTGATAACCCGGCGTAGATTGCGAAATCTCCAGTTCCGCCGCGCTCATCTCCGCCTCGATATCCGCGAACAGCGGGGTCGACAGGTAGCGTTCACCGGTATCCGGCAGCATGCACAGCACGCTGCTGCCGGCCGGAGCCGTCGCGCAAACCTGCAGTGCACCGGCCAGCGTGGCGCCGCCCGAGATGCCCGCAAAAATGCCTTCGCGAGCCGCCAGGTCGCGGGCCGCGGCAATCGCGTCGGTGCCGCTGACCGCAATGACCTGGTCCGCATACTTTGCGTCAATCGCATCCGCCGTCAGCTGCGGAATGAAGTCAGGGGTCCAGCCCTGCACCGGGTGGGGTTGAAAACCCGGGTGGCTGGCCGCGGGCGAGCCATCCTCGCGCCGCTCCTGCGGCACGCCGCTGGCAAGTAATGGTGCATCGGCAGGTTCGCAAACAACAATCTGCGTATCCGGGCGCTGCTCCCGCAATACCCGACCGACACCCTTCAGCGTGCCGCCCGTGCCGTAGCCGGTCACCCAGTAGTCGAGCCGTTCACCGTCGAAGTCGCGCAGAATCTCGACGGCAGTGGTGGCAGTGTGCATGTCCGCATTGGCTTCATTCTCAAACTGGCGCGTCAGAAACCAGCCGTGCTCGGCCGCCAGCTCACGGGCCTTGTTGATCATGCCGGTGCCTTTTTCAGCCGCCGGCGTGAGCACCACGCGGGCTCCCAGGAAGCGCATGATCTTGCGGCGCTCCACGCTGAAGCTCTCGGCCATTACGCAAACAAACGGGTAGCCTTTGGCCGCGCAGACCATGGCAAGGCCGATACCTGTGTTGCCGCTGGTGGCCTCGACAACGGTTTGCCCGGGCTGCAGCTCGCCGCTGCGCTCCGCCGCCTCGATGACGCCGAGCGCCAGTCGGTCCTTGACCGAACTCAGCGGGTTGAAGGCCTCGACTTTCGCATACAGATCAATGGTCTCGGGCGCCAGCCGGTTAATGCGGACCACCGGCGTATTGCCCACAGTTGCCAGTATGCTGCCGTGTCTGTTCGCCAAAGTGCTCACCTCGCCGCGGGTTGCAGCGCCGCCTTTCAGCCGCCGATCAGCCCGGAACCGCCGGCCTGGCCCTGGCCCTGGCCAGGCACCACGATTTGCGAGGCCTGATCCCGGCGCATTTCTTCCAGACGCTGTGCCATATCCTCCACGGCCGCCTGCGCGCCCTCCGCAAACTTCTCGCAGGCTGCCTGCAGAGAATCTGCTTCGATGTCGAAATTGAGCGGGATCGGTCCCGCCGCCGTCATCGCCTGAGCAGCACCCATGTACAGCACCGTGCGACTCGGGTCGGGCTCACCAGTGCCTGTGACCGGTGTTAACCGGCGCAGCGTGCCGACTTTGCGGTCGGTGAAAGTTTCTTCGAGGTAAAGCGCTTCTGCATCAAAGTGAGCGCTGTCAGCTTCCGGTACCTGGTTCATGGCGTGTTCCTGTCATTAGAGTTTCAGTGTGCCGGGCCATGATAACGTCAGAGCCCGCCGCGGCGTAGGGGCCCGGCCGGCGCACGAGCCAGAACACCACGAATCCCAGCGCGACGGCCAGCACCATTTGCCCAAACGCCAGAAACGCGGCGGTCGATACGGCCATCGCCATGCCCCGCGCAATATTAATCAGCGCATGCCACAGCGCCGCCAG
>JGI12048J13642_10369772_pt1 | contig 26423 bp, 21 predicted proteins | sample ElkSlonscriptome_16_FD_13642 | JGI IMG/M metagenome (IMG submission 13642)
GTTGAAGTGACGACCGATGTCCTGCACCAGCCAGAGAAAATGGCGATCGCTCCCCCCTCGACGCACGGTTGTTTGACCATTCTGGGTCTCAACAGAACTGTTGACGGTGTCGCCTACTCCTACGATCAGCGGTAGGTCTGTGGGGTCGAAATGCTCTTGCACTAGCGCTAGCAGTTCCTCATGGGTGCGAGGAGCGGTGCGAGCACTGAAGTTCTCTCCCAGCGGATAAGTTCCCGTTCGCTGGAACACATAGTGGTTCAAAAGTGCGACCACGCCCGCTTCTTTCACTGCGCCTCGCAACATGAACTGAAAGTCCGTCGTGCCAGAATCGGTAGCGGTAGCAGGCCGCAGAATTTCCATACCCGCTTCGTCGCGTCCTAAATTTGGAGCATAGTGAACAAAGAATGAGTCAGCCATGTTCAAGTCAGCCGACTCTTGCAGCAGCTGATTCATCAGCATCTCAACATGGCGCTGGAGCTTACCGTAGATCTCAGGCTGTGCAGACAAGACTTCGTAAAATACGTTTAAGTTTGCGGTGGGTGAAGCCACGTTGTCGAGACTGGCAGCGTCAACACATCGCTCGACCTCGCTTTCGGAGAGCACCTGAGAATGGGTATCGAAAAACTGCCGAATATGAGTCTGGATTTTTTCAGGAACCTGCTTCAAAAAATCGAGTTCTTGGTCGCTGACTCCAGGGTGAGACACGGCTCCAAAACGGTCTTGCCACTGAACTCCTCCGGCTGCAAGCCCTGGTAAGAACAGGCCGCGATCGCCCACAACATTCTCACTTCCAAACGCCTTTGCCAGAATTCCATTTACACCTCGCTGACCAATGTGCTCACCGTTGGTCAACACGTAAAAGTGAGGCGAAAATTGCTGAGCTGCTTCGACATAGGCCGGATCGATCTCACGAGTTAGGGGATCTTTGACCAGCGCCATGCACACTCCATCGAGGTCTTGCACAAGCAATAGATTTTCGGTTTCGCTGAGCACGCGCAGCAGCTCGTCGTGGCGTAAGGAGAACTGATCGGTGTGCAGGGAACAAGAAGAGGTCATAGTGGGTTTGGTTGAGGAGAGTTCAGAGCAATGCCAATTGAGAAATGACGGTACGAACGGGGGCGATATGGATTTGCTTGTTCGCAGCCCATATTGCTAAAGTTTTCGGGTGCATCCCAGTTTTGTATTGGTAGTGCGGGCATCTTGCCAGCGTTGGCAACGCCTCTCCATTATGAGAAATGGGATGCTCGCACTACGAACGTTGATAAATTTGCGAATGTGAGACGCTCCCGAATTTTCGGCTTTACTGTACCATTCCAAGGCACCTTGCTGCTCAAACCAGAGGTGTGAATTCGGTTTTATGCCAGCATGGATCGAGCCCTTCACCACATCGGAGTACAGCATCCAGGGCTTTGCATATCTACAAATTCTGCCCAGCTTCTCACATCCTCTTCTGAAGGGAGCTGATCGATTTTCTTGGCGACAGCTTGCATGTGGAGTCCGCCATAGCGATCGCACACAAAGATGCCAACAGACGAAGAAAAACCTGCTTCTCCCATGTAAGCCTGACGAACGGTTCCCTCCTGATCCCACAGGATGGGGAACGGAATGGCATGGTGTTTTGCAAATTGCTGTAATGCTGGGAGGGTTTCTGCTTGGTGACTTGTGGCGATCGCCAATATTTCTGTTTCGAGGGTTTGATAGGTCGAGTACTGTTGGGTAAAGTTCAGCAGCATCTCGCAACACGCTTCACAAGTAGCACTGTGGAAGAACAGAATCACTAAGCTATAGCGCTGTTTGTAGTTCCAAGGCGTAATTTCACGATCGCGATTGACCGCCTGAAGTTGGAATGATGGAACTAGCCCATGCACTGTTAAGGGAGTTTTGTCTGAGGCTAGGTTATTCATAGACAAGATGGCTGGTTCGAAGAGTGAGAATTTCACTCAACCTATCACGGGAGACGAGGCTTCGTCTCAGTTACAGCCGATGCCAATGATGACGCAGGGAACCCAGTAGTAGCGGCCAGTCGGTCATCTGGACTCTGGCTGTTATCTCTTTCTATCTGTGTGTAGCAACCCCTCTTTTCCCCACATCTCGTCTGCATAATCCTGATTCATAATCCTGATTCATAATCCTGAAAGACGTGAATACATTAGTGGCGAGACACAGCAAAATAGTGGGATGGAGATACTGTGTCGCACCACCACGCAAGCGATCAAGATTTGAGGCGACCTACTTATAGCAATGCGCAGATAGGTTAGGACAGATATTGATGGAGAAGCCGCGCACCGCGCGGCTTCTCCATCAACTATTAGTTTTACATCAGCGCGTAGCACTATAGCTCTCAGATATGGAGATGATATGCAAGTTAAGATGGATCGCCTAGACTAATTGTTGATTTTACGAACAGCACCAATCAGCGTCGATGCCAGGACACTCCGGCGAGTTCTCATTCTCTGTCGTCCTATCAGACTCACTCGTCCTAGCTGCCCATTCACATGTCCCTGGTGATTGAACTGCAATCGGTACACACCATTTTGAGGACGTAGAGTCGTTTGACGGGGATCAAACTGTACGCCCTTTGGCAATTCCGACCAAGCTGCGAGAGCAGGTGGCATTGTGACGGGATGCAGCGCATATTGCCCTTGACCTTCGATATTTCGGAAACTCACTTGCCAGCGGATATTACGGCGTTTTGCCTCAGACTGGGCTTGACGAAAGGCTTGATAAACCTCATCTTGAGCTGCATTGAGCTGCCAGGTGTTGTGAAACGAAAGCCAAGACGGAGCCGCGATCGCCACAAGAATGCCTGCGATCGCCAGCACTGTGATCACCTCTAGCATCGAAAATCCGACAACCGATGAAGCCTTAACCTTTCTGAAATCGTGAGAGCTAACCTTGCGAAAAGAGGATCGATGCTCAGCTATTTTTTGCGCACCAAAAAGGTCGAGCAGATTCCATGCCCAAGATTGTTGCATTGTAAGTAATCCTTAGATGGCTTCCCTGATGGATGATGTGAGAGTCCCAAGATGCTGAGCCGTCGGCGTGTCTAAATTGACGAGCCGACATTAATGCGTTTGCGTCGAGACTCCGTTTTCTTGAAAACTTATTTCATAGCATCAAGAAAAAGAGAAGAGAAAGCCATCGCAAGATTACGGAATAGTTATGGAATTGCTATAGCGTTTAGCAGATTTTCAACGATTCCAATTCCTTTCTGACTGCCATTTGGGATCAGTCGATGAGCCAAAACATGAGGAGCTAAAAGTTTCACATCATCAGGAGTCGCATACTCACGCCCTTCCAGGAAGGCGATCGCCTGAGCACTCCGATAGAGGGCAACAGTTCCTCGGGGGCTGGCTCCTAGCCTGACGCCTTCATCCTCACGGGTCGCTCGCACTAAATCGAGAATATACTGTTGCAACGGAGCCTCAACGGCAACATTCGCGCATTGTTGGCGGAGCGCTCTGACTTCGTCGAGAGAAATACAGGATTCCAGCGTTTCAGGCGACACACGACCCTGTAATCGCTGTAGCATCTTGAGTTCTTCATCTTCTTTGGGGTAGCCCAAGCTGAGCGAAATCGCAAAACGATCCATTTGGGCTTCAGGTAGAGGAAACGTTCCCTGGTATTCCACCGGGTTCTGGGTGGCAATGACAAAAAACGGAACTGGCACAGGTCGTGAGACTCCATCCAAAGTCACCTGTTTTTCTTCCATCACCTCTAACAGTGCGGATTGAGTTCGAGGAGTGGCTCGGTTGATTTCATCTGCCAACAAAATATTTCCGAAAGCAGGCCCCGCCATGAACTCAAATTCGCCCGATTGAGGATTCCAGATATTCGTTCCTGTCACATCGGTGGGAAGCAGGTCAGGTGTACATTGCACACGCTTAAACTCTCCTGCAATCGACTTGGCTAGAGATTTTGCCAAGAGAGTCTTCCCGACTCCAGGCACGTCTTCCAGCAACACGTGGCCCCCAGAAAATAGTGCTGCCAGAACAAGGCGAATGGCCTCTTCCTTGCCAACAATCGTGCGGCTGAGATTTTCTTGTAAACGCTCAATACTAGCTCTCATATTATTTAGAGGTTCTGAAGGTGGAGACGAAAACTCTAGCTGAATCATGGCAGGTTGCTCGGAGCAAGTCATAAAGAATACAAAGAATTCAGGTCTAATGCCGATGAATCCCTTTGTTTTCTACCGATTCGCCCAAGATCAATCCGGATCAAGCGATAAACTCCTGCCTCGCTGATGACCCCATATTGCCGAGGTTTGAGGCGAGATTCTTCTAGGATATCCGCAGTTCCGATCATCAGCGCTGAGGTGGGCTTGGGCGTCCGGTCTAGGGTGTCTCGTAGGTGGGCGATCGCCTCGTTTGGGCTATAGATAAACGTGACAGGCTCCTCGGTGTAAAACACGACACTGGGCTTTTTGAAGCCCACCATGAGAATTTCTTCGTCAGGGGCTTGAACTTGCTGAATAGTCTGCGAAAGCTCGTAAAGAGGCTCCTGTCGCTGGCTGTCGGTAATCATTAGCAACGGCATCAGCGTCAACACAAAGAACATCACAAACCCGACCAGGTTGACCAGCCATAGCCACTGACTGCGTCGCTGCCAAATCCATATCGCAGAACCTATTGCCGTGATGAGCCAAACGACTGTGCCAATCGACAACACAGAGGACTGACGAACGATTGTTGATAGGTTGGGGGTAGCCGGATCGCCCTCCATCCAGTTTGCACCATAGGCTGTGGCTCCTGCGATCGCCACCCATATCCCCACATTTACCCCACCACTGATTTGCAGTCCACGAGATGGGTGAGGACGAGTCATTTGGTCGCTCCAGAGCAGCGCCACCAACATCCCTGCTGCTGGCAGCAGAGGAATCGTATAGCTAGGTAGCTTTGTGACCGAAATGCTGAAAAACAGAAAGATGACGGCAAACCAGATGAAGGCAAATATCCCCAATTGAGCCGATCGCGCCTGATGTTGCCAGTCTCGCCGCCGCCAAAATCGCAGTCGGGCGATCGCCAACGGCAAAAAAATTGACCAGGGAATGAACCCAATCAACACGACCAGAAAGTAGAAATACCAGGGTGCAGAGTGGTTGTTGACAACCTGGGTGAAGCGTTCGACGTTGTGATAGCCAAAGAAATTTTCGATGTAGGTCTGCCCATGTTCGCGAATGATGAGCATGTACCAGGGCAGTGTGATTCCCAAAAAGATGATGCCACCCAGTACCAACCTCATTTCTCGCAGCACCACCCAAAGATTGCCACAGTAAAGCAAAAACGCGCCGATGATCAGCCCCGGAATCACAATTCCAACAGGCCCTTTGGCGAGTACGGCCAGCGCCATCAGCACATAAAACGCGAGGTACCACTTCGTTTGGCAGCTCCGCTGATGGGGGTGGGCATAGCCGCAAAAAAATGCCATCAACGCAGTACCCATGCAGCCCGATAGCAGCATGTCAGATACTCCCACTCGCGCCCAAGCAATCGTTTGGACATTGAGGGCGATCGCCGCTGCTCCAATCCATGCCGCAAGGCGAAGCTGCATCGTTGTCCGAGAACCCAAAGCAGGAGTTTCACCAGGAGTTTCACCAACTGAATATTCTGAGCGATTTGGAGCATCAGCAGATCCTTCTGCGGATTCATCTTGTTTCGGAGAGTCCAGACGCTCCTGCTTGGCAGCAATGGCACTAGGAGTCGGAAAACCGAAATTTCTCAAGGTATAAAAGCCCATCGCCGTGAGCGCGATCGCCGCTAAGGCTGACGGAAGCCGAGCCGCAAATTCATTGACCCCAAGCGTTTGGTAGGCGATCGCCATCAGCCAGTAAATAAGGGGTGGCTTGTCAAAGCGAGTTTCGCCATTGAAATAGGGGGTGAGCCAATCTCCGGTCACGGTCATTTGGCGGGCAGCTTCGGCAAACAGAGGTTCGGTCTCATCAACGAGGTGTAGCGCTCCCAAATTCCACAGAAATGCAAGCCAGCCTAATCCCAAAATCCACAAGACAGGGAGAAACCGGGCAGCCGGAACCGCATCGAAGCGCTTGACCAACCGCTGAAACTGATCCGAGGGAGTATCGCAACGTAGCGCCATGAACTTACCTTTAGGCATGATCCCAGCCATTTGGGTTATTGCATTCCATCAAGTTGAATTCCATCAAGTCGAATTCCATCAGCACTAAATCCGGATGAACTCACAACAATTTTTCGTGGAATGCTCTATGAGAATGATGTGCGGGGATCGTAGATCTCAAGCTTTAATGTACCTGGATTTTCTGAAGCTAATGACATTCTGACCATTTTCCCAGCGAATCCTGTAGATATCGGTTCAACTGGGAAAAGCTCTCAATCAAGCCAAAGGTTCTGCAATCTGATGACGATGATAGCGGAGCCAAAGATTGGTACAGAGGGCGATCGCCATTCCTACCAGGGCTACAGCATTGATGACTTTCCAGCTAAAGAAATACAGCAACTGTCCTGACATGAGGCTACACAACGCCACAAAGCTAAAGGTGATGAAGTCGTGAGCTGCTTGTACTTTAGACTTTTCGGTCGGGGCATACACTTCCGTCAACAGAGTGGTCGAACCGATGAACATAAAGTTCCAGCCAATTCCCAAAAGCAGTAGGGCAATGGAAAAGTGAGGAAAGGCGGTGCCGCTAAAGTTGATGGCAGCGCACAGTCCATTCATGGCGATGCCTGTGAGAATGATGTTGAGAACGCCGAAGCGGGCAATTAAAAATCCTGTGATCAAAGACGGTGCAAACATGCCCAGCACATGCCAGCGAATGACAGATGCTGTGGCTTCAAAGCTGTGGTCAAAACTGGTCATGGCGAGAGGGGTAGCTGTCATGACTAGAGACATCACACCGTAGCCCAACATACTGCCAACCACTGCGACGAAAAACACAGGCTGACGGGCGATCGCTCCCAACGACCGTTCCGCTCCCTCTAGTTGAGTGTCTGCCAGCGGCGGAATGCGAATGAACGACAAAATAGCGATCGCTATAATCTGCAAACCTACGATGACGGCAATGGAACCTGCAAACTCATAGGTTGAGAATGCATCCTTCGCCCAGCTTGCCAGCGATGGCCCAATGATTGCTGCAACGACTCCTCCAGAGACCACCAAGGAGATAGCCTGAGGACGAAACGACTCTGTCGCAGCATCTGCTGCTGCAAATCGGTAATACCAAGCAAAGCTGTTGAACGCTCCAATACAAAACACGCCGACGCAAAATAGAGAAAACTGCGCCGATACAATGCCTTGAACGCCTAGACCTGCCCCCAGAATGCCAAGAAGTGCGCCCAGCATAAATCCTCGCTGTCGTCCTAGCTGTTTCATCAGTAGCGAAGCCGGAATCGTTGCCAGCATCGTCGCAATCTGCATGATGGTGATTGGCAACGTCGCGAGCGCTTTGTTGGTAACGAGACTGTAGCCCACCAATGAGGCAACGGTCACAACAATGGTGATGCCAGTGGCTGAAAGTGCTTGACACAAGGCCAGCAGCAGCACATTTGTTCGAGCACGGTTTAGCATGAGAGATACCGATTTACGATCTTGGATTCAAGAGTTCATTCCGACTGCTACAGAAGATTAGCTCACCGCAGCAATGTTTTATTCCTCCAGTTGCGTGAATTTTCGACCGGAGTTACTCATTTCTGTCAATGCATGAGGGAAAATTTAGTGTGTCAGATGTTGATGTAGCGATGCTTCCGATATCCGAGCTTGAGCAAACCTGGCTCCAGAGTTTCCATCTCCAGCCCCTTTGCCACAGCATTTCAGTCGCCATCTCTCAGTCGCCATCTCTCAGTCGCCATCTCTCAGCGTGACCGTTTCACTTTGCATTTCCTATGACTGACGCAATCTGGCATCTTCCTCCGCTTCTCGATATTCCGCCTGAGTTTCAAGCGGCAGTTCAGCGTTTTGTGCCGGATTCGTCAGGTCATCGAGCGGCTCAACTGTTGTGGCAGCGGGGAATACGCGATCGCTCACAACTCCTAAGTTTCGTTGATGCTGATTCCTACACACCGACTGCGGCGATGGCTTGGGGTGAGGAAATGAGTCTTGCAATCGGTCGCCTCGTTCAAGCTCATGAGAAAAGGGAGCAAGTCGCGATTTGGGGAGACTTTGATGCAGACGGCATTACTGCAACTGCTGTGTTGTGGGATGGACTAGGGCAGTTTTTCGCTCAAGGCGATCGCCTCTCCTATTTCATTCCCAATCGCCTGACTGAATCCCACGGACTGTCAATACATGGGATTGATGACCTTGCAGACCAAGGCGTTCAGCTCATCGTAACCTGTGACAACGGGAGTACGAACCTGTCAGAAATTGAGCACGCGAATTTGAAGGGCATTGATGTGATTGTGACCGATCACCATACCTTGCCTGACCAGCGACCTGATGTGGTAGCGATTATCAATCCTCGAAGTTTTTCTCCCGATGCTCCCTTGTCTCAGCTTTCCGGTGTGGCGGTTGCTTACAAACTCGTAGAAGCCCTCTACGAAACTCTACCTGACCTACCCCAAAAGCCTTTGACACAGCTTCTCGATCTGGTTGCTATTGGACTGGTTGCTGATTTGGTGGAGCTGAAGGGAGACTGTCGCTATCTAGCTCAGCAGGGCATTCGTCAACTCCAAACGCAAACTCAGGCTCAAAATCCAACGCGTCCTGGCGTTGCAGAACTGTTGCGATTGTGCCGAAAAACGGGCGATCGCCCCACCGATATTTCGTTCGGCATTGGCCCTCGAATCAACGCCATCAGCCGCATTCATGGCGATGCTCGGTTTTGTGTGGAGTTGCTCACCAGTTCTGATTCCGACTTGTGTCGAAAGCTCGCTGAGCAAACAGAACTCGCCAACGGTCGCCGAAAAGCACTACAACGGGACGTTGTGCAACAGGTGCAGCAAAAGCTTGCCGAACTGGATCTGTCTACGACTCACGTTATCGTCTTAGCCGATCCCCAATGGTCTGTCGGTGTTTTGGGGCTCGTTGCAGGACAGATTGCCCAGCAGTATTCCCGACCGACGATTTTGCTAGCGATTCAGCCCGACTCTGATGTCTCCAATGCGGCCTCAAGCGAATCGTTTCAAGATGACTCTTTTAGTCTGGTCGCTCGGGGTTCAGCGCGATCACTCAACCGCATCGATTTGTATGAACTGGTCAAAAGTCAATCTCATCTGTTGCGTAGCTTTGGTGGACATCCCTTTGCCGCTGGACTGAGTCTGGATGCGGAGCAAGTGCCGATTTTTGCAGCCGCGATTAATCAAGAATTTCGCACATGCTACGGCTCTGCGATCGCCCAGCAGCCTTCTATTGCTATCGATCTCGTCGTAACGGTTGCTGAGCTAGGACAGACTCTTTTTCGAGAGCTGAAGCTTTTAGAACCTTATGGCATGGGCAATCCTACTCCCCGCCTATTGATCCAAAACTGTTGGTTTGAAAATGTCTGGCATCGTAAAACTACCGATGCTCACAACCGAAAAATCAACTACATTCGCGCTACCTTCGATATTTGCGATGATACTGCTCCTGAAGGCTTTCCTGGGATGTGGTGGGGGCACTACAAAGACGATATTCCGTCTGGGCTTTGCGATGCGGTTGTAGAGCTGGACTACAGCGGAACAAATGGGGCTGCTACGGCCTATCAAGTCCGATTGGTCGATGTGCGATCGCACCAAGCGACTTCTCCATTGGGTACCTACAGAGTCGATAATGAAGCGCTCTCTTCTGTCCCTATCCTGTTAGATTGGCGATCAGCCAACAGCCTAGCAGATGGAGCAACGGTGCTGTCTAGCTTAGATCAGAGAGAAAATTTAGAAGCGGAGACTGCCGTTCTAACGATTGAGACGCCTCCCACCCTGTGGCAAGACTTTTTTGATGCGGTGACTCGTGCCCATGACCAGCAGACTAGATTGGCGATCGCCTATCCTCCCCCCCTTGATCTATCGCCCAAAGACACTTGGCAAAGGTTGGTAGGGATAGGCAAGTACCTCAACCGCACCCAAAAATCAATCCCGACTTGTCAGCTGACTCAACAGCTTCAAGTCAGTGAGCAAACAATCGAGCTGGGCCTACATGCATTATCTTGCATGGGATTTAATCTTCGCTTACAGGAAGGAGCCGGAGAAATTGATGCGAGGTCTTCTGCCTTTGAGCCTTCGAATGCTGACTTGGAATCATCCCAAAGTGCCAGCGTAGAATCTGCTTCTTGTTCGGCCACTCAGGAGAGGAGTACTTCTGAAATTGCAACTGCAATACAGACGTTTCTTAGGGCTGTCGGAGAAGAGCGCTTCCGACAACGCTATTTTCATGAAACTCCTATTGCCATATTGCAGGCGATCGCCTCGCAGTTTCTTCGCCGTTCCGTAGAACTGAAATCCCCGTAGCTGCGTTTTCTTAAAAAAAAGAGAAGATAACCCTACGGGGTTGTTTCCCTTGAACCTGCAATTAATTATTCCGTCAAATTTTCTTAAAGATTTCTGATTAAATTTAAAAATGAGTTCGGCAATCGAAACTGAGCAAAGAAAGAACTGTCAGTGAGCTTAAGATATCGTCTTGACCCGTAAAAGCAGGCAGAACATTAGTAGTCGCAACTCGTGCCGAGTGCTCATCACTATAGATCTCTGAGAGCTGAGAAGAATCTAAGTCCTAGAATGGTTTGACGAACCGAACAGATCTACAAACTGATGCTCATCATGGTTTCTTCGAGGGCGATGTTGAGTTCGTCGTAAACACGACGCAAGTCATCTGCGCTGTGAAAATGCTCTAACCGATGGCGGACTGTCCCTTGGTCGAACAGCATTAGCGTAGGCAGAGATTTGAGACGGTAGGTCGTTGCTAGCTTAAGACTTTCATCTGCATTGACGCTAACCAGCTTGAAGCGATCGCCCCACTGTCTCCGCAACTTGTCCAACGTAGGGTCAAGCATTCGACATAACCCGCACCAAGGAGCCCAAAAATTTACCACGACAGGTACGGGAGACTCTAAAACCTCATTTGTAAAGCTTTGCTCATTAGCAGTAACTATCATATTTTCCCAAGTTTTATTAATTGCAGTCCTACTTGGGATCATATCGTATTGAGGGGTTCACACTGTAGAGAAAGCATTTCAGTTTCATAACTTTTCGTGATGATTCTGAAAGAGTGAGTCTGATGGTTCACGCAACTTACCAAAGTCTTCAAAGCGTTACCTGGCTTGCCGATCGCACTAATATTGGATGAACCCACCAAAATAGCGCCACAAAAATAGCGATTCCAGCATAAGCTGGCTTCAAAAATTCTTGAAATCTGAGAGACTGCTTTCCCTGCAGCACAGCTAAAAATGGAATGACTGATGTCCGAGACTTGGCAACTTCGAAAGCTTTTCCGTAGCGTGCTGATAAGCGGCGATCGCCATGCCAAACCGCAAACAGATGATGCAGAATCAGCCCGGCCGAGGTCACGAGCATGAATGTTGTCCCCAGCCACAACGTATGAGCGATGCACCAAATAATTTGCCCAACCATTTGAGGATGACGGGTGATGCGAATAATGCCTGTCTCGTAAAGATGCACCTGAGGTTTTTGAACCGCAGCGACCTCAAGCAGATTAAACGTGGCAGGGTAGAGAAAAATAAATGAGATTGCCGACAAAGTCCACACCAGGGGTTCTATGCCAGACATGCCTTGGAGATTCCAAAGCTGAATCCCGTCGTAGCGATGGCGGATGAAATAGATGATGAGCAATGTCGCAAACGGAATACTGACTAGGGCAAAACCAACCCGATAGAGGCGGGCTCCTATGCGCTTCTCACCGTAAGGACGCAACGCCGCTAACCCACTATGGGCGATCGCAAATCCTAGCAACAGGCCAGCCATCATCCAATGACTCGCCCACTGGCTTGACAACAGTTGCCCTGATTCTATGATCTCTTTCAAAATCCTTAGTGTTCTCTACGGTATGGTTTCTATGTTGCGAGATGTTGCGAGTTCTATTGCAATTGCAGTTGCTTTTGCTCTAGATCATGTTGGCTTCATAAACAATGTGCGGCGGAGATTAGTCTCTTTCAGGCCACGACATTAAGCAATCTACAGTTCATTATGCGTGATTGCCAAGTATCCAAAAAAAACAAATGTTCATATTTCGTTGTTTATAATTCGTCGAGATATAGAATCTTCATTAAATTACTGGGTCTCGTTGAATATTTGCCCAATCCATCTTTATCTCTGTCTTTCAGCCTCTATTTTCAAGCACTTTGGATACGTCTACCCGCAAAAAAGCTCCTCTTGGGGGTTGATCCAAATCCGATTTAGTAGGAATATTTTCCTATTAGGTTACAAAATATCTTAATATTGGTGTAAGAATTACGTTCGTTCGATTCTACGACCACCGACGATACACTTTTGGAGGAAATCTATGGCGCTTGTACCCATGCGACTGCTGCTGGATCACGCGGCTGAGAACGGTTATGGTATCCCAGCCTACAACGTCAACAACTTGGAGCAAATCCTTGCAATCATGGCGGCGGCTGACGAAACCGACAGCCCTGTGATTCTGCAAGCGTCTCGCGGCGCACGGAAGTATGCAGGAGAAAACTTCTTGCGTCACTTGGTCACGGCAGCCGTTGAGACGTATCCTCACATTCCCGTGGTGATGCACCAAGATCACGGCAACGAGCCTGCAACCTGCTACTCTGCTATCCGCAATGGTTTTACCAGTGTCATGATGGATGGCTCTCTTGAAGCTGATGCAAAGTCTCCTGCAAGCTACGAGTACAACGTTGCTGTTACCGCTGAGGTGGTGAAAGTTGCTCACGCTATTGGCGCGAGTGTTGAGGGAGAGCTAGGTTGTCTCGGGTCTCTCGAAACAGGGAAGGGAGACAAAGAAGATGGTCACGGCTTCGAGGGTACCCTCAGCAAAGATCAGCTTCTGACCGACCCCGATGAAGCTGTTGACTTCGTTGAAAAAACTCAAGTCGATGCTCTAGCGGTTGCGATTGGAACCAGCCACGGTGCTTACAAGTTTACTCGTAAGCCCACAGGTGAGATCCTAGCCATTAGCCGTATTGAAGAGATTCACGGTCGTCTGCCCAACACCCACTTGGTGATGCACGGTTCTTCTTCTGTGCCTCAAAAATGGCTCGACATGATTAACGCCAACGGCGGCAACATTCCCGAAACCTACGGTGTACCTGTTGAAGAAATTCAGAAGGGCATCAAGAGCGGTGTTCGCAAGGTCAACATCGACACCGACAACCGCTTGGCAATCACGGCTGCAATCCGTGAGGCTGCAATGAAGGATCCGGCAAACTTTGACCCCCGTCACTTCATGAAGCCTGCGATCGCCTACATGAAAGAAGTCTGTCGCGATCGCTACGAATCTTTCTGGTGTGCAGGTCAGGCCAGCAAGATCAAGCAGAAGCCGGTTGATCACTATGCAGCGATGTACAAGAGCGGTGAGCTAGATGCAACCGTCAAAAAGGCTGTCACTGCGTAGTCATGACTTAGCTTGTGAGGTCTAATGTTGCTGGTTCTAGCTCACTGTCTAGATAGGCGAATGTTAGATCTGGAAAGCTCAATGGCTTTCTTTTCATAGCTTCAAAGGCCGGAAAGTCGTAAGGCTATCCGGCCTTTGCGTGAGAATCATCAGGTAGAAGACATGAAATCTGTCTACACTGAAAGCAACACTCTAAAAATATTGTCTCGATAGACGTCTCTGAGGCTGAGTTCACGCCTCAGATGATTATTTCGTTGAAATCCATTCACCACGATTTGCTTTGATGCAGATGGTTTGATGCAGATGCTTACTATTCTTCAAACATCAGCGACTGGAACGTCTCCGACGATCGCTCCTACGCGCTCCGGCCAAACCAAGCCAAAGACCTATCCAAACTACAAAGTCATCGTGCTGGATGACGATTTTAATACGTTCCAGCATGTATCCAGCTGTCTCATGAAATATATTCCAGGCATGACGAGCGATAGCGCTTGGAAATTAACTAACCAAGTTCATTTTGAAGGACAAGCCATTGTATGGGCAGGGCCGTTTGAGCAAGCAGAATTCTACCATCTCCAGCTCAAGCGAGCGGGATTGACCATGGCTCCCCTTGAACAAGCATAAGTAGGTGTATGACATGGCTTCCTCTGATGGGCGCATCGTATGGAATCACTCCACCCACCTACCCGGATTGATTCCAATCTTGCAAGAACTTGTCAAAGTAGATGGAATTCGAACCATTACTCCTGCTGTTCTTTCGACAGCACGTTCGAATGCACAGCAGATGAGAATTAAAGTCTCTGTGCCAATCAACGGCGGATTTAAGCTGATTGCTCGCAAAGGCAAGACCGCTCAAGAGGTGTTTGTCCTCACGACGCTCGATAAGCCAACTCTTGAGCAAGCGATCGCCACTGCTTTGGGTTAATTTCTCGCGATTGACCTGAAGTTGAAGTTACTCCAACGCTTCATCTGCGAAGAGCTAAAAATTTTCACGAATAAAAAAGTGGAGTGACGGATTAGATCGATTGCCGCATTTGTAGTTGCTCAAGCCGATCAAAATCTCGCCGTACAGCCGTCCACAGCACTCGATTTTGAGGATCAGCTTTCAGCGCTTTTTTGAGATAAATGCGAGCTTTGCTGTAGCTTTTTTGACCAATGAGATGGTGAGCCCAGCGCTGGTAGGCGATCGCTTGCCACTGGCGAACTTCTGGATCATTGGGAATACGCTGCACTAAACCATCCACAAGGGCGATTGCCCGAGGAAAGCGCTGGGTTTGCAAAAACTCTTGGAGCCGATGATAGGTTTGCTGTTTTAGCTGGTTGTCAATGCTCGACAAGTTCGGATCAGGCTGAATTTTGACAGTTTTACGAGTAACCCGTATTTTCGTTTTTTGAGAAGTCTGTGCTGGAGTGACGGGCGATCGCACCTGTTTCGGTTTTGCTGCCGCAGAAGACATAGACAACGAATCGATCAAGGCGCGATAAGCCTGAGTCAGCTCGATAAATCTGGTCTTAGCCCAGTCCACATTATCGGGATTAGCATCGGGGTGATACCGACGCGCCAACCTTCGATAGGACATCTTCACGTCCTCATAAGAAGCATTGGAATTCAGATTCAGCAATCGATAACAGGTTGAGATGTCCATGCCTGCAAAACTATCAGGGCTGCCCACTTTTTTGTTTGCGCCGATCAGACTTAACCGATTTTACCCTGATGATCCATAAGAGCGCTCGTTAACTTCATCCGCGATCCCTGACGTTTGTGTTGTGCTTGAGTTACATAGAAACGCTTCGGTTTCGGTAAATCGAAGGTCATCAAAAGTCTCTGGCCTATAGAAATGCCTAGCCTTGTTGAGCCTGTACGCTCTTACCGACTTCCTTCTATCCGTCTGCGCCACTCTTCATCAATGTCGTCGCTTCTCAACGCTTCTTGTTCCGTCAGTCCAGTTTCGGTGGTGTAGGTCAAATCTTCTGGAGAAACAACCGTTGTAGAGGCAAATTGCTTTGCATATTCAATTTTTTGTTGAATGATGTTAGACGGTGCATTCAATCGGTTGGCCTGACGAAGTCGTTTCTCGTTGGAGCGCTCGATACTCTTGTTTTTTTGAGAAACCCAAATCGCTCGAACCGAAGGAATGGTAATGAAAGCGATCGCATAGGCCAAAAGTATCAAGTATCCAATATCGACGATCCCGATTTGTCCCCCCAAATAGAGCAGGGGCTCCGCTGCCTGAAGGCTCGGATCTGTCAACATGTATCCTAATATGACAGCTAAAGCGAGGTTCACTGCTCCTAGCCCTCCGGCCCACGTCAGCTGAGCAGAGCCTGCTTCGCTAAATTTCCACTGCTTTTCTCGCAGCGTCTCAGGCACAGAGGTCTTGCCCCGTTCTTCCGCCATTACCTGCAATTCGGGGAAGTGATAGATAATATTGCCCTCAGAACTCACTTCCGGTCGCCCGTTAAATCGAGTCAACACGGGTAGCATGTAGTCTTCGTCTTCTAAATCGGTATCCGCTTCTAAATCTAAATAGGGAAGAACCTGCTCAGCAGCGATCGCTCCGCCATTGTTGCGAACCGCTCCAGCAATATATTGCCAGCGCCGCTCTTCTAGATCTGCATTCGGATTACCATCTCCAAATAAAAACGAAAACACCGCTTCCAAGAAGTTCATGGAATTTTCGTCTTTTCGTCGGGTAGAACGAGACGATCGAGATGGCGTGTCCCCGTAGCCGGAATAATAACCGCTTCGACGCCGCTGATAGTAATTGATGCTAAACATGTCATACATCATGCCCCGCATCAAAAATGAGGGGAAGAAGAAGAAATTGGATTGGCCTGATCCAGAATTATTGTCATCGCTACCTCTATTCATCGCAAGCATTAGGAAAATGATGGCAAGCGAGATGATAACAATAGAGAGAATTAGGATGATTCCGAAAGAGATGCGAATCAGATAAAACAGAACTTTCCACACCTTCTGCCACCATTCTCTTAACCGTAGGCGTAGGGATGAATTTCGCAGTACTGTCCGATAGTTTTTAGGAAAGAGATAAACAATTTCTCCCGTTTCAGAGACCTGTAAATGCCCGCCAGCGTCAGAGGCGAGAGCCAATAGCTCGTGCTCGGCTTGCTTTACATCAATCCCCGACTGTAGCGACACGTCTCCAGTCGTGACGCGATAGTCAAGAACGTCGATTGCCTTCATCAAGTCTGAACTTGGAACCATGCCTTTTCTTTAGCCGAATGTGGAATTCTCAAATAAGCCAAACTCTGATCTTCTCTTACCTCATCGAGCGCGTTCCGAATGGATCGGGTTCTGGGAGCATAACTCGGCGGATTGTTTGGCTGATGCTAAGGGTTAGCGCTTGGAACAATCAAGTCGTATTTTCCTCGGTGCATCTCTTTTAGTATAGAAGTGATAAGTCGAAGGCGTGGGGGGCAATCGACACCTTGGGAAGCCCAAACAACCCACCTCCGCTATTTGTACGCTAGTAGATGGAGAGTATGGAAATTCAGCGGTTTCGGGACAATCAGACCCTTATTTCAACTTGCGCAGGGTTGAAACTGACAGCAGAACTCATGAAATCACCTTCTTTGCAAGCGGCGTAATCAGCCGATTAAACCGCCAGGTTAGCGCGATCGCTGCCACAAAAAGCCCCAGCGCCAATCCTAGCCACAGCCCTACCCCGCCTAAGCCCAATCGAAACGCTGAAAGATAGCCGACGGTAAGACCAATTCCCCAATAGGCCACAATACCAATGAGCATTGGCATTCGAGTATCCTTCAATCCTCGCAAAGCGCCTGCTGCAATCACCTGAATGCCATCAAAGAGTTGAAACATCGCTCCTACAGACAGAAGAGCGATCGCCACTCCAATCACCTCCTGATTCTGAGGATCGCCCAGATTCAGATATAGCCCGACAATTTGTTGCGGCAGAGTCATCATGACGATCGCCATCGTCCCCATAAATGCCATTCCTGCAGCAATTCCTGCATAGCCAGCCAGTCGAGCACTGCCTGGGTTCCGTTGCCCCATTAGCTGCCCAACCCGTACAGTTGTTGCCTGCGAAATCCCAAACGGTACCATAAACGTAATTGCAGCCGTTTGCAATGCAATGTGGTGAGCTGCCAGAGTGGAAGCCCCGATGCGCCCGGCTAGCAGAGTCGTAGCGCTAAACAACCCTGTCTCAAAGGTCGCCAGCAACCCGACCGGGAACCCCACATCAAGAATCGTTCGAAGCAGCGACGGGCGAATTTGAAACAACGATCGCCAAATTGGATAATGGTTAAAGGGCGATCGCAGCAGTACATACAGGGTTAGGGACACTCCCATGAACCAGTAGGACAAGGTACTCGCCCAACCCACTCCGGGCAGTCCCATTGCCGGAAAACCAAACTTGCCGAAGATTAACGTATAGTTGGCGATCGCATTCAGCACCACTCCCGCCACCATAATCACCATGACCGAGCGAGGTTTTGACAGGGCGGATACAAAATTTTTCAGCACTGTAAACACCAAAATCGGAAACAGGCCCCAAACAATGGCCTGCAGGTATTCTGTTGCCAATAGTACCGTCGATTCTTCTTGTCCCAACACGCGTAACAACGGAGCCGCATTCCAAATAATAAGACTAAAAGGAAGAGTAATCGCTCCAGCTATCCACAATCCTTGTACCGTCATCTGGGTGACTGTTACAGAATCGTCTTGACCGTAAGCCTCTGCAACCAACGGGCTGACCGCCGAGAGAATTGCTGTACTATTCAGTAGTAAAAAAGTAAATGTCGTCGCACCGAGACCGCCCGCTGCCAGATATTGACTCCCCAAGACACCCATCATGATCGTGTCGATGAAGCCTGTCGATGCTTGAGCCAGTTGGGCACTGGCGAGAGGAATGGCAAGGTAGAGACAAGACCGCAGCTCGGTCAGAAAACCTGAACGAAGAGACATGGAAAAACCCTAGAAGCATGGATCGAGATCGGTTCAGAATCGTGCAGTTGTAGTGCTACGCGCTGATATAAAACCAATGGTTGATGGAGAAGCCGCGCACCGCGCGGCTTCTCCATCAATATCTGTCCTAACCTATCTGCGCATTGCTATAACCATATGTGAGCTGAAAGCTGACCAAGACGCACATGTCTCCATTCTTGCAAGTCATGTGCTTTCAAGATTCACTCTACGAACAGATTAAGTCAGGCGCTCTATGTCAAAGGATTCATTCGGAGTTTTAAGTCATCTGTCAAACGTAAAATTCTTGTTCTTGAGGTGCTCTCCGAGAAAGAATATCCCTGTTATTCCCAGAAATTGTCTAAGCATTCATTGCAGGATCTGCTTCCCGATCCAATCCTCCGATCCGCTGGAGCGGCCAAAAGCGAAAGACAGCACGACCCAAAATGCGATCGCTCGGCAAGAAGCCCCAAATATGAGAATCATTGCTGTTATTGCGATTATCTCCCAGCACTAGATAGGTGTCGTCAGGAACGGTGACAAGGCGAAGATTGTAGTTGGGAGGAGCCGAAATGTAGGGTTCCTGCACTTTCTCCTGATCAAGATAGACCTGCCCATCTCGAATTTCGATTTCATGCCCCGGTGTACCAATGACTCGCTTAATCAAGACATCCGTCGCATCGTATCCAACGGCCTGTAGCGCATCAGGAGCCGAGAAAATCACAATGTCACCTCTGTGAGGCGGTTGATAGCGAGGAGACACTTTTTCGATGACCAAGCGATCGCCTACTTCCAAGGTCGGCATCATGGAATCAGACGGGATGTATCGCGGCTCAGCCACAAAGAGGCGAATCACAATGGCTAAAAGAAGGGCGATCGCGATCGTAATCAGGTTGTCTTTGCGAAAAAAGCTACGCTGCTCTGAAGAGGATTGAGCTGTAGAGGACGACGCTGGTCGTGGTTCAGACTCTGACTGTTGAGGCTGGAGGTCACTCTCAACAGCTGATGACGAATCTTCCTGATCGACAGAATCGGATGGTTTCTGCTGAATAGACATACAGCGCCTTAATACAGTACTCAATACAATGCTTGTTGGATATTTCTGTCTCGAAGCGGTCTCAAATCGGCCTGCGTCAGGGGATCTTAACCAAAGCCCAAAGGCCATCTTATCTCACAGACTTAGCGTACAGAAAATGCCTCGTTAAATCGTCGAGTGACAGGTTCCGTTAGGAAAGTTAGCACCGATTTTTGCCTCATGACGATTTCTCCCGATGCGACCATTCCCGGCACTAGGGGAACTTCTTGGCCTCGCAACATCATCGTGCTGCGGTTGAGCTGAATGCGGGTCAGAAATACAGGCCCAAGCTGCTCATCGACCACGGCGTTAGGGCTGATTTGAGCAACAGTCCCGTCAATTGTGCCAAACTCCTGAAAAGGAAAGGTTGCAATCTTCACCTTGGCTCGCATTCCCTCAGAAATGAAACCGATATCCCGGTTGAGGACTTTGACTTCGAGCAGCAATTCTTGGTCATCGGGCAAGATAGACAATAATTCTTCTCCCGGCTCGATTGTCTTCTCTGCCAGGGTTGCCTGAAGGTTGTACACTCTGCCTGAAATAGGGGCCGTAATAATCTGCCCGTCGGCTCGGAGAGTGGCTTCGTTCAGTTGTCCCCTGACACTGGCTAGCTCTTCCTGACGCTGGCTGGTTTGCGAAAGGATCTCACTGTTCCGCTCAGACGAGAGGCGATCGCGCTCTTGCACTGCCGCTTGATAGGCTTGTTCCGCCTGACGAATCGATTGACGCTGTACTTCAATTTGGCTCTCCAGATTTTCGAGGCGATCGCGCGCTTCGGTGAGGCGATCGCGCGCTTCTAGATAGTCGAACCGAGCCACAGCACCGTCCACTAATCCCTGTAGACTTTCTTCCCGATCTTGGGCATTCGCCAACAGCTCACGAGCATTAGGCAGACTGCTCTGAAGCTGGGTTAGTCGAGCCTGAGCTTCATCCAAAGCAGCCGCCAACCGATTGGCTTCGGCATCGGCAGCTTGCTGCTGAGTCTGAAACGCCGCTAGCCGAGCTGCTAGCAACTCATCCTGCAAAGCAGTTCCCGTGGAAGTCTCACCGCTCATTTCCGCTTCCAATCGAGCCAAGTCTTGCTCAATCAGAGTCGAAGCTTCTTGCAGCCGATCGACTTCTGCATCAGGAAGTGCCGGATCTTGCACAATCAGCACGTCTCCTTGCTCGACTTCTTCCCCTTCGTTCACCCGAATGTCTGTAACGGTGCCTCCATCTAACGCTCGAACAGGTCGAACTTGAGCCGCAGGAATCAGCTCTCCATCCGCCACCGCCACCTCATCAATTTTGCTGAAATAGGCCCAAGCAATTGACCCAAACACAACAGAAGTCAGCACACCAGCCAAAAGACGAGTGTAGAGTGGCGGCAGCTCGCGGACTGCTTTGCCCAGCTCGTAGGACAAGTGGTCTTCTGGCGAAACAAACTGCTGACGGGTTTGCCGAGCTTGAGCTGGAGCGGTATCTGGAAAAGAGTTGGGCGAGGAAGTCATAGCCAGAAACGATGCGGTACCACAGGGTAGGGAATTGCGTGAGGGAGCCGAGCAGAAAGGTGTTTTGAAGAGCCAGCGTTATCCAAAATCTAAAACCAATAGCGCGAGAAGCTTAGCCATTCTGAATGAAATGCGTGGACTATCTTCTATTGTGCCTAAAAGCTGAAGGATCGCCATCTTAATCTTGTCAGCTTGACAGAGACTGTTTTTGGTTGAAGCGCCAGAAGCTAAAGAGAAGCAACACAGCCGCTAAACTAAATCCTACCCCTGCAATTAAAGGGTTACCCATTTGTTCTAGGGCGATCGCCACAAACGCCCATACCAGCACCAAGACAAAGGCTGTGTCTGAGCGCTCCAGCAACAGCCAGATGCCGATCAAAGCAGCAATCCCCATCATGATAATGGTCCAGCCCATGTCAGAAAGTCCCCAGCCGTTCCAAGATATGCTGCGGAGGGCGATCGCCACATTCACAATCGTTGCTACCGAAATCCAGCCCATGTAGATGCTGATGGGCAAATGAGCACGCCATTTCTCTTGGCGCGAAATATTGTGCTTTGTCCCCACATCTAAAGACAGATAGTAAATTGCAAGGCACACCAAAATAGCCGCCATCGCAAGCACTGATACAGCAAACAGGCGAAACAAGAATAGTCCCACCCACAAATTTTGCGCGATGCAGGCTCCGACTAGCCAATATCCACCTTGGCGAAGGCGAGGGTTTTGGCTCTGAGCAGGCCGACGCTGATAGGCCGCAAAAATGAACAGAGCAACATAAATTAAGCCCCAAATAATAAAGGCATAATTAGCAGGAATAATGAGTACATCCTCAAAGAGGATATTAGACAACTCCCCGATGTTTTGGCCGCCGATCGGAAAGAGATTGGACCAAACATTGATAACAAAAGTGCTGATGATCGCCACGAGTGTCACAAGCTGTCGCACCCGATCGCGATTCAGAGGTCTACTGCTCAGAGATGGCATGAGTTTTATGGAATGTTTCCTAGCTTGTCCCGCTTTCCATTCTGGATCGAATTCCGCTCGAATTCCGATCAAATCTTTGCCTCATGCTTCTTTATCTTTAAAACTTGACTTTGATATAGCGATACTAAATCATTTGGGATTGCTATAGAGAAGCGACAGAAGGCTGAAAGAAAGCGCTGAGTTTATTCTCTCTCATGCTTTAGTTCAATTCATTCGAGGCATGATAGCCGCAAACTGTGGGGAGAGGCATCCCGTCAAACTGTTTGGTTTTCTGTGACAACCCCTACAACGTCTTCCGACAGACTCCTATGCGATGGGGCCGATCGTAATGTTTAATGACGGAGAAACAGACAACCTTTACTCCTGCTCTTAGCTTTACTTCAACGGTTACAACCCATGAAAGTTCTTAGTACTCGTCAGCTCTCATCGCTAGTCTCACTCGCCTTTAAGGCTGTTGGGATCATCATGATCATTGCAGCCTTAGTAGATATCGCGGTTTTGGCGCTGCCTTTTCGGTTCCAAGAGCCAGAGTGGCTGCTGACGCTTACAACTCAGGTAGCAGATCGAGGCATTATTCCACTTGTAGGTGTAGCCCTTTTCCTCGCTGGCAACTGGGTCGATAGCCTTGCTGGAAATCCCATTCAGATTAGTGCATCTTGGCGCAGTGTTCAGTTTTGGGTTTTGATTCTGGCCTGTTTATTTTCCGTCCTGTATCTCATTTTGACGGTTGTTCATGTTAGCAACGTCATGCGACTGCAGTCTCAAGAGCTAAGCAGCATTGCGGACCAAGCCGCCGAAGCCGAGCAGCAGCTCGAACAGCGGATCGAAGCTGAAATCGGTCAGCGACGCCAAAATGTTCAGCAATTGCTCCAAAGTCCTGAGTTGCGAGAACAAGCTGTGTCTCAAGGGTTGATTTCAGAAGAGGAAATAGAGCAGCTCAATCAGTTTGCACAAAATCCTGAGCAACTTGATACCTTTTTAGAGAGCTTGGATGATCAAGCCACCACGATTCGAACCGAACAGCAAACAGAAATAGGAACTCGTCGCGAAGAGGCCGTTGACCAGGCTCGTCTCAGTGCACGAAAGTCTGCTATTCGAATCGGTCTCAGTAGTCTGTTGTTGGCTATTGGCTACGCCCTTATTGGTTGGACTGGCCTACGGCAACACATGACCGGGGCTTGATGGTTCACACCTGTCTGGGCGATCGCCAATGTTCTCGATTTATATCCTGACCTACAACGAAGAAATTGATATTGCTGACTGCATCAAGTCTGCTCTACCGTCTAACGATGTCGTAGTCGTGGATTCATACAGCAGCGATCGCACCGTTGAGATTGCCCAAACCTATCCGGTTCGCATCGTCCAACATGCTTTCGAAAGCCACGGACGACAGCGAACTTGGATGCTTGAATCCGTTCCAGCTAAATACGAATGGGTTTACATTCTGGAAGCAGACGAGCGGATGACTCCAGAGCTTTTTCAAGAATGCACGAAGGCGATTCAATCCCACGAGCATGTTGGTTACTACGCCGCAGAGCGGGTCATGTTTATGGGGCGGTGGATTCGCCATAGCACCCAATATCCGAGATACCAGCTAAGACTCTTGCAAGTCGGCAAGGTGTGGTTTTCAGACTACGGTCATACCGAGCGAGAAGAATGTGACGGCTCTACCGGAATATTGCAGGCAACCTATCCCCACTACACCTGCGGCAAAGGTCTAGAGCGCTGGATTGCCAAACACAACCGCTACTCAACGGACGAAGCTCTCGAAACGATTCGCCAGCTCGACACAGGAAATGTGCGGTGGGTCGATATTCTTTTTGGAAAAACCGAAGTTGTCCGCAGACGTGCCCTCAAGGATTTGTCTCTGAGACTTCCCTTGCGCCCCGTGATTCGATTTTTCTACATGTATTTTGGGCTCGGCGGTATTTTAGACGGCAGAGCAGGATTTCGCTGGTGCATTCTACAAGCGTTTTACGAATACTTAATCCTTCTAAAAGTCTGGGAAATTCAACACCTTCCCCCCTCATCGCATACATCTACTGTTCAGCGCAGTACGACATCAGGCTCTTCTGAGCTAGAGACTGGAAAGCCAATGATTGAGTAATCTCGCCTCAAGCTTTTGTAATTTTTCTTCACAAAGATCGAAGTTGCGTTAAAACGGAGAGAGGACATGTTGCCTTGGGGCAGATATGGCGGCTGTCATGCACTGCTCTCATCCAAACAGTTCTGGTCAAAATAGTAAAAGTGATGAACGGTCAGGAGACACATCCTGACGGAACGAACAACGGGGATCGGTTCATATCAGCGACATAAAGCAAAGTGAGCGATCGCACGAGAAGAGAGAAATGCGTAGTAAACTGAGAATCTTGCCCGCGATTGCGTCTCATGCTGCCACCTCTTCGACGGCTTATGCGCTCGACGGCTTATGTGCTTAGACTAGGTCACTTGAAACAACCTATCTCAGTATCAGTAGTTTACTCGCGAAGGATTCGCCTTCAGTCAGTTCAAGGAGCGTCGGTCAACTGTGCTTCAGCAGATTAAGCAAGACCTCAAAAACGATCTCATTGCAGGTTTGTTGGTCATCATTCCACTGGCAACAACCATTTGGTTGAGCTTTACGCTTGCCAGTTGGGCCATCAAGTTTTTCACGCGAGTTCCCAAGCAGATCAATCCATTCAATGATCTCAACCCAATTCTGACGAATTTAATCAACTTAGCCGTTGGGTTTGCGGCACCGCTGCTCTTCATCTTGTTTATCGGGCTGATGGCTCGAAACATCGCAGGGCGATGGTTGTTGGATGTGGGAGAGCGGCTGCTACAGGCCATTCCGTTAGCCGGATCGGTCTACAAAACTCTGAAGCAGATTCTAGAAACCCTGCTGCGGGACTCCAATAATAAGTTTCGCCGGGTAGTGCTAGTAGAATATCCGCGCCGAGGCATTTGGGCGTTGGCCTTTGTGACCGGAACTGTAAGAACCAGCTCTCAAGTCGGCAAGATAGAGTCGATGCTGAGCGTCATCATTCCCACAACGCCGAACCCTACGAGTGGCTGGTTTGCTATTGTGCCGGAGCAAGATGTTATCAATCTAGCGATTTCGATTGAGGATGCTTTCAAACTTTTGATTTCGGGTGGCATTGTCGGCCCAAGCATCCTTTCGGTCAACACACCTCCCCCTTCCTCCGTGATTCCCAATGTTTCGACCGGGACTTCTACTACTGATCCCAGCATATCGCTGGCAAACAATTCGCCTGACTTGATGAGTGAACTGAAAGGCGATCGCCCCAACGATTTCTCCCCAAGTAGCTCTAATCCAAGTAGCTCTAATCACGGAGATTTGGATTCAGAACAGGCATCTGAGAACGCGGATGAGTCTGTCAATGTTAGCTTTTTGTCTACTGGGGGGCTGTCTGTGAATGTCTCATCTGAGCGATCGCCCAACGATATCAAAGGTCAGCAGATGTTTACAATGCTTCCCGTCGAAGTTGAGGAAGACTAGCCCCACTCCACTCGCCCTCACTCGAAACGCTTTGAGACGCTGCTTTAGAATTTTTCCACGAGACTTTTTTTCACCATGAAGATGCAACCCCGCCGCACCGCTCGCGAACTTGCTTTGCTGAGCATTAGTCAGCTCCCGTCCCAGCCCGATCGCATCACTGAACAGGAATTGCAAGATTTGGTATTAGCTGCAATTCGGACTCTGACCACTGAGATTCGGGATGCCCTTGAAACGGCTTCAGCCGAACTCAATCGAGGCAGCGAGCGACTGCTCAGCAGTGAAACACGAGCCGCAGATTTTCGCACCTCAAAAGGCATGGTGAAAGAGGCCATCGACACCACTCAATCTGCGATCAATCGCATGGGAGTGGTGCTAGAGATGCCCGAATTTGTCCAGCTTGGGAAGCAGAATGAAGTCCGCGACTACGCCATCGACATTCTGATTTCGCTCAAAACCCATCGAAAAGCCCTAGACGAAATTCTTAATAGTGCGATGGTCGATTGGCAGATGAGCCGTCTCGCTCGCATTGACCAAGATATTCTCCGGATTGCGGTGATTGAGTTTATGCATTTGGGATTACCCAAGCCCGTAGCGATCAACGAAGCGGTAGAGCTAGCAAAGCGCTACAGCAATGACGATGGACATCGGTTTATTAACGGGGTGCTGCGCCGGGTGAGCGATCGCACTCAGGTCAACCTAGGNTCGTAATCGAGTCTAGAAATGCGGTGAAAGCCAGCCAATTCTTCGGTTTCCCTACCAAACTGACTAGCCTTCGGGTGATTTTCGGAAGGGTCTATGCCCTTCGCCGGAACAGGTCTGGACTCCCCCCCCTCTTTGCTTGATAGTACTCCCGATAGATTCCCATCTACCAGCTCTGACCGAGAGGAGTGCTACGCCGCAGCGCACACCAGCCGAAAACCAATGTAGTTGATGCGGATTCCAGTGGAGTCGCA
>JGI12048J13642_10578553_pt1 | contig 26358 bp, 20 predicted proteins | sample ElkSlonscriptome_16_FD_13642 | JGI IMG/M metagenome (IMG submission 13642)
AAAAAGTTGAAGAGTTTACCATTTCTTACGCGGTAAGACAGGATAGAGGCAGGCCGAAAGGTGGCAACTTTCAGACCACTTCAGTTTTGGCACAGGGCAATTGGTTCAGAATAGGCGTGGCAAAGAATGGAATTTACAGGCTTGATAGATCCGATCTCCAAGAATTAGGTGTAGATGTAAATGTGCTAAACCCTCAAAGCCTGAATATTTACGGAAATGCCTACGGCCAATTACCTTACGAAAACGCCATTGAAAGGCCAGATGATTTATTATTAAATGATATTGTGCTGGTAGGTGGTGAAGATGAATCTTTTGATGAAGATGATTATATTCTGTTTTACGGAAAAGAACCTCATTCTTGGGTATACAATAATGATGAAGGCGTCTTTGATCATCACAAGCATGATTTTGTTGACACTACATATTATTTTATTGGAATAAACACAGGCGATTTACCAGCAAGAGTGGGCAATATTTCTTCGTCGGGAAGCTCGCCCAATCAGATAGTTGAGAGTTTTGATGATTACAGATTCCACGAAGTTGATAGGGAAAACATGATAAAGAGTGGAAGAGAGTGGTATGGAGAGAAGTTTGATGTTCAGACAACATATGTATTTAGTGGTGATGAGTTCACCTTTCCAAATCTTATTCCTTCAGAAGAAACAGTAGTTAGAGCTAATCTTTTATCAAGGTCTACTGCATCTGGTGCTACTTTTCAAATGAATCTTGGGGGAGTGGAAGCGACTGATTTTATTAGTAGTACCTGCACCAGTGTGACTTGTCCATTTGGGAGATCTGGAGATATTGAAATTAGGAGTGAAAACGTGAGTCCCGCAATGAGCATTGTTCTCAACTACCAGAGAAATAGCCCAAGTGATAATGGCTGGTTGAATTGGATTAATATAAATGCAAGACGCCAGCTCAAAATGGCGGGAGCACAATTGGTTTTTAGAGATATCCGCTCTGTGGGTGCCGGAAACGTTAGCCAGTTTAATTTGACAAATGCGGGAAGTGTCGATGAAGTTTGGGATGTAACAGACCCAACGAAACCCAAAAGCGTACAATTTAACCGAACTGGCGATTTAATTACATTTAACCTTCAAACGCAAGAGCTTAGAGAATTTATTGCTTTTTCAGGAGGGTTTTTGAGCCCCGGATTATTTGGATCCGTACCAAACCAAAACTTGCATGCCCTTGGAACGGAAGAACCAATTGACATGATTATTGTAAGCCCAAGCCAGTTTTTAGACCGGGCCGAAGAGCTTGCAGAAATTCACAGAACTTACCCTCCCGCTCCTTTGAATGTCGAGGTTATTGAACTTCAGGATATATACAATGAGTTTTCTTCAGGAATGAGAGATATAACCGCTATTAAGTGGTTGATGAAAATGCTTTTTGACAGGGCAGGGGGGAACGAAGATATGATGCCCAGGTATTTAACTTTATTTGGAGACGGTTCATATGATAACCGAAACTTCACCCAGGGCAATACCAATTTCATTCCTACTTACCAGTCTGAAAACTCTCTGAGTCCTGCAACATCTTATGTAAGTGACGACTATTTCGGTTTTCTATCAGACGACGAGGGAGAAGGGCGGCTAGATCAGATGGATATTGCTGTGGGTCGGCTGGTTGTAAAAAGCAATAGTGAAGCTACCTCAGTTATTAATAAAATCAGAAGGTATATGAGCAGAGAGCCTATAGCCTTTGATGGTGGCTGTGTAAATTGTGGAAATAACATACTGAATAGAGGCTCCTGGAGAAATGTTATTGCGCTTGTGGCCGACGATGAAGACAGCAATAGCCACATGTCAAATTCTAATACAATTGCCAATCTGATAAACGAAAGCACGCGAGATTTTAATATTGAACGAATATTTTCCGATGCATTTCAGCAAATTATTACACCCGGTGGTGCAAGATACCCAGACGTAAACCAGGCAATTGACAGACGCGTGAGAAATGGAGCTTTCTTGATTAATTATATTGGTCACGGTGGAGAATTGGGCTGGGCCCAAGAGCGGATACTCAATGTGCCGACAATATTAAATTGGTCTAACACCAAGAATCTTCCTGTTTTTTTGACCGCTACTTGCGAGTTTTCGAGATTTGACGATCCCCTTAGAACTTCGGCGGGAGAATATGTTCTCTTAAATGGAAATGGCGGTGGTATTGCTCTGATGACTACTACTCGATTAGTTTATTCAGGTCCAAACTTTGTTATCACTTCAAATTTCTACGAATCGCTCTTAAACAGACCTGAAAATGAAGAAACTACCAGGCTTGGTGATATTAGCAGAGAAACGAAAAATAACGCGGTTTCATCGGGCTCAACAAATCACCGTAATTTCAGTTTGATTGGTGATCCGGGTTTGCCTTTGGCATTTCCAGAACATAGAATCAATGTAACATCCATTACAGATACCCTGGGCAATCCTGTTGATACCTTGAAAGCGTTGGGTATAGCCAGGGTAACGGGAAATGTAACTTTTGAAAATGGAAATGTCATTTCTGATTTTAATGGTCAGTTGAGTGCTACGGTCTTTGATAGGGTCGAAGAGAATTCAACGCTCGGAAATGATGGTGGAAGTACATTTGAATACCCGTCTCAAGAGAGCGTAGTTTACAGAGGAAATGCCGAAGTGGTAAATGGAAACTTTCAATTCGATTTTGTAATTCCCAAGGATATATCTTACGCTGTTGACACTACTGCCAGAATAAGTCTTTATGCAGTAGAATCCGTAAATGATGCTACTGGATTTATTGAGCAACTCTCCATAGGTAATCGGGATGAAAACGCAGTTGATGATGGCCAGGGGCCTGAATTATCAGTGTTTATGAATGATGAAAATTTTGTAAATGGTGGGTTTACAAATAATACGCCCATTCTTCTGGCCAGTGTTTTTGATAATGACGGTATCAACACCGTTGGTAGTGGAATTGGTCATGATATTACGGCAATAATTGATGGGAATACCGCAAGCGCTATTGTATTAAATGATTATTACGAATCAGATTTGAATACGTATAGGAGCGGTAGAATTCAATACCAATTAGACGAGCTGGAACCGGGAAATCATAACATTCAAATTAAGGTTTGGGATGTGCATAATAATTCTTCAGAACAGGAAATTGATTTTGTTGTCGCCGAAAATGAAGAGTTTGCCATTCGCAGAGTGCTTAATTATCCCAATCCTTTTACCACCAAAACGGAGTTTTTCTTTGAACATAATCAGAGCGCATCCTTTTTAAATGTGCTCATTCAGGTGTATTCTGTGAGCGGAAAACTCGTAAAAACGATAAATACTGTATCTAATACGGATGGATTTCGTAATGAACCTATTGCATGGGATGGTCGAGATGATTTTGGAGACCGCCTGGCAACTGGAGTTTATGTGTATAAAATATCCGTTAGAAACCCCGCCGGCGAACAAGTTCAAAAAATTGAAAAGCTGGTTATTCTATAGAAGTCATGACTATATATCATTTAACTATATTTGCACCCCGCAAGACAAACTGCATGAAGAAAATTCTTTTCACGCTGGCCATAATTCCAATGCTGGCGTTCAATTCTTTCGGTCAAGACGGAGACTGTGCTGGCGTTATTAGTGGCCAGGACTGTTTAGAGTCTAATGCCATTACTACCGCTGTTCCTTTTCTTCTAATTGCACCTGATACAAGGTCAGCCGCAATGGGAGATGCCGGAGTTGCATTATCACCTGACGCCAATGCACAACACTGGAATGCATCTAAACTCGCCTTTTCTGAAGATGAAATGGGTGTATCCGTTTCTTACAGTCCATGGTTGAGACAATTGGTAGATGATATGAGCCTGAGCTACCTGTCGTGGTTCATGAAATTGAATAAGAGCTCTGCCATTGGTGCCAGTTTAAGATATTTTACCTTGGGTGATATAATCTTTACTGATAACAACGGTAATACAATCCGTCCATTTCGACCCAATGAGTTTGCCATAGATGTGAGTTACTCTTTCAAATTATCTGAAAGATTCTCTGGAGGTATTACCGCCCGATGGATCAATTCAAACTTAACCGGTGGGGTGAATGTGGGTGGAGCTGATTCAAAGGCCGCCAACGCATTTGCAGTTGACCTCTCAGGCTACTATGTAAATGATGACATGTCTCTGGGAGATAAAGATGCCGAATTTGCTTTCGGATTCAATATTTCGAATATTGGTAATAAAGTTTCTTATACCAATACAGCGCAGAGAGATTTTCTTCCGATCAATCTGAGACTCGGTGTAGCCTACACTATAGAATTGGATCAATTTAACTCAATAACATTGGCTTATGATGCCAATAAACTTTTGGTTCCGACACCTCCCATTTATGATTCTCCTGGAGATCCTGGCTATACAGGTGATCCAAATTTCATCGTTGCCGGTCAGGATCCCGATGTAGGAGTTGCTGCCGGAATGTTTGGTTCATTTGCTGATGCTCCTGGTATTCCTATCAGAGATGATGGTGGTACCATACAACGAAATCCCGATAATACGGCACAAATAGAAAATGGAAGTGTTCTTCGTGAAGAGTTGAGAGAAATTAATCACTCAATTGGTTTAGAGTACTGGTACGATAATCAATTGGCAGTGCGCGGTGGTTATTTTTACGAGCACCCCACTAAGGGAAACCGTCAGTACTTTTCTATGGGTATTGGTGCAAGATGGAAAATGCTGGGCTTAGATATCTCTTATTTAATTCCCACAGAGCAGCGTAATCCACTTGCCAATACTCTTCGATTTGGCTTATCTCTAGACTTCGGATACAGCGCTTCTGACGATAGTCCTAACCAAAATTAAAAATGAAAGTCAGGGTAGGCTTTGGCTATGACGTACATCAGCTAAAAGAAAACCACCCTTTTATTCTGGGCGGAATAAGGCTTGAACATTCTAAGGGTGCATTTGGTCACTCAGACGCAGATATTCTTCTCCATGTAATTTGTGATGCGCTTCTCGGAGCGGCTAATTTGAGAGATATAGGGCACCAGTTTCCCGATACGGATGATTCTTACAAAGGCATAGATAGCAAGATATTGCTTCAAAGAACGGTTGAGCTGATTTCATCTAAAGGGTATTCTGTTCAGAACATCGACTGTACCATTTGTCTTCAGCAGCCCAAAGTCAATCCCTATATTCCCAAAATGCAAGAAGTAATTGCACCGATTTTGAAGGTAGATCTGGATGCAGTATCCATAAAAGCAACAACTACTGAAAAGCTAGGGTTCGTTGGTAGAGAAGAAGGTGTGAGTGCATATTGTGTTTGTCTGATTTCTGCTTAAATTAAAGCAAAACTTATTCATGTATAAAAAAGAGATAAGAATCTCGGTATTTGAATATGCCGATATTTCTGAGCTGGATAGTCAGGCCCAGGGTTTATTTAAAGAATCGCAAAAATCAATTCTTACAGCATACGCACCCTACAGTAAGTTTTCTGTTGGCGCAGCCGTACTTCTTGAAAATGGAAAAGTTATCAATGGATCCAACCAGGAAAATATGGCATATCCCTCCGGGATGTGCGCTGAACGCGTTGCCCTTTTTGCAGCCAGATCTAATTTCCCTGATCAAAAGGTAATAGCTCTCGCAGTATCATCCGCTGAATCTGATACGGCAACATCATTACTCACACCCTGTGGCAGTTGCAGGCAAGTTATTCATGAAATTGAAGAAAATCAACGTACCGGTTTTCGTATTATTTGCGGCTCCGGAAATAGCCCCATACATGTATTTGAGAACGGTGATCAGCTACTCCCTTTTTCCTTCTCACACCCCACATTAAAGGTCATTTAGAACGAAGACAGCATCTAAGTGTTATTCTAACAAGTCCTGTGTATATTTGTCCTCCTATTTTTGAAATACATGGCAACAAAAACATCATCTAATAAAACGAAGAATTCGAAATCAACTCGTTCTAAGTTCACGAAAGCTACCTATTTGAAGTGGCATGAGAGCATGCTCTTGATGAGAAGGTTCGAAGAAAAGTGCGGACAACTTTATACCATGCAGAAATTTGGAGGCTTTTGTCACCTTTACATAGGCCAGGAAGCTGTGGTGGCGGGAATGGTTTCTGCAATGGGTAAAGACGACAGAGTAATTACTGCCTACAGAGACCACTGTCACCCTATTGCATTGGGAACGGATCCTAAATATGTTATGGCTGAACTTTACGGTAAAACTACAGGTCTTTCTAAAGGGAAAGGCGGTTCCATGCACATGTTTGACAAAGAGCGAAATTTATTTGGTGGACATGGAATTGTAGGTGCACAGATTGCCCTGGGTGCCGGTATTGCCTTTGCAGACCAATACCGCGATGGCAAACAGGTTACTTACACCTTTATGGGAGATGGTGCCGTCAGACAAGGTATTCTTCACGAAACGTTTAACATGGCTATGACCTGGAAGCTACCAGTTGTTTTTGTTATTGAGAATAACAATTACGCCATGGGTACTTCTGTTGCTCGAACGTCAAATGTTCAAAAACTGAGCGAATTAGGTGAAAGTTATGACATGCCAGCCATGTCTGTCGATGCCATGAAATGCGAAGATGTGCACAATGCCTTTGAAAAAGCAGCAAAACATAGCCGCTCTGGCGAAGGTCCTTTCCTTCTTGAAATGAATACCTACAGATACAAGGGCCACTCCATGTCTGACCCCGCCAAGTACAGAACAAAAGACGAAGTAGAAGAATACAAAGCACAGGATCCAATTAGCCAGGTGAAGAAAACCATTCTCAGTAAAAAATGGATGACCGAAGACGATATAAAGGCACTTGACAAGAAGATCAAGGCCGATGTAGAAGCTTGCGTGAAATTCGCTGAAGAATCACCTGATCCGGATCCAAAGGAGCTTTATGAAGATGTTTATTACCAAACTGATTACCCTTACGTAAAAGACTGATAGAAAAATGGCAGAAATAGTAAGAATGCCCAAGCTAAGCGATACCATGGAAGAAGGTGTTGTGGCAGAATGGCATAAAAAAGTTGGAGATGAAGTAGAATCTGGAGAAGTTCTCGCCGAGATAGAAACGGATAAAGCCACCATGGAGTTTGAATCCTTTCAGGATGGCGTGCTGCTGCATATCGGAGTGGATAAGGGTGAGTCAGCACCTGTAGATTCAATTTTGGCCGTTCTGGGTGAAGAAGGCGAAGATATTTCTGATCTGTTGGACGAAGAAAAGTCAAAGGAGTCATCATCCGCTGATTCATCTGCCGAAGCGGAAAAGGATGAGAAGGAAGAAGCTTCGGACTCCGATGAAGATTCGGATTCTAAGACAGAAGAAAAAGAATCTAAGGAGAAAGAAGATAAAAAAGATTCTAAAGGCGAAGGAGAAAAGAAATCTCAAGGGGAGTCTACAGCAACCAAAACGGAGACTAAAAAAGATACTTCATCAGAACAAAATGGTCGCCTGAAAGCTTCTCCGCTTGCCAAAAAGCTTGCGAGTGACAAGGGTATCAATATTGCCAAAGTAAAAGGCTCCGGCGAAGGTGGAAGAATCGTAAAAAGAGATATTGAGAATTATGAACCGGCAAGTGCACCAGCAGCGCAGGCTTCTGGAGTTGAGAACTATTCCGAAGAGCCCGTATCTCAAATGCGCAAAACCATTGCCAAGCGATTGAGCGAAAGCAAATTCACCGCGCCCCATTTCTATTTAACAATGGAAATGGATATGGAGAATGCCATGACGGCCAGAAAATCCATCAATAAGGCTATTGAACCGGCTAAAGTATCGTTTAATGATATGGTTATTCGCGCTGCGGCCGCTGCACTCAAGAAACACCCAAAAGTCAATGCGGCCTGGATGGGCGATAAGATTCGATATAATGAGCATGTGCATATTGGCGTGGCAGTAGCAGTTGATGAAGGGCTTTTGGTTCCAGTTGTGCGACATGCCGATACCAAATCACTTGTCAGTATCAATGAAGAAGTGAAGGAAATGGCCGGTAAGGCGCGCGATAAAAAACTTCAGCCCAGCGATTGGGAAGGAAATACATTTACCATCTCTAACTTGGGGATGTTTGGAATTGAAGAATTTACGGCAATCATCAATCCACCTGATGCCTGTATTATGGCAGTGGGAACGATTGTAGAAAAACCGGTTGTTAAGGAAGGTAATATTGTCGTTGGACATACCATGAAGGTCACCCTGAGCTGCGACCACCGGGTTGTAGACGGAGCTGTAGGATCTGCTTTCCTTCAGACATTTAAGAAATACATGGAAAATCCGGTCATGATTATTGCCGAGTAGACAAAACTTAATCGATTTATAAGGCCGCCTTGAGCGGCCTTTTTTATTTTTGAGCTATTCTCTACTCACCTTGAACGCATTTCTTCAAACACCGCTAGAATATTTAAAGGGAATCGGCAAAGCCAAAGCCGAATTGCTCCAAAGTGAGTTGAACCTTATTACGGTTGGAGACTTGCTTACTCATTACCCCTTCAGATATGTTGATCGTTCAAAAATCACCCCCTTATCTCAAGCGGTTACAGTGGGCCAGTATATTCAGGTAAGAGGAAAGGTTCACTCTTTTGTAGAAGAAGGTTCGGGTGCTCGAAAGCGATTGAAAGCTCGATTCTACGATTCAACCGGTGCCATAGAATTGATCTGGTTCAAAGGGCATAAATGGATTAGAGAAATCCTGATTCCGGGAAATGAGTACGTACTCTTCGGTAAACTATCTTCTTTTAAAAACAGGCCTATTATGCCACATCCGGAGATTGAAAAAATAACTCCTGAATTCAGGCTTAAAGGCTATTTCCAACCCATATACAGTACAACTGAAAAGCTGACCAAGCGCGGACTTGCATCGAAGGGTTTTGAAAAACTCCTGGCAAGTGTTCTGAAAAACCCGCAGCTGGCCATTGAAGAAACGCTTCCTGAAGATCTTAAATCCGGGCTTAAACTCATTGATAAGCGGAAGGCCGTCCAACTCGTGCATCTTCCCCAAAGCGATTACGATATTCTGCAAGCGCAAAGAAGGTTGAAGTTTGAAGAACTTTTTTTTCTCCAGCTTGAACTTCTCCTCAAGAAAGAACTTCGAAACAAAAAAATTCGCGGATTTAGCTTTGAAGAAGTAGGTGAACATTTTAACCAGTTCTACGATGAAATTCTGCCCTTTCAATTGACAGATGCACAAAAGCGCGTGCTCAAAGAAATAAGACGCGATCTGAAAAGCGGTCAGCAAATGAATCGTTTGCTCCAGGGCGATGTAGGAAGCGGAAAAACCATAGTAGCTACGCTAACGGCACTACTGGCTATTGACAATGGATTTCAGGCTTCTATTATGGCGCCCACGGAAATCCTGGCCACCCAACATTACGAATCCCTTCACGAAATGCTTGAGAAGCTGGGTCTGAGAGTCGAACTATTAACGGGATCGACCAAAAGAGCAAAACGGAGAGAAATTGACGAAGCGCTGCTGAGCGGCGAACTCAACGTGCTTATCGGAACCCACGCCATCCTGGAAAAGCGCGTTAAATTCAAAAACCTGGGCTTAGCCATTATAGATGAGCAACATAGATTCGGCGTAGCGCAACGAGCAAAAATGTGGGTGAAGAATCAAATACCCCCACATATATTGGTGATGACTGCAACGCCCATTCCGCGGACGCTGGCTATGACCCTCTACGGAGATTTGGAAGTCAGTGTGATTGACGAACTGCCACCGGGACGAAAGCTAGTTAGAACAGAACACGCGTACGATTCAGCTCGTATCCGTTTGTTTGGCTTTATGGAAAAGCAAATTAAACTGGGAAGGCAAGTCTACGTGGTATATCCGCTAATTGAAGAGTCTTCAAGTCTGGATTTAAAAGACTTAATGGACGGTTACGAGAGCATTACGCGTAGATTTCCAAAGCCAGATTATCAGATAAGTATTGTACACGGCAAAATGAAGCCTCAGGACAAGGAGTTTGAAATGAACAGATTTGTTCGCGGTGAAACGCAAATCATGGTTGCAACTACGGTTATTGAAGTAGGAGTGAATGTGCCAAATGCATCTGTGATGATCATAGAAAGCGCTCAGCGATTTGGTTTGTCTCAGCTCCATCAGTTGAGGGGCAGGGTAGGAAGGGGAGCCGATCAGTCTTATTGTATTCTCGTGAGTGATTACAAGCTGAGTAATGAGGCGAAAAAACGATTGAAAATTATGACTGAAACCAACGACGGATTCAAAATTGCAGAAGAGGATCTTAAACTTCGCGGTCCCGGAGATATTTTGGGTACCCAACAATCTGGTATACTCGACTTGAAACTTGCAGATTTATCTACAGACTCCAAAATTCTTGTTTTTGCCCGGAATGCAGCAATTGAGCTTGTTGAAGAAGATCCGGATTTTGAATGGGAGAAGAATAATCCGGTAGCAAAAAGGGTAAAGCAATTGATGAAGGAAAAGCCGAACTGGAGCCGTATTTCCTAGCCAATTCTCTGCTATTAATTCTTAGTTTTGTCGGCTTAAACCCACGCACATGAAGATTTCTTACAATTGGTTAAAATCGTACCTGGATTTTAGCGAATCGCCAGAAGAACTTTCAGAAATTCTTACCGATACCGGGCTTGAAGTTGAGAAGCTTGAGAAGTTTGATACCCTGCCCGGTGGATTAGAAGGAGTTGTGGTTGGTGAAGTAATGAAAGTTATTGATCATCCAAATGCAGATAAACTGAAAGTAACTACAGTGGATGTGGCAGCTGGCGATGATCTTAAAATTGTGTGTGGGGCTCCCAATGTAACAGAGGGGCAAAAAGTACTCGTTGCGACCGTCGGAACTACGCTCATACCTGAGCCAGACAAACCTTTTAAGATAAAAAAGGCAAAAATTCGTGGAGAAGAATCCTACGGGATGATCTGTGCGGAAGACGAACTCGGGTTGGGAGATAATCACGATGGCATCATGGTGCTGCCAAACGATGCGGAAGTGGGTTTACCTGCTGCAGAGTATCTGAAAATGGAGTCAGATTACATTTTTGAAATTGGCTTAACTCCAAATAGAACCGATGCATTTGGTCACTTCGGTGTAGCGAGAGACATTGCAGCAAGGCTGAGCTTGAAAAATCATATTCGCGCTGAATTACCCGCTGTAAAAGACATTGAACTGGGTAGTGGTACCCCACCAATTTCAGTTGAAATTCAAGATGAAGACGGCTGCGGAAGGTACGCCGGTTTGACCATTAAAAACCTGAAAGTTGAGCCTTCGCCTGAATGGCTGCAAAACAGACTTCGAGCTATTGGAATCAATCCAACAAATAATGTTGTTGATGTGACGAACTTCGTGCTTCACGAAACAGGACAACCCCTGCATGCTTTTGATGCTGATCAGATTACTGGTAATAAAGTCATCGTAAGGTCTATGAAATCTGGATCAAAGTTTACAACCCTTGATGAGGTTGAAAGAGAACTTCATGAAGACGACCTGATGATCTGCAATGAGAAGGAAGGGATGTGCATAGCCGGCGTTTTTGGCGGAATAAAGAGTGGAGTGACCGAAGAAACAAAAGATGTTTTTCTGGAGAGCGCCTGGTTCAATCCGGTTCGCATTAGAAAAACAGCTAAGCGTCATGCGCTCAATACCGATGCTTCATTCAGATTTGAGCGGGGTGTTGATCCGGAAGGAACAATTTACGCACTGAAAAGAGCCACCCAGCTTATTTTGGAAGTGGCAGGAGGGAAGGTAGAAGGAGAAATCATCGATATCGTTAAAGATCTTCCCCAGCCCGCCGAAGTAAATCTGAACCTGAGCGAAATAAAAAATCTGACCGGGCTCCAAACGGAACTCCCCGAGGTTAAATCAATTCTCAACAGCCTGGATATTGAAGTAATTGGCGAAAACGGAGAAGACCTTGAGCTTAGGGTACCACCTTACCGTGTTGACGTTACCCGTCCAGCTGACGTGATAGAAGAGATTTTACGCATAAAGGGCTATAATTCTGTAGAAATGCCCAATCGAATGAGCTTGTCTGTTTCTATTGAAGCCAAGCCGGAGCGTGGGGAAATCATTCAATTTATATCGAATGTACTCGCGAGTCGAGGATATAATGAAATGATGAGTAATGGGCTTACGCGATCAGATCATATACTTACTGTTGACCCTGACCGTGAAACGAGCCTAGTAAGTATGCTCAACCCATTGAGCCAGGAGCTAGATGTGCTTCGCCCCAATGTACTTGTTTCAGTTCTGGATAATGTTGCTTATAATTTGAATAGGCAGTCTGAACGATTGAGACTTTATGAAATAGGAAAGGCATACCAAAAGACTGAGAACCATTACAAAGAAACAACCAAGCTTTGCTTAGCGCTTACCGGAAGCCGATTGTCAGAAAACTGGAATAACCCTAAGGAGTCTGTAAATCTTTCCGATTTGAAAGGTGATTTGCGAGCAGTATTTCTCTCTATGGGAATTGATTGCAAGTTGAAAGACAGCGAAAGTGATATTCCTTTCTTCAGTAATGCCGTAACGATCAACCTTCGCAAACAACCAATTGGCCATATGGGGATTCTCAGTAATAAGGCCGCCAAGGTATTTGGCATTAAGCAATCTGTTTTAGTTCTCGAATTTGATTTAGATGCATGCATAAACAAGGTTAAACATGCAGATAAAAGAATGGAAGACCTTCCGAAATTCCCAGCTGTTAGAAGAGATCTTTCCTTGCTAATTGATAAAAAAGTCAGCTTTTCTCAAATTGAAAAAATAGCACGAGCTAAGGCCAGTAAATATTTAAAAGATGTTGGGCTCTTTGATGTTTACGAAGGGAAGAACCTTCCCGATGACAAAAAGAGTTATGCGGTGAGTTTCACCATAAGGGATGACAAAAAAACGCTTCAGGATAAACAAATAGAAAAGATTATGGATTCCATTCAGTCTGAATTGGAGTCTGCTCTTGGAGCATCTTTAAGATAATGCAAAAAGCCTGGTATGTTTTTGTAAGGTATTGGGTAAGACTAGCTATAAAGCTGTTTTACAGGCGGATAGAAATTCTGGGGACAGAACATTATCCGTCTGGTGGTCCTGTATTGCTAGCTCCCAACCATCAGAATGCCTTTATGGATGCGCTCATACCGGCTGTATTTGCTCCAAGACCCATTCACTTTTTAGTGAGAGCAGATGTTTTTAAAGGCAAGTTTGCCAATTGGTTTTTTCATTCCTTGAATATGATGCCCGTCTATCGACAGCGCGATGGAATGGCCAATCTGGCCAAGAATGAAGAAGTTTTTGAAATGTGCTTTGACATTCTTAGAAATGACGGAACTCTTCTCATTTTTCCGGAAGCTGGTCATTTGGGCGAACGAAGGCTCAGGCCACTGAGCAAGGGTTTTACGCGTATTGTCTTCGGAGCCATGAAAGATCACGAGCACTTAGACATTAATATTGTTCCGCTCGGCCTGAATTACACCAATTATCATCAGTCTCAATCGAGGCTATTGATAAGTTATGGCCAGCCTATAGCGGTAAAAGGATTTGTTGAAACGTACAAGGATTCTCCTGCTCGTGCGATGACTAAACTCAGGAGCGAATTGCAGGATGATCTGGAAAATCAGATCATCCATATCGAACCCATACATGCTCAACGCGCTTTTGAAATTGAAATGGAAAGGGTTCTACCTTTCTACCTACAGCGAACTACCGGATTCAATCAGGCTCAAACGCAACACGCTTTTTATAAGAAGCGAGAATCTTTTTATTGTAAGTTAGATGCAGGTGGCTCCTATTACAATAAGCTGATTATTTACGATCAAATAATGAAGAAAAAGCGACTCAGGGCTCCCTTCTTTTTCATAAAGCAAAAAGACGCGGGCTACTGGTTCATTCAAAATATTTTGTTGCTACTATTTCTTCCGCTTTTCACACTTTCATGGGTTGTTCACGCACCTACTTATTTTACCATTCGGGCAGTTCTTAAAAGATTTGTTGCCGATAGACAATTTTATAGTTCCATTAAACTGGTGGGGACGCTCATTTTATTTCCAATTTTTGGGCTGGTCTTTGCTGTTGCCGCAGCCATAATTACAAAACGGCCCCTTTTGGCAATCTCCATCGTGGGAGTGTTTTTTCCCTTGAGTATTTTTGTGATAAGAGAACTCAGACTTCCTTATAGATATACCCTGACTATGTGGAGAATGCTATGGATTAAACTTATGAATAGGGATCTTTACAAGTATTTGCGTTCTATTGAAAAGAGTGTGCTTAATACATTGAAGTCGTGAAAATCATCTTTGCAACGAATAACCTCAATAAGTTAAAAGAGATACAGCACGCTCTTGGAAATTCATTCGAACTTTTAAGCCTGAAGGATGTAGGTTTTTCAGGAGATATTCCCGAGACGGGTGAAACGCTGGAAGCGAATGCGCTACAGAAAGCAAAGTACATTGCCGACCAGTATGATTACCCTGTTTTTGCCGATGATACCGGATTGGAAATTGATTTTCTAAATGGTCGTCCGGGTGTGCATACAGCCCATTATTCCGGATCAAGAGATTCTAGTCAGAATATGTCTAAAGTGCTCAACGAACTGGGTGAAACCAACGATCGAGCTGCTCGGTTTAGAACAATAATCGCTTTTGTGAACGATGGAAATTCCAGTCTATTTGAAGGAAAGGTAGAGGGAAAAATTGCAGTAGAGACGAGTGGTGAAAAGGGCTTTGGATACGATCCAATTTTTATCCCGAAAGGTCAGACCAGAAGTTTTGCGGAGATGACACTAGACGAAAAATCTCAACAGAATCACCGCGTCCGCGCACTGGAAAAGTTTACTACTTACCTTTCAGGCTTACAGACTCAATCATCATCGTAACCAGTTCTTTCTTAGTTATGCCGATCGCTTCAGCCTGCTGGGGCACGATGCTCTTTTCAGATAAACCGGGGACGGTGTTGATTTCAATCACGTAAAAATCATCTCCGCGAAGGCGATAATCAACTCTGGCTACCCCACTGCAATTAAAGTGCGCATAAATCTCCTTGGAAATTTCCTGGCATTTTTTGTACAAGTGTTCAGGCAAGTCTGCCGGAGTTATCTCTTCTGTCTGATCGTATTCATATTTAGCCTTGTAATCAAAAAAGGGTTTTTGAGTTTTGATTTCAGTTATGGCCAGGGCTTCCAGACCATCTTCTGTATTTACTACACCACAGGAGTATTCAGATCCTTCGATAAATTCTTCAATTAATACGGCTTTATCAACATCAAAAGCCAGTTCTAAAGCAGACTCCAGATCGGTGTGTTCTTTTACAAGTGATATTCCCAGGCTTGAACCGCCTTCATTGGGTTTTACAATAACCGGGTAGCGCAGTTTTTGCTCAATTTCGGCAATGTGACCGGGATGCATAGATTGCAAATACACTCCCTGGGCTGAATTATACCCCAGGTATTTTAGCAGGTTATTGGTAAAAGCTTTGCTAAAAGTCAGCGAAGTATTCATTACAGACCCTGTTGTATAGGGTATTCCAATCATATCGAAATATCCCTGAAGCTTACCATCTTCGCCCGGCGTACCGTGAACGATAATCAGACATATGTCTGGTTTAATCCGAGCATCTCCTTCCTTATAGGTAAAGTCGTTTAGGTCAACTGCACTAAAACCGTTTTCTACATGGGCCTTAATCCCACTCTTTTCAACCAGTATCTCAACGGGTTCGTATTTATCGCGGTCAATATTATTGAGTATCATGTTGGCACTTTTACGAGACACTTCAGCTTCTCCTGAGTAGCCGCCATACACAATGCCTATTCGTTTTTTCATGATGCTGGAATTTCTTCAAAGATAGATTCAGTGTTAGAAACAGGTGTCTAAAACACCGTATATCTATGAACACGATCTGATTCATAATTATTGTGAGAATAATGACAGCTATTTCGCGTTATTCTAGTCTACGGTTTATGCCAGACTGCTATCTTTGGCCAGACAGATACTGATGAAGGGATTATTAAGATTTTTAGCCTCGCCACGTGTATGGATGCATATTGCACTCATTGTGGTTTTTATTGTCCTAACTATTTTCCTGGTTATGTCGTGGCTTGGTCACTATACGCGTCATAGCGAGTCTATTTCCGTACCTGAACTGAAAGGTAAATCTTTGAATGAAGTAACCAGAATACTTCAGAATAACGATCTGGTTTTTGAAGTAACAGATAGCGTTTATGCCGATGAAGTAGAGCGAGGCGTGGTAGTTACCCAAACACCACGCTCCGGAAAAGATGTAAAGAAGGGTAGAACGATATTTCTTACTGTAAATAGCATGCTGCCCGAAATGGTGGAGTTACCCGATATGATGGGGAAATCGCTTCGTATCGCTGTACCTATATTAGAAATAACCGGTTTGAAGCTAAAATCACTTGAATACCAACCAGACGAATCTTGTACGGATTGTGTTATCGGGATGAAATATGACGATACGGAGCTTCGAGCTGGATCTAAAATTAGAAAGGGAGCGGAAGTAACCATCGTACTTGGTCAACAGTCGCGAGAAGAAACACGCGTACCGAACTTATTAAGCATGCAGTATAGGGATGCGCAAGATATCATTATGGGTCAGTCCTTAAATGTAGGTCAGGTATTGCTTTGTACAGGATGCGAAAGTTCTGAAGATACAGCCACCGCATATGTGATTAATCAAATTCCGGATGCGGGTGATGATGCCAGGCTCGGAGCTTATGTAGATGTCTTTCTGACTACTGATAGCCTTGCGGCGAGTGAATTGCAAACACCAATAGATACCTTGAGCGATGAAATACCTTAATCTTTTACTCTTAATTATAATTTCCATTCATGTAAATGCGCAGGAGCAAATTGTTCCGGCTACCATCAGCACGATGGAACATCTTCACAAGCTTAAAAAAGGCGAGAGAAACGCTACTGCTAAATCGGGAGAGACTTTAGAAATTCCCTTTATCGATGATTTTTCAGTAGATCACTTTCCGAATAATGAACTGGGAAGACAAGTTTTTTGGGAGGGAAGGCAGGCAACACGAAATTTTGGTTGGGGAAAAAACCAACCGACTGTTGGAGTAGTTAGTTTCGATGGAGCCGATGAAGTAGGGTATCCTTACGATTGGTCGCCTAACAATACCGGTCCAGCAGACACTCTCGAATCGTGTCCCATAAATCTGGAATACGAAGGAGATGATGGAATTGGACTGAGCTTTTATTATCAGCCGAAAGGAAATGCACCCTTTCCTCCTTCACCTGGTGATTCATTGCGTGTTGAATTTTACGCTCCGGATGTCGATCAGTGGTTCTGGGCCTGGTCTACCTCTGACATCTCAAACACAGATGAATTCTCTTTTGCTTATATTCCGATTATACAGTCGAGGTATTTAAAGGACGGATTTAAATTCCGATTCAGAAATTTTGCCAGTTTGCAAGGAGCTTTGGATACGTGGAATGTAGATTATGTCTGGTTGGATCAAAACTTCACCAACCAAAATCCAATTAATAACGATGTAGCATTTCAAAGGCAGGAACACACGTTTTTGGATGAGTATATACAGATGCCCAGAGATCATTTCGCAGAGAGCCCGGCTCAGTTTATGCGTGAAATAATAGAAGTTCAGCTTCGAAATATGAACGATGGGCCAAGAACGCTTGAAGGGAATAAATACCGGGTGGTCGGAGATGATGTTTTTGAAAAGTCTAACCCCAACACTCCATCGATAGCTGCTCAAAGTTCACTTGATTATATCCATGGAGTAGCAACTGAGCCAAACCCGTTTGTATTTGATCCCACCGAAAGCAATACCGATTTGGAGTTTGATGTGGAAATAATTCACGATGTTTCAGATTACCTACCTACTTCGAGTAATGATACCTTGCGTTTCAAACAAAAGTTCTTTACGGAGTATGCTTACGACGATGGTCAGGCAGAAGCCGGTTACAGCGTGCCGGAGAGTGGAGCTGAAATAGCGATGGAGTTTACAAGTTATAAAACAGATTCAATTTTTGCCTTGAAAATCTACACAATGCCCCTTGCGTTTGACCAGGAAAATAGCGTGTTTAATATTCGTATTTGGGAGAACACGGGCGAAGGGCCGGGTGCACTTATTGGAGAAGCGGTAAAGCAAGTAATAAACGGGGTGGATGAGTATCAGGAGCAAATAGTATACACTTTTGACGAGCCTATTCAGATTACTGCCGGTAGTTTCTTTGTTGGATACGGTCAGACCAATCAGTTTGAAGGAATGAAGGTCGGAATGGATTTGAACAGAGATTTTAATACATCCAAACTTTACTACAACACGGGTACTATTTGGACGCAAAGTTCTATTTCAGGGACACTAATGGTTCGGCCCATGTTTACGTCAAATGGATGGGATGATATTATAGCGAGCACAGATGATTTGGACATATCCAACACCATTCAAATTTACCCTAATCCCGCTAATGACCGGGTTCAGATCTTATCAGAAAAATTCGATATAAAGTCTGCTGAGATCTATAACTCACAGGGTCAATTGCTAATCCAGAAGAATACAAACGGCAGAGCCACGCTTAATACTTCTCAACTTTCTAATGGTTTATACATCGTAGTTTTACGGGACGACATAGGAAGGAGCGGAACGAAAAAACTTATAATTAGCCGCTAATGGCTGAATTAGAAGAACAGGAAGAAGAAAACGAACTCTTTGAGCATTATCGAATAGTAGCGGATAAGGGTCAAGAGGTGCTTCGCGTTGATAAATTTTTGATGGATCGGGTGCCGAATACTTCAAGAACCAAGATTAAAGAAGCTACCATTAATGGCAATGTCCATGTAAATAACCAAGCGGTTAAGGCCAATTACAAGGTAAAGCCGGAAGATGTGGTGTCTATTGTATTGCCTTATCCGCAACGCGAAATAGAACTTATTCCTCAAGACATTCCGCTTGATATTCTCTACGAAGATGATACGCTCATAATCATTAATAAGCCAACCAACTTAGTTGTACACCCGGGCTATGGAAACTATTCGGGTACCCTCGTAAACGCATTGGTTTATCATTTTGAAAATCTACCAGAATTTAAAGATGGCTTACCCTCAAGACCTGGCCTGGTGCACAGATTAGATAAGAATACCACGGGCGTTATGGTCGTAGCCAAAACAGAACGAGCCTTAACGGAGTTATCTCTCCAGTTTTTTGAAAGAACCACAGATAGAAGATATGTGGCTCTGGTTTGGGGAGATATTGATGAAGATGGAACCATTGAAGGTCATATCGGTCGTTCTTTGAAGAACAGAAAAGTGATGTCTGTATTCCCGGAAGGAGATTACGGCAAGGCTGCCATTACACATTACAAGGTTTTGGAAAGGCTGAATTACGTTACGTTGGTGGAATGTAAATTAGAAACAGGTAGAACCCATCAAATACGGGCACATTTCAAGCATATAGGCCACCCTTTATTTAACGATCCGGAATACGGCGGAAATAAAATTCTAAAAGGGACTTCTTTCAGCAAGTATAAGCAGTTCGTCATTAATAATTTCAAGATTCTTGAACGGCAAGCTCTGCACGCCAGAAAGCTGGAATTAACGCATCCCAAAACCGGAGAGCGAATGAACTTTGAAAGTGAAATTCCCGAAGATTTTAGCGAAGTGCTTGAAAGGTGGAGAAATTATATCCGACAGCGATAAAATTAACCATTCAGCCATCTGTCTACAGTGGCTTTTCTCTTTATCTTCCCGGATTGGGTTCGTAAAAATTTCTCCATTTTAATTACATCGCGAGGCTTTGAATATTTCTTTGCGAATTGAACACTTGATAAGTCTGTTTCTTCGGTTCCCTCGATAAACAGCACCGCCTTCTCACCTAATTTTTCATCATCTAATCCATATATAAAGTATGGCCTGCTGAAGTATGGAGCGAGCTCTTTTTCAATTTCTTCCGGGTGCAGTTTCACTCCGCCAGAATTGATGATATGATCTTTTCGGCCTTTCCAAATGAAGCCACCTGAAATGGGCTTGACAATATCAGTTGTTTTTATCCACTTGGATGTTATGCCATTTCGAAAAACAGAAAGCTCACCTCCATCGTCTATCTTAATTTCCGTATCAGGCAGGTTCTTGAAAAAGAAATTTTCAGATTTTAAGTCCCCAACTGCAAAATGAGTGAGCGTTTCAGTCATTCCGAAACCCAAATAAACCGCGTTTGGCACTTCCCTGATTTTCTTATGCAATGAACTAGACACTGAACTCCCTCCCAGTAGGATTATAGCTTTATCAGGAAGCAAATCTTTTTGATTATCAATGATTTGTTCAAATTGGTAGGGAGTGAATGGCGCGAAATCAAAATCTATATTCGAGTTGAGCGGAGCACCTGATGGCGGTGTGCACATCAATTCATATTCTCCAGCAATAGCTCGAGCAATCATCATTTTGCCTGCCACGTAGGCCACCGGAAGTGATAGCAGTGCTTTGTGGCTTTTGTGCAGACCAAAAAACTGGTTTGTATCATCTGCCGACTTTAGTATGGCACTTTTAGAAAAAGATATAGCCTTCGGTTTGCCGGTGGAGCCTGAGGTCTGAAAGGTTACTTCTTCTGTGTTTTTGAACAATTGATCTGCAAATGATAAAACTTCTCGAGTGAATGCTTCTTCTTTATCGTCTTGCGCAAGCCTACCTAGCTCATTTTTTTGATAGAATTTACCATTGATTACCAGACCGCTATATCTATCGAATGGATTCATTCAAAAGGGTATTTTCCAGGGCATATCTTCACTGTAATGAAGATACTCGCCCTTGACTTCTAATGGCGACTGAATGTTATTCGTATACAAAGAACCTGTCCCCAATCCCTGAGGGAGTTTTACATCAAAGCTAGAAGTGAACTGAGCAATGGCATTGAGCCCAATATCAGATTCCAGGGCAGATGTAATCCACCACTCCATACCTAAGTCTTCGGCAAGATCTATCCATTCTTTTGTTCGTGTAAACCCTCCCAGAAGACTGGGCTTTAAAACTATGGCCTGGGGTCTGATGGTTTTTAAAAGTTCTTTTTTGGATGGATATGGATGCACTCCGATTAGTTCTTCATCAAGTGCTATTGGCAAAGGGCTTAGCCTGCATAGCTCCGTCATTTTTTCCCACTGATTTGATTGAATGGGTTGTTCAATAGAATGCAGTTCAAGGTCAGAAAGTATTTTAAGCTTTTCCAGGGCCCCTTCTGGCGAAAAGGCACCATTGGCATCTACCCTTAAAGTAATTTCGTTTGGGCCGAACTCTTTTCGTATCGATTGCAAAAGGTAGATTTCATCATCAAAATTGATAGCGCCAATTTTAAGTTTGATGCAACTGAATCCTGCATCTAGTTTAGATCTGATTTGGCTGAGCATATTTTCCTTAGAACCCATCCAAATCAATCCGTTTATTTGAATGTCTTTTCCCCTGGTAAATGAGCCAGGGTAAATATTATCCAGATTTTTTGAGTTTTTATTTGCCATGAACATTTCCACTCCAAATGCTATGGATGGCCACTCGGCGAGATCGGGCATTTTTCCTTTTTCATTCAAGGATTTTACCACATCATTGAGCACCGATTCATATTCGGGTTTGTCGTCAATAGATAATCCCGGAAGTAATCCGCACTCACCAATAGTTGTTCTGCCAGCCTCTTTTTCTTTTGAAACTATGTACCAGCTGGGCTTTACTTTGAACCAGCCCCGTGAAGTTCCGCGCGGTTCCGTAAATTTAAGTTCATATTTCTGCCAGTGTATTTTTTGCATCAATAGTTCAAGCCTATTCCGAGGGTTAATGCAAATACGAGTGTTGCGATGGCCAGTTTTTTGAGCTCAGCATCTAAATCAGATGGTCGCTCATTTTGAAACACCACAATAATATTTTGAATCAACATTGGCACGGCTAATAAGAATAGCCACTGATAAGGTGACTCATAGTTTAATGCGGTGAAAACCAATGCAGATAAAATGGCTACTGTAATAAGAGAGAAATGGTAAATTTTTGCCTTTTTCTTTCCCAGAAGTACTACCAAAGAGTGTTTCCCGGAAGCTCTGTCATTTTCTTCATCTCTCAAATTATTGAGATTTAAAACACCGGTAGCCAGCAAGCCAATTGAGACCGCCGGTAATATTTCTGACCATGAAATTTCATTTGTATGCAAATAAAAAGTTCCACCTACGCCAGTGAGCCCAAAGAATATAAAAACAGCGATATCTCCCATTCCGCGGTACCCATAAGGCTTTTTACCAATAGTATATTTTACTGCGGCGGCTATAGCTAAAAGTCCGATGAGCAGGAAGGTTAGCAGTTTTCCCGTATCTACCACTCTGGAAGCCTCGTAAAGAAGCCAAATTCCTGAAGCGAGTGAAAGAACGGCGAAAACGAAAATGGCCCACTTCATACTGCTTGGATTAATATCGCCCGATTGCAGAGCTCTTTGCGGCCCCACCCTTTTTTCATTGTCTATCCCATTTTGAAAATCGCCATAATCATTAGCCAGATTGCTCAAAATCTGGAGAAACAAGGTTGTTACCAATGCACCTATTAATATTTCCAGGTGAAATGAGCCCTGCCACATGGCCAATAGACTTCCCAGTATAACACTCGAAAGCGAAAGTGGGAGAGTTCTTAATCTGAAAGCCTTAATCCAAGCTTCAACGTTCATTAAAAAGAAATTCTAAAAACTACAAATGTAGGTATATAACAGTTTTTAGAGATTTCCTGTTCAGATATTTCAAAACCTGCGATATGAAGAACCGAATGTGAGAAATTGCAATAGTCCACGAGCAAAATTTATCTTGTTGTAGGCTACTTTTAACAGGAATGCCCAGAACCAGGAAATTAAAAGGAACCTCTTATACATTCTATCTCGATGATAGGCAGTTTTATTATTTAAAACTATACGATGGAGAAAATTTCACCGCAGAGAATCTGAAGGAGATCCGAAGTTTTATAAAAAGCGATTATTCCGAGAAAGAGCTTCCTTTTCTTATTGAGCTGGCGTATGGTACAACAGTAGACGATGATGTTCAAAAAGACCTTGCCACTGCTGCGAACAGATACTCCACGGCCGATGCTATTTTAATCAGCACATTTGCCCATAAACTCCTGACTAAATTCTATAAGCGTCATTACAAACCTTCAAAGCCTACTAAGGTATTTCAGGATGTTTTTGATGCGCTTGACTGGATTGCTTCACATAATCAGGGAGCTACTTCTTGATGAGTTGCTTAAGTTCCTTTTCAATTCTGGAACGGATAAATTTGAAGTAATCTTTAAGCACTTCCGGATTGAGATCAGATTTAGTTTTTATTTCGAGAATTGCAGCTCCACGACTTCCATCAAATTCTTTTAGCGTTTGACCCAGGTTTTTTTCATTAGTTGCCAAATAGTAGCTAAATCCAAAGGCTTCGGATAATTTTGAAATATCCACTTCGTGATATGTTTCAAAGAATTCTTCTAATTCTTCTATTTGATCGGGTCCATCAATTATTCTAAATATACCTCCACCTGAATTGTTGATCACCACAATTTTTAAATTTTGTGGAAACTCTCTATTCCACAGCGCGTTGGAATCATATAAAAAGGCTGTATCTCCCGTAATTAACAGGTGCTCTTTATCCGTTTGCTTTTTGGCAATTCCTGCTGCTGTACTGGTGCTTCCGTCAATACCACTCGTTCCTCGGTTGCCATAATAATTTAAGTTTTTCTGATACCCAAAAAGCTGAATATACCTTACTGGAGTGCTATTAGCCATATGTAAAACGGTACCGGGCTTCAGACTTTTCAAAATATTCTTGAAAGCTGAAAAATCAGAAAATGGAATTTTTTGAAGGTATTCTTCATGGGCAATCTCCCCAATTCGTTTTAGGTGAGCCCACTGTTCTGAGTAATCAGATTTAGATTCTCTCATCTCATTGAACACAGCCTCCAGAAATGGTTCCGGTTTGCAGTTAATTTCTTGCGTGAGGCTTTGAAAAGTATCAAGAGATTCATCTGTATCATCAATATGCCAGTGCTCATCGGGTTGAAATTCTCGCAACAATGCTTTTATCTTCTTTGAAACGATATATCCACCACATGTAATTAAAACATCCGGTAGCATTTCTTTTAGCAAACTCATACCCTTAATAGACATAACTATTCTGTCTATAGTGTCTACTGCTTTAGGCACATATGCATTACTTGTGGTTTCTGTAAGGACTACTACGTTGTTTAATTCACTCCAATTAACTAAAAGGTTTTGCAATTCAGAACTTGGTATTGATTGCCCTACCAGAATCATAATTCTCTTTGCCTGATTCGCTCTCCTGCTCAACTCTTTAATGGTATCTTCAGAAGGCAACTTTACCGCAGAAATTCTTTTATAAAAGGAAGGCTTTACGTTTAACGGATAAGTTTTTGTTCCGTATAGTGGTTCAGCCAGTGGAACATTTATGTGAATGGGCCCTTTTTCTGATACCGTTGCCTTATTGAAACACTCACTTAGCCTTCGTCGGTTCATCCAAATTTCATCTCTACAGGATGGCTCTGAATACAGAGAGTACCAATCTCGAATATAGTTTTTGTAAACACCTTCCTGTCTGATGGTCTGACCATTTCCCTGATCTGTCCAGGCTAGTGGCCTGTCGGCAGTTATAGCAATCAGTGGCACTTTTTGATAAAAGGCTTCTGCAATGGCAGGTGCCAGGTTTAAGGCAGCCGAACCGCTTGTGCAGACTACAGCAACGGGCCTCGAAGATGCAAGGCTCATTCCCATAGCGTAAAATCCTGCTACGCGTTCATCTGCTATACTGTGGCAAGTGAACAATCCCGATTGGTTGAATGAAATTGTAATTGGGGCATTCCTTGAACCAGGACTAATTACAACATCCTGAACACCAAATTCCCAGCAAGCCATAATTAAGGCGTGAATTCCTTCTTTATTACTGAGCTTTATCGGTTTGTTTTTACTCATCTATCAAGTTTAAAAGGGTACTTGCCTTAAGCTCTGTTTCTTTCCATTCTTTCATCAGCTCCGAATCTTCGGTTAATCCGCCGCCCAGGTATAAATAATAACCGTTTGATACTACGCGCATACATCTAAGGTTCACGTAAATATCGGCTTTTTCAGAATCATATAAACCAATGTACCCAGTATATAAACCCCGATTGTGTAATTCTGTTTTATCAATTAGTTCAATGGAGTCTTTTTTTGGCAGTCCGGCCACTGCTGGTGTGGGGTGAAGATTCTTTAGCAGAGATTGTAAGCTCTCTTCTGATGAAAACAAAAACCGTGTTTTTAAGTGCGCAACTTTTCCGGCTTCTGCAGTTTCCGGGCCGATTTCTGATACGATATTACAGTTTAAATGAGATAATACAGATCGTATTTGGTCTGAAACAAGTAATTGTTCTACCCTTTCCTTTTTTTCCCAGACGTATGGCTCCGAACTTATGGGTTGAGTTCCAGCCAGACTGACACTTTCATATACTTCACCGGTTTTCTTCAAAAGAATTTCTGGTGAAGCTCCCAACCAAATACCCTCAGAGGGGTGGAGTATGATGTAAACAAAAGTTTCCGGATAATGCGATACCGCTTTTTGAAACAGCGTAAATAAATCTGGCGTTATTTGCGCTTCTACAAACTCGATGCGAGATAGCACAACTTTTTCAAGTTTCTGCGACTTGAGATGACGCATACATTCTTCAAATGATCTTTGATAGGATGCATAAGATGTTTGCTCTTCCGAATTAGCGACTTCATTCCGCTTTATGGTATCACCCTTTCCTTCAAAAAAATAGATGGGCTCGGTATCCGAGTGCCACGGCTTGCAAATAACTTGCCTTTTCCCGATCTGATGAGAGTATGAAACTCCGGTAAAAAGTTCAATTTCTTCACCTGGAATGCGAGCGAGGCAAAATGGCTCCTGGCTTTTCGTTTTTTCCGCAATAACCTTTCTGAGATTCACTTCTTTTTCGATAAAATCATATTTGTTAGGCGGCAAATTGATAGCAAGTCATTGGATTTATTGTGGATTTTTATTTCCCAAACATGCGTTTTTTTGCCCTTATGCAGGAGCTTACCACTGGCAAAAACGTATCCATCTCTTACACTCTTGATATGATTAGCATTCACTTCAATGCCAACGACAGCCAAATCTGGATCATTTAGAATAACGTAACTCCCCAAACTTCCTATTGACTCTGCCAGGGCTGCATTGGCTCCGCCGTGAAGTAAACCCATGGGTTGATGAACTTTTGATGTTACAGGCATCTTTGCTTCAACAAAATCATTCCCGATATCAGTATACTCAATCTCTAATACCTCCATGAGCGTATTTTTGTTCATCTCATTTGCTTTGCGCAAAATCGCAGTTTTATCCACCTTGTTAATTTTGTGGCGAAGATAAGTCCTATCATTGATCTATAGAATTACTTAAACAGAACTGTAT
>JGI12048J13642_10296864_pt1 | contig 26193 bp, 20 predicted proteins | sample ElkSlonscriptome_16_FD_13642 | JGI IMG/M metagenome (IMG submission 13642)
CAGAGGAAGAATTGCAGAGAAAGCGCCCCGGCGCTTACCAGCGCGAAGACGATCCAGAGCAGGTATCCCTGTCTCCTGTTCTTCCGGTCAGCCGCCTCCTTCTCAACATTGATGAGCAGGAGCAGGTTGAAATAGATGAGGTACAGGAGCATCGGAACGCCGACCAGCAGGAAAATATGGGTGGGGAAACTGAAATTCTTGTACAAGATCCCCATCAGGTAAAAAACGAACATGAGGGCCAGTAAATACCCCAGCACGGTTTTGAACGACTCCCCCCTGATCTTTACTGTGAGTTCTGTTTCCTCTTTCTGTTTTGCAAAAATCACCAGGAACAATCCGAAATAGAACAGCATCTGGTAATCAGGCTGCAAAAGAAGACTCAGGAAAATTCCGGTGACACTGATCACGATCCCGATCAACTTAAAATATCCGGGATACAGGTAAAATGGCAAAATCTTTTTCATTTTATCTCTTCGTTTGTACCCACAGAAAATACTGTGGCTGTTATTACCGATCCAGCCGGACCAAAGACCAATCCCAACAGTCCCCCGATCCCGTCATTGATAATTACCTTCGACCTGTCACTCAGCTTCAGCGTCTTTAAGTTGGAGTTTCGATCTTCTGTCCAGTACGCATATGAGGCATTAAATACGTTGGTAAACAACATCTGCCCCTGTTGATCATGCTTATTCTGAAATACAAGATAAGCAAAATTTGTATTCACATAGTCAGAAATGGTCGGAATTTTCACATTTTCAGCAACCATCTCCAGGACTTTCTCAACTTCCTCAATAAAGAGGTCACTGTAAAGCCCCGTCTGCTCCAACTGTTGTGAAAGCGATTCAAGATCAATGGAGTAGTCGGAAGACATCACGCTTTTCAAATGTGAAGGAGCATAACGTGCTTCCAACACTTTTTCTGCACTTAAAACAATCTCTTCGTCATACCCCATGTTGATCATCTCTCCGGATGACAACCGGATGACTTCTGAGATCATTTCGCCTGCATCGGGATGTACATTCGTGCGGTTTCCATAGTAATGGTCCAGCAACTGGTTGTGGATGATTCCTGCATTTGCAATAAATTCAGTATTGCCTGCTTTATCCTCATTGGTGCAACTCGAAAAAAGAAGCATCATTGGAAAAGCAATAACGGTAAACAGATAAATTCTTGTTTTCATAATACGGTGATTTTAAGTTCATAAATTGGTGGTGAATTTCATCATTCGAATACTTGATGTATACTGTCCTTTTAAAAGGTATCCCCAACAATTCCGGGCATACCGGCCCGCCCCTTTGAGTCTTTACCCTATTTGGCCGAGGGTGAGTTGTCCTGGAATTTTGCGTCTGGAGAGATTCCGCAACTCCCCTATGATACATGTGCCTCGCACACTTTCATGAATGTTGTGATTCCTGTATTCCTATTTTTCTGTGCTGGTTTTTTTATTCTGCTTCACCTGTTAATGTGTTGATGGGAAGAAATATCGGTGCAAAACACAAAAAAGGTGGCTCCGATCCCATATTCAGGATCCGAAATTCCCGGTTTTCATAATCCTCCCTATCTTTACTCCAGACTACAAATTCAATCATTTGAAACCAAAGAAGCATCAGGCTCGCCGCACCCTTCCCCTTGTCACGCTGATCATTGCGGGCGAGACGGTCTTTTTTCTGCCATTCCTGGTCCCCAGGATCTTCCGCCCAACCATGCTCGAGGTCTTTGATATTACCAACCTGCAGCTCGGTGGATTTTTCGCCATATACGGAATCATCGCAATGGCAGCTTACCTGTTGGGAGGTCCGGTTGCCGACCGGTTCCCTGCGCGTAAGCTGATGGCCATAGCGCTATGGCTTACCGCCCTGGGTGGGCTATTCGTCGCCTTCCTGCACACTCCCCTGGGTCTGTCGCTGGTATATGGGTGGTGGGGGTTTACCACCATTTTTCTCTTCTGGGCAGCCCTCATCCGTGCCACACGTGAATGGGGCGGACCCGGATTCCAGGGACGTGCCTTTGGCTGGCTCGAAGGAGGCCGGGGCCTGGTGGCTGCCCTGCTCGGCACACTGTCGTGGCTCATATTTACAAAACTGTCACTGGATGCAATCAATGTGCCAGCAACAAACACTTATCTGCACCCATTCCAGGTAGTGATCCTGGCAGTGTCTGTGCTCACCATCATCGCCGGGATCCTAACCTGGTATGTCATTCCCGATAATCGCAAGCAATTGAAGAGAGATCCACCCAAAATCGTCATTGCCAATATCCTGAAACTCCTTCGGATGCCCACCATCCGGAGCCTGATCCTTATCATCGTCTGTGCCTATTCGGGGTACAAGATCACCGACGATTTTTCACTATATGCCCGGGAAGTACTTGGATTTTCTGAAATAGGCGCAGCGGCAGTGGGAACCGGAGGATTGTGGCTGAGGGCACTCGTCGCCGTCGGAGCCGGAATCCTGGCCGACAGGCTGCCGAAAGGGAACCTGATCGTCGGATGTTTTGCCCTGACAACAGCCGGATCGATCCTGGCTGCATCCGGACTGCTTGAATGGAGCGGAATTGTTGCATTGCTGAACATGGCGGCCCTGGCCGTGGGAATCTACAGCATGCGTGCACTCTATTTTGCTATTCTGAAAGAGGCAGGAATTCCGGTAGCGCTCACGGGCACCGCGGTGGGTCTTGTCTCATTCCTCGGATATACACCTGAGGTGTTCATGAGCCCCTGGATGGGTGCCCTGCTGGATCACCATCCTGGTGAAGCCGGTCATCGCCTGGTATTCCTTGTACTTGCGGGTTTCGGGCTGACCGGGCTCCTGGCCGGATTATTCTTTAAAAAATATGCCGGAAAATCTTAGTATCAGACTGTTGATCATATACCATCTCAGGATAGTGGATTCTGTCATCATTCCACAACAAATTCACCCTTCACAAACATCCCCGTTGCTTCGGAGTCTTGTCCGCGTACAATCATCTCTTCGTCCGAACGAATTTCCAGCCCATACTGTTCAGCTTGCATGGCCATTTAATCGATAACCAAGGCATAGAGCCCTGCAGGTATCGTCTGACTGCCGACTGCCGACTGCTGGCTGCCGACTGCCAACTGCCGACTGCCAACTAACCCCTACCTCACCTCAAACTCGCTCCTCCCGCACACTGCCTTGCCATCTTCCCCGATATGCATCACCACCACCTCGTAGGTTCCGGGAGCATCACAGGTAAAAAAATGCAGCTGACCGGCTTCCCCGGGTGTAAGCTGAAAGCCCGTTTCCCAGCAGAGCAGATTGCGCAAATCAGGAACAGTGGAACCGGTCGTTGCCTGGACATATGCCGGGAACCGATCTTCCTGCTGTTCCTGGAAAAATGAGAAATTGAAAAAATGTCGCTTCTCTTCCATCTCCAGTCCGGCCATATCCCGGTTCTCTGAAAAGATACTGATGATCCCGCTGTACCGCCTGTTGTTCACAAGGTATCCCTTGTTGATCACCTCGATCCTGCTGACACGCGCAGAGGGAATCTCCAGCAACCGTCCGCCGTTTTCCACCGGGATGTTGTCCATCAGCACCAGCGGTGGATAAAGCGCCATGCTCCCCTGGGTGTTCAATGCCAGGTAAGGCCCCTGGTCGTTGTAATTTACCAGCACCGGTTGCACCAGCTCAAAAAAGAACTCCCGAAGGTCGATCAGTTCAATGTACTCTTTCACATAGGTTGTTGACAGAGGCCTGCCATAAAAGGGTGCCACCTCATCCGCGTCTCTCTCATCCTCCACCCTGTCATCCCTGAACCTCGCCATCAGCTGGGCATTTACAATCAGCTGTTCTGCTACAGCACGCTCATGTCCGGCAATCAGGAAGGGTTCATACGGCAGGGTCACCGGCTGGTTGCAAAACTCACTGGTGATCAATAGTTCATGTTCGCCAGCATCCTCTCCTTCCTCTGCAAGGTGCAGCTCACGTGTTCCGGTCTCAGGAGGGAGTGTAAAGATAAAAAGGCCATCCTCCCCACTACGGGTCGTGGAAAAATAGAAGGAGGAGGAATAAGAAGAGAGGTTGATGGTCGATCCTGCCACCGGCTCCCCGGTCACAGCATCAAGGATTTTTCCAGAAACAGTCAGCCCATAAATCTCCGGCAGGAACGCCGGTCCGTCGGCCGGGACCGTATCCAGTGATTCAAAGCTGAAACAGCGGTTCCATGGCACTTCACCGCTCTCTTTCAGTCTCACCGCCACCAGCACGTCTCCTGCATCAGTGCCTCCTGGCAGCATGATCTCCGCCTCCACCATTTCTCTCCGCTGGCAGGAAGCCTTCACCAGGTCAATCCCGATCTCATCGCTGCACCCTGAAACGAGGTATTTCATTGCAGGCACATCCGCGGTCTCATCGGACGGACCAGGATCAATGCTTTTGCGATGCGGGTTGACCACCTTCACCTTTACATAGGTATACCGGTAAGGGGAATAGTTGCGCATCCATTTCGTGTAGGCCCTCAGGTAATAGTTCCCCGAATTGAGATCGTCCGGGATCACCAGGGAGCCTTTTGCAAGCCCCTCTTCGACGGGCACTTTCGCCTGTACCAGCTTGGAACCGTCCCACCTGATCAGCTCCACGTAGACCACCCTGCTCCAGTCGGCACTGCCTGGAAGAACGGGCTGGCCAAGCGAAACTGCGAAAAACAGCTCCTCTTCCACTGCATACAGGGCGCGGTCGGTAAACAACAGCACCTCCTCACCCGTGGCGTCGGGGATAGCCGGTCTCCATTCAGCATACACCCCCTGCCGCAACAGGAGGACCAGGAAAATGAATAACAATCGTATGTTTCTGTCTCTTTCTTGCATGGGTAAAATTTTTCTATTCCCAGAAATCGGGGCGTTCCGTTGTTCCTCCACGGCGGGTGCAGTCAAAGCAGATCGGACTTCCCGTGATGCGCACACCATCCTCCTCCATGATCGCCATGGGGAACGGACCTGCCCCGTGATCCTCCATATTGAAAATCTCCAGCGGGTAGAAATAATCCTTCACATCAAGCTCCGGGAGCTTCGACACGAAGATCCGCCTGCTTGTCATCTCCGAGGTCCAGAAATACCCCAGCACCCGCTCCGACGCATCGTCGACATTGTAAATATTCGTGATGGGCTGCTGCGGCTGCCGCGTGTAGAGTCCGCCGGATCCCTCAGTCGCAATCTTGTTCTGCATGAAATAGTTATACGCCTCTTCATCGAGGGCGTACTGGTGTACCAACAGACTGTACCTGATCTTCAGGCGGTCGTTGAGTGTCGACACATAATTCAGGGGAATCTGCTTCTTCTCGTTGGTCGCCAGGTTGAGGGTGCTCGTAAGGAAGATATCCTCCAGCTCGTCTGTCTTCCAGCAACGGTACAACCCCCAGATATCATCGGGCACCACCGGCTCAAAGCTCAGGTCCATGTAGTAATAATGGATCGGCCCGGCACTCGTGTACTCATAGGTCTCGGTGATCTTCCAGCGGAAATACCGCGAGACAGTGTCGGGCGCCAGGAGGTCGACATAGAACTGCAGTCCGTCGGCCTCGATGCCATTCACCGGGTCCAGGCTCGGCTCAATGTCGTAATAGACCGAATCCACCGGCACACTGCTCTCCAGGATCTCGTATTCCGACTCGTAATGCGCTCCGCCCGGGGTGACCACCACCATCTTGTAATTCCTCCCTTCAACCAGCGATGACTGGTCGATCTCCAGGGTATAGATCCCGTTGTAGGTCTCATCGAAGACAAACTCATTGTTCAGTTCATCCATCACGGAAACCAGGCAGCCCTTGACCGGCTCAAAAACCGGGTTGCCCAGCGAGGTGGTCCGCGAGATCACGATCTCCTGCCGCGAAAGGCCCTTGATGATGCTCCCCTCGATGGAGATCAGCTCAGGTTCATCGCCGATATCGGCAAAATAGGGCTCAATACAGCTGTTCACGGCAAGGGCGATGATCAACACAACCCACAAGTGCATTTTCGGCCGTACGCCTCCGGGGAATAATTTCGTCACGGTATATTTGTATGTATGCTGAATATTCATTCCAATCCTCCGTTAATTGCTGTTGTAATTTCCGAACTTGAAGTTCCACGACAGGGTGATGATCGGCCGCGCGAATACCGACAGCTGGTAACCGTTGATCGCCCCGTCCTCAACCTCGTAAAAGACCGAATAGGCATTGCTCCTACCGGTGAGGTTGTAGACGTTCAGCATCCAGAAACTGTGTGCCACCTTTTTGAATTTCAGGTTCCCCTCCAGGTTGACCGACAGATCGATCCTGAAATAATCGGGGATGCGGTAGGCATTTCTCGCCGAATACAACAGGAACGGCCTTCCCTCCGCGTAGTAGGCAGCCACCGGCAGGGTCACCGGTCGGCCCGTTGAATATACGATGTTCGAAGAGAAGCTCAGGCGGCGGCTGATCCTGTAGTTGGCCACCAGGTTGAAACTGTGGGGCCGGTCAAAGTTCGATGGATACGGAACCCCGCCATTCACCTTCTGCTCCTCGTACAGACCGTTGATCAGGACCATGGAGCGTGACAGCGTGTAGGAGACCCAGCCCGTGAGCCGGTCGTTGTTCTTCTTCACCATCAACTCAACGCCCTCCGAATCCTGTGACCCCTGGAGCACCTGGGTCTCGATGGGATCAGGTGACAAAAAATCGGCGCCATCCTTGTACTCCACCACGTTGCTCACCCACTTCTTGTATACCTCAACAGATAAATTGATGCCGGGATCCATGAAGTCATGGTAAAAGCCCACGGAAACCTGGTCGGAAACCGGTGGTGTGATGTGGTAATCGGTGAGCTTCCACTGGTCGTTCGGTGCGATGGCGATGGTATTGCTCAAAAGGAAAATATTCTGGCGGAGCCTGTTGTACGAGGCCTTCACCGAGGTGTTCGGAGCCACCGTGTAGTTCAGGGCAGCACGCGGCTCGAAGCCCGAATAGGTCTTCACGACCTCACCGCTTCCGTATTGGCTGGTTTCTGTAATATTGAACCTGTTCCTGGGCATCCCGGCTTCATATTCCGTGATTTCAGCCGGACCTAAATAACTGTAGATACCATAGCGAAGTCCTACCAGGAGATTCAGCCGTGGCAGCACCCTGAACTCATCCGAAATGTGAATCGCAGTCTCGATGCCCTGTTCGCTGCCAAGGTTCACAGCCACGCGATTTGACTCTTCACCGTAAGGCAGGATGTCTCCGCGATTGAGGTTATACAGGATACTGTTGACCCCGAATTCGAGCCGGTGCCGGTCGTTGCTGAGCGACAGGAAATCGGCCCGCGCCTCGGTGTGCCGAATGAAATAATCGTGCTGGTAAGCCTCTGTTATATTGTTCCGGTCAACGGTGGAAAACTGATAATTGCTGCTGGCCAGTGAGAAATCGGCCGAGAACGATTCGCTGAAATTGTGTTTCAGGCTCAGTGATCCGCCTGTGTTGGAATATTTGTATTCGTTTCTTACAGACAGGGAAAACTCATCGGAGCTCCTGTAGAAAAAGGCCCGCAGCTGGTTGTTCTTATTGAGCTCGGCGTTGATCCCGAAAGTTCCATCATAGAAGGAGGCATTGCTGTTCCGCAGGTCCTGGTCGTTCATCCGCTTCAGGATCCAGTCTGAATAGGTACTCCTGACACTGCCTACGAAGGTCACCTTGTCTTTCACGATGGGCCCTTCAACCTCCACATGGCCCGTGATGGGACTGATGCCGCCCTGGAAAAAGAAATTCTCCTTGTTCCCCTGCCGGGTGGTGATCTCGAAGATCGAAGCGATCCGGCCGCCGTATTTGGCAGGGACATTGTTCTTGTAGAGGGAGAAATCGGAGATGATGTCCGGACTGAAGGCTGTGAAAAAACCAAACAGGTGCGAGGTGTTGTAGATCGATATCTTGTTGATATAGAACATGTTTTGGTCGGCAGAACCGCCCCTCACATTGAAACCGGAAGAACCTTCCCCGGCATTCTGCACGCCCGGCAGCATCTGTGCAACCTTCAGCACATCCTTTTCACCCAGCACAGCGGGAATCTCCCTGACCGACTCGGATGAGATCCTGTCAAACCCCATCAGCATCCCCTTTACATTGCTCTGCCGTTGATTCACCAGTGTCACCTCCTGGAGTTCGATCAGTTCGTTCTCCAGCTCAATTGTGAAACTGCCTGCAGACAATACATTCAGACCATATTCTGCATCCTTCATGGCCATATGGTCCACCACGATGTGGTAGACGCCCTCCTTAAGCCTGAGCTGAAAATTGCCATCCACATCGGTGATGGTCCCCGAGCCGGTTTCGCGGACATAGATGGTGGCTCCGATCAAAGGTTCTTCGGTCTGCATGTTCCTGATCTTTCCACGTACACGGTAGGTATTGCCATTTTCGGCATACTGCCTGCTGCCAACAGTGATAAAATTGTTCTCCGAAAGGTTTTTGGTCTTCACGTACCTGGTGCCTACCTCGACACTGTCACTTGCAGAAGTTCTGCTGGTAACCGAACGGCGATCCGTTGCATACTCAGGCAATGCCTCCAGGACGGGTTCCCCGGGAAAGATGTAGATACTCCTGCCCCGTATGAAAAAATCAAGGTCTGTTTCATCGAGCATACGCTCCAGCAGGCCGGCAATGGGTGTACCCTGACTAAAACCGGGGGTGGTGATGGAATCGATCCACTCACTCCTGTAATAGAATTGGAGGTTTTCGTTATCGGCGGCCTCCTTTAAAAATTGCCCAAAAGCTCCGTCGGCGTATGAGTGGGTCAGCACAGGTGATTCCTGGCTGAAAAGAAGTGCTGGGATGAACAGTATATATATGATGAATTTTATGCGATGCATGCTGAAATGGAAGTTTGGATTATTGGGGATCTTGTGTAAGGCGGCCGGTGATAAAGGAGAGCAGCTCCTGCATCCGGCCATCATCAGCTTTTTTGACCTTCAGCTTATGATCGCGCAGGTAACTGCGTGTGCTGGAACGCACACCGTCTGGAAGAGCCTTCAGAAAGGAACGGTTGTTCCGGTACCTTTTCAATTCTCCTTCCATCAGTAAATAGCGCCGGGCCCGTTGCTCTCCGAAAACATATTTCATGTAATTCCCTTCGTGATCTTCGCTTCTTGACTTGATCCAATGGTAGCAGCAGAGCAGGCGTTCATCGCCGGCAACCAGCTGGTAGAATCCCTCCTGCTCATCACCAGCAAGGAGTTTTTTAAAACGGGCACCTGCAATGGTGAATTCCGTGATAAACTCCACCGACAGATAGTTCTCGAAGATCTCCTTCCCGTCATCATGCAGGATCAGAAGTTGGTGACTGAAAATATCGTACCTGAGCTTTACATCCTCATAAGATTGTCCTCGATATGTGACAGATCCCGCGAGGTAACCTTCATCCGTGAAAAAGGGATGGCCCTCTGCATTGAAATAGAAATCTTCGTAATAGACCCCATTTCTGAGCAGCGGGTTGACACCAACCAGCGCCTCTGTCTGCCGGTATATTTCCGTATATTGTGCCTCCTGGCTTCCGCTGGTTTCCTGGGCTGACAAGTCCAAAAACAATCCGGTAAGAAGGCAAAACGAAATGATAATCCTATTCAGTAAAATCATAGAATACTGTCTTCAAAATGCTTAATAATACAGGTAGGTCAGTGGTTGAAATAACGGGACTACGAATGTAAGAATTTTTTCAGTTTTTCCGGTAATAAAATGGCGATGTCTTCGACCTGATCTGAAAAGGATTCCAAATATTTGAAAGGAGATTCCGGGAGGCCCTGTTATAGATTCGCCTTCATCAATGCCACCATCACTGCAAACCTGAACCGATAGAGCGAATAGGTAGCCCCGGTTGTTGCATCAACGGCTCCCAGGTCTTGCTCTTCCAGCAGTTGTTTTTCCATCAGGGGGTAAGCGATGGCAGGGGTTATGCCGGCAATGCTCATCTCCTCGCAATATGCCTCGTCCTCCTCTTTTCCCACTCCTTCCCTGTTCACCTCGTTATAGTCGACTGAGATGATCTTTTCGTCCCTGATCGTGATCGTTGCCACGTGGCTGTAGTCAAAAGCATCGCGGGGAGAGGCCCCAATAAAGGTGCCATCTTTTGCCCCTTCAGCGTCCATGGGAAGATTGTAATGTGCGATCATTTCGCTGTAGGCACTGTCCACCCTTGGTATGGGTGATACCTCTGTCAGGAAATGCAACGAAACAAGGCCCGATTTAAAATATTTGTCATCCGGCCTGAAGTCCCTGACCGCATCAAGACTGTCCGATTCGGGCGTACAGGAAGCAATGATCACCGCAATGAAAAGAGGTATGATCCGGCTCACAGGGGTCGCAATAAACTTCATTCTGCTTTTTTATTCAGGCTTTCTATAGATTTCAACAGTCTCCTCCACATCCAGGGTCCAGTTCCCGGATTGTTGTTTCCAACTACGGACCTGCACATCCTCAGGGGTTGTTGTGTTGGCAAATCCCCGAAGGGAAGTAATATTATCAGAGCTTTGGTGCAGGGCTGAGCTTCCTCCGGCTACACCCTGCTTTTCTGTGAGCCCCTTTTTCGCATAGATCTCCAGGTAGAGGTCGAAATAGGTATCTGCACCGTCCATCCCGTCATTAAAAACTCCACCCTGGGTACCAAGATTCTGGAAAAGGGTATATGTACCGGTATAATAATAGACATAGTCTTCGTCCTCCGACTCATAGTAATATTCATACACTCCCGGGTAGGAATCGTAGTAAAATCCGGGATCGATGAATTCCAGGTCGGGAACATCCGGATTGTCATCCTCGTAGAGATATACCCCGTATTCGGGACCATAATATTCCCAGTCCACGGATATATAACAATGTCCGGGATCACCTGAAACCCCACAGGATGCAACAAGTACAGCGGCCATAGCGGCCACAAGGTATATTCGAATTTTTTTCATCATGTCATTTTCAAACAGCTGCAAAAGTAATCCAGATTTTGAAAAGTACCCTTGCAGTGTTCATAAATCTTCATTCCCTTTTAAATGAATGCAATTTTCGGGCCAAGGAGATAAAAGCTGTACTCCAGTTTGCACCTGTTTTTGAATTATGGTGCCGTGCGGGGACCTCCTCCTGTAACATTTTCGCTTATAGCAAGGTAGTGAATGCTTCCAGACCCCGGTCTACAGGAAAAAATTTGTATATTACCATCCATAAACTCTCCAACCCACCCGGTATGAAAAGAACCATACTCGTCATCAATGCGATCGCAATTCTAATCTTATTACCAGGCACGTCCTATTCACAACATCACTCAGCCGATACCCTGCAAGACCATTCCGCGATGGAGGTCCGTGAAAGTGAAGATCACCACCACGGAAGCGAGCAACAAGACGGGGAGGATCAAGCCCTGGAAGGTCACAACGAACATGCAACAATGCATGTCCAGGGAGATGGTATGCATACTGATGAAACGTTAGAGGAAGGGGAGCATGGAGGCGGACATGGTGCGGATATGTCCCCGCTGTTCTTTATCATCATTGCCCTGCTGATGGGTGCGGCAGTCAGGCACCTGCTGCGTAAAAGCCCGATCCCTTTCACCGTATGGTTGCTCATTGTCGGACTGGCTCTCGGGGCCATGCTCCGACTTGGATGGTTCAGTATTACGAATATTGGCGGACTGGCGGTGGATTTCGGTCTGCTTGAAAACGCATTCAGCTGGGCGGGAAATATTGATCCGCACATCATCATGTATGTCTTCCTGCCGACCCTGATCTTCGAAGCCGCCTTTGCCATGGATGTACACACTTTCAAGAAAAGTGCGGTAAATGCATCCCTGCTGGCCATCCCCGGGATCATCATCGCCATGTTCCTCACGGCAGGCATCGTGATCCTGATCGACAGGGTCGGACTTGGCCTGGAAGGCTGGGGCTGGGCATATGCACTGATGTTCGGTGCTGTTGCAAGCGCAACTGATCCTGTAGCTGTTGTTGCATTGCTGAAGGAGCTTGGTGCCAGCAAGAAACTGGGAACACTGATCGAAGGGGAATCGATGCTGAACGATGGTACGGCGATTGTGCTGTTCATGCTGTTTTTCACGATGGTAAGCGGAGGTGCCTCCGACACTTCACCCATCATGGAATTCCTGAAAGTAGCCATAGGCGGAATACTGGTTGGCGTGATCATCGGGAGCCTCTCTATCCGCTGGGTCAGGAAAGTATTCAACGATGCACTGGTGGAGATCAGCGTAATCGTTGCAGCGGCTTATATCACCTTCTTCATATGTGAACACTTTCTGCATGTCTCAGGTGTACTCGGACTCGTTGCTTTGGGACTTGCCATGGCCAGTGTCGGAAAAACGCGGATCAGTCCGGAAGTGGAACATTTCCTCCACGAATTCTGGGAGCTATTCGCCTTTATCGCCAATACCCTCATCTTCATTATTGTGGGCGTGGTGATCGCCGAGCAGGCTGCGATTACAGGAAGGAACATCGTGATCCTGCTGATCATCTATGTCGGCGTACACCTGATCCGAGCCCTCGTGATCCTGATCTTTTATCCGCTGATGCGCAGGGCAGGATACGGACTTCCAAAAAAAGATGCCATCGTGGTCTGGTATGGAGCACTCCGGGGAGCAGTCGGTCTTGCACTGGCACTCATCGTGGCCGGGGAGAGCGCGATTCCTGATGAGATACGCGGTCAGTTCATGTTTTTGACAGCCGGACTGGTGACGCTGACCCTGCTGGTCAATGCCACCACCATCAAACCGATTGTAAGAAAGCTGGGGCTCACCAAGGCATCGCCTGCCAAAAGACTGATACAGATCAATGCGAAAAAATACCTGTATAACAGCTCCAGGAATGCACTTGAAAAGACGAAGACCGACAGGTACCTGAGCAGGGCAAACTGGAATGTGGTGGAGGAATACCTGCCCGAGGAGGCTGCCGAAGATGAAGGTTCGGACATCAAGATCGACACGATCGCCGAATACAGGCGCCGGATCCTGGAGAAGGAAAAAAGCAGTTACTGGCACCAGTTCAAGGATGGACTCCTGGGGCCGACAGCGGTAATGAGCCTTTCAGATACCATCCAGAAGATCCTGGATGAAGGTGGCATGATCCCCCTTTCCCAGCGCAAAGACCTTGAGGAGAACTGGAAGACCGGCAGGTGGATCGATGTCATGCAGAGGATCCCGTTCCTGGCACAGTTGTCCAGGCGGATCTTCTTCGAACGCATATCGGTGAGCTACGACAGTGCCCGGGGATTTGTCCAGGCACAGGAGGATGCGCTGAAACTTATTGAAAGGATGGTACGCGGACTCGAGGCTGAGAGCGTTGAGAACAAGGAGCAGGATGCAAAGATTCTTGAGAAACTGGAAGAGGAGGTCACTGAGAACAGGATGCTTGGTCAGACCTTCCTCAGGAACCTTCGGAAAAACTACCCGGAGATCTATACTGCAGTTGCAACCCGTCAGGCCATCCGTACGCTGCTGAATTATGAACGTCACACGGTCGAAAGAATGCAGAAAAACGGTCAGCTCGAAAGCGGCGAAGCCCACAAGATTATCGAGGAGATCGAGGAGCGGATGAAGCGCCTGATGTATTCACCTCCGGTGATCAGGCAACCCGAAACCGAAAACCTGCTGAGGGACTCTGCCCTGTTCCGGGATCTCGACAGCTCCCTGATGGAAGAGATCGTTCCGAAATTCCAGACACGGATCTTCTCCGTCGGCGACCGGTTCATCAAGGACAACACCCCCAGCGACGGACTCTACTTCGTGGCCCGGGGTACAGTGCGCGTCTCCATTAATAAGCATGATGTAGACATTCTCAGTACCGGGGCGTTCCTGGGCGAGATTGCCAGCCTTACAGGTTCACGCACAGCCGATGTATTTGCCGAATCACCGGTCACGGTCTTCCACATCAACCTCAAAGAGCTCAACAGGATCGTGAAGAAGTATCCCGAACTGGAAGAGCGGATCTGGAATATTGGCGGACAAAGGATTGCCGAGAACCTCCTCAACCGCACGGCTCCATACAGCCAGTGGAAACAGGACAAGGTCCAGGCGCTGGTTCAGAAAGGGACCGTGATCCGTTCAGGGGAACTCAGCGAAGAAGACATACGTGACAAAGTGGTTGTATTGCTGAACGGTACGGCCAGGGACAGGGATTCAGGGAAAAAGATCACAGGGCCCGCCGTGCTGGATCATTACGCCTTTGAATTTGGAAAAGAGGTGCGGCTGTTTGTCTGCTGAACTAAAGCCGAGGGACAAGTCCATAAGGCAACAGGCCCTGCTCATAAGACTCCGGGCCGGGGAAATTAGTCGTCAGAAGAGCTCATGAGACTTAAATCCGGCCCGGATTTTCATTTCAACTGTATTTATAGTTGTTCTACTGCTTTTACAGTTGATGTGTTTTGAATATAGATTTCGCGGCTAACGGGGCTGAAAAAGATGAAGCTATCCCAGCACCTCCGCTTCGATAAGTCCCACCAGGATATGGATCACTTTGATATGAATCTCCTGGATACGGTCGCTGTATTTGCCACCTTCCACCCTCACCTCTGCATCCGCAAGTTTCGCCAGCAGTCCGCCCGTCTTCCCCGTAAGCGCAACCACCTTCATTCCTTTTTCAAGTGCAGCCTCCGCAGCTTTGATGATGTTTCCTGAGTTGCCGCTGGTACTGATCGCCAGGAGGACATCTCCCTTGTTTCCGACCCCCTCAATATAACGGGAGAAGATCTCGTCAAATCCATAGTCGTTTCCCACGCAGGTGATATGGGACGGATCGGAAATGCTTATTGCCGGAAGCGCCGGGCGGTCATGCTTAAATCTGCCGGTGAGCTCTTCGGCAAAATGCATCGCATCGCACATCGATCCACCGTTTCCGCAGGAGATGATCTTCCCGCCCTGGTTGATTCCTTCTGTCATCAACCTGGCGGCAGCTTCAATGGCAGCAACTTTTTCCGGGTCGCTGAGGAACTGTTCCAGGACCTCTCTGGCTTCACTCAACTGCTGCCTGATAATGTCTTTCATGTTCCGGTTATTTCTCCCAAAAGTACACAATACTTCTGAATCTGCCGATGCAGTGACAGGCTCTAAACACAACCAGGAAAAAAGAAACGGCTCTCTACCATACATTGACGGGCGGGATTAAAATATTCTAAGTCTGCAAGACGTTCTAAAACCAGAGGGTCAAACAAAAAAAAGTGGTACCTTTGTCCTGTTAAATGTTGAACTATGGGAATACCAAGATTTTTCAAGGTAAAAGAGCCCAATCGCTTCGATTATAAGCCCTTGTACTGGGATCCTGAAAGGGAAGAACGGGAAGAACGGGTGAGGAGGATCAAAGCCGAGCTTGGACAGGAGATTTCATTCAGCAAGACCTCTTCCGCGATCACGAGGGGGTCCTTCAGACAATATAGCTCAAAGAGCAGGAGAAAGGCAGGACGGGAGTCGAATATTCGCCTGATCGTCATCGCTGCTGCATTGATGTTACTCGCCTACATATTGTTCTACAGGTAAATGTCGGATATCATACAGCTCTTACCGGATTCCGTCGCCAACCAGATTGCCGCCGGAGAAGTGATCCAGCGACCGGCCTCTGTCGTGAAGGAACTGGTGGAAAACTCCATTGACGCCGGAGCAAGTTCCATTATCGTCAGGGTGAAGGATGCAGGGAAAACCTATATACAGATCATCGATAACGGCCGTGGCATGTCTGACACTGATACGCGGCTCTGTTTCGAACGCCACGCCACATCGAAGATCTCAGACGCCAATGATCTTTTCGCCATCCGCACCATGGGATTCAGGGGAGAAGCCCTTGCATCCATTGCTGCAGTGGCGGAGGTGTCGGTAAAAAGCAAAAACGCTGAAAACGAACTTGGCACCCATGTCCGGATCAGCGGATCAAGAATAGAATCCCAGGAAAAGGAGGGCACTCCCACCGGCACCAACATCACGGTTAAAAACCTCTTCTTCAACGTACCGGCACGGAGGAAGTTCCTGAAGACCGACCAGACCGAGCTACGGCACATCATCACGGAATTCAACCATGCGGCACTGGCCTATCCGGATATTGAATTTCAGCTGATCCATAACAACGCGCAGATCTTTAACCTCCAGGCGGGGAAATTGAAGTCAAGAATATCGGGCATCTTCGGAAAACAGATCATCCAGAACCTCATCAACCTGGAAACTGAAACCAGCATCGTCAGGATCTCAGGATTCATAGGTAAACCCGAATATGCGAAAAAGACCTATGGCGAGCAGTTCCTGTTCGTCAACCAGCGATTCATGCGGCATCCCTATTTCAACAAGGCGATCATGAAGGCCTACGAGGAGATACTGCCACGTGATCATTTCCCGAGTTATTTCCTCTTTTTCGAAACCGATCCCGCAAGTATTGACATCAATATTCATCCTACAAAGACGGAGATCAAGTTCGAGGACGAAAGAAGCATCTGGCAAATATTACAGGCCGCGACCAGGGAAGCCATCGGGAAACACAACCTCTCCCCGAGTCTGGATTTCAGCAGGGAGGGCGTTATCGACATCCCCACCCTCACCAAGGATCAGGACATCTCGATACCGAGAGAAAATATCAACCCGGCCTTCAATCCGTTTGAAAATGAATCCAGGTCACCTGGCCAGGGAGACCCGGGCAGAAAAGATGCGCACCGCGACTGGCAGAAACTTTACGACAGCAGGAACAACAGTGACCTGTCGCCCGGACTGGACTTTGACGCGTCGGAAAACAAGAAACCTGTTGCAGAAACCCGTTACCTGCAATTGAAAGGGAAATATATCCTCACGCCAGTGAAATCCGGACTGATGGTGATCGATCAGCGACGGGCACATATACGGATCCTATACGAACAGAACCTGGCAACACTGAGGAGAGATTCCGTGAATGCACAAAACACACTTTTCCCGGAGACAATTGAACTGAACCCGTCAGATTACAAATTGTGCCTCGACCTGGTGGACGAGATCGGAAAGCTGGGTTTCGAGATCCGCGATTTTGGACAAAATTGCGTGATCGTTCATAGTATTCCTGCCAATACTGCCATTCATGACATCAAGTCAGTCATTGAAACATTCCTTGAGCAGTATAAAAATTTTGAGTCTGAAATGAAGCTCGATCAGCATGAAAAAATCGCACGTTCAACAGCAGTTGCTTCCGCGATCAATTATGGCAAACAGCTTGACAACAAAGAGATGCAGGAGATAGTCGATCAACTCTTTGCATGTTCGAATCCCAATACCACGCCGGGGGGCAAAGTGATACTAAATATTGTTAAACTGGAGGACTTTGAGAAACATCTTGCATGATTTTTGTTCTATAGGTAACCGAATTTAATTTTTTCTCATGAGCGGATTTAATTTTGGAAGGGCAGGAGGCACGCCCCCGGTGGTAAAAAACCTGATTATCATTAATGTAGCCGTATTCGTCATCTCATGGCTGGCGGCAAATACAGCGGGCATCAACCTGAATGCGCTCCTGGGCATGTTCTATGTGCAGTCACCCTATTTTCAACCGTGGCAGGTGGTGACCCATATGTTCATGCATGGAGGATTCATGCATATCTTCTTTAACATGTGGGCCCTGTGGATCTTCGGTAAGACGCTGGAAAGCGTCTGGGGTGGCAAGCGATTCCTGGTCTACTTCCTTGTGACCGGACTGGGTGCGGCGGTGCTTCACCAGCTGGTGCAGTACATTGAATTTTCCAACGCCGTTGAAGCGGTGAAAGCACAATATAACTTTGATACGATCACGGCTGAACGTCTGCGCGGACTGGCCTCTTCACATCCGGGTCTTTACCAGGCACTGCGCACACCTACTGTAGGTGCCTCCGGTGCGGTCTTCGGCATACTCCTTGCATTCGGGATGCTGTTCCCCAATACACCCCTGTTCATCATTCCATTCCCATTCCCCATAAAAGCCAAATGGCTGGTGATCGGATATGGTGCACTTGAATTGTACCTGGGGCTCACCATGCCGGGAAGCAGCATTGCCCATTTTGCACACCTGGGGGGAATGCTGTTCGGGTTCATTCTGATCAAGTATTGGAACAAGACCAGCAACAGGTTTTACTAAGCGCACCCATACATGACAATATTCCAGGAAATAAAACAATCATACAGTCAGGGTACCACCCTGCACAAGCTCATCTACATCAACGTAGGGGTGTTCCTTTTGCTGCATGTGGGTGTGATCGTCCTGGTGCTCTCCAACCAGATCGACCGGATGCAGGGGATCAACCAGATCCTTCACTACCTGGCCGTGCCTTCCGACCTGGTGGCCCTGAGCAGAAGACCGTGGACTGTTTTTACCTACATGTTCACACATGGCTTCCTCTGGCATATTGTATTCAACCTGCTCATTCTATTCTGGTTTGGAAAACTGTTTATCGAAGAGTTTGGCCTGAAAAAACTCACCGGGATCTATATCCTGGGCGGACTCGCAGGGGCGTTTCTTTACATCCTGTTCTATAATATCTTTCCCTTCTTTGATGAGGTAAAGCAACAATCGGTTGCCACCGGTGCCTCAGCCTCGGTTATGGCGATCCTGATCGCTGTCGCCACCATCGCGCCAAACCGCCAGATCAACCTGATCCTGATCGGTCCGGTGAAGATCGTATACGTGGCCCTCGTGCTGTTTGTCACCTCCACGATCCTGGATTTCACAGATAACACCGGGGGTAAAATTGCACATCTCGGGGGGGCGCTCGTCGGGTTTTTCTTTGCCACCTACTTCAAAAAGGGCCAGGATGTGACACGCGGATTCGACAGTTTCATGGACAATATGGCCGGCCTTTTCAGCCGGAAAAAGAAGATGAAGGTCACCCATAGGCGTCCGGCCAACGATTATGAATACAACAAGGTAAAAGCGGAAGAACAAGAGGAGATGGACAGGATCCTGGACAAGATCTCGAAGGCGGGCTACGATGCACTTACAAAGTCTGAAAAAGAGAAATTGTTCAACATGAAGAATTAACCCTGAACTCTGTTCGCCCGAATCGTACTTTTTAATCAATGAGGTAAGCAGTGAGAAAGATAACAGGTAAACTGATATTATACATAAATGTGGCGGTGGCCCTCCTGCTGTTGCTTTCATACACCGCCCCGTTTATCAATCCTTCCAGGATCCTGTTTCCTGCATTTCTCGGCCTTGCATATCCTTACCTCCTGCTGATCAACCTCATATTCCTGGTGTACTGGACCATCCGTTTCAGGAAGGAATTGCTGATCTCCCTGGTGGTGATCATGGTGGGCTGGGGACATTTGATGAATTTCCTGCCACTGAATTTTTCAACGGGGGAAAGAAAAAAGGAGTCCCGCATTGAGGAAGGGTTCAGCATTATGTCGTACAATGTGCGGACCTTTGATCTCTACAACTGGAGCGAACAGGAAAATTCGACAGATGGGATTTTTGATATCATTCATGAGAATACCCCGGACATCCTATGCATGCAGGAGTTTTATACCGAAGACAAGATCGGGAAACGCGAATCCGACATCCGGCGCAAACTAAAGAGTTACCCCTATTATTCGGTCTACTACGGCGTAAAAAACAGTCCGGCTGCAGGCTTTGGCATCGCCACCTTCAGCAAACATCCGATCGTCAAGACCAGCCGAATCCCCTTCTCCAACACCATGAACCAGGCGGTCTATACAGATATCCTGATGGGAGAGGATACAGTCAGGGTATTCAACATCCACCTTCAATCCATACGTTTCGGACAGCGCAACTACAGTTTCATGGATTCACTCTCATTTAAGTATTCCAACCGGCAGATCCAGGAGGTGAAGGATATCAGCAAACGTCTCAGGGAGGCATTTGTCAGACGGGCCGAACAATCGAAGATCATTCACAATTACATTCTTGACTCACCCCACCCGGTGATCGTCACCGGCGATTTCAATGACACCCCCCAGTCCTATGCATACCGGCGTATTCAAAAGGGGCTGGTCGATGCCTTCAGGGAGGCAGGCAGGGGATTCGGCAATACCTATGCCGGGGAACTGCCTTCATTCCGCATCGATTTCATCCTTTACAGCGAATCACTTGAAGCTGTAAAATTCAAACGGATCAAGTCAAAATTTTCCGATCATTTCCCGGTGATTGCCATCCTGGATGACCGCGAGATCACTGAGGATCCAGGATAAACTTGCCCGTTTCTGTACCTGATCCATCCTGGAAACGATAGATATACAGTCCTCCATTGTGACCATCCAGGTCCACGACAATCGCCTCTCCAGCCTCCTGTTTTCCATAGGCATTGTGGTACACCTGTTTTCCAGCGCCATCATAAATGCTTATGCTGAATGGTCCGCCAGTCTTCCTGTCCGTGAAAAATTGCACATTTCCGTAAGCCGGGTTCGGAAAGACCTGTACCCCAGTGGTAACAGCCTGAAGGGGAACTCCCGTTTCATTCAGCAAACCCGAGATCACACTACTGGTGTTCTCGATATCATTTATTGCAGGCACAGTCCCTTTGTGCCTCAATACACCTTCCTGGTCGATCACTGCAAGGCGGTCATACGTTGTGCTATAGGCCTCCTCAACTGCCCCGGCACTCAGGGCCAGCTGGAAGGTCAGACCGGTCTCCTCCCTGAATCCAGATACCGTCTCCTCGCTTGAACTTGCGTTCCAGGTGTCGAGCCCGACAGCCACGAAATTGGCATCATTCTTATACGTATTGTAAATGCCCTGAACCTCCGGTCCGGATGAGATGCAATAGGGACAACCATTGCCAAAGAAAAAGATCATCACCACTTTTCCCTGGTGATCAGACAATTCAAACTCTCCTCCCCCGGAAAGTGAAACCGTAAAATCTGGAGCGTTCTCTCCAACACTCTGCGCTTTTACTAATCCCGCAGGAATGATGAAAAGCAATAAAAATGTAAGTATTCGTGTTTTCATTATAGATTGGTTTTTGTTATACATTTTAAATCAGAACCTCGTTTTTAAGCGGACTTCCACACCTTCAAAATCCAGCACCTCGTAACAGATCCCTGAGGTACATGCCGGCCCTCCCCTTCTCTGGCCTGCAAACAGTGTGACCGTGTTCCTTTGATCGATCTTGTGGCTGACATCCACCCCAAACCAATTTCGTTGAGGATCGCCACCGGTCACATTGATATCGGTACTGTATTCCCATGTGAGTGAGACACTGGTTTTCGGAGATTTCGACCAGCCAGCCACTACGACCATATTCTGATATACCTGTCCTCCGAGGAGGCTCCTTTCGATGGCCTGGTATTCAAATTCAAGTAAGGTGCTGTGGCCCCCGGACAATTCCAGCTCCCAGATCATCCCCCCCGTGTACCTGTGGTCCTCCAGCCTGATTGGCTCCTCGGAATAATCGGCAAACAGCGTAACCGTGTTCCTGCTCCCGGCATCAAACCCAATTTCCGCAAAAAATTCCCTGAAAACGTAGGACGATGCAAATTCGTTCACTGCCCGCGTATAATTCAGCAATAATCTTGTTCCCCGGGGAAAAGAGTAGTAGGCTTCCACCTGGGTCCCGGATTCATCAACATACTGAGGCACGTGAATACTTCTGTTCAGTAGCTTGTATTTGTGTTCCTTCACAAGGGTGGGCGGATCGCTGATCCCGGATCCGATCAGCAGGTCATGGTAGTCCTTGTATTCCAAGCTTAGTCCGAATGTACCCAGACTGAAATTCAGGGATGAGTAAATTCCATACCTGGCATCTTCGCTGAGAGCGAATAGAGGGGTCTGATTTTCAATATTATGAGCAAATTCAAAATTGTAACTCACAAATGCAGAGAGGTTGCCACTGAAAAGCAGCGAATAGAATTGCTCCTGGTCAGTGATATTCGTATTCCTCATGAACACCAACCCGGCAGTCTGCCCAAAAAAATTCAACCCTGTTTCAATCCCTTCAGTGAGATCGGGTCTGCGATCTGACTCCTCAATTAATGGCGGAAAGACATTGGCGAGTGTCTTCCCCCGCAATGCTTTTGCGTAGCCAACTTTCCCATTGTATTTTACAGAGACTCCACGAAGGTCACGATAGAAACCGTATCGTGACCTGTAGGATTGTGCTTCAAAAACAGAACCGGGGATCTCATAGGCCCGCAGCAATAGTCCGTTCCCGAGGATGCCGATGAAATTCCCGACTTCAATTTCGAGCCCTTTGTTCCTGTATTTGACATTGTACTGTGTCAGCCTGTTGTATGAACTGGCAGTGTTCTGACTGTAAAAGTGTTCATACCTGATCCCGGCTGTAAGTGAACGGTACCTGTACTGCAGGTTGAGCTGGTTATAGTGGGTGGTCAGATCGCGGGGATCTGAACCAGGAAGATTCCCGAGCTGGAACTCCATGTGGTTGTTCCCGGAGAGCTGTGAAATGGCATTGGCACCATAGAACAGGAGCGATATGAAGAGCAGGATCCTGGGCATCATAGATATTCCTTGATCTTCTCCCGGATGATATGGTCGTCTCCCGGACGGAATCCTTCGTGGATAAATACAAGTTCGCCTTGCTGATCCAGGATGAGCAATGTAGGTACAGCGTAAACATTCATTTCAGACATCACTTCGCTGTTGATATCCCTTGCAATCGGGTATTCCACGCCAAGTGAATTTACAAAAGGTTTCAGCTTGGATTGGTTACGAGGTCCGTCAATACTGATTCCCACGAACCCGACACCCTGGTCCCTGAATTCAAGGTAGAGGTCGTTCAATTCGGGTATGGAGCGCAGACAGGGCTGACACCAGGTGGCCCAAAAATCTATGATCGTGAGCGTCTCTCCCTTCACCTCTTCATAGGTGATCCATTCCATGTCCAGGTTCCTGAGCTCAAACCAGGGCTGTTGTGCAAAGGCAGAGACCTGCAGCCCAAAAACAAGACACATGACGAGAAAAGTAGATTTGTTCATCTGGTTAAGTTGTCTGAATATTTAGTCGATCGTCTGAAATGTTCCTTACAACAGAACCCTTTGGGTATAAAATTGTTCTCAATACATGCGTTGCAGCTTCCGGGAATGCGTCCTTCAATTGAAAAAGGTTGGGATGACATCCCGGAATCAGCGCGGAAATAGTGGGAGAATGTGAAAAAAACATTGTTAATAAACTTCTGACCACGATTCAATTAATCGTATTACATTTGAATAAGAATTTAAAACCGACCATCATGAAAAAGGTAGCCATACTCCTGATTTTGATCATCTCTGTATCATCTTGTTCCCTGTTTGAAAAACCGACCATGACAGAGGAAGACATCAATTCACTGGTCCAGGAAAAAGCCAATGTGGAAGAGGAACTTGCCAATGTCATACAGGACCGGGATATGTGGAAACTTAAAGCTGAAGAGTGCGCCCAGTTGCTTGAGGAGCAAACCAGTGAACAAGAAATGCTGACCGGAAACTACTATGTGATTGCGGGCAGCTTCAAAAACAGCCAGTATGCCAGCGAATTCTCAGACAAGGTGAGGCAAATGGGAGGTACCGGTACGATTGTCCCCGGGCCCTATAATTTCAACCTTGTTGCCTTTAGTGTACACGAAACACTTTCAGCTGCTGCTGAGAGCATGTACAATGTGCGCAGCAATGTATCAGAGGATGCCTGGATCTGGAAGCAGAAGTAGTACTGCTATCCCAATCCGCTCCCGGTCATTATAAACAGTGGCTGGAATTCAAAACTCTTGAAATGTGGCCGTAACCGGTCGACATTGTAGTGCTTTTTCACATCCACAAACTTGGATTTGCTCGTAACCACATCCAGTGGTGCATTGTCATACCTGCCATTGCGTAGCACAACCAATCTACCGTGAATGCCCTTCAGGATCAGGTCCAGGGCCAGGTTGCCATATGCCATCGGAACAATTGAATCGATCGCATCGGGATCACCACCCCGAACCAGGTATCCAAGCGACTGGTTGATCACATTGATTTCACGTCCATTATTGAATTTGGGTGACAGATTTTTGATCTGGTCCGAGACCTGGGTACCGATTCCCCCGAGTTTTGCATGCCCATATGCATCCTTCTCTTCACTTTTCATGACCATCTTATCCATTCCCTTGAAAGTTGCACCCTCTGAGACCAGCACAACTGAATATTTGGAGGGATTCTTGTAACGGTCTTCGACCAGCAGATCGGTCAGCTTCTCCAGGTCAAATTTATGTTCCGGTATCACGCACCTGTTCGCTGCTCCTGCCATGGTTGGCAACATGGCTGTGAAGCCGGAGTACCTTCCGAAAACTTCCATGACCAGGATCCTTTCATGAGATCCCGCAGAAGTACGCAGGGTATTGGTCATCTGGATGGTCCGGGTCACACACGTGCTGAACCCGATACAGTAATCAGTACCGGGAACATCATTGTCCATGGTTTTCGGAATGGCGATCACCTTGAAGCCCTCCTTGAACAGTCTGACACCAAAACTGAGTGTGTCATCGCCACCGATGGGAATGAGGTAATCGATCCCCAGGAATTCAAGGTTTTTGATCACTTCAGGTGTCAGGTCATTTACCTCCTTGTTGTATTTCCCTGTAAGATGAGGAGGTACATCTTTTTTATTTACCCGCCCCGGGTTCATCCTGCTGGTATGCAGAAAAGTTCCCCCGGTTCTGCCCGCTTTATTGACGATCTGCTCCGACAGAACGATATAACAATCACTGTTGTCTGAGTCTTTATCCCTTTGAATTTCCATGGTACCAGCCCAGCCGCGTCGCAATCCTATCACCTGGTAGCCTTCTCTCAACGCCCTGATCGTTACTGCCCTGATCGCAGGGTTTAGTCCGGGTACATCACCCCCGCCGGTAAGTATGCCGATGGTTCCTTTTTTCTTGATATTTGCCATGGGTCCGTGTTTTTGTGTCTTAAAAATAGAACATTCTTGGGTTGATGTCAAGCAGCAACAGGATTTCTTTCCTCCCTGATGCCGGCGATTCTGATAATTAAAAGCAAAAAAAAGAGCGGTCAGCCGACCGCTCTCAATTTATCTTCCGGGTGACCTGTTATCCGTTCTGATTCCACTCCAGGATCTCGAAGAAATCATACTCCTCCGGATTCTTTACATACTTCTTCGCAGCCCTGTAATCCTCTTTGGTCAGGTAGTGCAGATTGTTCCTGAAGATCATCTGGACATTCTGAGAAGTGACATCTACCAGGCGAGGCTTCACCTTCCCCTTGTCGTCTTCCACATCTTTGAGGAACAGCGGCTTCACCTCTGCATTCCTGTTGATCATGATCATACAGCCGGTATGTCCTGCCTCAAAAAGATTGTATACACCCAATCCCAGTCGGGTTGCGTACGCAAGGTCATAAGCCACCGGACGGCAACAGCGGAGTTCATAGCCCATTTCATTGGGACGACTTTTTACCTTGATGCGGAGATTTTTAAGTTCCTGTTGCGTAAGCATGTTGAAAATGTGTGATTTACTCACATTTCCAAGTTCAGGATGACCGTGATCGTCGTAGGTAAAATTGATACCTGTATCGATGATCTCCTTGTCGCTCATGAAGTGAAATACACCCTCGCTGATAATGGCCACACCGTAATCGATGCCCAGGATTCTCCTTTTGACCATTGAGCTGATCACGAGCTTGGTGATCTTGTCAAAAGTGATCTTGGTTTTATCGAACATTTCAGGAATGATGATCATCGGGTAATGAGTGGCGGTACCGATCCCCATGGCCAGGTGTCCGGCTTCACGCCCCATGGCCGAAACAACAAACCAGTTTCCACTGGTCCTTGCATCTTCATAGATGGTGGTTGCAAGACGCACACCCTCCTCTTTTGCCGAATGATACCCGAATGTGGGTGTTCCTTCAGGAAGCGGAAGGTCATTGTCGATGGTTTTGGGTACATGGATGTTTTTCACATCCAGTTTCTTACTTGCCAGGTACTTGGTCAGCCTGTTTGCTGTGGATGCAGTATCATCACCACCGATGGTTACAAGCAATTTCACCTTGTATTTCTTGAAGAAATCAACAGAGAACTCATCATCTCTTGGCTTGTAGCGACTCATTTTAAGTGCAGAACCTCCCCTGCTGTAGATCTGGTCTGCATAATCAAAATCGAGATATTCAAATGCAGGTTCTTCGGCAAACAGACTTTTATATCCGCCGTTCAGACCAATCACGTTGTAGCCGTTATTGATAAAAATCTTTGTCACCGAACTGATCACAGTATTGATCCCCGGTGCGGGACCACCCGCGCAAAGTATTGCGACAGCATCTTTCATTTCCAATGTATTAAGTATTAGTAAATC
>JGI12048J13642_10451835_pt1 | contig 26145 bp, 23 predicted proteins | sample ElkSlonscriptome_16_FD_13642 | JGI IMG/M metagenome (IMG submission 13642)
ATCATATCCAGCATCTCCGGCTGAATATCCACCGCCAGCACCCTACCCTGAGAGACGAGGGGACTGATCCGAAAACTAAAATAACCTGTACCTGCACCAATATCTGCCACAATATCCGTGGGTTTTAGGTTCAAGGCTTCAATCACCTGCTGTGGCTGTTCTTTCGTCTGACGGCTAGGTCGTTCTAACCAAAGGGCTTCGGTGTGTCCCATAACTTTGGCAATCTCTCGACCCATATAAAATTTACCAATCCCATCAGCGCTGTGAACCAGTCGATAATGATAGATACTGTCCGATTCGGCGGCGACTGTGGGTAAGGTAATTCTCCACCCACTGAGGATTAGTCCGAATAGGAGAACACTGGCAATAATAATAATCTTGAACCTAGACAAGCGATAAGTATTCATCGGTAACGACTGTCATTGGGCGATCGCAAAAAGAACGGTAAGAATTAATCTAGATGCTCAGTGGCTCTTTGGCAGTATGGAATTAAAGCATCCCAACCTGATTGTAATGACACAACCAACATTCAACCAAACTGAGATACCCCAACGCCGTCACGCTGACCCGCCAGCACTGTGGAAAACCGTTATTCTAAGTTCTGTAGCGATTCATTTAGTTGGCTTGGGGTTGCTGCGTCTGGCGCTATTGGGACGCTTTCAGGATTGGCGGTTGAGTCAACGACTGATTCCGGTTGAGATGATTGCGATCGCCTCAAATGCTACCATGCCAACTCCAGCGACTCAACCTCCACCTTCTCCAGTATCCCCAAAAACGCCAGCGAAGAGTTCTGAGAGTCAACAAGAATCAGCACCACAGACAAATCGCCCGACTCAGGCGATCGCAAACAATACTCAGGAGACCCCAAACCCTTCACCTACAACGGTTTCCTCGCCCAACTCACCGAACCCAACCCCGAACCCATCGCCAGCATCCACCACCTCTGAAGGGATGGGAGAAACGCTGTCTCCGCAGCCATCAGAGGAACCTCCAAACCCGACTACGCCTAGTCCGTCTCCTATCCCATCGCCAGAGGAACCAACAGAACCCAAGTCACCGGAAAATCAGTCGGGTGGGGGTTTCATTGCTTCTATTAATGGACTCAGGATTGTGAGTAGCGGGGGTGGTTCTATTATCGATCCGCAACGCAATCCGGGCGATCGACTTGCTGAAATCCAGGAAGAGAGTCAACCCCTCTCGGTGGATGAACTCACGTCCTTCGAGATGACTCTGGATCAACCTGTGGTTCTCAAGGTTATCGTTTTGATCAATGATAGGGGCAAAGCTAAGGTTATAAACGCTGAGGTTATACCGGATAAGACCCAAGTGCAACAAGGAACGCTAAGTCCAGCACAAGCGACGAAACTCGCCAACCAGATTATTGCCGATTGGCGGTTTTCTCCAACTTATATGGCAGGTAAGCCTGTGTACGGATCATACTCCCTGACCCTGGAAATTAATCCCCAGGGGAATTAAGCCGATAATTTTGGTAGAAACTTGCCAAACTTGTGCGATCGTGGTTTATACTAGAAAAGTTATGAGCGCATGCGGGCATAGTTTAGTGGTAAAACCTCAGCCTTCCAAGCTGATGATGCGAGTTCGATTCTCGCTGCCCGCTTCTTATATTCTTCATTAAAGAGCTATTTGTCGCCAGCTTAAGCAATTATTGTCTTGGCACAATCCAAGTGTAGCAAGGATTTCAGACATGACACTAAATGTTTAAGGGGTGACATTTAACTGTTTAATGGACAATAACCAGTGAATTGCAGACCCTCAAGCGCTACTTATAGTCTGTAGACTCTTAGTCATCACCACCCGATTATTAGCGTCAGCAATCCTTAGCAGAGGTAATGATGACACTTCGCGAAAAGTTTGGTGCTGCTGTGAGGGCTAGACCCGCATTTCTCACACAAAGAGCGATCGCAAACTCTAAAAGCCTTGGCAGACAGCGATTTGACCTCAGTTAGCTCCTCCAGTCACACATAACAGTGTGTTGTTCCTTCAATACTCTAAATCCGAGTCCTCCTTAACAAGCCAGAAAAGATAAATTAAGACGGATATTTTTACAATAGAAACTTATTTAAAAGCCGACTAGCGTAAATTATACGCTAATGTCACCCAGTAGCCGCACCCGACCTTGACAAACCAAGTAAAGGTGATTAGGGTTCAGTTCAGGTTGATCCAAATTCTGGGACTGGCTGGAGGTGCGATCGCTGAATAAGTCATCACTCACCGAGTTCAAATTCATACCATTCCAAAGCTTGACTAAACTCCGATACCAAATCGGTGTCAACGTCCCATTGGTTCAGGAACGAGTGGATCTCAGCCAAGTTCTGAGTCTCGGTTGGTGATGCCTGATCGTGCAATTGCCCCTGATTTTTGAGTGTCTGATTTATTCCTAACTCCTCAGCCTGGGCATGTTCAAAAGCATCAGCAGCTACACTATCAAATTAGGTAACACTTTTCGAGTACCTTTAGGTCGTTGACAAAAACGAGGTTATATTTTATACCGATAAACTATCCCTTCGGGTGTGGGATGTTGGGTGTCGGGTGTGGTTTGTATAGCAATACTCAGGCAGGCAGTGACATTCGTTACTGTTCCCTGTTCCCTGTTCCCTGTTCCCTTTCCTAACCAAAATGTCCCGCCTTAGACCGATAACCTCGAAGATGATGATTTTGAGTTCATGCGCCATGATATTCTAAGACTTTGCCACCTGATCCACAGAGTACGGCAAGTTTTTGATATTCCATGAGCCTTGACAAAAACGGCATGTTCTCATCTGACTTTCCCCAAGAAAATGGACAATCTGGTCACAGTAGTAGTAATGTAACGCTCACCGATGAAGCGGGGCGATCGCTGAGTTGTTCAATCGAGCATTCTCTGAATGTCGAAGGCATTGACTATTTACTCCTCCTCCCTATCGATTCCCCCGTGGAAATTGTCGCCTGGGATGAGGATGATCAAGCCGACGATCTAGCCGATGCTACCCTTGTAGAAGACGAATCAGAAATCGATGAAATCTTCTCCGATGCCCAAGCGGTTCTCGCTGAACAAAATCTCACCCTGAAACGAACCGCGTTTACCTTAACCGTTGCGGGTGAACTTCCGCCCGTGGATGAGGAGGAGATTCTCAGCATTGAACTCGCCGAAGAAGAGGTAGAACTCGAACCCGAACAATTGCAACTATTGGCGAATTTTTACCATGAAGAACAAGAGTATGGAATTTATACCCCCCTTGATCCCCTACTCTTTTTCGCCAAACGCAACCCCAAGGGTCAATTAGAACTATTATCTCCCGAAGAATTTCAAAAAGTACAACCGCTGCTAGAAGAGTTATTATTTGAAGACTTAGATTGATGGAATGAGGAATTTATTGTTCCCCATGCCCCATCCATTCCCTATTCCCTGTTCCCTGTTCCCTGTTCCCTGTTCCCTGACCAATGACAAATAAAACAATTCAACAATTTTCTAAATGGTCTTACTATCTTGCCTTACTTCCCATAACCATGGGAATCGGTTTATGGCAGGGATGGGCATGGTGGAGTTGGGTACAATCCCCTCCTGTCAATCAATCCTTAGACGCATCAACCAATACCCTACAAATTCAGATTTCCACCGGAACAGCCGCCCAGCAAATCGGTTTTGATTTAGAACAAGCGGGTTTAATTCGTTCAGCCAATGCGTGGAGACTCTGGGGTTATTGGTTAAAACTGCAAGATCCAGAGGGTGGATTTAAAGCTGGAACCTATAAACTATCCCCCAGTCAACCCTTACCCGACGTTGCCCAAAAAATTTGGACGGGTGAAGTGATGCAACTCTCGTTCACGATTCCCGAAGGGTGGTCCCTCCAGCAGATGGCAACCTATTTTGAATCCCTGGGATATTTTAAAGCCCAAGACTTTCTGGCAGCGGCGAGTCAGATTCCCGACGATCAGTTTCCCTGGTTACCCAGTAACTTACCACACCTAGAGGGCTACCTATATCCTGACACCTATCAACTCCCGAGCGATCGCGTCACGCCCCAACAAATTATTAACCAAATGCTCAAACAATTTGAGCAGGTGGCTTTACCGGTGTATCAACAGGGACAACAGCAAACTCAGTTAAGTTTACATGAGTGGGTAACATTAGCCAGTATCGTGGAAAAAGAGGCAGTGGTTGCCGATGAACGCCCCCTCATTGCTGGGGTATTTACCGCCCGTCTCCGCCGAGGGATGAAACTAGAATCTGATCCGACGGTTGAATATGGATTAGGCTTTCGCCAAACGGCAGATCAGCCCCTAACTTATGCCCAAGTGGGAACACCTTCGCCGTATAATACCTATCTCAATCCCGGATTACCCCCTACCCCCATTGGTAGTCCCCGATTAGACAGTTTAGAAGCCACACTCAATCCCGAACAAACAGACTATCTTTTTTTCGTTGCTCGCTATGATGGCACTCATTTATTTAGTAAAACCTTAGAAGCCCATGAAGCGGCAAGAGACGCCATTCGTAAACAACGAGAAGCGCAGCAAAATGAATAATATCATGTTCGGTTGAATGTTGGTATTGATTAAGGCAGAAGGCTCTGGGGCTCCAGGGCAGTAGAGACGTTGCATGCAACGTCTCTACAACCGTGGCACTTAGTTTCCCGCTCCCTAAACACACATCAATTCAGGCGTCAATCCCCAATCAGCAACCATCTTTCTAATTTCCCCCTCATAAATAGGATTCATCACAATCACCACATCCGGTTGATAGTCCCGCAGAAACTCCGGTGGCACAATTTTCTGACCCGTTCCCGCCACATACATCCCTTGCTTGCGCGGATTAATATCCACAATATACTCAATCTCGTCCCGAAGTTTGAGCAAGTTCAAAAACGTTACTCCCTTTGAACCTGCACCCCAAACTACCGCTGTTTGACCCGCTTGGGAAATTTTGGCTAACGTCTGTTGCCAGGTTTCTACTTTAGTCTGGAATTTTTCGGTAAAGGCAGCAATATCTGCCCGTAACGCTTCAACGTCATCAGGGTTTGGTGCAGTATCAGGCGATGTATCGTTGATGGGCAAAGCTTCTAGACACAAAAACTGACCCGCAAATGTCTCCCTAATATCATCCACTTTCAACCCATATTTAGCAAACGCTTGGGCTAAAGAAGTTGGCACAAAATAGCAGCAATGTTCATAGATGATATCCCATACAGCTAAATGTTGAAATGTCTCTAAAGCATTGGGGACTTCAAAGAAAACCACCGTATTCAATCGATCACCAATCGCCTGTCGTAGCGGTTGTAGTAAATCAGCCGGATTGGAAATATGTTCTAACGTGTGCCGACAACAAATAAAGTCCGCTTGATACGTATTATATTTATCCGAATATAAATCTTGAACAAACTGAACCTGATTGTTTAGCGAATTATGCTCGGATAACGGCACATAGCTAGGGTCAAAACCCACACCTCGATTATTTCCTCGTTGGCACAACTCGATCAGAAAATCTCCTTTGCCACAACCAATTTCGATAATGTCTTTGTTGTACAGATTGTGACGCTCGACTAATTGCTGTGCCAGAGATTCAGCATAGTTTTGAAATCGCCGCGAATAATGCAAGGAGTTTTCATAGTCTTGAGAATATCCCAACTTGGTTGGATCAAACGCCACATTGTAAATAAACCCACAACTGGGACAAAAGGTTAATTTAATATCTGCTTTGGCGCAGTTTTGTGCTGCCTGCTTGTCCGACCAGAGGAGATTGCAATAGACTGGAACGGCTAACATCTCAAAAAAAAGGATTTGGTGCGGTGATGCACAAATCGGACAAGTTTTATCTAGTAATGTATCCATGTCAACCTTAAACTAAATGGCATAAGTAGTCGGACAAAAGTAAAGTTAACGGTTGAGATTTGAATAGCACGCTCCTGTCAGCATTTAGGGAGTGCAAAAACCTTTGATATTCCGTAGGGTGGGCATTGCCCACCAACCTTAAATCAGTGCCATTCACCCTAAACTTTTGTCGGAACACTCTTCCTAAAGAAACTCTTCCAATTTTTAGACGAGAAAAGATAATCTCGAATTACAGCAAAACAGCGCAGACGTTTAGACCAAGTTAAGGGAGATTTCAGCACCGCTTTAATATATCCACTTACACTGCGAGGACGTAGCAACTTTGAGCGTTGAATCGCTTTCGGATCAATCCACGCCTCCCGTTCTGATGCAGATAACCGACTGGACTGTTCTGCATGACAACGCCGGAAAAATAAGCACTCTGGAATCTCCCGGAAACGTCCCATTAAACTGAGTTCAACCAGTAACAGTCTATCTGAACCGTAATAGGGAGCAATTCGAGACGTTTTTCTAAGAATATCGGTGCGGATCAGTCCAAACACTTCCAAGCACCAAAAATGAGAAAGCACTCCCTGAAACCGTTTCTCAGGCTTCTGGGAATTTAGGTTGGGTGAAGTATTTGCTTTCCACCATTTTCGTCCATCCGGTTTGGTGAACATCGTCTGAGAACAGGAGAGAACTGCCCCCGGATCATGGTCAAGAACTTCGACACAACCTGCTAAGAATGTTGGCGCACAGACATCATCATGGGCTGCCCATTTAAAGTATTCACCTACGGCTAAGTCAACCACCAGGTTGAAATTCCAAGAAGCCCCCCGATTTTCATCGTGTCGATAGTAACGAATACGTGAATCTTTTGCTGCATAAGACCGACAAATTTCCTCAGTGTTATCTGTTGAAGCATTATCGGAAATGATTAGCTCAAAATCGGTGAAGGTTTGAGCCAAGATTGAATCAATGGCTTCTCGGAGAAACGGTTCGCCATTATATACAGGTAGACCAATACTGACGCGAGGTTTATTTTTACTCATTGTTTCTTTCTCCTGTAGTTGATGCACATCCTTCTACTTAAGCTGTGAATAATTTATTATCCCAGAGGAATAATCTCTGGATTCACGCCCATCTGATCAAGCATTCCTTTGATTTCCTGACTATAAATCGGATTCATCACGATGACTTGATCCGGTTGATACGCTTTGAGAAATTCCGGCGACATAATTTCCTTACCTAAGCCAGGAATAAATTTACCGTGACGATAAGGATTAATATCAACGATGTATTGAATCGAATCAGGTATGTTTAACGTTGTTAGGAATGCGACGCATTTTGAGCCTGACCCCCAAATAACTACTCGTTTTCCCTGCTGTTGGGTCTGGTGTAAATGGTTCCGCCACTGCTCTAACTTGCCGTTGATATGAGTGACAAAATGGTTGATATCCTCCTTCATCTGGGCGATACTTTCTTCTAAGGGGTGTATTTGGGTAGAGGAAGTCGCGACAGGTCGGGCTTCAATCAGTAGATATTGCTCACCATAAGCTCGATACAAATCCGTTACCTCAAAGCCACAGGAACGGAACAAACGTGCTAGTGATCCCGGCGTAAAATAAGAACAATGTTCATAGTAAATATCCTCGAATGCTAAATCGGTTAAAATGCGGCTGGTGCAGGGAATTTCAAAGAAGATAGCCGTATGGGTACGAGAACCAATCGAACGCCTTACGGTACTGACAAATTCGGCGGTGGGATGAATATGTTCTAGCGTATGACGACAACAAATAAAGTCGCCCACATACTCTGTATGATGTTCTGAATAATACTCCTGAATAAAGCGCACTCGGTCATTCGCTTCACTCAGAACCCGTCCGGTTACTACACTCGGATCAATCCCCACACCGCGATTATGTCCCAATTCACACATTAGCAACAGGAAATCTCCTTTGCTACAACCAATTTCTACAATATCTTTGTCATGTAAATCGTATTTCTCAATTAAGCGATGGGCTAAATTGAGTGCAAACTTATTGAATGTAGGTGAAAAACTCTGTTGGTCTTCATAATTGGGCGCATAAGCAGCAACTTTCGCGTCATACGCTGTATTCGTGATGAAGCCACAATGGTGGCAAAATCCTAACACAATATCACCGCAAGGAAAGTCCAACGCTTCCTGCTGGGTGGGTAACATCAAACAACTATGAACGGGAACATTTTGCACTTCATAGAATGTTGATAGTTCTTGATGTCCACAGTTAGGACAGGTATTGTCTGTACAGTCCTTAACGTGATTTTTTTTATCCTTTGGGCGGAGTTGTTGTGGAATCATTGTTTTAAGTAGGTGGACACAATTAACGTGAACGGTGAAGATTGTCATTAGTCATTAGTCATTAGTCATTCGTCATTTCTCCCTTGTCTTCTTGTTACCTTCTCCCCCTTGTCTTGTCCCAACCAGAAAAGAAAAAACCTACATCTGTAAGGTGTGTCGTGGCGGGTTTCATGACTATCGTTTCTGACATCACCCCGATGTAACTAAACCCGCCCCGACTAAGGGTAAGAGTAAGTTGTCATGCATTTAAATTGGGAATGGGTAGCGAGCAAAAGATACTCAATTCAATGTAGCGAGCAAGATGCTCAATTCAATGTAGCGAGCAAGATGCTCAATTCAATGTAGCGAGCAAGATGCTCAATTCAATGTAGCGAGCAAGATGCTCGCACTACGGCAAGGATTTCGCTATTATTGACATTAAGGTTTAAATGCCGAACAGCTTATTGCTCCTTCGCTTCTCCTGTTCCCAGACGTTCCACCAGAACGTCTCTACGACTAAACGACTGTGGGGCAAGGAATGGGAATAATAAACTTACCTCCTTTCTGTCGATACTCCTCTTGTTGGCGCAAAATTTCATCGGCAAAATTCCAGGCGAGGAGTAAAACGTAGTCTGGCGTATCCTCTAGCAGTTTCGAGGGGGGGAAAATTGGCAAATGATTACCTCCCATATAGCGCCCATGTTTAAACGGATTCAAGTCAACGACAAAATCAACCAGTTGCTGATTAATGCCGATGTAACTGAGTAATGTTGTGGCTTTAGCTGCCGCACCATAAGCGGCGATGGTTTTGCCATTTTGTTTAATATCCTGGAGAATTGCTAACAGAGAACGCTTGATTTCCGAGACGCGATCGCTAAACTTGTGATAGTATTCAATTCGATCAACGCCCTGCTCGGCTTCTTGTTGCAACAATGTCTGCACAGATTCACCAATGGCTTCCCTCGGTTCCACAAACAGGCGCAATGAACCCCCATGAATCGCAACCCGTTGAATCTGATTCAGAAACAGGGAATGCCTTCTGAACAGTTTGTCTAAAGCGGTGACAGAGAAATAACACAGATGCTGGTGATAAATCGTGTCAAATTCACAATGTTCAACCAAGTCAACCAAATACGGCACCTCGATAACCGCAACACCGGTTTCTTTTAACAGTGAGTGAATTCCTGCCACAAAGCCATTTAAATCCGGAACATGGGCTAAAACATTATTAGCCAGAAAAACATCCGCAACCTGTCCCTCTTCTTCTCGCAGTTGCTTGGCTAAATCTTGAGTAAAGAATGTACAAAGCGTAGGAATCCCAGCGTTTTTGGCAGCTGCCGCTGGTCCAGAGGCGGGGTCAATGCCTAACACGGGAATCCCCTGTTCCACAAAGTTTTTTAGCATATACCCGTCATTACTCGCGGCTTCGACGACGAGACTCTCGGAATTTAACTGTCGCGATTTAATCAATGCTTTGGCACTATCCCCAAAGTGTTTCAGCAGGGATTTGGAAACAGAGGAGAAATAGGGATAATCTCGACAAAAGAGAATTTCTGGGGGAACCGTTTTGGTAATCTGTACCAGAGAGCATTGGGGGCAAAATACCAAGTCTAGGGACTCGATTATCTCCGGTTGGTCAAGTTGCTCTTTGGTTAACAGGGCATCGGCTAGAGGTGTTTTGCCAAAGGATAAAATTGGCTCTAGTTTAGTATAGCCACAAGAACGGCAGGCGATCGCAGAGTCACTCATAACAAATCCTCCTTCGATTACACCAGAGATGGTACAGATGCTACAGTATGCCAGCGCAGGTTGGCATCGAGTTCACCCTGACTCAACAGGTGTTGAATATGGGCAATCCGTTGATATTTCATCCCCTCAAACTCATCCAGCGTTAAGCCGATTTTCTGATAGGCGGTGTAGAGTTCTTTTGCCCCCCGTCGCGCATTCCATTGGGGTTGGAACTCCGGTAACGTTTGGGCGATTTTGCTACAGTCCACCCGATAACAGCGCTTATCGGGTCCAGCATCTTTGGCATATTCAATGCGACAACCGGGTACTGTTTGTTGGACAATCTCCGCTAAATCCCGAATCCGATAGTTGTCTTGATTACGTCCCACATTAAAGGCTTGATTGTGAATCACCTCACGGGGAGCATGGAGTACCGCAATAAAGGCTCGTGAGATATCTTCGATATGAACAATGGGACGCCACGGGGTACCGTCACTCTTGATATAAACTTGACCTGTGGTAAATGCCCAAGCCACTAAATTGTTGAGTACCAAGTCAAACCGTAAGCGGGGCGATACACCGTAAGCTGTGGCATTCCGCAAAAAAGTGGGACTAAAATTATCGTCAGCCAGTTGACTAACATCCTGTTCGGTGCGGACTTTGGAAATGCCATAAGGCGTCACTGGGTTAAATGTGGATTGTTCATTTAACCAGTTATCTCCCGATGCACCATAATTACTGCACGAGGAGGAAAAAATAAACCGGGGAACACCTGCGGCTTTGGCAAGTTTGGCTAGATGCACTGAGGCGAGATGATTAATCTGATAGGTTAAGTTGGGGTTTAAGTTACCTAAGGGGTCGTTGGAAAGACCTGCCAGGTGAAGAACAGCATCAAAGCCAACGCAATCGGACGCCTCAACCTCACGAATATCCTTTTTGAGTTCAGGGATGCTAACAATTCCTTCACCAAACGTGCATCGCTCAAATAAATCACTATCTAAGCCGATAACCTCATGTCCGTGGGCTAAAAGCATCGGCACCATGACAGTCCCGATGTAACCTTTATGACCTGTTAGGAGTAGACGCATTATTTTTTTCCTTGAAAGCTTAGGTTAAATGAAACGATTGAACGGATAAAAATGACCGATTTGTCAATTTTTATGGCTTAACGTATAGGAACGCTGGGTATTTTGACCGATTGCTAGAGTGGTCTGACTCACAGGCATTGAGGAGTCCTGCCAGGTTTTCCAGGGTGCATTACCATTCTGCCAAAGCCCTTCTAATAAGCGCTTATCCCGCAATGTATCCATACATTGCCAAAAATCAGTATGCTTATATGCCATAAGTTGCCCATCTTGCGCCAATCGCTCTAATGGTTCTTTTTCCCATTGGGTATCGTCCCCATCGATATACTCAAATACCTCAGGTTCGAGGACGAAAAATGCCCCATTAATCCATCCTTCGCGAGTTTGAGGCTTTTCGGAAAATTCGACAATCTGATTGCCATCCAAATCTAAATGACCAAACCGGGCGGGTGGATGAACGGCGGTTAATGTGGCGAGTTTCCCATGAGCGCGATGGAACGCTAGGAGTTCTTGCACATTCAGGTTAGACACGCCGTCTCCCCAAGTGAGCATAAATGTCTGATTGCCTATATAGGGAGCAAGGCGTTTAATGCGACCCCCTGTATTCGTTGAGATTCCCGTCTCCACTAATTCCACTGTCCAATCCAGCACCGAATGGTTATTCATTTGAACTTGACCCGTGCCTAAGTTGACGGTGAGCTGCTCACTGTTCAATGAACAGTAGTCCACCATGTATTTCTTGATGACTGCCCCTTTGTAGCCGAGTGCGATGACAAAATCTTTGAAACCATAGTGGGCATAGTGCATCATAATGTGCCAGAGAATCGGTTTGCCACCGATTTCCACCATTGGCTTCGGTTTGTTTTCGGTTTCTTCGGCGATGCGAGTTCCTAAACCACCAGCAAGCATAGCGACTTTCATTTGAAATCTCTCCCTGATATCTTATTTTTCTGTCTTTAGAGACAAATCTACCAGAGATCATCTAAAAAGCAATTAGTTACTCTCTATTTTTATCAATTCTTTAATTAAGTTTATCTATAGAAAAAACTCATGCTGGTTTTAATGTCATGGGATTTTGACATTTTGGTTGACTTAAACAGAATATTGCGTTTTACATTAGCTTAATATTACTGTTTGTTACGTAACGCCAACTAGAGCAGAGGGTATGGGAACCTGAGACTGTTGACGAGTGAGACTAAGCGGATCGGCTGAAGTTTCCTCCCGTTTTACTCTTGCGATCGCGAAGACTGCTACGCTATATGAAGCAGGAACACGGCGACAACCATTGAGTAGGTGGGAATGTTGAGTAGGTGGGAATGTTGAGTAGGTGGGAATGAAATTACTGGCTGAGGACAAATCGCGGCTTATGTCTTGGGTATCAAACTTAGAAAAGATGGCTTGGGTATCAAACTTGGAACCTGACTTAGTTCTGGAGGCTCCAATTGTGGGGTTAACCCGAGATATCCTGCAACACTATAATCTTAAAGGATTAGTGCTAGATGTAGACGAAACCTTAGTTCCTCTGAAAGCCTCCCAAGCCTCAGACGAACTCAGGGCGTGGGTTGAAGATATTCGATCAGTAGCGTCTCTGTGGTTAGTGAGTAATAATCTGAGTGAGACGCGCATTGGTGGGATTGCTAACTCCCTGAATCTGCCTTATCTCCACGGTGCGGTTAAACCATCCCGACGCAAATTAAAACAAGCCGCCGCCGCCATGAATTTGCCAGTCGAACAAATTGCTATGGTAGGCGATCGCTTGTTTACAGATGTCTTGGCAGGTAACCGATTGGGAATGTTTACCATTCTCGTCGAACCGATGATAGATCCCTCTCAGACTACCTACTCTTCTCCGATTCGCGACTTTGAAGTCTGGATCACTCAAATTCTTGGCGTATCACTGCCCAGCAAGCAACATAACTTTACAAAAAATGATAAATCAAGATAAACAGAAATATAAAGAAAAGATTATAAAAATGCAGGCAACCCAAAAATCATGAAATACTGATAATAGTTCAAATGGGGTCAGCCATTATAAAGACCCTAACCATAATAAGAACACCTGTTATAATTCCATAGCGAGCGCCAAATCTTCTTGAATCAAGGGATATGGCGCTCTAATGTATTTTTCCCTGTTCCCTGTTCCCTGTTCCCCGTTCCCCGTTCCCCGTTCCCTCTCTAATGACTAAAACAATTGTTGTCAAAGTGGGTACATCGAGTCTGACTCATCCAGAAACGGGTCAATTAGCGCTGTCAACGATTGCGATGCTAGTGGAAACGCTGACTAGGTTGCGTTCTTCTGGCTATGGTGTAGTCTTAGTCACCTCTGGCGCAGTGGGAGTTGGGTGTGGACGATTGGGATTAAAGACTCGTCCTAAAACCCTCGCCCTCAAGCAAGCTGTGGCGGCTGTAGGTCAGGGACGATTAATGCGAGTCTATGATGATTTATTTTCCAGTCTTGATCAAGCGATCGCGCAAATTTTGTTAAGCCGCCAAGACTTGGTACAGCGCAGTTGTTATGTTAATGCTTACGCGACATTTCGAGAACTGTTGCAGCTTGGCGTCATTCCTGTAGTTAATGAAAATGATACCGTCGCTGTCGAGGAACTCAAATTTGGCGATAACGATACCCTTTCTGCAATGGTGGCGAGTTTAATCGAAGCCGATTGGTTATTCTTATTAACCGATGTTGATCGACTCTATTCGGCTGATCCGCGTCAAGTCCCTGATGCTGAACCGATTACCCTGGTTAACCGGATGGAAGAGTTAGCCGAACTTCAGATACAAACCGGGAAAGCGGGTTCTCAGTGGGGAACAGGGGGAATGGTAACCAAAATTACCGCCGCTAGAATTGCCACGAGTGCGGGAGTGAGAACCGTGATTACTCAAGGACGACACCCAGAAACCATCGAAAAAATATTACAGGGAGAACCATTAGGAACGCAATTTGCCCCCCAACCGCGAACCGAAAACGCCCGTAAGCGTTGGATTGCTCACAGTTTAGTTCCGGCTGGCAAGCTGTATTTAGATCAGGGTGCAGTGACAGCAATTTGTCAAGGAGGGAAGTCTTTATTAGCCGCCGGAATTACCGCAGTTGAGGGTAATTTTAACGCCTCGGATGCGGTACAACTCTGTGATAGTCATGGCGTAGAAATGGCTAGAGGATTGGTCAACTACAGCAGTCTAGAATTACAGAAAATTCGGGGACATAAATCAGCCGACATTCCGGAAATTTTGGGCTACGGTGGGGCGGAAACAGTCGTGCATCGAGATAACCTGGTTTTGAGTAATGTCTGAGATCACCGATCACCGATCACCGATCAATGTGGGATAAAATTATATTGATTGGCTCAGTTTCTACGATAGCTGATCAAAAGAGCGATCGCGCAATGGTTGAACAATTGCTTTCATACAGTGCAACTCGATCCAGGCGAATCTGAAGCGATCGCTTTAGCGCTGGAAATCAATGCTGACTTGTTACTCATTGATGAGTCGTCGTGGTAGAACAGCAGCGAACCGTCTAGGTATCAGGATTACTGGTTTACTGGGAGTATTGGTGGAAGCCAAACAGCGATCGTTCATTCCTGCTGTTCGACCTTTACGAGGAAGTGCGATCTGCTTGACAACAGCTTTCATCTGTTCGTTGCAACAGGTTTGTTAGGTTCGCGTCTGCCACGATTTTGGATCTCGCCTACTGTGAAAAATTGCTGTCACAATTACCCGACTCGATACAATCCGATAATACACAGCGTAGGGAAAGCGTCGCACCACCGCCCGTCGCACATCACGATATACCACTGCATAGGACTCTGGCATTTGACAAATTCGATTTAGCATCTCGTCCACACAGTCCAAAAACTCATCACCAAGTCCTGCTTGTTGGCTCTCGTACCAACTGTACGCCTCATCAAGTTCTTCGCGAACTTCTGGACGAAATACTAATGCATAATTCCTCGTGGTCTCTTAATCGATGCTTTGATTTCCTCCCAAGTCAGTAAATATAGCGGACAGGGTTTTGCCCATGATGCGATAGCGCAAGCGCTGCTGCAAAGCAGATCGCTCTTTGGGTACTGGTAAAGGCGATCGTTGTTTTACCGGATCATCTCTACTGTATGCGGATGGTGGTGTTGCTAGTGAATAATGAGATGTTGGGTTTCCTTAGTCAACCCAACCTATAGCTGTCGCGGTTATTAGCTCTGTTCGGATTCGCCTTTGTCAGTTTCAGCAGTGTTTGCTTCTTTATGTTGGGCTATGAATGTTTCGGCATCTGTTTCGATGCCAACTAGTCGCATAACTCCTTCCAGCCGACCATACATACGCTGTCGCGTTTCTTTCAACTTCCATATATCTGTCTTATTGAGTTTCTTAACGTAGATGACTCCTAAACACACTGCTGCTGTTGTCCAAATTACTTCCTTAGGGTCTTCCCTCATGTACTCTTTATTATCCAATTTGCGCTTATCAAATTCCACCTTGTCTTTACCAAAGCAGAAAGCCTTCGTAACGCTATCCAACTTGTTAGACTGAGCAATGTATTCCTTTAGGCTCATCCCAACATTGGAAACGTCGTGAACAAACTCATTTCTGATTTGCGAGAGAGTGACAATGAATCTCCTATAATCATCCTCAAGCAGTGATAATGCTTTTACAAAAGCCATTTTGCCAGTGGTCTTGTTGCTCAGTTCAAGCCTTGAAATGAGGTGATGAAGCTCCTTTTGACCCAGAGCCGCTACAATTAGACCAGTGACAGCCGCCTCCATCAATGCATGGAGCTTAATAATGAATGACCAATCATCTTCATCCAAAAGTTCTGCGTAGAAGCCCTCTGGTAAACCAAGTTCCTTGACAAGTTCTTCGACAGCTTCAAAAGGCTCTGTTGGTCTATTGTTGTAGATGTCATTATTAGTCATAATCTTGCCTCTTTTGGTTGCAGTAGCAACTTTAATGTGCGGCACCCGGAGAACCGAGCGCAGCGACAGAACTATTTATTCAACCGCTACTTAGCAGTCTAATGTACAAAAAAACCGAATTCACACCGCCCTATTGCGGTCTATGAGTGTCCTTACTGTAATAAAGTACAGTAGCTCAAAGTCCCCCTTTTTAAGGGGGATTTAGGGGGATCGACAATGTACCGCATAGCAGAGCAAACTGCTGTATCTCTGAAGAAACCCTTCACGCCTGCCAAATGGAAGACCCAAGTAAGGTGTTTTGAGTCTTAATTAACCCATCAGAACTAATGACATGAACCACTAGTAGAGTTAGCTAGAAAGAGTCGAGGAAAGCTTCCCAGTTAGCCTGTTTTTCTGCTAGTTCTGTATACTTTTCATCCGCATCATCAGCCTGTGACTCAGACCAGACTTGGTATTCAGCTGCCAAATCCTTATCGGTTTTAGACTCATGAAATCTACGGTATTCTTCATATTCTTCATAGTGTTCCTGCAGCCGCATCTACCACACACATGAGCGTCTCACCTTGCAAAGCTTCCATAAAGGCATCACGAAAAAGGAGCATCCCCGTTCGTCTCATGTTTCGGGGGACATCCTTAATAGAAGCTTGATCCATATTCCTGTGACGGGTGAAAGACGACTGTTGTCAGATCAAGTTTAGCCTCTGGGATTCATCATTGCCCAGAGCGATCGCACAACAGTTAGACTGTTTCACTACTACTTGCTTGAGGCATCGCTTCAATAAGTGCCCGAAGCACCTTATTTACTGACTCCGGTGTTGAGAAAACCTCGGCAACATCCTCATCCAAAACAACGACGGTTAGCTTTGGCTTTCCACTTCGATTGGCAAAGCGATTGGGCTTTGCCTTTTTATAATCAAACTGGTACTCTGGCAAAAGCTCATCTTCAGAGTTTGAAGGTTGCTCAAAAGACGTTTTGTTCATAATCTTTAAGTTCCCTGCGAGTGGCGAGACGGGCACTAATTCCTCTAGCTACTTCAACTCGCTTATGTAATCGGCTCAGACAGCAACCCTGACATTTCTAACACACGATCTGACCAAATTTTAGCTTGTTCGGCAACGTTCATCCGTTGTCCATCATCTTCCCAAATATTTGACCAGCCGAATTGCCAACGAGCCAGTTGTACTTGTAACTCAACTAAATCCGCAGCCTTTTCTATTCCAGCATCCATTGCTGTCCACTCGATGAAGAACTTGCTTTCTCTCATCAGATATTCGACAGTGTTACTACTAGCTCCACGCTGAACAAGAGATTTGATTCGAGCTAAGTTAGCAGCTAACCCACCTAAACGAGCTGACAAATCATCTTTTAGATACCGTTCGCGTAAAGCATTCCAGTCTTTCATACCCCTCCTAATAAGTTTTGAACAATTTGGGCAACCTGTTCCCGAATTTCAGGATTGAGAATTTCCATTGAACGATTATTTTGCCTCGGACGGATGTTGATCAGGGATTCGTATGTCACAGTTTGGGTATCTGGATACCAATCGGCTCCCCAGATATCTGCCTGCTGACTGCCATCTTCAAGCAATGCTGTTTCGCAATCTGCATGGAACTCTCCACCACCAGCGAGAATAGCACGCCGAATATCTACTGCCAACTTAATGTAAACACTCAGGGTTTCAAGCATTTCATCGATTTGCGCTTTCGTGGCGCGAGTACGGATGATGTGAATCATGCAAAATCCTTCTGAGTAAGCAGATCCATAGTTTATCAGGGAATTAGTAAAGTAAAATTTTCGTTACACCCCGCATCTGCCACCCGATTAACCCCATGCTTTGTGACTACCTGGTACAAATCCTCACTGCCCGCGTCTACGATGTTGCCCAAGAAACCCCGCTAGAATACGCCCCCAATCTATCCGCACGCCTGAATAACCAACTCCTGCTCAAACGGGAGGATATGCAATCCGTCTTTTCCTTCAAACTGCGGGGGGCTTATAACAAAATGGTACAACTCCCCCCTGATATGCTGGCACAGGGCGTCATTGCCGCATCTGCCGGAAACCATGCCCAAGGTGTCGCCCTGGCTGCGCGTCAGCTAGGCACCCAAGCGATTATCGTTATGCCCGTCACCACCCCCCAAGTTAAGGTAAATGCGGTTAAATCCCGTGGGGGAGAGGTGGTTTTGCAGGGAGAAACTTATGATGAAGCCTACGCCTTTGCCCGTCAATTGGAAGCCGAAAAGGGTTTAACCTTTATTCATCCCTTTGATGATCCGGATGTGATTGCCGGACAAGGTACGATTGGCATGGAAATTCTCCGCCAATATCAGCAACCTATCCATGCTATTTTTGTGGCAATTGGTGGAGGCGGATTAATTTCTGGGATTGGGGCGTATGTGAAACGGTTGTATCCCCAAATTAAAATAATTGGCGTTGAACCCGTGGATGCAGATGCGATGTATCAATCCCTAAAAGCTGGGAAGCGGGTGCGATTACCTCAGGTGGGCTTATTTGCTGATGGAGTGGCGGTGCGGGAAGTGGGAGAAGAAACCTTTCGCCTGTGTCAACAATATGTGGATGAGATTATTCTGGTGGATACCGATGCCACCTGTGCCGCGATTAAAGATGTCTTCGAGGATACACGTTCTATTTTAGAACCCGCTGGAGCATTAGCGATCGCAGCCGCTAAAACTTATGTTGAACGCGAGCAAATTCAGGGACAAACCTTAGTTGCTGTTGCTTGCGGCGCTAATATGAACTTTGACCGTCTTCGCTTTGTGGCAGAACGGGCAGAATTTGGTGAACGTCGCGAAGCTATCTTTGCTGTGACAATTCCTGAAAAACCGGGGAGTTTGCGTCAGTTTTGTGAATGCTTAGGTAAACGGAATCTAACTGAGTTTAATTATCGCATCTCTGCTGAAAACGAGGCACATATTTTTGTCGGTGTTCAAATTGCTAACCGCAGCGACGCCGCTAAGATGATAGAAGCGTTTGAAGGATGTGGATTCAAAACCGTAGATTTAACCGATGATGAACTGACAAAAATGCACCTACGTCACATGGTAGGCGGACATTCTCCCTTAGCGGATCATGAATTACTTTACCGCTTTGAGTTTCCTGAACGTCCGGGTGCTTTAATGAAGTTTGTTGGTTCTATGAGTCCTAATTGGAATATTAGCCTATTTCACTATCGTAATAATGGGGCTGATTATGGGCGCATTGTCGTAGGAATGCAGGTTCCGCCGCACGAGATGGAGGAATGGCAAGGGTTTCTGGATACTTTGGGTTATCGCTATTGGGATGAAAACCAGAATCCGGCGTATAAACTGTTTTTGGGATAGTTATAGCGCTACGCGCCAGGGAATAGGCAATAGGCAACACCTCGGCTTCGCTCGGTGTGTCATGGGCAATAGTGAACACAAAAGCTTACCTTACAAGGAATTAAGCGATTTGAATTTTTCTTCATTTGTCCTAACCTTAGTGCGTAGTTCTATATGACTAGAGATGTTGGGTTTCGGCGCGTCAAGCCAACCTACATGGATAGGCGATTATACTGATTACTATAAACAATTAATTGGGCATAACATCGTCGAGTTTAAGTTGTAACTTGGGCAAGAGGTAAGATGTAATTGTATCTCCCAACCGATATTTTTGCTGCTGATATGTTTCCCGAATGAGTTGGCATACTGTAAAAGTGGGTTGTTTGGGGTTGCCAATGAATTGCCAACCGCCTAAACCGCGAAAGTCTATAATCCAGAATTCGGGAATACCTAGAACCGCATACTCTTCTATTTTTCTGGCATAGTCATCTTGCCAGTTGGTGCTAACAACTTCGGCAACCAGCTTAATTGTCTTACCATTACAAATAATTGGTTCTTTTTGCCAAAGCGGTTCGTTGCTGAGTTCGGCGTTGTCTAAAACAATGACATCAGGGCGTAGTGCTGTCGCTTCAGCCGCTAGGGGTTTAATTAAACAACTTTTGGGAATTAGCCAGTTTAACTGATTCCCAATAATTTCGGCATAGATTCTACCCGCAATAGTCCCAGCAATTTCTTCATGAGAACCTGTTGGTTCCATGTCTCGTAGTTCTCCATCAATAAGTTCGTACCTGGGATTATCTCCGTATTCTGCTATAAATTGATCGAATGTTATAAGTTTAGAGGGGGTGTAAGTCATGGCGTTTTTCAGGAGAGGCAGTTTTATTGTTTATTCTAGCTTGTAGAACGGGAAGCCTTATCTCTATGATTGTCTCATATCCAATCCACCTTTTTTATTCACATCTTACTCGCTACTAATACCCAATTTAAATGCATAACAGCTTATTCAGATCGTCCCGACAGAATAAGGGCGGGTTTTGTTGAATAGTTATCGGTAATAAGCTTACCTGAGTGGCTAAACCCGCCCCTACAATGGACTTATAGCAGCGACTTTGGCAGGTTAGGACCTTCTTTACTGTTCCCTGTTCCCTCTTAGGAGCAACTGTAATGTATCCCCGTAGTGCTATATTACGTCTTTTCACTAAGACAGATGTTAATAGCGATAGCAATAATTGCTAGATACATTGAATTATCGCTTCTCTAAAATTGCTCGCATATTGGGGAGAGCGGCTTCAATCATTTCCGGTTTCACCGATGTCTGTTGCCAACTTTCTCGCTGCTCAAGCTGCTGTGACCATGTTTTTATGGATGGGTAATTGTCTAGAGATAAACCCAATTGAGGCAAGGAGGGAACGAGTGTCCCAGCTACGATATCCGCTAGGGTGATTTGATTATTCACAAAGTAAATATGTCCCGCCAAAAGATTTTCATGAAACTGGATAATCTTCGTTATGCGCTGCCGAGAATTGTCAATTTTATCAGAATTGACTTCCAGTCCAACTAAGTGTTTCATTAACGGAATCATCAGCGGTTGAAGTTCATTAATGGCTATCATTTCTACCATGCGAACCGTTGCGATCGCGTCAATTTCATTAGGCATCAATGATGGCGTTGGATACTTTGCCTCTAAATAGTCCAAAATGGCTAACGACTCAACGATCCGAAATCCGTTATCGATGACGACAGGTATTCGCTGAAGCGGGTTAATGGCGGTGAAATCCTCACTCAAGTGATCTCCATCTAGATTCACCAAAATTGGCTCAAAGGGAATTTGTTTTTCCAGTAATGTCACCCAGACTCGGCGAGCATTAATAGAAATTGGATTATAGTAGAACTTTAGCATTAGAGGGAATTGTTTGAATTTTAAATAATCCTACCCTAGAATTATAGGATTTAACAGAGCTTCAATATGACTATTAGGTTTATTTTCCGGAGTCATGGTTCTTGTTCTTCAAATAAAGATGGCAGATTTCGGCGACCGCTCACTACCCGAAGAATCTAAATTCCATCATCTAAAATTCTGTAGAAGATGATATAGCCATCCAGAGGTATACCTCGCAAATCAGGACGTATTTCTGTATAATTTCTACCTAGCTTAGGAAAATTGACTAATTGTTGGCAGCGACGCGCAAAATTTTGAAAAAAGCGCTCACCGGCTTCGATATTATTAGCAGTAAAGTAATCGGCAATTTCGTTGAGGTCTTGGCTGGCGAGAACGTTGATAAGATAGCGTTTCATGTTTGAGTCTCGCGTGCTTGCTGGAAGCAATCCAAAATTCATATTGGATCGATAGCATTGTAGGGGCGCACGTCGGTGCGCCCGATTTATAGCAGTAGACACATCGATTAGGACTTTCCACACTCTCTGGAGACGTTCCACCGGAACGTCTCTACGAATCCGATATGTCCTAACTGTCTTGGCGGTTGCTATAACTCTAAAACCTATCCCACCATTTTAGCTGTGCCACGTCACTACAGCGATGAGCGATCGCACAGTTTGTCTCAAGCTTCTCAATTCGTTCATCGGCTGAAGATGAACGCGATCGCACTTTTATTATTGTAGGTTGGGTTGAGGTTGCTTAAACCAACACATCTAGTTATAGTGTTAGAGCTACGTCTGATTGACTACTGAATACATATTTATAGTATTGTGTCAACTATGTTTTACACTGACTGATACTATAGAATATCGCTATGGGGATCAAAAGCAACATCTGGCATAAACGCTATTTTGGTGCTAATGGGATGAGCCGCGAAGCGATAGCGTAGTTATTGACTGACAAACAACTGATCCGCTAATTTTAGATTTATTTGAACAACTAAGGTCATAAAAGGTTACAATCAAGCTTGTGTAATTCAAGCCTATATTTACCCGGTTCACCTGGCATATTGTGTGTGGCAGGTAGTTGATTAAATGTAGGTTTTTCAATTAAATTTAGAAGTTTCGTGCAATCAAACACAGTTCTCAACCCGACAACGATTACAGCCCCATCCACTCGGAAAGAAGAGTTACCCTTTACTCTTCAAGACTTGAAAGCGGCAATTCCCGCCTACTGTTTTGAACCCTCTGTTTGGAAGTCTCTAAGTTACTTCTTTCTAGACATTGGCATCATCGCTGGATTTTATGCCATCGCCTATAAACTGGATTCCTGGTTCTTTTTCCCCATCTTCTGGGTACTGCAAGGAACCATGTTTTGGGCATTATTTGTGGTGGGTCATGACTGCGGTCATGGCTCTTTCTCTAAGATCAAATGGCTGAATAACCTGATTGGACATCTGTCTCACACTCCCATCCTAGTGCCCTTCCATGGGTGGCGCATCAGTCACAGAACTCATCATGCCAATACGGGTAGCCTGGAAACAGATGAAAGCTGGTATCCGGTATCTCAGAGTAAGTATGAGCAGATGCCATGGTATGAAAAGCTATTCCGCTTTAATTTACCATTGCTAGCCTATCCCCTCTATCTATTTAAGCGATCTTCTGATCGCGAAGGTTCCCATTTTATGCCCAATAGTCCGTTATTCCGTCCCTCGGAAAAATGGGATGTTATCACCAGTTCCGTTCTCTGGGTGCTAATGGTTGCCTTTTTAGGTGGACTGACATTTCAGTTCGGCTGGCTATTTCTGGTGAAATACTACCTGGTTCCTTATGTTGTGTTTGTAATCTGGCTAGATTTGGTCACGTTTATGCATCACACTGAACCGGATATTCCCTGGTATCGGGAAGATGATTGGTATTTCCTGAAAGGGGCATTATCAACAATTGATCGGGATTACGGCTTTATTAATCCCATTCATCATCATATCGGGACTCATGTGGCGCATCATATTTTCTTGAATATGCCCCACTATCACTTGAAGACGGCAACCGAGGCAATTAAACCCGTGTTAGGCGAGTATTACCGAAACTCAAACGAGCCGATTTGGAAGAGTTTTATTCGTTCTTACTGGGCTTGTCGTTTTGTTGCCGATCAAGGATCTCCAGTTTACTATGAACCTGCCAGAATTCGCGCTAAAACTAAAGCCTAGAACGCGGATTTATTACATTTGACTAGCCTCTTGTTAGGTAACCTGTAGAGACGTTGCATGCAACGTCTCTACAATCTGGAAAGCAAAATCAGTTTTGTCGTTCACCGACTAAAACAGTACCCTTTTTCCCTCGCGTAATCCGTAATTCCTCATCCAGATAAAGCCGTTCATCAGATGTCCTGGTTTATTAATCTTCCTTTAATCGTTCCAAGAATACCTGATAGTTCTGAGACTGGGAACCAAATACATAGTCGGGTGACGTAATTGTCATGTCACTCCCACCCGTATTTCTTAGATGATTAACAGCCGCCAGCAACATTCTTTGCTCAACGACAATCGTCACCGCATACCAATCCTTTTCTTCCTTAGAATAAACCTTGGCAATCGTGGGTCCTCGTAACCCAGTTAAACCGCTTAATTCACTATGATTGACCAAATAGTTGCCAATCTCATCGGCTGACTTACCGCGAACATTCGCCGTGATCGAGACATATTTTTTGGCATTCAGATTTGCCTCAATTAATTCCAAGATGGTTTTCGTTGTATCCAGTTTTGTGGGATCGTCTTGGAGGAGGCGTTTATTACCAATGAGACAGGCTTGGGACTTTAACAGTGTACCACCAGCAATCCGCTTCAAGCGGTTTTCTCGCAGGGTGGTTCCCGTGCTGGTAACATCGGCAATCATGTCCGCATAACCCATACTGGGCGCGGCTTCCATTGCTCCTTGGACGGAGACGAGAGAAAAGTTGACAATTAGCTTTTCATACAACCAATCTCTGGTCAGATTGGGATATTTCGTGGCAATTCTTAGGGTTTTACCTTTTTCTTTAAATAGAAGGGTAAGTTCGGCTAAATCTTCAATCGAGGAGACATCCACCCAACTTTCGGGAACAGCTAATACCAGTTCGCATTTACCGTAACCCAAACGGTCATGAATAACCACGACATTATCATGACCCACGCCTTCTTCACAGACGACATCATAGCCAGTAATTCCTAGGTCAACGCTACCTTCTTCAACTTTGGTGAAAATATCAGCAGCTCGTTGGAAAAGTACATTAATTTGAGGGAGTGAAGGAATCGAGCCGAAATATTGGCGATCGCTCGGTCTAAAGACACTCATTCCACAGGCTGACAGGAGGCTGCTTGTCGAGCGTTCCAGCGCTCCTTTACTGGGGAGAGCGAGGCGCACGGGTGATTGGTAATTTGTCATTGGTGATTTGTCATTGGTCATTCGTCATTGGTCATTTGTGATACCCGCTTCTGAAAAAAAGCAAGCACCATCATTTGTCAAGTTATCCGGCTTAATCGATCATGAATATACTTGGCGGCGTCGCTTACGGTTAACTGCTGCTGTTCTCCGGAATCCATCTGCTTGAGTACAACATTTGACGCTTGTCGTTCCTCTGAACCCACGAGAATGGTGTAGGGAATGCCTTGTTTGTTGGCGTATTGAAAGTTACTGGAAACACTTTTGCCTCTAAGATCCATGGCTACAGCTAATCCCATCTGTCGTAACTGTTGGGCAACGCCAATGGCATAACCAGCATCATCTTGACTGACAGGAACAACTAAAGCATCCATCTGTCGCTGTACTTGCCAAACTTTGCCCTCGGCTTCTAGGGCTAATCTTAGCCGTTCCATCCCGTAGGAAAAGCCGGTAGCTGGGGTATCTTGGCGTCCGCCGAAGGTTCCCACTAAATCATCATATCGACCGCCGCCGCAGATTTGTCGCTCCTGTTTGCCTGCGCCATGATAAATTTCAAAAATCATGCCTGTATAGTATTGCAATCCTCGGCTAAGTCCTAAATCCAGGCTAATTTGACTAGAATCTAGATCGTAGAATTCTAATGTCTTAATAATCTCACGCAGTTGCTCAAGTCCAGCATCATCGATACCATGGGCAGTGAGAAGAGTTTGGGCTTCTTTTAAGACTTCCGTGGGTTCTCCTACCAGTTGTCCCAGTTGACTCATAAACTCTAGCGCCTTACTGACTCTCTCAGTTTGATCTTGGCGTTTTATTTTAGTCAGCAGGCGATCAACAATTTCCTGGGCGTCGCGATTACCCGCCAATTCAATGTTCATGCTGTCTAGGAGATCCAGAATCGCAGTTTGGGCGTCGGATTCTGCCATTCCCTGAAAGAGTTGACTCAACCGTTGGCTGTGGACTGTTTCTGGGTTAGTCTGTTCTGGACTCAGTTGGGGGTTAGAGGTATAGAGGGCAAAAGCGGGATAGATATCACACAAACGCTGTTCGACGGCGGATTTGCCTTCCTTGCGTAAAATTTCCATATTGGTTAGCAAGAAGCTACGCAAGCGACTTTCGAGCTGGAGGTTATCCAGAAATTTAGAGATTACACCAATATGACCCAGGACAATTCGACACCCGCTTAATCCTAAACGATTTAACCCTTGGGATGCGATCGCGATAATTTCAGCATCTGCCATCGCCCCTGTCGCGCCAATCAGTTCAATCCCCATCTGGTTAAACTGGCGGTAGCGTTCTTTTTGGGGACGTTCGTAGCGGAAAGCCGAACCCGCATAGTAGAGGCGAATGGGTTGAGGAACGCCTTGCAGGTTGTCTACATAAGCGCGGACAACCGAGGCGGTAAATTCGGGGCGCAAGCAAAGGCGGCGGTTGCGGTAGATGAAGTCATAGAGACGGGGGGCGATTTCTTCACCGGATTTCCTTAAATACAGTTCTGTATATTCAATCAGTGGCACGTCAATTGGACGATAGCCGAAGGATTGGAAGCTTTGGCGCAGGGTATCTTCAAGTTGTTTAGTGATGGCGTAATCATCGGGCAAGACATCGTTGACGCCTCGCACTCGTTCAATTTTGGTTGTTCGCATTTTGGTCATTGGTCATTGGTCATTGGTCATTGGTCATT
>JGI12048J13642_10008853_pt1 | contig 26130 bp, 18 predicted proteins | sample ElkSlonscriptome_16_FD_13642 | JGI IMG/M metagenome (IMG submission 13642)
AATGAAGTAAGAGTGGGAGCGAAGAAGCTAGTAGTAAGGTAATGGTTTCATATACCTTCGATTTAAACCCGTCGGGCCTTGGCTCGACGGGTTTTTTGTAAGTGACTAATTATCCGTATATTTAGAGAAAACCAATCACCATGAAAATGAATTTAACCAAGACTCTTGTTCTCCATTCGGTTTTATTGTTGGCCGTATTTACTAACTCAAAAGTGTTAGCCCAAGGGGCTTGTCTAAACCCGGATCTTTCCGGTATCTCGATCAATGATTTATCATCCGAAGGAACGGAATCGCAGAGTTTCGGCATTTTCGTGTTTCCAAATACTTACTCAAGCGTAGGTGGTGTACCTGCAGGAGAAGACATTCGATTCCTTATTGCAGATCAAGAAGGGTACATTACGGTTCGTGAAGGTAGCTATGACGGACCTGTCGTTGCAGAAGGGCCCAGCCCGGTAACTGTAATTGGAGCTAGTGGAGCAGACCTCTTCGCTCACTGGAATGAGGATTCTACTTGTGCGAGTTTAGATAATTCTTTTTTGGCCACTGTACAATGTATATCCTGTGGTCCCTTGGATTGCCCCGGAGTTGGAAACTTTTTAGACCCCTGTAATAACGGTGATCCTTTAACCTTCAATGATAAAATAAGTGAGGACTGTCAATGCCTTGGGATTACTATACCCGCCGGGGGGAGATGTGAAGTTCCTGAGGTAGTGGAGGAGTTGCCCTATCACGTTGAGGATTATTGTTCTGGTTGGGAGTGTGAAGATTCAGATTATAATTACTATGATGAGTACTGTTTAAGTCAGGCATATGACTTCGTCTTTGAATACCATTCCCCTATCGATCAAACTGTCAGGGTGTCGTATACTGTGGTGGGTTTGTGGATCAGTTCTTTTCATCTTTTTACCGGTTGTCCTTTTGAAGAGGAGATTTTTAATAATTGTGATTCCGAAGAACAATTTGGTGACGTGTTGACTTTAGAGTTGACAGCAAATACCACGTATTATCTTATGTTTAGCGGTTCGTACACTGTGGGGCAGGATTGGTTTCTGAGCAGCATGAGTGTTGAAAAAATTTGTCCCTCTCTCGGTGCGGTGGGGAATCTATGTGATGACGAGGATCCTTTAACTGCTATTACAGTAGTAGACGAGAACTGTGAATGTAGTCTTCCATATCCCGGTCAAGGTTGTTTTATAGCCAATGAAATAGTGCCTACGGCAGGGCTAGCGGTTAACCCGACAACGATAGATGCTTCTGAAGCCTATTTCTCCGGTAAACAGGGCCAATGTGGTCTTGTGGCAGTTCCTTCTCTAGCTGATACATGGTTCTCATATGTGAACGAATCATCTACGATGATAATCGGTGTTAAAGGCATAGACGATTATGACCCAAGCTTAGAGGCATATAAAATATGTGCTGCAGGCCCTAATGCGCTGCTTGGGTGTGCAAATGCGACAGGCACCGGTGGCCGTGAAAGATTGATTCTTGAAAATCAACCAATTGGTGAAACCGAATTTTTCAGGGTGATGAATCAAAATCCGGATGGTCAAAGTGAATCATACAAGGTGGCAGTGTCCTACATTCCGGAAACGACTCTCGATGTAACTGATTGTCCAAACAGTGCATACACTTTATCAGATACGCTATGGTCGATTGTTCCTGAATTTCAGTATGTTATCAAAGGTTGGCTTTATGAGTTTGAAGAGCTCGAGCCTCCATTCGGAATTGATTTGGTGCAATCTATGAATCAAGCAGAGCCTTATATCACACTTCAAGAGATACCGGAATTGGAAGTTGGTCGAAGTTATAGTGTAAGGGTAAAAACTGCGTATGGAAATGGGGAAATTGTTTCTGATTTTGGAGACCCGTGTATTATAACCATCATGGATGAAAATGGTATCGTTCCAAATATCGATACTAATGCTCCGTCGGCATATTCGATGCCTGAAATGAACCTCTTCCCCAACCCGACCAATAGCGATGAATTAACACTGGCTTTTGCAAATCTGCCTCGATCAGAAAAGCTAATCACTGTGAGGGTTTATGATTTGGTAGGCAGACAAGTTCTTTTGGAGCGTTTAACAAGTAGTGATAATTCGATCTTACATACCCTGAACATCGAGGAACTATCATCGGGTATATACACTGTATCGGCTGAAATAGATGGCTTAATGACCTCAAAAAAACTAGTGGTGGAGTAAGTGCCAAATGGATCTTTAAAGAACAGAGATACTGAAAAGGGCCGCATCAACCGATGTAGCCCTTTTTTGCATTTTGGAATACTCAATACTCAATACTCAGTACTCAATACTCAATACTCAGAACTAATAGTAATGTTTCCGCCTCACCTTCGCCACATACTTCGCAAGGCGAATAACTTGTTTGGTATAACCATACTCATTGTCGTACCACACATATAGCACAACGCTTTTCTTATCGGGATGCACTAAGGTAGCCTTGCTGTCGTAAACCGAGCAGCAGGTGTCGCCAACAATATCGCTAGATACCAATTCAGGCTCTATGCTGTAGTGAATTTGATTCACCAGGTTGCCTTTTAAAGCAGCTTCTTTCACAGCGGCATTCACCTCTTCTACACTCGTTTCTTTATCAAGCGTCAAGTTCATGATGGCCAATGAACCATTTGGTACGGGCACACGCACGGCATTTGCGGTAAGCTTATCCTTCAATTCAGGAATCACTTTGGTCACGGCAGCGCCTGCTCCCGTTTCGGTGATAACCATGTTCAAAGCGGCAGATCTTCCTCGTCGTTCCTTCTTGTGGAAATTGTCGAGAAGGTTTTGATCATTGGTATAGGCATGAACTGTCTCGATATGACCTTTTTCAATTCCGTATTTGTTTTGAATGACGCTCAATACGGTGCTGATGGCATTGGTCGTGCACGAAGCCGCTGAGTAGACATTTTCATTTTCGAGATCAAGCGATTCGTGGTTAATACCGTATACGATGTTCGGAACGCCTTTTCCGGGTGCTGTCAGAATAACCTTAGAGATTCCTTGGCTCTTCAAATGCAAGGAAAGCGCTTCCCGATCGCGGAAGGCACCGGTATTGTCCAATACGATGGCATCGGAAATTCCGTGGTCTTCGTAGTTTACCTGATCGGGCCCGGGAGCCTGGATCATCTTCACAATTTGACCGTTAATGATGATGGCTTTTCTTTCCAAGTCAGGAACTACCGTCCCCGGAAACGGGCCGTGAACGGAATCCAATCTCAAAAGATCTGCTCTTTTGATGATTTCTTCATCCGTCACTTTTCGGGTAACAATGGCTTTCAAGCGCAACTGCTGCCCTTTACCAAATTGTTGAATCAACTCTCTGGCAGCTAAGCGACCGATACGACCAAAGCCGTACAATACGACATCACGCGGACCTTGTCCTATGTCATCAAAAGAAGTAAATCCAACAAGCTTGGCGCCCAAGAACGACTCGATAGACTCGTAGTCATTCTTTACTTCCATCCATTCTGCAGTGAGCAAGCCCACATCGATTTTAGATGGAGCTAAATCCATGTTTACAAGTGCTTGAGCTACAGCGGTAGTCTCGTGCACTGAAATTGGTTTGCCGACTACATCGGCAGCATACTTGTGAAGCAAGAGTACTTCGCTCACGCTGGTGTCGACCAGGTGGTTTCTAAAAAGAACAAGCTCCACGGAATTATCGTAGAGCAAGTTACCAACGGCATTGATCAATTTGACCGCCGCCTTTTTTTTACTGATCCAGGAATCGAGCTCCTCATTATAGGTAGCTCTACCTGCACTCAATAGGTCAGTAGACATTTTGTTTGTAGGTGGGTTATGTTGATGGTTTAATTGAATTCAATTATCCCAAGTAAGCCTTCAGGTGCTTACTTCTCGAAGAGTGGCGCAATCTTCTGATGGCCTTCTCTTTGATTTGTCTTACTCGCTCGCGCGTCAGGCCAAATCGGTCTCCGATCTCCTCCAGAGTCAAACCGTGCTTCATACCAATACCGTAGAAAAGACGAATTACTTCTCTTTCTTTTTCGGTAAGCGTTGAAAGCGATCTCTCAATTTCCTGAACCAAAGATTCATTTAAAAGACCAAAGTCTGCATTAGGAGAATCGTCATTCACCATTACGTCCAGCAAAGAGGAGCTATCGTCTTCTGTGAAAGGAGCATCAACAGATACATGCCTTCCGCTTACTTTCAAAGAGTCAGCAACTTTTTCTGCCGGTATATCCAGAGCGGTAGCGATTTCCTCAACGGTAGGAGGTCGGTCGTATTCTTGCTCCAGCTTCGCGAACATCTTGTTGATTTTGTTCAGGCTACCTACTTGGTTTAGTGGAAGTCGAACAATACGTGATTGCTCTGCCAGTGCTTGTAGGATCGATTGACGAATCCACCAAACGGCATACGAAATAAACTTGAATCCGCGTGTTTCGTCAAATCGCTGAGCGGCTTTTATTAATCCGAGGTTTCCTTCGTTGATCAAATCGGGAAGTGAGAGGCCCTGATTTTGGTATTGTTTTGACACTGAAACCACAAATCGCAAGTTAGCTCGCGTTAGCTTCTCCAAGGCGAGTTGATCACCCTTTTTGATTCTCTGAGCAAGCTCCACTTCTTCTTCCGCAGTAATCAGATCTTCTCGTCCGATTTCCTGTAAATACTTGTCGAGTGATTGGCTCTCGCGATTGGTTATGCTTTTGGTGATTTTAAGCTGTCTCATTTATCTATTGCGTTAAAGTTGTTAAAATCGGACGTGGAAAATAAGCGGCAAAGATACTCCAAAGCATCCTAATTCCAAATCCACATTTATTTGTGTCACTATTTAAAAAATATAAGAGCGACCCTTGCTCGTTTGCAGGGGCCGCTCTATTAAATCCAAAATAATGTCGAGATATCGATTGAATTGAGATGAATCGATGTTTACGGTTTCTGATGAGTATCTCGCAGGTTTTATTTTGAATCTTAAGATTGTTGTTATAAACCAAATCCATAATAGTCAGGCATTCCGTTTTGGTGAAAACCTTCCACCAATACCCCGCCACTCTTGGAGTGAAGAATGCGTTTTACATCTTCAGGACTATCAACGGGTTGCTTATCAATGTGGGTTATCACAAAACCCTCTTTGAGGCCCGCTTTCCTGAACTTTCCATCCTCAATATCCGCTATTCTGACACCATTTACAACTTTAAGGCTCGATTTTTCTTTCTGAGTCAACCCCTCAAGTTTGGCGCCAAAAATCATATTCATTTCTTCCTCAGATCGTTTCTTCAATTCCGTATTGCCATAGCGATCTCTCAAAAGAACCTCTATTGAACGTTTTTCATTTTGTCTTAGTATTCCTACTTCTATTTCATCGCCCGGGCGGTATTTACCCACCTGCTCTTGGAGCTCGGTCACGCTTTTGATGGGAAAATCTTCTACTGAAACAATTATATCACCTGTTTCAAGGCCGGCCATTTCTGCTGCTCCACCTGATAGCAGGCCACGTACATAGGCACCTTCGCTCACTTCGAGGTTCTCATCGCTTCTAAGCTGAGGGTCAATGTTGCTTATATTAACACCAATGTAGGCGCGTTGTACTTTTCCAAATTCCAATAAGTCCGCTGTCACTTTTTTTACAATGCTGACCGGTACGGCAAAACTGTATCCGCTGTATGATCCAGTTCTAGATGCGATGGCGGTGTTAATTCCAATTAACTCTCCTCGACCATTCACCAAGGCTCCACCGCTATTGCCGGGATTCACTGCAGCGTCGGTTTGGATAAATGACTCCAAAGGAAAGGTTTCCGCATTGGGATCGTAATCCAATATATTGATGTTTCGTGCCTTGGCGCTTACGATGCCTGCAGTAACCGTAGAAGTAAGATTAAAGGGATTCCCGACGGCGAGTACCCATTCACCTACCTGCAGTGCATCACTATCCCCCAGAATTATTGAGGGAAGAGTATTAGCGTCTATTTTTAATAAAGCGATATCCGTTCCCGGGTCTCTTCCCACTAGGGCCGCTTCAAAAGTTCGGTTGTCATTGGTGGTGATTTCAATGGTCTCTGCATTCTCAATCACGTGATTATTTGTTACCACGTAACCATCATCACTGATAATCACCCCCGACCCTGAAGCTCTTTGTTGTTTGGATGAGTAGGGCTCACCACCAAAATACCTACTCCATGGGTTGTAATATTTCTGTGCAGCCGAAACTGTTTTGACGTGCACTACCGCATCTAAAGATTTATTTGCGGCATTCACAAAGTCCATACTTTCCAATGGGATGGAAGGAGAGGAGGTGTAGTTGGTTAACCTGAATTCCGTCTTAGCCTCAGGTTCAGTTGTATAATGAGCATCTTCTACAAAAGTTACATAGGTTCCTAAGGCTACGAAACCTCCTAACAATGCTCCTGCTACCGTCTTGATCGTTTGCTTCATAAGATTCCTTTAAATTGTGAGTAATAAACAGTCCAAAAGCGTTTTTTCTTTTGCCTGCTTTGTTAATTCGTGTTAAGCTATTTCGCTTGCTACAATGCCTTTAGAGCAATTTATGTGCCATAGGATACCTACTGACATATTGTGAAATTTCGTCATTTCTTATGTCAATTTTTCATTCCTGAAAGGAGAATGGCAATTGCAATTAACTACTACTTTTGTGAGTTGATTATGCAAATCTCATTTGTAAAATACAGCGGTACGGGAAATGATTTCATCCTCATTGACGACAGGGATAGGCACTCTCAACTGAATGACATACGGGTCATTCAAGCTATGTGCGACCGCCATTTCGGTATCGGTTCTGATGGATTGATGTTGTTGAGAGATCACGATACGTCAGATTTTGAAATGATCTTTTTTAATCCTGACGGTTCCAAGAGCTTATGCGGCAATGGCAGTCGGTGTTCCGTTCATTTTGCGAGACAACTGGGATTGGCCTCTTTAGAAGGTGTTTTTTCTACAACGGATGGGGAACATCATTACCGCTTTGTTGATGATCACATGATCGAGATTAGTATGGCTGATGTTTCAATAGCTGATCAAGTAGGAGAAATGGATTTTATCAATACGGGCTCGCCTCACTTAATCGTGCCTGTAGAAGATATTACTGAGCTTGATTTGCCAAACCAAGGAAAAAAGTGGAGGTATGATGAGCGCTTTGAGGAAAATGGTGGAACAAACGTCAACTTCATAAAGAGAGTTGATTCCGATTCCTTGCGAATACGCACCTATGAGCGCGGTGTTGAAGCAGAAACACTCAGTTGTGGCACGGGTGTTACGGCAGCAGCTTTGTCATATAAGAAGAACGAAATTGGACGGCACCGCGTGGAGGTTCATACCGAAGGAGGAATTCTCACTGTGCGTTTTGAAAAAACGGAAAGAGGATTTTCCGACATCAAGCTACAAGGCCCTGTTTTAAGAATATTTGAAGGAATATACGATGTTAGAGAATGAACGAATACGGTTGCGTGCCCTCGAAACGACTGATGTCGATAAGCTGTTTATTTGGGAAAACAATCGAGCAAACTGGCGCGTCTCTCAAACGCTCACTCCTTATTCACGCCACGTTTTAATTGATTACGTCAACGCGATCTCCGACGTTTTTACCGATAAGCAACTCCGACTGATCATCGAAGAAAAGGAGGCGGGCACTCCCATTGGAACGGTTGATATTTTTGACTGCGACTTTAAGAACAAGCGTGCAGGTATAGGAATTCTCATAGCGGAGCCCGAAAAAAGGAAAAAGGGATTTGCTTCTGAAGTACTCGAATTGGTTATTCCTTACTGCTTTAAAACGCTGTCTATGCATCAGGTTTATTGTAGCATCTTTTCCGACAACTCTAAGAGTCTCAAGCTTTTTAAAAAATTCGGATTTAAAGAAGTAGGCGTAAAGAAAGATTGGACTTTTTTTGATGGGAAATTCTATGATGAAGTGTTAATGCAAAAAATGCGAGAGGATGACTAAACGACTGTTGGGGTTGACCGTCATAGTAATTGTCGCAGTCGCAATAATTGCAGGCTTTTATGGATATCGATTGATTTTCGGGTCTGCACTCAAAATGGATCAAGAGGAAATCTCCTTTTACATCAGCACAGGAGCTGATCAGGAAGACGTGCTCACATCGCTATCTAATCATGCGGGTTTGCGCAATCCCGAATTTGCCGAAAGGCTCATGGAAAAGAAGAACTATCAGGGTGATCTCATCGTGCCGGGCAAGTACACTTTGACTGATGATATGAGCCTGAACGATTTGATCGACCACCTGCGAGCGGGAAACGGTGAGGAAGAGGTTCAGGTAACTTTTAACACGGTACGAAAGCTCGCTGAACTTTCCGGTACCGTAGCAGAGAACATTGAAGCTGACTCCCTCGAAATAGCTAAAAAACTTTCTGATCCCGCTGTTGCTGCAAAGTACGGCTTCAACCAAGCAACTTTTATCAGCATGTTCTTTCCTGATACCTATCGAATGGAATGGGACACCGATGCCGATGAGTTCATTGCCCGAATGGCTGAGGAATACAAACGCTTCTGGACGGCCGACCGACAGCAAAAAGCGCGGAATCACGGCCTCTCGCAAAGTGAAGTTAGTACGCTGGCCAGTATTGTACAAGCCGAGCAGCAAGTACATCCCGATGAACGCCCCGTAATCGCCGGCTTGTACCTGAATCGACTTCACCGAGGCATGCGATTGCAAAGCGATCCTACTGTAGTCTACGCCGTAGGAGATTTTACGATTAATCGGGTTTTGACCAAGCATCTGTCTACGCCGAGTCCTTATAACACGTATTTGAATGCGGGGCTCCCGCCGGGGCCGATTAACCTGCCTTCAAAGCAATCTATCGACGCCGTTTTAAATGCCGACGATAACAGATTTATTTACATGTGTGCCAAGGCAGATTTCTCCGGTTATCATGCTTTTGCAACGAATCTCAGTCAGCACAACCGAAATGCGAGAGCCTTTCAGCAGGCTTTGAATGAGCGAAAAATATACCGGTGAAGAAAACGGGAACAAAAATTATTTCTGAAGGGAAGTCATATTCTTATCTCGTCCATGCTTCGCTTTTGACCATGCTCTTTCTCGCCCTCAGTCTTTTCTTTCCTTGGTGCTTTTTATTGATTTTTCCGGCACTCACGCTTCTCTTTTTTACTACCGGGGTGGAAATAGACTTCCATAAAGGCAAAATAAGAAAGTACAGAGGTTGGCTTGGAAAGCATTGGGGTATTTGGTTTCCCCTCGCACACTTTCAAAAGGTAATTTTGGAAGAGTTTGTCGTGAGTAAGCCCAAGGGAGGATTTTTCAGATACCACCGCACGAGCTCCAGAACTTTTGATATTCTCCTTCGTGACAAATATGGGAAGGACTTTGAATTAAATGACTTCTTTGATTATCACTTAGCTTTGGAGTGCTACAATGCACTTAAAGATTATGGCCTCGAGTCTCAGAATAAGTACGCGGAATACACGGCGAAATTAATGGCTAAGCGGCGAACAAGAAGACGCTGAGGTTAACAACATTTTAATCAGTCGGCTGTTGCTATCGAGAACTTAAACCAATGAAGTATATATTTATTATTACCACCATTTTGGTGTCGACCGCAGTCTACGGCCAAACGGGAGTATTAACCGGGCGCGTTATCGATGAATTGAGCAACGAATCCATTCCATTTGCCAATGTGGCTCTTCAGGAGACGTCCTATGGCGCCGTTTCCAATATCGACGGAGAATACAAAATTGAGGGCATAGAGCCGGGGTTGTACAATGTGCAAGCAACCTTTGTAGGTTATAAAACCAAGACCTTGTTCGAAGTTGAAGTTTTTGCTTCGAGACCTACCACCTTGGATATTCTTTTGGAGGCAGGTGCCACAAATTTGGAAGCGGTAGAAATCACAACGGAGGTTTTTGAACGAAATGCTGAAAGCCCCGTCTCCTTGCAGCAAATCGGTACCAATGAAATCCAACGAAACCCGGGAGGAAACCGCGACATTTCCAGAGCATTGCAGATTTTACCGGGAGTTGCTTCCTCGCTCTCCTTTCGAAATGATATCATTATAAGAGGTGGAGCGCCCAATGAAAATCGCTTTTTCCTCGACGGCATTGAGGTGCCGGTAATCAATCACTTCGCTACACAAGGCTCATCGGGTGGTCCGGTCGGAATCATCAATGTCAACTTTATTCAAAATGTAGACTTTTATTCGGGTGCCTTTCCGGCAAATCGAGGCAATGCGCTGAGTTCAGTTTTGGAGTTCACTCAAAAGGATGGAAACACGGATGGGCTCAAGGGAAACTTTACGCTCAGTGCTACCGATGTGGGACTGACCTTGGACGGACCTTTGAGCGATAAAACTACCTTCATCGTTTCTGCCCGGCGATCGTACCTTCAATTCCTCTTCGGAGTCTTAGGATTACCATTTTTGCCTACCTATAACGACGCTCAGTTTAAACTGAAGCACCGCATCAACGAAAAGAACGAAATCACCTTTATCGGGTTGGGAGCTCTGGATCAGTTTACCTTAAATGAAGGCGCTGTTGATGACGCAGAAACGGAAGAAGAAAAGCAAGAGATCAATTACATTTTAGGCAACCTTCCGGTAAATAATCAATGGAACTATACCGTCGGGGCAAACTACAAGCATTTTTCGGGTAAAGGTTTTCAAAATGTAGTTCTCAGTCGCAGTCATCTGAACAATAGAGCTGAGAAGTACGAGCAAAATATTGAAAGACCGGAAAACCTGATTCTCAATTACGAATCGGAGGAGATTGAGAACAAGCTCAGGCTGGAACATACCCAACGCAGCAATGGCTGGCGTTTTAACGCGGGGATTAATTTTGAAGATGTGACTTATTCAAATAGTACGTTCAATCAAATAAGTGTAGACACCTCTGTGCAGACAGTCAATTTCAATTCTGAAATCAACTTTCAGCGCTTTGGTTTTTTCGGATCGATCAATCGAAGCTTTCTCGAAGAGCGTTTGCTGCTTTCTTTTGGTTTGAGAAGCGATTGGAACAATTGGGCGGAGAGCATGTCAAACCCAATTGAGCAATTATCTCCTCGATTCTCACTTTCTTATTCGATCACACCTGAGTTTTCTTTTCAAGCCAATGTTGGCCGATATTACCAACTACCACCGTACACCGTTATGGGCTTTAGAAACAATGAGGGCGATTTGGTCAACAAGGAAAATGGCGTGACCTATATCCAAAGCGATCACTACGTCGCCGGCTTTCAATATGTGTTTCCAAGCAACACGAAGGTTTCAGTGGAGGGTTTTTTCAAGGACTACGCCGATTATCCTTTCACCCTTCGCGACAGCATCAATCTGGCAAATTTGGGTGCCGATTTTGGTGTAATCGGAAATGAACCCGTGGTTTCTATTGGGAACGGTCGCTCGTATGGTTTGGAATTTTTAATTCAGCGAAAGCTGTATAATGGTTTGTTCGGTATTGCTGCGCTAACACTCGTGCGGAGTGAGTTTACGGATAAGAACGGGGATTTCGTTCCTTCCGCTTGGGACAATCGGTTTATTCTAAGCTTAACGGCGGGTAAGAAGTTTGCCAAAAACTGGGAAGTCGGAACCCGAGTGCGTGTATTGGGCGGGCCACCCTTCACACCCGTCGATGAGGAGACCTCTTCGCTCATCCCCGTCTGGAATGTCAATAACCGAGGTATTCCTGACTACAACCGACTCAACGAAGAGCGAGCGCCCGTGAGTTATCAGGTAGATTTTAGGATTGATAAAAAGTATTTTTTCAATAAATGGTCGCTCAACCTTTATATCGATATTGAAAACATTACCAATGCTGTAGTCGAGTTGGAGCCATTCATAGATGTGGTTCGCGATGACAATGATCAGCCGGTAGTCAATCCCGAAGATGAATCTCGTTACCTGCTTACCACAATACCAAATCAAAGCGGCACACTGCTGCCTAGTATCGGTGTAGTGGTTGAATTTTAACGCAAACGCTTACTTAAAGTACTCCCGGTTTTGTGTGGTAATTGAGTCCTCCGGTATCCACCAGGTCTTGGTAAAACTCAGCCATTTCCTCGATAGTGTCATCGGTATTTAATTTCTCTGCGATTCTTTTTTGAGCGAGCTTTCCGATTTTTTTTGTCCAGTCGGGCTTTTTGTACGCGGCGTACATGGCTTCAGCCAATGCTTCCGGGTTTTTCTTGGGAACCATGAATCCACTATGGGCGTGTTCAACCAAGTATTTGTTGCCGGGAATGTCGGTGATGAGGGGGGTGGTTCCCAGCGACATGGCTTCGATAGCAGATTTCGTAATTGACTCGCCGTAGATAGAAGCCAAGAGAAAGACGTCACTGGCTTTGTCAATTTCCAATGCATTCGGCTGAAAGCCGGTAAATATTACGCGATCGCCGTAAGGAGATTCATCAGCCATCCTTCGGTATTCAGGTGTTTCCAAGCCATTGCCTACCATCAAAAGATAAAAATCCATATCCTCAGGCAGGTGCTTGAGGGCTTGCATAATGTAGACAACCCCCTTCATAGGGCGCGTGTTGGCCACACAAGTGAAGACAAAGCTGCCAGGCTTCACACCAAAAACGGAAAGGTCTGCCGGCTCTACGTCCTCATACCATTCGAGTCGATGACCTTTGTTTATGGTCACCACTTTGTTTTTTGCAATCGAAACGGACTGTTTTCTGAATTCTTCTTCCACCCCGATGGAGTTGCAAATGATTTTATCGACCCTCGGGTGGTAATACTTCGTGTAAAGTGAGGGATCGTACCATTGCAAATTTCCTTGGTACCCGCGGTACAAGACTACTTTTACATCGAGCCCTTTTGCGGCCCGGATGCCATTGGTTGAAGCTTTGCTGTTGTAAAGTTGAAGGATGTCGATTTTTTCCTCAATAAGGTGTTTTCGGATTTTGGCAATAGCTGCAGAATCGAATTTTTTCTCCGGGTGAAAGTCGATCACGTTCACTCCCGCTTCTTGGAAATTTCTGACATACGGTGAGTCTCCATAGGTCATCACATCCACTTTCCAACCTTTCTTGGCGAGACCAATAAAAATTTCGGCTTCAGGCCTTACCGTTACCGTACTGCGATAATTGCTTATGACTAGAATCTTCGGAGGCATATCGGCGAAATTAAGGTTTCTCAATTTGGTACAAAACCAAGTCGCTTTGCGTCCATTTGTCCCTGAACTCAAAATAAATTTTGCCTCCCTCGCTATGTGCAAACTGTTTTTCCCCGAGATACCAGAAGCCTTCTCGAGTTTTATCCGTATAGAGCAGTCTTTGACCGGTTTGAAGCGAATAATAATAGGGAATCTGATAGGCGAGGAGTGGGGGCGTTTCAATACTGTCTCTCATGAAGCTGTTTCCCAATAGCGACAACTCAGGCTGAAACATATACGGCCTTCCTGTCCAATAGATGGTTTCGTCCGTTGAGATTTCTATCAATTCTTCGACTTGATCTGCGTAATAGGTCGACTTGCTATCAGCTGCTTGCAAAGGCAGAATACAAATGTTATAAGCCGGCCGCAAAAAGGCCAAGACCAGAACCACGTGGAGAATACCGTTTTGTGAAACGCGAAATTGATAAACTGAAATGCCCGAGAAAACAAGGCCGCAAAGGATAAATGATAATTTGAAATCGACAATGTTTGGAATAGCCTCGGTGAAAGGGAGAACAATGAATGCAATTCCAATCAGGATGGCCAAGCTCGCCGAAATTTTGGACAATACGGAATCAAACTTTTCAGATCGAGTTTGGTTAGAAACGATCGAAGCGATTAGAATAGCCAAAAAAGGAAAAAAAGCGTAGAGGTAACGGTTTCTCAATTCAGGGGAAATCCAGTAGATCCAAATGTTTGCTGCGATGAAAACCCAAGAAAAAACGGCGACGGGCGATTGCTTCCAACTCACTTTTCGCACCCAAATAAAGAAGATGCTCCAAGGCAGCGTGATTTGAATAAGCTGCAGCGGAAAGGAATAGATTGCTTTTAGAATACGAGCAGCTCCGGCGTCATTAGCCGATTTTTGGGAGCTTTCCGACCAAAGGTTGAGCATAAAAGCCGTGGCATCTTCGTATTTGGCGTAAGCCAGAAAATAGCCACCAACCAAAAGGCAAAATACCGTTACACCTGCGAAGTGCTTCCACGAGAATAGTTTTTTCCAATCCCCTTGCCAAATAAGGTATACGAAAAGGGTAAGACCCTGAAAGGCCACCGATGGGAGACCTTTTGTAAGCGTACCCACTGCCGCTAACAAGTAAGAGACGGTAAAAAGCCAACCAAATTTTCGTTGCCGATGGAAATGGAAAATGGCTAAGGCCTGCAGAAAAACGAGCAATGAATAGAACAGATCAATTTCGCCTGCATTCACCGCCCCGTAATAAATCAGGTCGCCGAAGGTGAGAAAGATGAGAGCGGCGAAAAGCGCTGATTTCCATTCTCCGTATTTCCTAATCAGCCAAAAGAGAATGATGGCGATGATCCAAAGCGATAGCACTCCGGGCAACCTCACTGCGGTAGGACTGAAGGAATCATGAATCAGGAAAGAAGTTGCTAAAACCCAGTTGTAAACAGGCGGCTTGTTGTAATAAGGCTCTCCGTGAATGGCAGGAACAAGAGCGTTATCGCCTAATAAAGCTTCGATACCTACTACCGCTCTTCGGGGCTCCTCTGCGCGCAAGCCGATCACGTTATTGAAAAAAAAGTAACCGCCAATCAGGAAAACAATAATCAGTATGAGCTCAACTTTCGTGGCTTTATTCATCGCCTCAAAAGTTCAAAAATTATTTGAACACATCGCAACGGATAGAAAGAGAAGATAAATGCGTCCCGAATTCGTTTGTAGAAGTAATTCAATATCAATGTCCCAAATACGGATGCAACTTGCTCGCGGATAAAACGTCATTTAGAAAACCAAGAATACCTGCGGATTCTAAAGGGCATGTTTTTTATAATTAACGTACCTTTTGGGCCTGAAAATTGAAATCATTGATGTATAGAAGATTTTTATTTCTCTTCCTTTTTGTGCTGTTGATTGTTGCTGCTTGCACGAAAGATGAAGACGAACCGGAAATTGATCCCAATAAACCCAATGTAACGGATACCACTACTACTGATACCACTGATATGGCTACCGCCGTACATGTGGTGTTGGATTCGTTGCCGTATCCAAATCTCGCTGATTATAACTTTTTCATTGGGGACAATATGGCAGATTTGGAGCCGAATGATGAGCTTCTTCTCTATGAGCCCATTACTCAACTCTTTACCGATTATGCGAAAAAAACGCGCTATGTATGGATGCCCGAAGGAGAGTCAGCTAATTACGTGTCAGATTTTGAGTCCTTCGATTTTCCCAACGGTACAGTTTTGATCAAAAACTTCTATTACGAAAACGTTTTGCCGAGTAATGAACGAAGAGTAATGGAAACCCGGCTTTTGTTTAAAAGAGAAGGCGAATGGGAGTTTGCCGATTACATCTGGAATGATGAACAAACGGAAGCTACCTTTGATTTGAGTGGAAGTAGCAAACAGATCGATGTGATTTTGGACAATGGAGAGAGCCTTTCCATTAACTACAAAGTACCGAACGACTCCCAATGTATTACCTGTCACAAAATCAATGAGTCTGCATCGCCAAACGGCCCCAAGCCGCAAAATTTGAATGCCGATTTGGCCTATCAGGAAGGAGTGATGAATCAACTTATGAAATGGGCCGAGAGGGGATTTTTGGAGCCCACGTATCCCGCGGAAATCGAGACCATGGTGGATTGGGAAGATGAATCACAAACTTTACAAAACCGCGTTCGCGCGTATCTTGATGCCAATTGCGGACACTGCCATAAACAAGATGCTCACTGCTCGTACCGCCCTATCCGTTTAGCATTTGAAGAGAATGATCGAGATAACAATATTGGTGTTTGTGTTCCTTTTGATGAATTCGTACCGGGACAACCGATGGGTATGGAGAACATCATAGATGCAGGAAACGCTGAAAATAGTATGCTGATCTACAGAATGCTCGCCGAGGAAGAAAATGTCCAAATGCCCCTGATCGGTAAATCTGTCATTCATCAAGAAGGGGTAGAACTCTTAACCGATTATATTAATTCGCTTGAACAAACCTGTAACTAACATAAATAACCATGAAGAAAATTTACCTGTCATTTTTAACCATCTTATTTCTAGGCGCTCTGAGCGCTCAAAACACGTGTACGGAAGCACTGGAAATTACAGCAGGTCTTCACACGGTCGACACAGTTGATGGGACCGAAATTCCTTTGCCTATTTGCGCCGGAAACGGCTTGGGCGCGAGTAATGGAGAATGGTACCTCTATCAACCAACAGACACCTTTGAAGTTGAAATAACCACGGACCTCGCCCAAAACTCAGGTGGTGATACCCGCCTGCATGTTTATACAGGGGAATGCGGGAATTTAGTTTGTGTGGACGGAGATGACGATGGTGGAGATATCGGGAACGGATACTTGTCTATTTTGGAATTTGTAGCCTACCCTGAGGAAGCTTATTATATCGCTTTTGATAACAGATGGAACGGAAACGGTTTTGACTTTGTGCTTTCGGAAGTGGAATTTGTTCCGCCACCTCCTCCTGTTCCTGCACTCTTTCCGTTTACTGCTCAACCTTTGGATTTAGAGGGTTCGCTGAGAGGAGTGGTAGATATGGACGGAGACTACTTGGATGATGTCGTATCGATTGAGAATGATGAAGTACATCTTGGAATCCAATCTGATTTCGGGCTGTTAATGACTTCTTTACCCTCGGTCTCGCCCGACAATTCGCCGAGCTGGAGCATGGCGGCAGGAGATGTTGATGGAAATGGCTGGAACGACTTGGTCTATGGTGGTGGCTCAGGAGCTACCATTCTGTTTCGTTCTGAAGACGGAACATCTTTTGACAATCAATACAGCGATGAGGATTATGAGGAAGATTTTTATTTGTTTTCGCAGCGGTCAAATATGGTGGATATAAATAATGATGGTGCCCTCGATGTATTCGTTTGTCACGACGTTGAGCCCAATACTTATTTTATTAACCAAGGCGATCAAACGATGGAGTTTTTCCAAGGTGGCTTGGGTGACGATGACAATGGCGGAAACTACGGATCAATATGGATCGACTATGACAATGATTGCGATATTGATATGTTCATCGCAAAATGCCGCGGTGGAAACAACGTAATTAAGATTAACGAAATGCACCGAAATAATGGAGATGGTACATATACTGAAGTGGGTGAAGAGATTGGGTTGGCCGATCCCGTTCAAACTTGGTCATCGGCTTGGGGAGATTTCGATAACGACGGAGACCTCGATCTTTTTGTAGGCGCGAGTTCATTTACAGACGGTGAGCACAAGATGATGATTAATAATGGCGACGGAACTTTCTCAGATATTACCGAAGGAACCGGCTTAGAAGGGTTCGAAGCAACGAGTATCGAATGGACCACACATGACTTTGATAATGACGGATACCTCGATATCATGGGAGGAACCGGTCACATCATTAAGAATGAAGGTGACATGACTTTCACCATTTCTGATGTAGATTTCTGGAATGGTCCCGTAGGTGATTTGAACAATGACGGATTTCTTGATGTAGTTGCCAACGGCAATGTTCACTACAATGATGGTAATGAGAATAACTATCTGAAGGTAAATACGATCGGTACGGAAAGCAATTGGAATGGCATCGGTGCCCGAATCACTGTTTATTCTGAATCATTCGCTCAAATCCGCGAGATCAGAAGTGGAGATGGCTTTCGCTACATGAGTTCCCTTAATGCGCACTTCGGACTCGGAGAGGATACCCAAATCGATAGTGTTGTGGTACGATGGCCTACATGTAATGTGGATGTAATATACAATCCCGACATCAATTCTACCTTGGTAGTAACTGAGGGATCAAGCCCACTTTCTGCAGATACCGAACCGGAAGTATCCCTTAAGGTTTATCCAAACCCTGCCGAAGGTGATCTCTTCATCGACTCATCTGAAAATCTCATAGGTAACCGAATTGATATTTTTGATATTCAAGGAAAGAGAGTTGAGTCTCAAATCTTAAACTCAAACAGTATTGACGTATCCAAACTTCAATCGGGTAACTATATTCTTCAAGTTCTCATCGGCGAAACTGCCGTTGAATCAAAATTCTACAAAAAGTAATTTTTAGCCTTTTTTTCAAAAACCCCGAGCTACACGATCGGGGTTTTTTATTTCCACAAAACTGTTTTCACTCTTTTGATGAAAACCCTGACTTGAAGCGTTGGCAATCCTTAACTTCGCTCCGTGGATGCGAAAGGCACAATCGTTTTAGTGGGGCCTGCTTACCCTCTTCGTGGTGGAATTGCTCATTTCAATGAGTCTTTTGCAAAAACACTGTCAGACGAGGGGTATCAAACGAAGATCGTTAGTTTTTACAGACAGTATCCTTCTTTTTTATTTCCGGGAAAGACACAATTGGCAGAAGGAGATCCACCGAGAGACTTGGATATTCATCCTTTGATCAGCAGTATTCAACCTCTTTCGTGGAAAAAAGCTGCCAATCAAATTGCAGCGTGGAACCCCGATTTTGTCGTTATACGGTTTTGGATTCCCTTTATGGGAGCGGCTTTAGGTTCAATAGCAAAGCGATTGCGAAAGCGAGGTGTTAAGGTCATAGGCTTGGTAGATAATGCTATACCGCACGAAGCCCGACCTGCTGACAAAGTGCTGTCGAGTTACTTTTTCAAGAATTGCGATGCGTTTTTCACACTTTCCGAAAGCGTGGGGGAGGACCTTAAAAAGCTGGCTCCGGGAAAACCTGTAGGCACAAGTCCGCATCCCATCTATGATTTCTTCGGAGATAAGATGCCCCAAGACCAAGCCATTGCCGAATTAAAACTTGATCCGAGTTTTCGCTACATTCTTTTTTTTGGATTTGTAAGGAAATACAAGGGGCTCGACTTATTGATGGAAGCATTTTCCCTTACTGATTTGAAGAAAGAAAAAATCACACTGATTGTGGCGGGAGAATTCTACGAAAGTATTTCTGACTACCATGAGTTGGCAAAATCTTTAAACATCGAAGATGCCGTCTTATTTCGAAATGAATACATCCCCGAGACCGATGTCAGAAAATACTTCTGCGCGTCCTCTATTATTGCACAAACATACCGTTCAGCTACGCAAAGCGGGGTAACTCAGATCGCTTATCATTTTGAGCGGCCTATGCTTGTCACCGATGTCGGGGGACTATCTGAAATAGTTCCACACGAAAAAGCGGGCTTTGTGGTTAAACCTGACCCCAAGGCAATAGCGGAATCTTTGGCTCGTTTTTTTCATGAGGATTTTGAGCACGAGATGGAGGTAAACATATCTACCGAAAAGGAACGCTTTTCGTGGAATCACTTCAAGAACGAGTTTTTATCTTTTGTCGAGAATATCAGGAATTAGATCCTTTATGAATAGAATTCATCTTTTACTAGTATTCATTAGTTTCTGCCAACTCTCTTTGGGTCAAATGAATCAAACTGACTCTGAGGGACGCAAGCATGGCAAGTGGGAGAAACGCTATGATAACGGAGAGATTCAGTATATCGGAAATTTTGACCACGGCAAACCCGTCGGTACATTCAAGCGCTATTACGACGATGGGAGTCTACAGGCTGTAATGGAATACATAAATCCGGTAAAGAATTATGCTACGCTATACTATCCCGAAATAGAAGTAAAGATGGCCGAAGGGCAGTATTTCGATCAAGAGCGCGACAGCGTCTGGCTGTTCTTTTCTGAAGAAGGTGTACTCACTTCCCGTGAAACTTACCAAAACGGAGATAAAGAAGGCATGACTGAAATATTTTATGCCGATGGCAGCCTATCTGAGCGCATGATGTTTCGAGAAGATCAAAAACACGGACTTTGGGAGCAATATTTCAACAATGGGAAGCCTAAGTTGAAGGCCACGGTTGTAGACGGAGTTAAGTACGACGGAGAGTACACCACTTACTACCCCGATGGAATTAAAATGGAAGAAGGCAACTATGTGGACGGCAAGAAAGAAAGCTCTTGGTACCTCTACAATGAGGACGGTTCGGTTCACATTATCTATGTGTACCGCGATGATGAAATTGAAGAGGAGTTTCCGAAGAATGGCACCTTTGAAGTCTATTGGCCTAATGACATTAAGCGATCGGAATACACCTATAAGAATGGAAAGCGACAAGGCCCTTTCAAAGAGTGGTTTAACCAAGGTGAGTGGCGCAATGAAGAGCGTGTGGACGAATACGGGAACCAGTATCCGTTTCAGAAGCTATATGGCACACAGCTGCGGCGCGAAGGCACATACAGAGAAGGAAAACTGCACGGAGAGGTGATAACCTATAACGAAGACGGGTCAATCAAAAAGAAAGCAAACTACGAAATGGGGGAGTTGGTTGATTAATTTGTATTTACTATACGCTCTATGAGAAAGATATACTCTTCTGTTTGTGCCCTTTTCATATTATCATCTTGTATCGATGAAGATTCGCGTAACCCTGAACTAAATCCCGGCTACGAGTTTTTTCCGATAGAGATCGGGTCTTTTGTGGAGTATCGCGTGGATAGTATTTGGCATGACCAACCTGACCCCGAAATAGAAGGTATTCACGATACCACTTCTTACTTTGTAAAAGAGCTCATAGAGTCTGAGATAGTCGATGCACAAAATGATCCATCCCTTCGCATTGTACGTTATAAAAGAGATAGCGAATCTGATGAATGGAGCCTTGTCGACATTTGGTTTGCCAAACGAACGGCACAAAATGCGGAGAAAGTAGAAGAGAATGTGCGGTATATAAAATTGGCCTTTCCCATCAGTACTTCCGCCATATGGAATTTAAACGCCTTGAATGCTAAAGATGAATGGCTATGTCGCTATGACAGTATCTATGCGACACGTGAGATCGGTGATTTGTCCTTTCCCAAAACGGTGAAAGTGATGCAAAGGGAGAACAAGAACTTGATTGATGATGAGCTGGCTTTTGAAATTTATGCCGAGGAAGTTGGGCTAATAAGGCGTTATGAGAAAGACCTCACCACTCAACTCAGCTTTGTCAACGAACCCATTGCCGCGAACATTCGCTTGGGACACGAGTTTAATTGGGAGATAATTGATTATGGGATTGAATAGATTTACACTGCTTTTTTTGTTTTTCTTCATGATGACTACTGCCTTTTCTCAGATTGGCGAGAATCGGTATTTAGTCTATTTTGCTGATAAAGAAGGTACTCCCTTTTCTATTGATCAACCTGAAGATTTTTTGTCTGAGCGAGCCATCACGCGGCGCATGAATCAAAGCATTCCCATTACGGAAGAAGATCTTCCTGTAAACCCCGATTACATCGATGAAGTCAGAGCCTTGGGAGATTTAGAGGTGATTTACTCCTTGAAATGGTTTAATGCCATTTTGATAGAAACACAGGACTCTGCCGTGATTGAGGAGATTCAGCAGTTGGAAGAAGTAGTGGCTACAGAAATAAGCCCTGTATTGGACAATGATTTCTCAATCGATATGGAAGCGGAAGATTTCCTAGCCTCCCCTAAAAATGATTATGATTACGGGCCTTCATTCAATCAGATTGATATGTTGAATGGTATTCCGCTTCATGAAGCCGGATACACGGGAGAGGATATTTTGATAGGCGTATTTGACGGAGGCTTCACCTCGGCACTCCAAGATTCTTCACTCAAAAGAGTATTTGCGGAGGACAGAATAGTTGCAACTCGAAATTTCATAACAACAACCGATAGTGTTTTCGAGCGAAGTACTCATGGTACTTATGTGCTCTCCTGTATGGCGGGCTATCTCGAAGATAGCTTGATCGGTACGGCTCCCGATGCCTCCTATCTATTGTGTATTACCGAAGATGTTTCCGTAGAACGTCGAATAGAGTTGGCCAACTGGGCCGCTGCTGCAGAGTATGCCGATAGCGCGGGTGTAGACGTTATCAATACCAGTTTAGGCTATACCCTTTTCGATGTGGATGAAGAGAACTTCACCTATGAATTACTTGACGGTAATACCACATTGATCACCCGCGCTTCCAATATAGCCGCAAGCAAGGGTATCCTCCCTGTGACTTCAGCCGGAAACTCCGGAAACTCAGACTGGTTTTACATTAGTGCACCTGCCGATGGCGATAATGTATTAGCCGTAGGCGCCGTAAAAGCCGATGAGACGATTGCCTCTTTCAGTTCTCGCGGTCCTCGGGTAGACGGGGCAGTGAAGCCCAATGTGGTAGCGCAAGGCCGGGCAGCGATAGTAGGGGATTTAGGTGATGGAATTCGCACTGTTAACGGTACCTCATTTTCTTCGCCAATATTGGCAGGTATGGCTGCCAGCCTTTGGCAAGCAGTGCCGCAAGCCTCTGCTCAAGAAATCTTTAACGCTATTGAAGAAAGTGCTAGCCTTTATCAAAATCCAAACGATAGCCTCGGCTACGGGATACCAAATTTTGAGTTAGCGCTTGAACAATTACAAGATTTAACGAATACGAGGGACTTTTCGGTGGGAAATCAAACCTTGAGGTTGTATCCCAATCCCTTGGCGGATGGAATGATGCTAAACCTAGTCGCTCCTAAAAATTTTGGTGAAAGTCTCAACTTGGAGCTATACGATATCACGGGAAAACAAATCTTGAGCAAAAGGGTCTCCTCGATTGAGGGAAGAGCCAGATTACAGTCCATGCCCGTGCTAAGTGAGGGACTTTACATTGCCACTGTAAGGGGTGTAAATGGTGAGACAGCTACTTCCAAGCTGATCATTCAATAAATGAACAATAGCTTTCTTGAAACTCTGATCGGATTGCGTACCAAGCGATAAACTTTTCGCGTTATTTGCGCCATGTCACCGACGTCCATTATCCTGCTTATTGCAGGTTACTTCCTGGCCCTGATACTCATAGCTCGCCTTACCGGAAAGAAGGCCGACAACGCGGGTTTCTTCGTAGGAAACCGAAATTCACCTTGGTATGTAGTTGCATTCGGAATGATCGGTGCATCGCTCAGTGGTGTCACTTTTATTTCCGTTCCGGGTTGGGTTGGAGATTCCCAATTTTCTTACATGCAGATGGTGTTGGGCTACGTTCCGGGTTATTTTGTCATCGCCTTCGTGTTGCTACCCCTTTATTATCGATTGCAGCTCACCAGTATCTACACTTATTTGCGAGACCGGTTTGGCAGACATGCCTACAAGACGGGAGCTTCCTACTTCTTGCTTTCGCGAATAATCGGAGCGGCCTTCAGGCTTTACCTCGTGGCGATGGTTCTCCAGCTCGCGGTGTTCGATCGAATTGGAATGGAGGTTCCCTTCGCCGTGACCGTTTTTATTACGGTTTTTCTGATTTGGCTCTACACGTTTAGGGGAGGAATAAAAACCATTATCTGGACCGATACGCTGCAAACGGCATTCATGCTCTTTGCGGTGGGAATCAGCGTATATTCCATATCCACTTCCTTGGGTTTGGACGCGGCGGGATTGGTCGAACGAGTGGGAGATAGCGAGTATAGCCGAATCTTCTTTTTTGACGATGCCAACGATCCAAAATACTTCTTCAAACGCTTCCTGGCCGGAATGTTCATCACCATCACCATGACAGGACTCGATCAAGACATGATGCAGAAGAATCTCAGCTGCCGAAATCTGCGTGATGCGCAAAAAAACATGATTTCGTTCAGCTTAGTCTTGGTAGTTGTCAATTTGATTTTTCTCGCACTTGGCGCCCTACTCTTCATCTACAGTCAAGAGAATGGTTTGGCCATACCCGATCAAACCGATCAGCTTTACCCCTTGCTCGCCGTAGAAGGCTATTTGGGCCCCGCCGTCGGAATTCTCTTTGTGCTCGGACTCATTGCAGCTGCTTATTCCAGCGCCGATTCTGCGTTGACCGCCCTTACCACTTCATATTCCATCGATATCCTCGAAGTGGACAAGCTCGATGAGAAAACCGCCAAGCGCAAAAGACAACGTGTCCATGTGATCATGTCATTGGTATTGATTGGAGTTATACTGGTTTTTCGTGTCATCAATAACGACTCAGTCATCGCACAGCTTTTTACCGCTGCGGGCTATACCTATGGGCCGCTCCTTGGACTCTATGCCTTCGGACTTTTTACAAAGTTGCCCGTTCGCGATTTCGAGGTTCCTTTCATTGCAGTAGCATCTCCCATTTTATCCTTCCTGCTCGATTACAATTCCGCTGAAATTTTTAGCGGATACGAAATCGGTTTTGAAATTCTCCTGATCAACGGAGCTATCACCTATTTCGGCTTGTGGATGAGTAGCCTTCGTGCCCGAAATATGGATCGCTGACCCATTCTCCCTTTTTTCGTTTGTAACGAAAGAAGATGATCCTGATGAGGTTTTATTTGAATAATCTTTAAAAATAGTGAAGCCTCAAAGATCTGTAGGCCAGCAGATTAAAATTTGATATTGAATAAATCCTGTTTTCTGAAATCTATTCCCCCGTCCCGTGCGTTGGTATTATAAATCACTCAAAACAAGTATGATGAAAAAAATTAAACTATTAGTAATGACATTTTCGCTCGCATTGATGGCGAGCACCATTTTTGCAAATCACCTCTCGGGTAATTTGCTTTTCTCTGCCCGTTTTTCGGGCGACCAGGAAGTTCCCCCTGTTGAAACGGATGCTACTGGCGTAGGAAGCTTTTTTCTCAATGCAACCATGGATACGCTTTGCATATCGATTACGGTTAACGGACTCAGTGGCCCAATTGTGGGTGCCCACATCCACGAAGGAATGGCGGGAATGAATGGAGGCGTGTTGGTCGGTTTGACTGACAATGTAGACGGAAATTCGATTCAAGCTACCATCACAGGCGAAGCATTGACACCCGAATTGCTCGAAGCCATGTTTGACGAAGCGCTATACTTTAATATCCACACGGATGCCAATGCGAGCGGAGAAATTCGTGGACAGATAATCCTCGAAACGGATAAAGCCTATGCAGGGATGCTCGATGCTGAGCAAGAAGTTCCCGCGGGAACCAGCGAAGCGACCGGTTTGGCCACGTTCAATTTGAGTAAGCAAGGAAATGAGGTAAACTATTACGTTGTGGTAGAAGGATTAACCGGACCTATTCAGATGGCTCACCTTCACGAAGCTGCTGCCGGAGAGAATGGACCTGTTATTGTCGACCTGATGTCGGGCATAGACGGAAACGTAATTTCAGGATCATTCGATCCAACCGATTTCGATGGTTTATTGGAAGCGATGAATGCAGGTGAGATTTATATTAACGTACATACGGAGGCAAATCCGGGAGGAGAAGTTCGCGGACAACTCATGCTCCAAGAGAGATTGAGTCATGACGCCTATTTAACCGTTGAACAAGAAATACCTGCTCCAATGGGAACTGCTGCAAATGGTATAGCAGTGGTAGGTTTAACCTACGCCTTGGACACCTTGTATTACGACATTCAGTTAGAAGGATTATCAGGTCCTTTGACCGGCGCACACTTCCACGAAGGCGCGTTTGGTGAAACAGGTGGTGTATTGATCGGCATTACCGATGACATCGATGGAAATAGAATAAACGGTTTCGTTGCAGGAGAAGCTTTGACAACTGAAAACATCGTGAAGTTCTTGTCAGGACAAATTTACCTGAATGTTCACACTGATTTAAATCCTGCGGGAGAAATCCGAGGACAAGTTTATAAGCTAATCCGCGAAGGGTACACGTACGAGTTGACAGGAGACCAAGAGGTTCCTGCAGTGATGACGGATGCCTATGGTTCGGGTATCGTGAGCATCGATCGCGATCAAACCAATGTGCATTTTATGATGGCATACAATGATTTGACCGGGCCTCAAACGATGGCTCATTTTCACTCAGCTCCTGCCGGCGAAAATGGAGGCGTGATATTTGACTTAGGATCATTCTTTGATCAAACGGAAACGTTTGACGCAGCTTTTGGTTACTGGTCTGATATGGATGAAACCCCATTTGATGCAGCCGCAGCAATGGCTTTCAGAGAAGGCGAAGTTTATGTAAATATTCATACTTCAGAAAACCCCGGAGGAGAACTACGTGGTCAAGNAGATCGAATGTTAGTTTGCTCAGAAGGAACTCTTGGTTTGTTTGATCAACCTGAATTTGAAACGTTGAGTATCTATCCGAATCCAA
>JGI12048J13642_10371607_pt1 | contig 25994 bp, 16 predicted proteins | sample ElkSlonscriptome_16_FD_13642 | JGI IMG/M metagenome (IMG submission 13642)
GACCGGTGTGTTCGCGTGGATTATGCCCGAAGACTTTGCCGGGGACGATATGGAACTTTTGGAGGAGGCATTTGCGACCGCGCGCGCGCTCTTCAACACGCCGGTTGAGGTTGAATCCGAGCGCTTGCGGATCAATCTGCATTTCGGGACCGCGATAGACAGTATCGAGCGCGCGCTTGATGCCTCGGAGCTGGCGCGCAAACGGTCACTGAACTGGACTGCCAACGCTGAGGCATTGCTTGAGGAAACGCAATATCGCCAGCGTCTGTTGGGTGAGTTGGACGAGGCGCTGACGGATGGATCGATCTTCGTCGTGTTTCAGCCAAAGCTGGCCATGGCTTCAGCAAAGATCCGCGGGGGTGAATGCCTGGTGCGATGGGATAGCGCGCGGCTCGGGCGTATTTCTCCGGCTGATTTTATTCCGATCCTTGAGGAAAAGGGCCGCGTCCACGATCTCACGCTATTCGTTGTGCAAGAGGCGATGGACCGACAGCGCGAAGCGGCGGCGCAGGGTCATGCGATCAATCTGGCGGTAAATGTGTCGGCGCAATTGCTTGGCGATGTAAAGTTTGTCGATGCGCTGGTGGCGAAGTTTGATGTCTTTGGTCGACCCGAAAAGGGCGGGATCACGCTGGAAATCACCGAAAGCGCACCGTTACAGGATTCCGAAAGCGCGCGCATTGCCCTCACCCGGATGCGCGAGACAGGGGCGCGGATTTCCATCGATGATTACGGCACGGGGCAGGCGACGCTCAACTATCTGCAGGATTTCCCCGCGCAGGAGATCAAGCTGGATCAAAGCTTCATCCGGGACCTGGTAGAGGATCGCAAGGATCAGATCATGGTTCAATCGACCATCGATCTTGCCCATGCATTGGGCTTTGAGATTGTGGCCGAGGGTGTGGAGACGCAGGCAATTCTGGACGCTCTCGCGGCGCTCGGCTGCGACTATGCGCAAGGGTGGCATATCGGTAAACCGATGGAGTGGGACGAGTTTGCCCGCGTGCTGGGCGCTGATGCGCCGCCGGTGCAGATCGGCGCGACCGCCAGAGCGGCGTGAGCCAAGCCGCCAAGGCTGCGGTCAACAAAAAGGGGCGCGAAGGTCGAACCTTTGCGCCCCTTCTGTATTTAAACGTCTTGAGTATTGGGCATCTTATAGGGTGCCAGAGACACCCAAGAAGAAAAAGCGGCCGCGCGGGCTAACCGGGCGAGCGAGACTGTTGAGGAACGGCTCGCGGTCAGTGAGGTTGTTGACGCCGCCAAAAAATTCGATGTTGTCGGTCGCCTCAAAGCTGAATGAAACATCGTGCTCCAAAGAGCTTCCAGTGTTCAGCTGTGAAGGGTCCGCCAGTCCGATATTCGGCGAGACAACAACCGCGCCATCCACAATCGCAACATCGTTTCGCGCCGCATTCGTAAACAGGCTGAGCGAGTCCACAAAGCGACCTCTCCAACCGATGTTCAGGCGATCCAGATCCCAATTGATCCCGAAGTTGATGATCCAATCCGGCTGAGAGCCGTTACCGGCCACGCCCAGAAGGTCACTTTGGAACCCTTGGTCGACAATGAGCAGTTCCTGCTGAACCGGATCGGTTTCTGCCGCAATTGTTTGCGCAATGATTGGGTCGCTTTCAGTGAACCGTTCAAGGAAATGAGATCCGGCTGCGCTAATCTGGAAAGTGCCCAAGTCGCCGTTACCAAACGGCGCATCGAAGCTGTAGCGCGCTTCGAAGTCAATGCCGCGAGCCCGCAACACAGCCAGATTGATATTGCCGGAGGTAAACCCGGAAATCGCACCACCATTGTTCGGGTCACGCTGGATCGCATCGCAGAACTGGTTGTCGGTCGAGGGAAGATCGACGCATGCCCGCGCGATGGCGGCACCTGTCAGACTTCCAACCGCGTCCTCGATTTCAATGTCATAATAATCGACGATCACGACCAGATTATCAAGCGCCCCGCCCAGAATACCGCGCGGCTCGAAGATCCCGCCGATAGTGAAGCTGTCTGAGGTTTCTTCGATCAGGTCCGGGTTGCCGCCACTGGTGCCGGTAACGAATGCTGTGAGAAAGTCAGAGGCGACAAAGCCTGGCCCGACAAACTCTGCACAATTGGTAGCCCGGTTGGCCGTACCTTGAGTGATAAGGGCCGCGTCACAGGGGTCTTGGTTCACGCCGATCGTCGCCAGTGTCTGCGGATTGAACAACTCACCGATATTCGGCGAGCGAATGGCCCGCGAGTATGTGCCGCGCAGTGTGAACCAATCCACGGGCTTGTAGATGCCGCCGAAGGAATAAGTCTCTGTGCCGCCGATGATGTTGTAATCGGAGTAACGCCCTGAGGCGGACACTTCGAGAAGTTCGACAAACGGCAATTCTGCGAGGAGCGGCAGCCGTACCTCGCCGAAGCCTTCATACACGGTAATGCCCTGACCATCGGTCGGGGAGGGGCTTATCACGACCCCATTGTTGGTGATGACGTCCGGTTCAATCTGGAAAAACGCGTTAGGCGTGAATTGCGACTTATCGCTACGATATTCAAAACCCGTTGCAAAACCGATCGGGCCACCCGGCAGCTCAAAGAAATGTCCGGTATCGCCGGAAAGCACGGCTAGGAACTGCTGCTGTTCAATAACTGTCCGGTCATTCAGGTCGGAAAAGGCAAATTCTGCGCCTGCACCCTGAATCGAATTTGGCCCCAGAATATTAATCGGAGCGCACTGACCATCGCCAATCTGGAAGGTGACAGGCCGTGTGAGGTTGCTGACGTCGTTTCCGTTGATCACGGTTCCATCCGCGAAAAGCGGCGGTCCACCCACGAATAGGGCAGCGGGTGAAGGCTGACCGGTCAATTCGGCGCGACATACAATATCGCCGATTTGAGCTGTGCCCGCATCAATCTCGATATTTTCGCCGTTGCGAATGGCGTTGAGCGTGGGGGAACCTCCGCCACCAAATGCTAATGTGTTATTAGTACCATCAAGGTCGGCCGCAGTAATTGCGACCGCATCAATCGCGGTGAAGTAACGGTCATTCACACGGATGTTGCGGTTGAGATCGTCAACCTCGGTTCGGCCCCAGGTAAAGGAGCCTTCGAGCGAAATATTGCTCTCAGGCGCTTCCCAGCGCAGCCCGCCAGATGCTCGGATTGTAGAGCGGTCGACATTTTGGCCTGAATTGGTTTCCGAACCCAGATTATCGCGCGCAACAAAGATGCTGGGCGTCGATGCCGGATCAAGCGCATCGACAACGCCAATCTGAGTGGCAAGCCCTTGCGGGATGAAGGGGTTATCTAGCGCGATCGGAATATCATCCGAAAACGGGATACCAGCGATATTCGACGTCTCGGTGTAATTAAACTTCGCATCGGCGAAGAAAGTCAGGGTGGGCGTGATTTCGTAGTCGAAACCGGCCGCCGCATTGACACGCGTCAATTCGGGAATGAGCGAGAGGCCTGGAGCGGTTGTACCGATGAAAATGCCATCGCCTCCGCTCGCATTGAATGCGTCGGTTGAGAAGCCGGGATTGAATGCCCGCAAGTTGCCGTTCGCATCAATCACCTGAAGAACCGGAATGTTGGTTCCCGCAATGGTCGGGACGGTGTCCGTATTCGGGTTGAAGTCCGTCACATAGCTATTCAACGCCCCGAACGGAAAGGCAAATGGTGTAGGGTCAAGAGCAATGGTTGATCCTGCACTTGAAACCGGAAGCGTCCGGTTCGGAACAAATGCATTTTCGGACGCTGGATCCAGTCCCAGAATGCCGTTCAGGAAAGCGCTGCTGGGGGCCTGGCTTTGAAAACCCGGGCCCGCAAAGTTAGGGCGGTCGCCGTTAACGATGCCTGCGGATTGGGAATATTCGACGGCGAAGACGACGCTGCCCCGATTGTCATTGAATGTGCCACCGCCAGCGATTGAACCGAAAAATTCCTCAGAATCACCTTTGTCGCTGATGCCGGTCTGGAACCGATATTCAAGACCGTCGAAATCGCGACCATCGCGAGTGATGTAGTTCACAACGCCAGAGACAGCGTCAGCACCATACACAGCCGATGCACCCCCCGTCAGAACCTCGACGCTCTTGACAAGCGCGGTCGGGATTGACCCGACATCGACCGTCGCAGTCCCCGCAATGCCTGGGACATGACGGCGGCCATCTTGCAAGACCAGTGTCCGGTCCGTGCCTAGCTGCCGGAGGTTAAGCGTACTTGCACCTGTGAGTGCGAGGTCCTGCGCACTTGAGAGTGTCGCAGGGTCGGAGCCTGCGAGTGCAGGTATCTCGCGCAGGGTTTGCGCGATGTCGATTTCACCTGCATTTCGCAACTGTTCGGCACCGATCACTGTCACCGGGCTTGGCAGAGCCGTCGTCGAATCGGTCGCAATACGGGAGCCCGTCACAACAATGGCGTTTTCCGGCTTGGCCTCGCTTTCCGTATTGGGACCGCTTTGCGCGTGCGCGGCTGCGGCAAAGGTGCTGGCAGCGGCCAGCAAGAGTGCATGACGAGTAAATCTGGAGTTGTGCATGAGCGTTCCCTGTTGACGTTCAGTATTACCCGGAGAGGGCAGATTGGATGCTGCGTGTTCGCATTGCGGCTACAAAGCTTGCTGCGATGCAACACGCTGTCAAGCAGGATTCATCAGATTGTAACGCGGGCTGCCTACTCGGCATAAGAATGTTGCAATTATGCCAGCATATTCGCCGCTTTCTTGGTTTAAAGCCTTTCTGGTGCGCAGGCGCAGCATTCGCAGTCGCTCATCTGCCAATGATTCTCCGGGACCTGAGTATTACCTTTTCGGACTTTTTCGAGCCTGACTGGCTGGCTAGTCGAGCCCCCAATGGCGCAGCATCGGTGAATTAAGACGCTCGCGAAGGGCTTCTGGAACCAGCGTTTTCCGCGCCGCCTTCCAACGTTCCGCAGACCCCTTGAAATCGGTGGCGATCTTGGCGCGACTGCTGGGAATGTCCTTGCCCCAATGCATTGAGTAATCGAGGCCAGCATCGTCCAGAGCACTGGTGAACGCTCTGGAGGCTTCGTCGCTATGCGATATCCATCCCGCGATACCCGACCGCGTCAGGCCGTCAATGTTGATGATGGCGCAGGTGTCAAACCGCAGAAAGCTCATCGAGGCGCTGCTCTTTCGCGCAAAGCGGACGGTGTAGACGAAATGCTTGCGGAAACGAGGAGCGATCTGCGCGCCGATCTCAAGCGTTTGCCTGAGCTGGCTGACCGGTACACAGATGGCTGCGTTGAAAGTGTCGATGCGGATGCCAAAGACGCTGCGCGGTTTCCAGTCGCCAGTCAGCGCAACAAGGCTTTTGGCGCTTGTGGAGGCGGGTTGCCTGGCAACGCTATCGCGAAAATCGTCGAAAATCATCTCGGCGATATTCAGCAAACGGATCGGACCGCCAAGACCCAGAAATCCCAGGTTGAGGAACCCCAGCGGATCGGCGTGGTCATCCTTTTCGTCCGTTTCTTCAGCTTTTTTCGTGCGTGCAGACACCATGGCCGCGGAAAAGGCGTCGAGTTGGTCGGCGAGAATATCGAGCGTGTCGCGCGCCTCGGGCTCTTCGCTCTGCGCTCCCGCATTATCCTGCGGCGCGGCATTGAGCGCTGGCAGGTCATCGCGCCAGTACACGGTTTGCATGACCTCCTCATCAAGGCCGGTATTGGGATCGAATGTCAGCTCGTAAAATGCGGGGGGGCGCCCGCCGGTCAGTTCCGCGGCGGCGCTGACGAAATCGGCGGATTGGATGGCATCCCACCAGCCATCGGGAAGACGTGAAACCTGTTTGGCCCATGATAGACCAAAACGCGGAATAGCCTCTATCAGGACGCCCGCACAATATCCCATCCCGCCCAGGTGGACGACCGCATCCCTGAAAAAATCGTGGTGGGTCGCATCGGCAAAGCGGCTCACAAACTCAGGGCTGAGGGCGGGGCAATCAGGGTCTTCAACCCAATGTGCCCTACCCGTTCCATCGCCCGTCCCGTTGACGAACAGCACTCCACGAACGTGCCGTTCCAACCCGGTTTCCTCAAGCAAAGAGCCATGCGTTCCGGTGGCGATAGCGCCTGCGATGGATTGACCTTTATGCGATCCGGCGGTGCGGAACGACAAGCCTCTTTCGTCCAGAAACTCCATGATTTCCGACAACTTTGCCCCGCCGGTTGCGAAGACGAAGAGCGTGGGATCACCCGCAAAGCCTGGGGCAAAGGCGTTGGGCGGAACTTCCCAGACCGCGCGATCAAGGCCCGTATCAATGCGGATCGCTGGCGAGGTGAACAGATCGCTTTGCGACCAGGCCGACCCGGTGATCGCAAGCGGATGTGGTTGCTGGCAAAGATCATCCATCATCGCGCCTATTGTTACTGACCGTTCAGCAAGATCGGCAGCCAGATCGCCGGTAGGCTCAGCCTTCACCTTGATGACTCGCAGGGCCGTTCGGTCGCAAGTGCGATGCTCGTCCAGCCAGTCACCGCCATCGATCTCCACGATTTGAGTCATGCTGTTTTCTACCCCCAACCTGCCAACTCTTAGCTGAAATTGCTCGATCTGTGTATCGGGATGTAGCCCCGTGTGAGCGATGGAGGTAACCGGCATCGCGCATGCCTCTGGTCAGGGGGTTGAATGCCCGTTACGCTCTGAAAGGGCGCGTAGCGTCGGGCAGGGGACCTTTGACGGTTTAGCGATGGCAGACGAAACACTTACAGCGCAGGACGCTTCGCGGTCGCACCCCAAAGTCTTCATGAGCTATACACGGGCCGAGATCGAGTCCGCCAAACGCATCATCGACTTGCTGGAAAAGGCCGGCTTTAAGGTCTGGTGGGATGGCCTGCTCGAAGGCGGAGACGCCTATCTGCCAACCACCGAAGCCGCACTGGAAGGTGCGGATTGCGTGGTGGTCCTGTGGTCGAAAACCGCGGTCGATTCCAACTGGGTGCGCGATGAAGCGCAGCGCGGGCGTGAACGCGGATGCCTGGTGCCCCTCTCATTAGACGGGACGATGGCACCGCTCGGCTTTCGGCAGATTCAGCTGCTCGATATAAGCGCGTGGAACGGCAGCGACGACGCACCCGAGGCCCGGCGTATTGTTCACGCCGTGCGCGGTCAGGCCGGGGTGCAGGCCGGAGCGCAAGCGTCTGTAGGTGCTCAGATGGCCGCGTCCTCGAGTGCGCCTGAGCCTGAGCCGGTGTATCAGCAGGCGTCTCAACCGAACAAAGAGAGCGCGCCGCCGCAACAAAGTAGCGGTGTCTCCCGCCGCGTTTTGGCCATTGGCGTACTTAGTGTTCTGGGCGGAGCTGCGGCGATTGGAACGTGGCAGTCGGGACTGTTCGCACCGGCTTCAACCGATGTGATCTCTATGGCGGTCCTACGGTTCGCCAACTTGACAGGAGACAACGAGCAGGCTTGGTTTTCCGATGGACTTTCCAGCGAAGTGCGCGTTGCCCTTGCCCGCAATCCCTTTCTCAAAGTCAGCGCTCCGACATCATCAGTCGCGCAACCTGATGAAGACGAGTTCGCGCTTGCCCGCAAGCTTGGCGTCGCCAACTTCCTGCGCGGCAGCGTACAACGCGTGGCCGAAACCATCCGTATCACCGTGGAGCTGATCGAGTCCGACAGTGGCCAAGTGCGCTGGAATGATAGTTTCGACCGCCGCTACGAAGATTTGCTCGCGCTGCAATCGGACATTGCCGAGACAGTCGCCATGAAACTTGTCAGCACAGTCGCTGGGCAGGGGGAGGTCAGCCAAAGCATCAAAGCGCAACAGGGCGTGGGCGGGACCGATAATGCGACCGCTTACGAGGCGTTTCTGCGCGGTCTGGCCTTTTCCGAACTGGGATCAGGGGAATCGAGCGACCGGGCTGCGCTTAAACAGTTTGAGGCTGCCATCTCTGCTGATCCCGGTTTTGCCGCCGCGCATGCCCTGCGCTCCAGCATGCTGGCAGCGGTTGCCAATTTGGGGTCCGATCCGGAAGCCGTTGCTGAAGGATACCGCCAATCGATTGCGGCGGCACGGCGCGCGATCGAGCTGGCTCCGGACCTTGCACGCGGGCATCTGGCGCTTGGCTATGCGCTCAATTACGGCCATTTGGATCGCGCCGCCGCCTATCCGCATTATAAGCGCGCGCAGGAGCTTTCGCCCGGCGACGCCGATGTTCAACGCTCGGTTGCGGTGTTCTATGCCTATGGCAATCAGCAAGCGCTGGCGACGCAGATGATCGACAAGGTTCTGGAACTGGATCCGATCAACGCCAGAGCCTTTCGCACAGCGGGATATATCGCCCTGTTCGCGCGCGATTATTCGGCCACGATCAGCCGCGTGATGGAAGCTCTCAAGCTGAACCCCGAATTGGTCAGCGCCCAATACGCCATCGGATCGGCACGCCTGATGCAGGGTGATGTTGCAGGCGCATTAAAAGCATTTGAGTCTGAATCTGTTCCGGTCTTCAGCCTGACCGGTGTGGCTATTTGCCAGGAGAAGCTGGGAAATCAGGTGGCAGCGCAGGCCGCATTGCAGGCTTTATTAAAGGAATACTCCGGGACCGCCCTTTATCAGCAGGCACAGATTTACGCACAAAGGCGCGAGACGCCAAAGGCGCTTTCCTTCCTGGAGCGAGCATTTGCAGAGAAGGACCCTGGTGTGCTGTTTGCAACGAACGATCCGCTGCTTGATCCCATTCGCGGTGAACCGGCACTTGATCGTTTGCTTTTGCGCTTGGCATCATGATAGCCTTGCACGCGTCTGCTTAATCCACAGGGGGACCTTTTATGAAAACGACGACTACAATTCTGTTCGCTGGCTCTGCTGCCCTTGCACTGACAGCATGCGCCGAAGCCGAAGCACCCGCACCCGAAGAAACCGTTGAAGCCAGCGCCGAAGGCGAAATGGGCGAAGACGGCGAAGACGGTGAGAGCGGCGAAGAAGGCGAGTCCGGCGAGGAAGGCGAAGACGGCCTTGATCCGACGAACAATCCGATCGGCCCGGCAGCCGACTCTGTCGAAGAGTAAGCCTCAGGAAACGATCAGAAATGCCGGCCTCACCAATATCGTGTTGGGGTCGGCATTTTCGTTTGCGTCAGCACATTTGTATGGATGCGGGGATCAGGGATTGTTCCGAATGATCCGGTCGATCCATTCGCGCGCTCTGGCGACGCGCGTGTATTGTGAATAAATGCCGCGAGAGCCGCAGCCGCGCCCTCCGCTGACCACGCCGATCACCTTTGGTCGTTGATCGGCGTCGCCATAGTAGATCAGCGGGCCTCCGCTGTCCCCACTGCATGCTTGTCCTCCATCGGGCCTTCCCGCGCATAAGGCGGAGTGAAGTTTTGACCCGCTGCGAAAACCGGTCACCTCGGTGCAGGCATCGCGGTTTTTCAATTCCAGTCTGACGCCCATCAATTTGTCTGTGCTCACGCTGTTTGTCGCTTCAGTCCAGCCCCAGCCATAGGTGTAGACCGGCATTCCGTCGTTGATCGGACGCTCGCTTAACGATTTGCGGTCAATCGCGATTTGCGCGATGGATTGCATGTTATCGCCGCGCTCGCCCTTGTTGGCGTCATACTTGATCAGGGCAATATCATAGCTGAGGTCGCTCCGCTGATAAGACGGGTGGGGGAAGACCTTGAGAATGGGATAGCCGATGCCCTCGTTGGTGCGTGGATTGTAAACCCCCAGGCGCACCCGGTAATCAGGGTCGTTGACGATTCTGCGACCGCCCTCTTTCAGGCAATGCGCCGCAGTCAGTATCCAGCCTGTGCGGATAAGCGACCCCCCGCATTTCACGCGCTGGGCCGCGGATAATCCTTGTTGACCAATTGTCTTCGGGCGAAACAGCAACGCCTGCCACGGCGCCTGTCCGGGCAGCAATGCATAACCTTTTATGATGTATTCTGAAGTCTGGCAGATTGTGTCTGTATAGGTCTCGCCCCTGAAGATTACGTTCGTTTCCTGGCATCTTTCCTTGGCTTGGCTGGCGTCGCCCACCACTCTGTAGAGGACAGGTTCTTCGCCCGGAGGTGTTGGTGGCGTGTAACTTTGGTCCGCTGTCGGGAATGGCGCATCCTCGCCATTTTCGTGCCGCCTTTTCAGCTCGATGCAGGCCTCTGCCTCGCCGCGTTCGCACAGCAACCCGACGATCTCCAGAGCGCGCTCCTCATTACTCTGGCCGCCGGGCTGTGATCGCAGCGCTCTTACCAGGGTGCGGCATGCGCCCATGTGCTCGAGTTCGCAGCCTTTCTCTGCCAAGGGGATTGTCTGGCGTGTGCGAGCGGCCGGGTCCGCCTCATTAAACGGGATGAGAGAAACGGCCGGTGAGCAAGCATCCGCCCGCCCGTCAATGCATGCCTTCGTCAGAAAAGAGAGAGCGCTCTGATCGTCTATCAGGCGGGGTATTCCCGTGGATTGAAGCAGAGCGACTTCGGTGCAGCCTGTCGCATCACCGGCTTGGCAGGCGCGATAGACCGGGGCCGCTTTGCGCAGGTTCTGCGCCGCGTAACAAAGATCAGACTGGATGGCGCAGGCGCGGTCATAGGTCGCCTGAGCAAAATCGAAGTCCTGGGCCAATTCGCCTCCTGCCATCGCTTCATCACCGAGGCTTTTGCAGGATACCCCATCCCCGGCAGCGCAGGCATCATGCAGAGTCTGCGTGCGTGCGGGACGCCGGGGATGGGCTGGGCGATCACTGTAAATGCGCAGCAATTCGATACAGGCGTTCACACTACCGCTTTTGCACCGGCGGTCCAGCAGATCGAGACCCTCGCCCCGGCTCGCTTCGCCGCGCTCCCATGGCAGCAGGAACTTGCCGAGCGCGCTGCACCCGTCGTCATATCCGCCATCGCAGCTGAAACGCAGTAAAGCCTCGACACGTTCAGGATCGTCGTCCTCGTCACGGGTCTTCAGCATCGCTGAAGCCAGCTCAGTGCAGCCCGCCAGCGATCCCATATCGCAGGCGCGGTCCTGTAGGCTTTCAGCCTCGCGTCTGACCGCTTGAGAATTTGCGATCAATTTCAGTCTGCCGAGATTTGAGCATCCATCACCAATTCCGCCTTCGCACGCCTGTTCAAACAGGATGGCGGCAATCGGGCGGCTCTGGGCGCGGCCCTCGCCCAGCTCAAATGCGCGCCCCAGATTGTTACATGCGGTAAGGTCTTCACCATTGCAGGCCTGCTCCAAAGCATCGGCTGCACGCCGTTCAGCGGCGATCTGTTCTGCTGCTTTATCCGTCGGTGCCTTTGGCGTTCCGGTACGGCCATAGCCGGACTGCTCTGTCGAAGTGGGATCATCTGCCTGAACCGGAGCCGGTTGGGCATTTGCAGCAGGAGGCATGCCTATCAGTAAGAGCGCCAACGCAATGATCAGCAACAGTCTCGCAATACGCATAGCGTTCCCCCGCGCCAAGACCCGTCCCAAGGGGTGGCGTGTGCCTCAATAAGTGTCAAGCACCGCGCCATTGTTCGTCGCTCTGGTGTGCACCGGCCCTTGTGCCATACGTGCTCTGACGATTAGGGAAGGCGTCGGGACAGCGTGGCGCAGGTTTTGGGGGAGCAAATTTTGGAGCGCGTTTGGGTAGGGGCAAGGGACAAAGCGATATGAACTCCAGCCCCACAGCCCATTGGAAGCCGCACTTTGCGCTCGGTATCACCGGTCACCGGGTGAACAATGCCGCGCTGATGGCCAATATGGCTGATGTTGAAGCGGTCCTCGCAACCCTGTTCGACACGATAGATGGGCTGCGCAGGGAGGTCGGAGAGACCAGCGCCAAAATCCGCCTGCACAGCCTGCTCGCCAACGGTGTTGACCAGATGGCGGCGCAAGCTGCCATTGAGCGCGAATGGGACCTCGTCGCCCCGCTACCGTTTGGCAAAGCGCTGAACCGCGCAATCAATGCCGAGGCAGCAACCCTCGATGATTTTCGCGCGCTGTGTGATGGCAGGCCTGCTGGCGATCCACAGGTGAATGCCAGAGCGCAGGCAATACGCGCGCTGGAAGGCGAGGCAACGACATTCGCCATTGCGGACCGCGATGAAGAGATCCGCGCGCATGCAGAGGCGATGCTGGCTAATCCTTCAGATACCCACGCTCCTGCGCATTTCGCCGCGCTATCCTCCATCAATGCAGCGCTGGCGGGACGGGTCATGCTGGAGCGTTCTGACTTGCTGATTGCCGTCTGGGATGGCGCGACCACAGATCTGGCGGGCGGGACAGGGCATACGATTTTGACCGCGCTGGAAATCGGAACGCCTGTTTTGATTATCGATCCGGCCAATGCACAGCAATGGGCGATCCTGACCCGGCCTGAGGAGCTATCGCATCGATCCGCGCCCCCCGACGAGGCCGAAAGGATCCAGCGGCTTCGGCCACTGATGGAATATGCCCTTGCGTCAGTCTCCGAAGAACGCGGCCTGATCGAACGGGAACGCTGGAGGCCAAAGGCGGCATTCGGATTTGGCCTGTATCGCTGGGTAGAGGGCGTGTTTGGCGGACGCTCCATCAAAACAGGCACGATGGCCGCTGCATACGAGGCTCCCGATGACATCGCGAGCGGCAGCGCCGCGCCGGTGCTGGAGGCTGTGCGTTCGGCCACGGGTGAGGCAGAGGACGCAGCAGCTGCAACTGGCGTTTACGCCGGGTTGCGCGACCACTTGTTTCCCACTTTCGCATGGGCCGACGGGGTCTCAAACCGTTTGGCCGATGCCTATCGCAGCGGGATGGCCCTGAATTTTTTGCTGTCAGCGCTCGCGATTATTGCGGGCGTGACGTATCTTCCGCTTGGGCTGGCCAAGTACAAATGGATATTCGCTTCGATCGAGCTGCTCCTGCTCGTTGGCATTCTGGCTATCACCTATGCAGGATATCGCTGCGCATGGCATCGCCGCTGGTTTGAGACGCGGCGGCTGGCTGAATATCTACGCTTTGCCCCGGGGTTGATCCTGATGGGTGTCGCGCGGCCTGTCGGGCGCTGGCCACGCGGGGAAACCCGTGAATGGCCAGAGCCGTTTGCGAGAGACACTTTACGCGATGCTGGTCTGCCAGATGTGACATTGGACCGGGATTATCTGCACACCGTTCTCGCTAACGTGGTCCTGCCGCATGTCTCCGGCCAGCGGCGTTATCACGAAGCGAAATCGGGCCAGCTGCACACCGCGCACCATCGACTTGATAAGTCGGCAGAGGCCTGTTTTCTCGCAGCGATTGCTTCGGTCTCTGTCTATCTCGCACTCGAAGTGGCGGTGCTGATCGGCGCTATTCCACCTGGCTGGCCCTATGCGGTTGCGAAGATATTCACCTTCCTCGGCGTTGCTTTTCCGACCATGGGTGCGAACCTTGCTGGCCTGCGATATTTTGGCGATTTTGAGCGGTTTTCCGCCATTTCTCAGGTCACCGCCACTCAGCTGAAAGAGATCGAGCAGCGCATCGAATTGCTGCTTTCAGGCGATCCGCAACGGCTGACTTATGGCGCGGCAACTGATCTGGTGCGGGCAATTGAAGACGTAATCGTCAGCGAGATCGAGAGCTGGCAAGCGGTGTTCGGCGGTAAGCATCTGAGCCTGCCGGCCTGATCCAGCCCAAGCGGGCACCGCCGGACAGGGCCGGACACCGCCGGACACAAGCGCACCTGAAGGTGCCCTAAAGGTTTCTAACGGCACATAACCGGCTGCAAAACCTGCGAAATCGCAGTCCGGCGCACCCGCGCATTGTCACGCGTGTCAGCGCTGTTGACTTGGCGCGTCATCAGCCTATCACTTGCATAACTTTACCGACTCTGAGGCGCCCTCCAATGAACCAGCTTGTCAATCGGATTGAGCCTTCGCTCAAGCCGTCCGATCACCCCTATTTGAACGGGGCGTGGACTCCGAATTTTGAGGAATATGACGCCTCTGACATGGAAGTGATCGGCGAAATCCCTGCCGACATTGACGGTATCTACATCCGCAACACCGAAAATCCGGTGCACCAGCCCATCGGGCGCTATCACCCCTTTGACGGTGACGGGATGCTGCACATGATGCGGTTTTCCGGCGGAAAGGCGCATTACAAGAACCGCTTTATCCGGACCGAAGGGTTCACCGCCGAGGCGAAAGCGGGTGAGGCCTTGTGGGCCGGTTTCATGATGCCGCCAGCCAAATCAACACGGCCCGGTTGCGGTATCGGATCGCATATGCGCGACAGTTCCTCCACCGACGTACTGGTGCGAAATGGCAAAATTCTCTCGACATTCTGGCAGTGTGGTGATGGCTATCTGATTGATCCTGAGAGCCTCGATACGCTGGGCATTGAGGACTGGACCCCGGTTGATGGACTATCCGCCCATCCAAAACTTGATCCCAAGACGGGCGATCTGATGTTCTTCAATTATGGCGATAGCGCGCCCTACATGCATTACGGCGTGGTTGGGCCGGACAACACGCTGAAGCATTACATTCCGATAGAGCTGCCCGGCATCCGCCTGCCGCATGACATGGCGATATCGGACAATTATTCGGTCCTCAACAATTTCCCGATGTTCCCCAATCCCGTTGCGCTGTCGAACGGGTTTTTCATCCCGCAATATGATCCGAGCCTCAAATCGCGCTTTGCCGTGGTGCCGCGCTTTGGCCAGCCAGAGGATGTGATGTGGTTTGAGGCAGAGCCGACCTATGTGCTGCACTGGACCAATTGCTGGGAAGACGGCGATGAGCTGGTGCTGGAGGGCTATCATCAAAAGACGCCCTATCCCGGTCCGCTCGACAATGCTGACATGCCCGACAGCTGGAAGCTGATCGGCGCCGGCCTCGACTTGCATTCGCTTCAGCCGCATCTGCATCGCTGGCGCTTTAACCTGAAAACCGGCGACACCCGCGAAGGGCGCGTGTGCGATGCCGAGCATGTCGAGTTTGGCAGCATCAATCCCGAATTTTACGGGCGTGAGCATCGCTATGTTTACAGCGCGCACGGAGAGAAAGGCTGGTTCCTGTTCAATGGGCTGGTCAAACATGATCTCAAGCAAGGCACCGCCGATACAGTGATGTTTGGCGAGGGACGCTATGGCTCGGAAGCACCCTTTATCAAGCGCAAGGACGCAGTCGATGAGGATGACGGCTATCTCGTCAGCTTTATCACCGATATGCAGGCCGACCGGTCCGAATGCGTTGTCTATGATACAAAGGATATTGCCAGCGGTCCGGTGTGCCAGATTATCCTGCCGCACCGTATTTGCAGCGGCACTCACGCTACATGGGCGCATGCCAGCGAACTGTAGACTGGAAGCAATAGAGCCCGCGTTTTGAAGTCTGCGCGGCTTCCTGTTAAACGTGCATCGTATGACAGGTCTGCTTCCTCACCCTGACACAGTTGGAGCTGATGCAGACATCAGGATGGTGCGCACCTGCTCCATCTGGAGAGCGCTGGAAGTGCTGGGTGATGTGCCGACATTGCTGATATTCGAGGCGATCTGGTTGGGGGATGTACGCTTTGAACCGATCCGCAAACGCACGTGTCTTTCAAAGCCGCTGGTCTCTGACCGGCTGAAGGCTCTAGTCGCGAATGGCGTTATCGAACGGCGCCTCTACAACGAGCATCCCCCGCGCCACGAATTCGCGATCACGAAAAAGGGGCAGGACCTGTTCCCCGTGACCATGATGCTGTTGCGCTGGGAAAAGACATGGTCGGCAAAGCGCGAACATCTCTCCATCGGACTGGTCCACCACGATTGCGGTGAAGCGACGATGCCTCAGCCACTTTGCGGCCATTGCGGTGAGGTCGTGCGGGCGCAGGATCTCGAATGGCAGGAGGGTCCGGGGCTTGGGTGGATGCAGCCAGACTACACCCGCCGCCGTCAGCAACGCGGGGCCAAGGCGATTGCCGAAAACCTGACTTTGTTCACCGACGCGGCTGAGCTTCTGGGTGATCGCTGGGCGGGTCTGGTGATGCGCGCGGCCTTTACCGGGCGAAACCGCTTTGACGCGATCCTGGCGGACAGCGCGATGGCATCGAATATCCTGTCAGACCGGCTGGCATGGCTGGTGGACAAGGGGTTTTTGAAGGCCAGTCTGTACCAGTCAAAGCCGAACCGTTTCGCCTATTATCCAACGGCGAAGGCGCTCGATTATCTGCCGATCCTCCTGATGCTGCAAATGTGGGGGGACAGATACTACGCGTCGGAGGAAGGACCGCCGGTCATTTTGCGGCATAAGATTTGCGGCCACAGCCTTGATCTGTATGCGGGCTGTGGAGGGTGCAAGGGTAGGCTGGCGATCTCGAACGTCAGCCTGACGCCCTGATCCCACGCCCTGATCCCAAGCCCTGATCCCACGCCCTCTCATACAGGGCGTTTCTTGCGCTTGCGCATGCGCGGCAACAGGAACAGATAAATCCCCGTTCCCCACATCACGATCAGCAACAGGCCCGTTGGCAGGAAGAGATACAGCTTCGCTTCGTCAGCAAAAAATGATCCGTCGTGAATGCTCTCGATCCAGTCAGACCGCCGCTCCGCCACGCGCAAGACTTCGCCCGTGCTGGTGTCGATCTGCACTTCCCATCCGGTGTTGGAACGCAGCTTTGCAATCCCGCGCCCTATACGCAGGTCAATCCGGTCAATGTCCGACCATTGTGTGATGCCCGCCTGCGGATAGGCCCGGCTGGCCTCTACCATCTGATCATAGCTGGCCGTGGGTATCTGCTCTGACAGCACCCCGCGCTCGGTTGCTGGTTGAATCCAGTCGATCTCTTTCTTGAGCATCAGCACGCTGCCCGCGGCAAACATGATACCTGCAGGCAGAAACACCGCCAGTGATAACCAGTAATGCACCTGACGAAGCAGACGTTTCCAATTCACAGATCAAGTCCAGTCCATGGCTGTCGGGTCAGCGCTCAGGGAAGCTTGCCACCGGGCACCCATGGCGCACCCACCGCGATCAGCTCCGCCTCGAAGGCAGGGATCGTGCTCTGCGTCAGGGTCTCCAACCGTCCGCGCACCGCCGCATAGTCGGCCTTGGCATAGCTAAGCTGATCGCGGTGCGTCTGGGTCGGGCCATAGGTCGCACCGGACAGGCCGGTCATGATCACACCGAGGCGGCTGCGCACTGTAGGCAGTTTGCGTTCATTGATCGCGTTGCGGGCCGGATTTCCGTTGAGCATTTCATCGAGAGCCAGCGCCTCGTCACGGATCGCCTGCCAGCGATTGTCGAGCACCATCGGATCACCGCTCGGCGCGCGCTCTGCGGCGATTTTGAGCAGTTCGATTTTCTTGCTGGCCTCCTCCATCGTCATCGAGAGCGCTGTCACCGAACGATCAAACGCGGCGATCTCGTCCCAGAACTCGGCGGCGTCAGGCTGCGGCGGCAAAGCGCCATCGCGCAGTTTTTCAACCGTGAACGGCTTTGGTGCGACCAGCTGCGTGGTCTGGCCACGCACCCGCTGTGACAAAGAGACCGTGTATTCGCCTGGTGTCACCAGAAAGCCTGCGGGTTCTTCGCCTTCCGGTCCGACCGGGCGCGCTACGGTTGTGTCGGGATAACGCAGATCCCAGTTGACGCGGTGAAAGCCCTTCTTCGTGGGCCCCTTGATCCGGCGCACGACATTGCCTTCGATATCGCGAACGGTCAGCCAAACGGTTGGCTCGGTTTCGTTCAATTCGTCCGCCATCGCATCAAAGCCGGGTAAGGGCGTATCCTTGCTTTCCTTTGCGAGCGGCTTTTCGCGCTTTTCACGCATGTCTTTGAGCGACTGGATATCTTCGGCGAGATAATAAGTGAAGTTCGCACCAAACGGCGGGTTGGGTGCGCGGTAATACCCATGCCCTTGCGATCCGCCTTCGGAAAAGGCGAGCGGGTGCTGTTCGATATACCACCACGCCTTGCGGCCCGGAAACAGCATGGCTTCCTGATCAAGGCTGGCCTCATTCAGCGTCCGCAGCGGCGAGATATCATCGACGATGAAGAAGCCCCGGCCAAAGCTGGCCGCCACCAGATCATCCTCGCGCCGCTGGATCGTAACATCGCGGAAAGAAATGGTGGGCGCATCGCCCGTCATCTTCACCCATTTGCGACCACCATCCAGCGTAAAGAACAGGCCAAATTCGGTGGCGCTGAACAGTAGGTTGGGGTTTTTGTGGTCCTGTACAATGCGCCACATCAGGTGGCGGTCCGGAATGTCGCCGACAATGCTGGTCCATGTGCGGCCACGATTGGTGCTTTTGAGCAAATACGGTTTGTAGTCGCCATATTTGTGATTATCGAGCGCGACATAGACCGTGTTCTCGTCAAACAGATCGGCGCGGATATCATTGACGAAGGCGGTGGCAGGAACGCCGGGAAGTGATGCCGCCTCGATCCGCCGCCAGTTGGCCCCGCCGTCTTCGGTAACCTGGATCAGGCCATCATCGGTGCCCACATAAAGCAGGCTTTCATTCAGCGGGGATTCCCCGATTGAGGTGATCGTGTTGTATTGCGACATGGCCAGCAGGTCCCAGCCTGCATCCCAGCTCCACTTGCGGCCCTGAACAGGCAGTTGCAGCCGATCCTCATCACGGGTCAAATCGCCCGAGATGGTCTGCCACGTATCGCCCCGATCCTCCGAACGCCAAAGGCGTTGGGACGCGTGATAGATGCGCGTGGGATTGTGCTGGCTGACGAAGATCGGCGCGTCCCAGTTGAAGCGCGGGATCGCATCACCGGGCGCGGGCTGGGGCTGGATATGGACAACTTCGCCCGTGATCCGGTCCACCCGTGCAAGATTGCCCTGCTGCCATGATGCATACATGATGTTGGGGTTGCCCGGCTCAATCGCGGACTGGTGGCCATCGGCAAACAGAGTGACAAACCAGTCATCGTTGCGAATGCCGTGGCGGTTATCCGTGCGCGATGGTCCGCCTTGCGAATTGTTGTCCTGAGTGCCGCCATACACGAAGTAGAACGGCTCGGCATCGTCGACCGCCACTTTATAGAACTGCGTGACCGGCAGATTGTTGATGAAACGCCACGTCTTCGTGTGGTCATAGCTTTCATAAATGCCGCCGTCGGACCCGAACAGGATGTAGTCGGGATCATCGGGCCGGAAGGCGATGGCGTGGTCGTCGACATGTTTCAATTCGTTGTTGAGGTCTGCAAAAGTTTTGCCGCCATCATTGGAAATCTGCGTGGTGTTGGACACCATATAAATCAGGTCGAACTTGTGCGGACTGGCATACAGTTCCTGATAATAATGCGGGCCGGTGCCCTGGCCCACCGTGTCCGACATCTTTTCCCAGCTCGCGCCGCGATTGGTTGAACGGTAAATCCCGCCGGTGCGCCGGTCCTCTTCAATCGCTGCGTACACGACATCGGGCGCATGGGAGAGATTGCCATGCCGATCTTGCCCATATTGCCTTCGGGCAGGCCGGTTTTNAGCTCGGTCCAGGTTTCGCCGCCATCCTCGGATTTCCACAGCCCGCTCTCCGGCCCGCCACCGACATAGGCCGCAACGGTGCGCTGATGCTGCCACATCGCGGCATAGAGGCGGTCAGGATCGCGCGGGTCGATCAGCAGATCGGTCGCGCCAGTGTACTCACCCGAGGCCAGAACATTGTTCCATGTCTTGCCGCCATCGGTGGTCTTGAAGACACCGCGCTCGCCGCCCGGCGACCATAGCGGGCCTTGCGACGCGACCCAGACGGTATCGGGATCCTCGGGATGGACGATGATCTTGGAGATATGCTCCGAGGTCTTCAGTCCCATATTCTCCCAGTTTTTGCCGCCATCATCCGATTTGTAGATGCCATCGCCAAAGCCGATATGGCGACCGCCATTATTCTCACCCGTGCCCACCCAGACGCGGTTGGGATCAGACGGGTCAAGGCCCAATGAGCCGATGGAATAGGCGCCTTGCCCTTCAAACAGGGATGTCCAGGTGGTCCCGGCATTCTCGGTCTTCCAGACCCCGCCAGAACCGACCGCGACATACCATGTCGCCGGATCATCCTGCACAATCGCGATATCGGCAATGCGGCCCGACATGAAGGCCGGGCCGATATTGCGCAGTTTGAACGCATCGAAGGTTTTGCTGGAGAGCGGCGGCTGCTCTGCCTGTTCGTCGTCGCTTTGAGCAATAGACGCTGTGCTGAGCCCCAGCGCAGCCGCGCACCCGATCAATACCTTTAAAAACTTCATCAACGCAGTCCCCACAAGGCGTTATCCCGCATGATGTATCACACGGGATCGGGCTTTCATCTAGTCCACGACATCCATTTCATCGATAAGCTTTTGCGCTCCATCGACCTTGTCCATCACCCACAGCATATAGCGCGTGTCGACATGGATCGTGCGCGTGGTGCGCGGGTCAAAATCCCAGTCTGAATTAACGCTTTCAAACGTGCCGTCAAACAACAGACCCACCAATTCGGCACGCGCATTCAGCGTGGCCGAGCCGCTATTGCCGCCTGTGCTGTCGAGGTCGGACAGGAAATTGACAGGCACAGAGCCGATGTCCTCCAGCGCGTAGGGGCCATAATCCTTGGCCTCGATCGCTTCGAGCAGCTTCGTTGGCGCATTGAACGGGTCTTCGCCGGTATCCTTGTCCGTGATCCCTTCCAGCGTGGTGAAGGGCAGATAGGCCATCCCGTCGCGCGGGCTGCCGCCCAGCACACTGCCAAAGGTCACACGCAAGGTGCTGTTCGCATCAGGATAGGTCAGTCCACCGGTCTCACGCTGCCAGCCGGTGATCGCTTCCATGTATGCGGGGCGCAGCGCCAGCGAGCGACCGCTGCGCTCTTTGCTCTGTGTTTCCAGTTCAAATCCGTAGTCATACATCGCCACGGCCAGCTTCATGAAGGGATCATCGCTCGCCTCCAGTTCTTCGGTGGTCGCATCCATCAGGGCGATCCGCGTTTCGGCATCGCCCAGGGTGGTGCTTTCATAGAAGCGGTCGACAAGACCTGGCAGATCCTCCGCCGTCGTTTCGGAAGTCAGGCCCAGCGCCTGATCAAAGGCGACAACACGCTCGCCCATCGGCTGGTCAATATAACCGGTCAGGAACAGCACCCATTCGGCCTTGTCGACTGCCGGATCAAAACGCCGGTCCAGCGCTTGCAATCCCTGACGGAAAAACGTCATGTCGCGGTCCTGATATCCGGATTCGCGCTCTGCATTAGGCTTCTGTCGCTCTTTTGACAGGCGATACAGACGCCGCGCGGTTGAAAACAAAGCGGGGCGCGAGACATTGCCATACCAGAAATTGGTCCGCGATGCGGCGGCGGATTCCTCTGACAGTGCCTCAAGCTTCGCGATGGCATCGGCATAGCCCGCGCGATCAGCATCCGCCGCGACCCATGCGCTCAGCGCTTCCTCGCGAGCACGGCGGCGGTCCACCAGACCAACCCGGCGTGCGCCTTCGATCTGGCCGCGCAGGTTCTTTTCATAATTGTTGAGGCCTGCAAGACGGCTCTCATATTTGACCCGTGCGTCCGATCCTTCGGGGGCGGCAGCTTCGATAGTACCGATCCAGTCGGTCAAGAGCGTCTGAAACGTCGGATAGGTCCAGTTGAACGTGTTCTCGACCTCGGCCAGCAGAGTGTAGCGGCTCGTCGATCCGGGATAGCCCGCCGCCATCACGAAATCGCCGTCCTTCAGACCTGATGCGCTGACTTTCAGGTGATGTTCGGGTGCGTAGGGCACGTTGGCTTCATCGAAGTCCGCCGCCGAACCATCGGGTGCGACATAGGCGCGGTAAAACGCAAAATCGCCGGTGTGGCGCGGCCACTGCCAGTTATCGATATCGCCGCCATACTTGCCAATGGAATCCGCGGGCGCATAAACCAGTCGCACATCGCGCACTTCAAGGCGCTTGATCAGCTTGTATTGCGCACCGCCATAGAAACTGGCGACCTGACAGCGATAGCCCGCCGCCTCTTCGCAACCCGCGATAATGTCCTTTTGGCGTTGCTGCACCAGTTCGTAGCGTTCCAGCGCGGCGAGATCTTCGGTTCCTTCGCGCACCTGATCCGTGACGTCGGTGACTTGCGTGGTGACATAGATGCGCGATCCGGGCGCGGCGGGCAGTTCGTCGCCTTTCGCCTGCGCGAGGAAGCCGTTTTCGAGATAGTTGTTTTCAGCCGTGGAATTGTATTGCACCGATCCACGCGCGCAGTGATGGTTGGTGACCACCAGACCCTCTGGTGAAACAAAGCTGGCCGAACATCCGCCCAGTGAGACCACCGCGCCCATCGGGAACCCCGTCAGATCCGCCAGAGCCTCTGGCGCAATCTCAAGGCCTGCCTCTCTCAGTTCGCTGCTGATTTCCTGCAATTGGTCAGGCGTGAACATGCCCTCTTTCGCATACAGGGGGGCGGAAAGCGGCGCTGCCAAAGCTGCGGCTGCCATCAGGCTGAGCGTAAAGCGGGTGGTGTTTTTCATCGTGTGGCCTTTGGTTGAAGGTATCAGTCTGCGGCGGCGGTAATGCCGCGCTTTGTGGTGAGATAGGTGGCGAAACTGGCGAGCCAGTGGCTGCCGGAATAGTGTTCGTCAGAAACCGCCGCGATGCCGACCTTGCGGTGGCGCTCAGCTGATGCGGTAAGCGCCGCGATCCGCGCGTCGCCGGCGGGAAGGGCAGAGGCGATGCCCTCCAGCGCCCAGGCGCGCGAGAGGTTGACGCCATCGAGATGCACCAGCTTTCCGTCAGCGGCGTCCAGCACCACGCCCGGCTCCAGCCAACTGTCTCCACCATCGTTGGGGATTTGCGGCAGGAAGTCGGACAGCCAAGCGGAATATTCGTCTTGTGGCATGACGCGCCGCATAAGGTCCGCCTCCATCAGGCAGGGTGAGAGAAAATCCTCTCCCGAAGGCTCATAGGCGAGCGGACAATTCACATCTTCGCGATGGAAGGCCAGCGTCTTTGCGGCCAGCTCTTTCGCAAAGTCCTCGTTGCCGACGCCGCGCGCGTAATCGAGCATCAGGCCAAAGGCGAAAGCGGTCTGGTTGTGGGTGCCCAGCCGCACTGGATAGGAAAGCTTGGGCAACCACCTGCGAACCTGCGCGACAATCGCGTCCTCAAGCGGGCGCAGGGTCTCGCGCCATTCGGCCAGCTGTGCATCGTCGCTTTCCTCAAGTTCAAGGATGAGTTGCAGATACCATGCAATGCCATAGGGCCGCTCAAACGATCCGCGTCCCTTAGCCTCGTAATAGGCGAGTTCTGTGGCGAGATTTTCTTCGGTGAAACTCTGCGAAAGCTTGGCTCGGATTTCGTCGGCCAGCACGCTATCAGGCGCGGTCGTCAAGACGCGGCTGAGCAGCCAGTGCCCGTGGACCGAGGAATGCCAGTCAAAACAGCCGTAAAATGCAGGTGTCAGCTCACTAGGCGCCTGAACATCGGCATCCGACTGCATGACATGGCTGATCTTGTTGGGATATTCGCGCTGGACGCAATCGAGCGCCAACACGGCAAAGCGGTCCACCACCGTTTCGGGTGCGGGGCGGTCTGCGTAATCAGACGCGCGATCATTGCCATCACCGCCCGAACATGCGGCAAGCAGGCCGATCCCGACCAAGGCTGAAAAGCCAGCGCCACTTCGCTTCGCCTGCTGCGCCCCAATTCTCGTCAAGATCATGCAGCCCATGGCCCGGTTATCGCCAGCGTGCGGGCAGGGGCATAGGCGTTGACGAAGAACCATTTGCCATCGGGAGAGAAACAGCCACCCGCCAGCTCGGTTTGCATCCGCAGGCGGGCAAAGGCAAAGGCCTTTCCGTCAGGCGTGATCCCTCGCACGTGATTATCTACCACGTCAGTGTATTGGTCCTCGCACACCATCAGGTGCCCGTTGGGTGCGACCGTCAGATTGTCGCCGAAATTGAACTGGTCCTTGCTTTCGCTCTCGAAGAATAACTCAAGCCGGTCAGGCCCTTTGCCGCGTCCGGGAACCAAGCGGAATATCTGACCCAGCCTCGCCGCGCCGCCACTGGTCGAGCACGCGAAAAGCTCATCGGTGCCCATATGCAGGCCTTCGCCCCGCGCGATCAGGGCCGACCCTTTTGCCGCTGCACGAATGCGCAGATCGTCCTTTGGCGCTTCGACATCGTCCAGATCGACCCAACTGACTTCAAAGCTCCGGCGCAGTGGCATGGAAGCCGCGTCCCAATTGCGCGTGTCCGCCAATCCATCGACGACCATCGCCTGAAGCTTGCCTCCCTTGGCCAGCTCACCCGGCACATTGGGGAGGAAGCGATAGAGTACGCCTTCATCACGGTCCTCGGTCAGGTAGACATAGCCTGTTACCGGATCGACGCAGGCGGCTTCATGATTGAAGCGGCCCATCGCCTTAAGCGGGACAGGATCAACGAGGCCGGTCGCGTTGCCGGGCACTTCAAATACCCAGCCATGATTGACGGCCAGTCCATCGCCATAACGCTGTCCGGGGCCGGTGGGGGCTTCTTCACAGCTGAGCCAACTGCCCCACGGCGTCACTCCGCCAGAGCAGTTGCGGATCGTCCCGCCAAGTGTGCGTAGCTGACGCTTCACCTCAAGGGTGTTGGCATCCAGCACAATGTTGGTCGTGCCGCCAGGCACGATCTCGCCGTTGCGGGTGCCAAATCCCTTCGCGATCGGGCCACCTGTGCCAGCCCCGGGCACCAGTTCGTGATTGCGTACCAAAGCGATTTCGCCATTGCCGATATCAAGGCATCCCATGCCATCCGCGTTATCAGGCACGGTGCCACCATCGCTCATCGCATCGCCAAGGCTGGAGAGCAGGCGATAGGAAAAGCCGCGCGGCAGATCGAGCATTCCCGCAGGGTCCGCGACCAATGGCCCATATCCTGCCGCGCTGCTGCGGGCAGATGTCAGCGCTGCGCCGGCTACATTGCCGCGTGTCATACAGCCACTGGCTAAAAGCGCGGCAAAGGCGCTGCCAGTTGCGCCCAGAAACTGGCGCCTGTTTTGTTGTGGCTTTGGCTGTTGCAGGGCCATCAGCTCGGTCTCGCGTTTTTGAGGCGGTAGAAAATGCCGCTCTCGTCATAACCGGTCAATTCCAGCACGCCGCTGACGATATGCACCTTGGTCTCGTTCGTCGGGAAGGGCGTGTCAGCCAGCACTTCAATAAACTGGTTGGGCGCAGCGTGGAAATGGAACGGGCAGCCTGGCGGATAACCCAGCAAGACAAAACGTTTTTGCTTGGTGCCGTTTTCCAGCGGCATCATCCATCCCGCAACCTTGATCCGCTTGCCGGAAAGCTGCTTTACCGCCGGAGTGAACTTCGGCTTTGACAGGATGTAGCCCTGCGGATCCTTGCGCGTGGTCTCGCCGGTCGCCTCCAGCGTTTTCCACGACACGCCGCCTTTCGGGGTTGATGCGGGCTTCCACACGTCTTCGACCGCCGCACCCGCTTTCGGATCGGGCGCGCGGTTTTGGGCGGCGACATCAATCGAGGTTGCAAGGCCAATCCCGCCAATCAACGGCGCCACCATCAAAGTTGCTTTCCACCAGCTCATTGTGGCTGTCTCCTCAAAGTGGGTCTCTCTAAGCGCGCGCAAGGGTGCGAGCCGGGTCAATGTTGTACACGCGCACCGCCGGTATCAAAGCTGCGAGCGCTCCGATAGCCAGAACTGCCAGAATAAGCCCGGCTTCGGCAGGCATGAGCTGCCACGCTTGCAGGCCCATATCGGCGAGCGCCGGAAAATTGCTGCGCGCCAGTGTGATCAGCGTGTGCGCCGCCAGCCAGCCGATAATCGCGCCAAGGGCGGCGGTGATCACCCCTTCCATAATCACTGTTGCGCAAACCTGAATGCGACTCGCCCCCATAACCCGCAGCAGCGCCAGATCCCCTTCGCGGCTGCGCGCCATATTGAGCAACGCGACGAAGATCGCGAGCCCGCCTGTCACTGCCAGCAGCCATGCGAAAATGCGGATGCCGTCAAGGCTTGCGCCCATCAGTTCGAGCAGCCGCGCGGTTTCGGTTGCGGGAATGGCAGATTGCAACTGCGTCTGGCGATTTACCATTGCAGGGATGCGGATCGCGCCCGCTGCATTGCGATAGGTAACAAGCAGGGCAGTG
>JGI12048J13642_10919177_pt1 | contig 25962 bp, 19 predicted proteins | sample ElkSlonscriptome_16_FD_13642 | JGI IMG/M metagenome (IMG submission 13642)
GAATCGCCCGCGACGATCGTTGAGCGCCTCGCCGCGGCTGCCGGCGCGCGAGCGCTTGCCGGTGGCCATCGAGACCTGCAGGATATCCTCCGGCATGGGTGTGGCTTCGGCTTCCAGCAGAATCTCGTCAAAGCCCGTATCGTCGGACGCCGTCGGCGATGGCTCGTCGTCCGGCGGCTCCGGTGGATCGGTATCGGCCTCAGCTGCGGGTGACTCGGACTCCGCCGCCTCTGGCGCTGTCTCCATCTCTTCCGACGACGGCGTTTCCTCTTCCGCCGATGGCGTGGTGTCGGGCTGCGGTGGCTGCGACGCAGAGTCCGGCATCAGGTCGTCGATCTCCTCGGGCTCCGGTTGCCGGGTGGCGCGCGGCACGAGCACAAGCCGCACTGCGGTCTGCAGGTCCTCCCTGTCGACCTCGGTGCGCTGCTTGAGCGCGGCACTGGCCAGCGCCGTGCGGACCGCGAAGCCATCCGCGCGGTTGCCTTCCACGCCGAAGGCCAGCGCGGCACGGATCAGGGTCTGTATCTGTTCGGTGCTGATCTGCACCTGCGCCAGCCTGGCGCGGGCCTGTGCGAGCAGCTCGTGCAGCATGCCCAGCTCCTCGTCGCGCGCAGCCGCTGTCTGCGCGTCGCCGACCGATTCCGCACTTCGCACGCAGCGCACGACCTGTTCCCGCAGCGCACTGTCGCCCTCGGCGTTGAGCGGGACGATCAGGGCGATGCGGTCAAGGAGGCTCATCCGCACCTCGCCGTCCGATGGATCGTAGGTGCCCAGCAGCATGAAGCGCGCCGGATGCACCTCGCTCAGCCCCTCGCGCTCCACCAGCACCTCACCGCGCGACAGCGCGTCCATGACATGCGCCACCGCGGCACTGTCGAGGAGGCTCAGCGAATCCACGTAGAGCACTCCGGTGTGGGCGCGCGCCAGGACGCCCCGCTGCACGACCCGGCGGCCGCTGGCCAGGGTGGCCTCCAGATCGACGCCGCCGAGCAGCCGGTCTTCGGTCACGTTCAAGGGCAGCTCGACGAAGGGCGTGTGCTCTGGCAGGACCTCGGCAAAGGCCCGCGCCAGGGTCGATTTGCCCGACCCGACGGGCGCCGGGATGACTGCGCCACCGAGCTGCGGGTCGACCGCCAGCAACAGCAGGGCCTGCTTGGCCTGTGCCATACCGACGATGTCGGTGAAGGCGATCATTCAGCGTCCGGATCCTCGTCGAAGACCCGCGCCAGCTCGCGGTCGATCTTCTCGCCCGGGTCGATGGTTTCCAGCGGGTCCTTGCGTAGGCGATGACGCAGCGCCAGACCGACGATGGCGCGCACATGCTCGCGACCGACCTCGCTGTCGCCCTGCAGGGCTGCGTAGGCGGTGGCTGCCCGGGTGATGGTCAGCTCGCCACGATGGCCGTCGATATCGAGGTTCATGCACAGGCGCGCGATGTCTTTGAGGATGGCGTCGGGTAACTGCACCCCCGGAAGTCGCCCGGCGGCTGCGCTGATGTTGCGCTGCAGCTTGTTCTGCGCCCGCGTCCAGCGCTTGAAGAACGTCGTAGGATCATCGTCGAAGGCGCGGCGGCGACGGACGATGTCGACGCGCGCATCCAGGTCGTTGATGGTAACAATGCGCGCATACAGGCCGAAGCGGTCGAGCAGTTGCGGACGCAGCTCACCCTCCTCGGGATTGCCCGAACCGACCAGCACGAAGCGCGCTGCGTGGCGGATGCTGATGCCTTCACGCTCAACGACATTGCGCCCGCTGGCGGCCACATCAAGCAAGACGTCCACAAGATGATCGTCGAGCAGATTGACCTCGTCGATATAGAGAAATCCGCGGTTGGACTGCGCTAGCAGTCCTGGCTCGAAGGCTTTGATGCCGCTACTCAGGGCCTTCTCGATATCGATGGTGCCGCAGACCCGGTCCTCGGTCGCGCCCAGGGGAAGATCGACCACCGGCACGGGAACCTGTTCGGTTTGCAGACTGTCGGCGGCTGGGGCGCGCTTGCCGCTGGTTTGGGTCTCGGCGACGTACTGCTCGGGGCTGCGGTTGTAGGGATCGTCGCTTATTCGCTCGATCATCGGCAGGACTTCTGCGAGTGCGCGCACGGTGGTGCTCTTTCCGGTGCCACGATGGCCCATGACCAGCACCCCGCCGATGCGTGGATCGACGATGTTCAGAAGCAGGCTGAGCTTCATTTCTTCCTGCCCGACGATCGCCGTGAACGGGAATGCCTGGGGCTTTGGGCGCTTTGCTTTCGGGGTGGCTCGGGCCTGGCCGGTTGTGGCCTTCGCAGGGGTCTTGCGGGCAGCTTTGGCGCCGGTCTTTCCGCGCTTTTTGCTTGTCATGCGCGCGCTCATGCGAGCTCCTTGTCTCAGGTCGATAATTTCGGAGGATGCGTTCGCGGCTTCACCGCGCAGTCGGACAGCGCTCAATGCAGCGACCCACTTGCCGATTGTAGCGCGCCCCGCCGGCAGACAATTGATATGGAGCAAGCCAGAACCGGAATGCTCCTGACAGGCTTCGGATGCAGCGCTTATACTCTGCCGGGCAGGAGATACGATTCGCTTTCAAGGAAAGGTTGATGCGCTTGCGATCACTGTTTTTTCGAGGCGTGTTCAGCCTGCTTGGCCTGCTGATTGTGCTCGCTGGTTTGGCCTACTGGTCCGACCCCTGGTTTTGGGGTCGATATGCGACGTCTTTAAACTCACTCGACCCGTCGGCGGTTGACTGGCGCCAGCCGCAGGAGCCGGTTCCTGGCGGCGACAGGGGTCTGGCAGAGGCCCCCCCGGAGGAGATAAGCGCTCCGGCGTTACGCGCAGCAATCGACTACGCCGAGGGCATGGACAGCTTCGCCTTCCTCGTCCATCACCGTGGGGTCCTAGTCCACGAGCAGTACTGGCAGGGGCACGGTCCGGCAAGCCGCTTCGACACAAATTCCCTGCACAAGGGCGTACTTTCGATGGTGCTGGGACTAGCCATTGCCGATGGCTACATCGCCAGCCTGGATGATCCGGTGGGTGACTACATCCAACAGTGGGCAGACGATGCGCGCGGTGAAATTACACTGCGCGAACTGGCAACCATGCGCAGCGGTCTTCGTGTCGAGGCCTTCAGTCCCTCGCCACTGTCAAAAGGCATGCGCCTAGTGCTCGGCAGTCAGGTCGATGAGCTGACTCTGGCATTGCCGCTGGCAAATGAGCCGGGCCGCGAGTTTCAGTACCTTAATTTCAATGCTCAGGCGCTGGGTATCGCGGTCTCTCGGGCGCTCGATCAGCCCTATGCCGACTATCTCAGCGAACGACTTTGGCGACCACTCGGCGCCCCCGATGCTGCGCTCTGGCTGGATCGCGATGGAGGGTCGCCGCGCCTGTTCTGCTGTCTTCTCACCAGCGCTCGGGCCTGGATACAGGTTGGGCGATTGCTGCTGGACGAGGGTCGCATCGATGGTGAGCAGATCCTGCCCAATGGCTGGACGGCACAGATGACGCGCCCATCCGCCGCGAATCCGAACTTCGGGCTGCAGCTGTGGCTTGGATCTCCGCCTGATGGGCAACGACCCTACAACCGCGAAAGCAGCCTGGTGGCGACCCACGGCGAACCTTACCTTGCCCCCGACGTCGTCTTTCTTGACGGCGCCGGCGGGCAACGGCTGTATGTCGTTCCGAGCGAAGAACTCGTAATACTGCGCATCGGCAAGACGCAGCTGGAGTGGGACGATGCGGTGATCCCGAATGCGCTACTTAGGGGCATCAGCGCTGCGCGATAAGGCCGGGGGCGGGATTGTGGTGTGCGCTGTTTGCAACGCAGGATTGAATCAGATGGATCAGACGGGCCCTCGACGTTTCCATCCGGACCAGGCGTCGAGCTCGGACCGGAAAGCGGCTGCTTTGGCGAGATCGTAGTCAGCCAGGTCGACGGGGAGAGTGCCGTCGAATCGGTAGCCCTCCGGCGTGGGATCGACGCGTACGGCGCGAAAGCGCACGCCAGCAGCAGCGGCTTGGCGGGCGGCATCAGCGAAGTCTGGATCATGGACACGGCTCGGTCGTAGGGCAATACCGTCGGTGCGCTGAAGCACAAAAAGGACGGAAGCGCGTTTGCCGGCGACAACTTCGCGTGACAATTCATGCAAATGTTTGGCGGCCCGGGCGCTGACCGAATCGGGGAAGTAGGCACGCTGATCGGGATAGACCAGGTGGCAGTTCTTGACCTCGACCAGATGATCGGTGGCGCCGCGCAGGAGGAGGTCGATTCGCGAGTTTTCTCCGTAGCGCACTTCCCGTTCCAGTGATCGCCAGCGCTTCATTCCAGGCACCAGGCGTTCTCGGATCAGGGTTTCGGCGATGTGGTTTGGCACCTGGGTGTTGGCGCCGACGTATTGGCCGTCCAGTTCAAGCAGTTCGAGGGTCCAACGCAGTTTGCGTTTGCTGCCTTCAGGCGCCGGCGACACCCAGGCTCGTGCGCCGGGCCGCACCAGCCCCTCCATCCGCCCCGGATTGACGCAGTGGGACTTGACGATTCGGCCATCATCGAATTCGACGTCGGCGATAAAGCGGTCGTAGCGGGCTACGAGGTGACATTCGCGAAGCGCTTGTGTATGTGGGATCAGGAGGCTCATGGGTGGACCCAAAAGCGGACGATTGGTCGGCAGATTCGCATGTTCAAACGGTCGAATATTCTTGGGCGTCGTGGGGTACCAAATCGCGATCCAGACCGATCAAGGAGGGGGTCAGGTGTTCTTATTGTCCGGGCCGACCCCCGTTTCACGGTCGGGTCTGGCCGGATCCCCGCACCTGATACTTGAACGTGGTCAGCTGCTCCAGGCCCACGGGTCCGCGTGCGTGCAGGCGGCCGGTGGCAATGCCGATCTCGGCGCCGAAACCGAACTCGCCGCCGTCGGCGAACTGGGTCGAGGCGTTGAGCACGACGATTGCAGAATCTACCTGGGCCAGGAAAGTCTCGGCGACCCGTTCATCGCCGGCGAGAATGCCGTCGGTGTGGCCGGAGCCGTGGCGTTGGATGTGTGCCATCGCCTCGTCTGGGTTATCGACCACCGCGATCGCCAGGACGGGCGCCAGGAATTCCGTGTCCCAATCGGCCGCGCCGGCCTCGTTGATTCGAGCATCGGCGGCTTGGGCGCGCTCGTCGCCACGCAGTTCGCAGCCGCGCTGGATCAGCGCGTCGACGAGCCTGGGCAGCTGGTCGACCGAACCGGCATCGACCAGTAGAGTTTCCAGCGCGCCGCAGATTCCCGGTCGGCGAAGTTTGGCGTTGGCAATCACATCGATCGCCATCGAGGGGTCGGCCGAAGAGTGCCAATACAAGTGGTTGTTACCGTCGAGGTGTGCGAATACCGGGACGCGCGCGTCGGTCTGGACTCGCTCGACCAGGCCCTTGCCGCCGCGCGGCACGATCACGTCGACGAACTCATGGGCCTTAAGTAGCGCCCCGACCAGTTCGCGATCCTGGTCCGGCACCATTTGAACCGCCGCTGCCGGCAGGTCCGAACTCTCCAGCGCCGCGGCTAAAGCGCGGTAGATGGCGCGGTTGCTGTGGACCGCTTCGCTGCCGCCGCGCAGGATCACGGCGTTGCCGGACTTCACGCAGAGAGCCGCAGCATCCGCCGTGACGTTCGGCCGACTTTCGTAGATCACACCGATGACTCCGATCGGCACCGCGATCCGCGCGATGTCCAGACCGTTCGCCGGCTGCCAGCGCGCCATTTCCCGGCCGACTGGATCCGGCAGGTCGGCAACCGATTCGAGTCCGTCCGCGATGCCTTCGATGCGTTCGGCATCGAGCGTCAAACGATCGAGCATGGCGCCGGTCAGTCCGCGCTGGCGCGCGGCCTCAAGGTCCTGCGAATTGGCTTCGAGAAGGCTCTCGACCTGGTCGCGAATGTATTTCGCGGCCGTCCGCAGGGCTGAATCTCGTTCGTCGCGGCTGGAAGTGGCCAGGCGGCGCGCTGCGTCGCGCGCGGCCGGGCCCATTCGGTCGATGATTTGTTCAGGAGTCATTGAATTCATAGCAGATTTTCTTCGAGTTCGTAGAGCACCAAATCGTCACGGTGGATAACAGCGCCTCGGCCGGCGTAGCCCAGGATCTTTTCGATGCGATCACTGTGTTCGCCGCGGATGGTGCTGATTTCTTCGGATGAATAGCCGCTCAGGCCCTGAGCGATCGGGCCCTCAGGGCCCTGGATTCTCACTGGTGCACCGCGTTCGAATTCACCCTCATAGCCGGTGATGCCCTTGGCCAGCAAACTGGCACCATCCTGCAGCGCGGCAACCGCGCCGGAGTCAATCAGCAGCGCACCATCATGCAGCTGCAAGCCGCGGAGCCATTGCTTGCGCTGAACTAGTGGCCGATCGGTGGCGTGGAACCAGGTCCCGGCCTGCTTAGTCGCCACGTGTTCAAACGGATCTCCCTCACCTAGGCCACTGCACAGCAACACCGGGCAGCCCGCGGCCGTGGCGATTCTGGCGGCCGAAATCTTCGACACCATGCCGCCTGTCCCGAAGCCGGTCGTCGAGGCTGCCCCCGCCAGGGCTTCGATCGAAGCGTCGATGACAGGTACTTCCGAGACCCTCTGAGCATCCGGTGAGGTGCGGGGGTCCGAATCGTAGAGCCCGTCTACGTCGCTAAGCAAGACCAGCAGCTCGGCACCGACCAGCTGCGCAGTTCGCGCGGCCAGGCGGTCATTGTCGCCGAATCGAATCTCGCTGGTGGCGACCGTGTCATTTTCGTTGACGATCGGCACCAGGCCCCGCTCGAGCAAGGTCTCCAGCGTGTCTCTCGCGTTTAAGTAGCGGCTTCGATCCTCTAAATCGCTGAGCGTAAGAAGTACCTGAGCGGCTTTTCGGCCACAGCGTGCCCAAGCGGTCCGCCAGGTGTGGGCGAGATCGATCTGGCCGATGGCAGCGGCGGCCTGTGACTCAGCCAGTGAACTTGGGCGACCGCTTAGGCCTAAGGCCTTGCGTCCAAGTCCGATCGTGCCAGACGAAACGATGACCAGGGGCCCGGGTCTCTGGGCAAGTTGGGCCACGAGTTGCAACATCCACTCATCGCGCGTCTGCCCGTTCTCATCAATGAGTATTGATGATCCGATCTTGACGACCAGCGTTTGTTCTCCGTTTCTTATAAGGTCGTGATTCATATCGATAGTTTATTCGATCCTATGTGTGCTCATTGGCCGGCAGCCCGATCAATGAGCACTACGGCTTGGCCTTGAGAGACTGGTTTGGAAGATCAGGGGCGATTCGTTCAGCATCCAGGATACCCAGGAAATTTCTGAATGACTATTCAGAACTGCCTCAAGTCTGAACCATTATGTTGAGTGCATCATGCGTGAGTTCAACCAGCGGACCTATAAGAGATAATTGGTGGCTCCGATTGTTTGATTCGAGTCCATAGCTCATGAAGCAGAAACGCTGCCACAGCTGTGAAAAATTAGCCACTGTGATGTATCGCATCCAGATCAGTCCGGGCAAGAGATGGGTATTCGTTTGTCCGGACTGCCGCGCCCAACACGCCAAAAACGAGTTCTATCGCTACGGAGGCACATGGAAAGGCTCCCGTCATTAAATCCCGGGTCAACACAACGTCTAGACCTAAAAAAGAGATGCCTTAGAAGACTCAGAACCCAGATCCAGTCTGCTGTGGTAGGCCGACTAAGCGGTAAGGCGAACTACATTCGAAACGTATATTGAGGAATTTAAAGACTATGCATGAGCGACGCTTTCGGCTTATTGAGTGCCCGCTTCGCGAGCAATAGCTCGACTTCCTGGAGAGTTGAATGATCCTATTTGTGGTTATCGGTGGTTTGTTCGGGTTGCTGGCTGGGGGATTGGCCGGCTTGCTTATCGGCGCGGCTGTTGGCTACCTGGTGGGCGAGTTTATGGTCAGAGTTCTTCTGCCAATCGGGCAGGGTGGCGCTCAGGAAAAGTTTCTAGATGTCACCTTTTCTGTGATGGGTGCGCTGTGCAAGGCCGATGGCGTGGTCACCCCCGAAGAGATTCGGGTCGGTGAACAATATTTTGACAAGCTAGCGCTTTCATCAAAACAACGCCGAGCAGCGATAGCTGCCTTCGAGCGCGGTAAGTGTGTGGGTTTTGATCTTTACGGAGAAGCCCGCAGTTTACGCTGGACACTTCGCTATAACCGGGCGCTGTTGCTGCTTTTTCTTAAGGTCCAGTTTTCGGCGGTGACCGCTGACGGTGTACTGCACGAGAACGAGCGTAGAAAACTACTCCATGTCACCCACGCGCTCGGGCTGAGGGATGTGGATCTGGATAATCTAGAGGCGATGCTGGGGGGTAAGTCGTCCGGAGCCGCATCGTCGTCGCCCAAAGACGCGGAATGCGCTTACGCTGCTCTGGGAGTCCGGCCTTCGGCCAGCAATGCCGAGGTCAAGCGAGCCTATCGCCGCTTGATGAGCCAGTACCATCCCGATAAATTCGCTAGTCGTGGATTGTCGGAGAACATGCGCGATGTCGCCAACGAGCGGGTTCATGAGGTGCGCACTGCCTATGATGCGATTAAGGAGGAAAGGGGAGGACGTCTTTGACCGGGCCGAGAAAGGGACGCAAATCGTGCCATTGAAGCGACAGAGGCTGCGGAGACGCGCGATTTTTATCAAAGCACATAGGCTTTTATGATGGCCCAGCTCAGTGTCAGTGAGGAGCAGAGACAGTGACCGGAGCAAGCAGAGCGAAACGATGGCTGCTGAGGCTGACAATGGTCGTTGGTGCGGGCATTGCCATGCTCGTCGCTTGGCTGTGGTTAATTTTTTTCAGTCCCTGGGGGTATTCCCCACCTGCAGACCTGCAGCCGATCAAGGAAGGGACGATACACCAGGTGTTCGTCTACGGTACCCTGCGGCAGCCAGTTGTGCGTTGGCTGGTCATTGGTCGCGCAACGCCTGCATCCTCGGCGACGTTGCCCAACTTTCGCAAGCAAGGCCTGAACCTGATACCGCAGCCAAACGCACAGACCCCAGGTGACGTCCTTGTGGTCGACGCAGAAGAGCTGAGGCGGCTCGATCGCTACGAGCGCCTGGGAGTGCGCTATGAGCGCAGGATGCTGACCCTGGAAGAGGGAATGACAGCCTGGGTCTACACTCGACTTTCTGACAATGAACCGTAGCGGAGCCAGCGGATACATGGCATCTTCCAGCACCCAGCTGAAACAACCGCCTTGGCGGAATAATGCCGTGGGCAAGACCCGGTGCGTCGGCGTTGAGTTAGAGATGAGTGGGCCGGATCTTGATACGCTGGCCGGCCAGGTTGCTTATTTTCTTGAACTCGACATCACGTCAGACGGTCGTTACGAGCGCCGATTGCAGGGTGATCCGGCGGGCGACTGGGTGGTTGAACTTGACTATGACCTGCTCAAGAGGCTGGGTCGCGAGGAGCGTGGAGACAAGACGCTGGCCGATCAGATGAACCAGTCAGCCGAAGATGCGCTTGCCTGGGCTGCTGAATCATTCGTCCCGGTGGAGATCATCAGCCCACCGCTGTCTTTGGATCGTCTGAATGAGGTCGAAGAACTCATCGCGCACCTTCGCCAGGCTGGAGCAAAGGGCACCTCGGCCAGTGCGGTCAACGCCTTCGGCATGCAACTCAATCCCGATTTGCCGAGCCATAAAGCCAGTGTCATAACCGCGTGCCTCAAAGCATTTATCTGTCTGTATGACTGGTTGTTCGAGCGTGCTGACATCGATTTCTCTCGGCGAGTGACCAACTACATCGATCCGTTTCCGGCTCGCTACGTGAAAAAGCTCATGGCTCCAGATTACTGGCCCGAGCTCACCGTCCTAATTGACGACTATCTCGCCGATAATCCAACTCGCAATCGCGCGCTCGACATGTTGCCGCTGTTCATGTTCCTGGATGAGGAGAGAGTCCGGGCCAGCTCAGATGATAGCCTGATCAAGGCGCGGCCAACCTTTCATTACCGCCTGCCGGACTGCAAGATCGACAAGCCTGGCTGGGGACTGCATGTGGCATGGAACGACTGGGTTGAGGTCGAGCGTCTCGCCGCAACTGAAGATCGTTTGCAGGCCTGCTGCGAAGCGTACCTCGAGTTTCGTGTCAGCCCACTCAAGCGACTGTTTAGTAGATGGGCCACAGTGGTGGAGGCAAAGTGGCTCGACCGGTAATCGCCATAACCGGGCCGGCACGCGGTGCCTTTGGCCCTCGGACGTTGGTCGCGCTCGCGGTTCGTTTTTATGGCGGACAGCCACTGCAACTGCGGCCGGGAGACGAGGATAGCCAGTCTCGGTACGATGGTGTCGTCGTCACTGGAGGTCACGATATCGAGCCGGTGCTTTATGCCGCGCAACCGGAAATCGAGCCTAACTACGATCCGGCACGCGACGCCCTGGAACTTGCCGTGATTGGCGATGCATTGAAGCGTGGTCTGCCGCTGCTAGGCATTTGCCGGGGCGCACAGCTGCTTAACGTAAGTCGGGGCGGTGCGCTGTTTCAAGAGCTGCGCTCACGGCGGCGAAAAACATCCAACCGATGGACCGTGTTTCCACTCAAGACACTTTGCCTTGTCGATGAAGGACGTGCACGGGACAGTATTTTATCCAAGCGCTTCAGCCGCGGGCGCACGCGCATCAACAGCCTGCACAGTCAGGGCATTGATCGCATTGGCGACGGATTGATTGTTACGGGACGGGACCTTGACGGTATCGTGCAGGCCATTGAGGACCCCGCTCAGGACTTCCTTATTGGAGTGCAATGGCACCCAGAGTTTCTCCTCTACTTGAAAAACCAGCGCGCCTTGTTTCATGAATTAGTCGCCTGCGCGAAAGATCATCTGGCTGGAGCGCAATAGGCGCCTGCGAAAAATAGTCATCAAGCAGGATGGCGCGCGCCAGGATCAGTGGCCGACTAGCGTGACTTGCGGCGAGGAGGTCTTGTCGGCACGCTGAGCTGAGTTCGGTATATTTAAGTTCATCCCATTTCAACAGAGGCTATCCATGAACAGACTCTCGGTACTGCCAGCACTGCTCGGAATTTTGCTCGCATTTAACCTTCAGGCTCAGGAGGCTCGATCCTTTTCCGTCGAAGCTGTGGGTTCCTTCGACGAGCCATGGAGCCTCACCTTCCTGCCCGACGGTCGGATTCTGGTCACGGAAAAGAAGGGCAATCTGCGCGTGGTGACGCAACAAGGATCGCAATCCCGGCCGATTGAAGGCCTGCCGGATGTTGATTACGGCGGTCAGGGTGGGCTTGGTGACGTGATATTGCACCCGGATTACGCCGACAACGGGGTCATTTACTTGAGCTACGCCGAGACCGGCGTTGGCGACACGCGTGGCGCTGCGGTCATGCGCGCCGTCCTAGAGCTTAGTGAGCGAGGAGGCCGACTGGCCGATGCGGAGGTGATTTGGCGCCAGTACCCGAAGGTGCTTGACGACGGACACTACGGTCATCGCCTGGCCTTCGACGACGACGGTTATCTATGGGTCTCTTCAGGTGATCGCCAAAAATTTACTCCGGCCCAAGACATGCAGAGCAACATGGGCAAGATTCTTCGCCTGGAGGACGACGGGGCGATTCCGGCGGACAACCCGTTCGTCAATTACATCGACGAGGATCCCCTGGTCGATGGCGTCGGCCCGTACGACGAAATCTGGAGCCTGGGCCATCGCAATCCCCTCGGCATGGCTTTCGACGCCGAGGGCGAGCTTTGGGTGATCGAAATGGGCCCGGCCGGCGGCGATGAGCTCAATCGAATCGTTCGCGGAGCAAACTATGGCTACCCCGTGGTTTCCAATGGCGACCATTACGACGGGCGCGAGATGCCTGATCACGACACCCGCCCTGAATTCACCGCGCCAGCAATCACCTGGACGCCCGTTATCTCTCCGGGCGACCTGATGATCTACGGCGGCGATTTGTTCGCGGACTGGCGAGGGAATGCGTTCGCGGCCGGGCTGTCATCTCAGTCCATTGTTCGCATCGGTTTCGACGGTGATGGGGCGACCGAACTCGAACGCTACGACATGGGCGCGCGTATTCGCAGCATCGAAGAAGCGCCGGACGGCAGTATCTGGGTGCTCGAAGACGAGCGCGGGGACAGTCGCGGTCGGCTTCTTAAGCTGACGCCGCGGGAGTAGGCGGGCGGCTATTGAGCACCGCGTGAATCGGAATGTGGTTTTGCCAGGTGCTTCGACCGGTTATCGCTGCTCTGACGTCCCTCCCCGAAATAGAGTGGTCTAAGCGACGAGGCGCCGGATTTCTCTCGCGTAGATGATCGTTGAACGAAAAAAGCCCCGGCACCTTTCGATGCCGGGGCTCTCATTTTGCGCTTTGGCCCGCGCGATCAGCCGGCTTTTTTGGCCGCCTGACGTTCCTTCTCCGCTTCGATCACTTTCTCGGCAATCTGCTGCGGGCAGGGCAGGTAGTGGGAGAATTCCATAGAAAACTGACCACGGCCGGACGTGATCGTGCGCAGGTGGCCGATGTAGCCGAACATCTCTGCCAGCGGTGCGTCTGCCTTCACTCGGATGCCTGTCGGCGTTATTTCCTGATCCTTGATCATGCCGCGGCGACGATTGAGGTCACCGATCACATCACCCACGTTGTCCTCTGGAGTAAATACGTCAACTTTCATGAACGGTTCGATCAGCTGCGGACCTGCTTTTGGCATTGACTGGCGGAACGCGCCCTTCGCCGCCAGTTCAAAAGCAACAGCTGAGGAATCAACTGCGTGATAGCCACCGTCGAAAAGCTCGACTTCGACGTCCAGTACCGGGAATCCAGCCAGCGGGCCAGCTTCCATCATTCCGCCGAAGCCTTTCTCGATCGCCGGGAAGAACTCTTTCGGCACATTGCCGCCGACTACGGTGGATTGGAAGTTGAAGCCCGTGCCGGGTTCGCCCGGCCGGATGCGGTAATCGATCTTGCCGAACTGACCGGAACCGCCGGATTGCTTCTTGTGGGTGTAACTGTCTTCTACGGGTTGAGTGATCGTTTCCCGGTAGGCCACCTGAGGCTCACCCACCTCCAGCTCTACGCCGTAGGTTCGCATCAGGATGTCGACCTTAATATCGAGGTGCAACTCGCCCATGCCCTTGAGGATGGTCTCGCCGGAATCCTGATCGGTTTCTACCCGGAAGGACGGATCCTCGGCAATCATTTTGCCGATGGCCACGCCCATCTTCTCACTGCCCGCTTTGTCCTTTGGTGCAACGGCGATCGATATGACGGGCTCCGGGAAGACCATGGCTTCCAGAGTGCAGGGGTGTTTCGGATCACACAGGGTGTGGCCGGTCTGCACATTCTTCAAACCGACGCAGGCGAAGATGTCGCCGGCCTGGGCGGTATCGATCTCATTGCGATCGTTGGCATGCATTTCCACCATTCGGCCTACGCGCTCGGTCTTGCCGGTCGCTGAATTCAGAATGGTGTCGCCTTTTCTAATCGTGCCCGAATACACTCGGACAAAGGTCAGCGCACCAAAGCGGTCGTCCATGATCTTGAAGGCTAATGCGCGGAACGGCTCGTCAACGGAAACAAGTGCCGTCTCGCCGATCGGATTGCCTTCTTCGTCGGTCAGGTCCTGGGGCTCCACTTCGGTGGGGCTTGGCAGGTAATCCACGACCGCGTCGAGGATCAGCTGCACGCCCTTGTTCTTGAACGCCGAGCCGCAGTAGGTCGGGAAGAACTTCAGCGTGCGGGTCCCGTCGCGGATGCAGCGCTTAATGTCCTCCATGGAGGGCTCTTCTCCGTCCATGTAAGCCATCATCACATCATCGTCCATCTCGACAGCCGTCTCGATGAGGTCCTGACGGTACTTCTCGACGTCATCGACCATGTCGGCAGGGACATCGGTGATCTCGTAGTTTTCGGGTAGTCCGGAATCGTCCCAGATCCATGCCTTGCGGGTCAGCAGATCAACCACGCCCTTGAACTTGTCTTCCGTGCCAATCGGCAACACCATCACCAGCGGATTGGCGGCCAGCACGTTCTTGACCTGAGCAACAACGCGGTAGAAGTCAGCACCCACGCGGTCAAGTTTGTTGACGAAAATGATGCGCGAGACCTCGGAGTCGTTAGCGTAGCGCCAGTTGGTTTCAGACTGGGGCTCGACGCCGCCGGAACCACAGAACACGCCGACGCCGCCATCGAGCACCTTTAGCGAGCGGTAGACCTCAACGGTGAAGTCCACGTGTCCGGGGGTGTCGATGATGTTCAGGCGGTGATCCTTCCAGAAGCAGGTGGTCGCAGCGGACTGAATCGTAATACCGCGCTCCTGCTCCTGGGTCATGAAATCGGTGGTTGCGGCACCGTCATGCACCTCACCGGTCTTGTGGATCTTGCCGGTCAGCTTCAGGATTCGCTCAGTCGAGGTGGTTTTGCCCGCATCAACGTGCGCGAAAATTCCGATATTTCGGTAGTGAGATAGGTCACTCATGATTCAATTCGTCCAACTGGATAAGGTTCATGGATAAGCTAATGCGCGCTTTCTGGTGCCTGCTACGGCCGCGCCGCAGGGCGCAAGGGCGGAAAAATTGCTCCGCCAAAACCGGAAAACGCACTCTACGGCGCTCACCTTCGGGTGGCACCGTTTGAAGAAAAGCCTCGTGGCACGCTTTATACACAAAAATGAGCGAAAAGCCAAAGGTTTTCTGCTCTGAAGCCCACGCCAAGAGGTTGTAAGAAACACTGACCAGGCCTCCTCAGATGGCATCTGAGCATTTTGCTCAGCTGGTCTTCTTCAGGAGAATGCCACTGTCAGTGCTTTCCTTAGGGTCAGCCGAGTGGGGGACACCTACGGATAAGTGAGAAGACCATGCAGCAGGTCCAAAAGTTCCGGTTCGAACCCATAGAGTTTCCTTGCCCTCAGAGCCCTTCAGCTCAGGGGGCCAGGCAAATTCTGTCGCCGCGTCGCGCGAGGCGGTACCCGCGCGCCAGCACTGCACGGCTCTGAGGGCTGTTGCGAAAGCGCACGGGGTTGGTGTGGTTAAAGTGGACAAAAATGATTTTTCTGCGCTCAGAGTCCGGCAAGGCGTCGAAACGGTCCATGCTTGCAGCGACGCGGGGATGGGGAATGGTCGACATGTCCCGGCCAGGGATTTCGTTGTCGTCATAGAAAGTCGCGTCCAGGAATGCGTGGTCGACCTGAGCAATCAAGTCTTCCACCCGGACGCCGAATTCCGACTCCCATTCGCTATAGCTGTCGAGATCGGGAAGAAACAGGACGCTTCGCCCCGGCGTCTCGATCACAAACCCCACCGTTTCTGAGTACTCATCGCGATGTGGAACCGGATGGGCGGTGACCTTGATACGCTCAGACAGTTGAACTGGCACTAGTGCCTCAATGCCCGCGATTCGGATGTTTTTCAAACGAACGAGCTGATCCCAGGGTCCGTTGGTACTGAGGTAGTTGGCCATGCGCGGCATGGCGTAGACCTCAAGGGAATCGGCATTGGCTGCCTCAAACCCAAGAAACATCAAGCCGCCATAGTGGCCCATGTGCGCATGAGTCAGAAACAGGCCGGAGATGCCTAGCCCGGCCAAAGGGCTGGGCGCTAGCTCATCAAGTAGCGCCAGCTGGTCGGTGATAAATGGCGTCGCCTCGAACAGGAAGCGATTGTTGGTTGTGTGATCGACAAGCGCTGCCGAGGTAGCGAAAAGTCGCAGGTCGGGGGTCTCCCAGGCCGGGTCATCTGGATTTCCGATCTGCGGTGCGCCGGCGTCCTGGCCGGCGCCAAGAACGATCCACTCCACCTCACATGGCGATGGCATCGTCTGCGTGGAGCCTAGGCCTAGGAGGATCAGAAAAAGGGTCAGCATGACTAAGGAGCCTCTGTTTCAAGCGTTGAAACCCAACAGGGACGGGCCTTTGCGTGCCACTCTACGCGTTTCGTCGCCTCATTCGGATTGACCAAACTTCGCTCGCCAAAGCCACGACGGGTGCCCCGGCAAAGACACCGTCGCGCCCGCGCAGAATAATTCAGAAGCTCCCTAGTTGAGATTGCAAGGTGTAGGAGCGAAGGTTTCGGGAGATCAGCGATCAGAACCGCAGGGTCATTCGCGATGTGGCAAAAGCCTATCATGCTGACGGGCGGCGGTTCAGCCCTGGTCGGCATCGGTACTGGAAGCGAGCGCCGTGGGGTCGTCGACAACTTGATCCACGGCTTCAATTGCTTTTTCGACCTCGTCAACGGCATTCGGCCAGCTCGGCGACAGGCGCAGCCAGCCGTCCGGGCTGGACACGCTGACTCCCAGTGCGGCTAGAGCACGCGCCCAGTCCGGCGCGCTCTGTCCACGAGGTGGGCGGACGCTCAAGGAGCCGGATCGGCCGTCGGGCGTACTCATGCGGGCGCTTTCAAAGCCGCGGGAAATTAACAGGGGTTCCATGGCGTCGTGCCATCGCTGGACATGCTCAAGAACCGCCTCGACGCCGATTGTTTCGATCAACGCAATACTGGCTTCAAGTCCGGCCGCGCCCAGGGAATTAAAGGTGCCAGCTTCGACCATCCGTGCACCGTGCTGGAAGGGGCGATCGTAGCGTAGATGGCCAGACCCGTTGGACAGGAAGGCGAACGGGTTTTCATGGCTGAGCCAGCCGGCCACGTTCGGGTGCAGTCGATCGGCCACCTCGGGCGCGACCCAAAGGCAGCCGAGGCCCTCGGGGCCCATCAGCCATTTATGACTGCCCGTGGTGAGGTAATGAATTCCCATCTCAGCGGCGCTGAGGGGCACGATGCCCGTTGCCTGGATAGCGTCAACGAACAGCTCGCTACCGTGACGCTGGCACGCCTCGCCGATGGCCTCCAGGGGCATGCGCTGGCCCGTGGTGAACTGAACGGCGCTCACGGCGATCAGTCGAACGCCCTTGGCCAGAACGTCGTTAAGCTGATTCAGCGCCCGTGCCCGATCATGACGAAAATCCTCGGCGTCCAGCCAAATGATTTCCAGCCCTTCGCGCCGAGCGGCCTGCTGCCAGGGAGTGATGTTGGTCGGAAATTCGCCCTTAAACAAAACGATCCGATCGCCGCGCTTCCAGTCGAGACACAGGGCAATAGCGAGCACGCCAGCGGAGGTGTTTGCAACCAGGCCGATGTCCTCGGTCTCAGCGCCGACCAGTCGGGCAAACTGGGCGCGGAGGCGATCCCGGCAAGCCATTTCCTCCACGTACCAGGCCATGCCCATTTGGCCGTAGCCGTTTAGACTGCGCTGCACGGCAGCCTGCACTGGCCGACTGGGCGGTGACAGCGAGGCGTGATTCAGATAGACCTGTGGTTCAAGGTCAGGGAATAGGGCGCGGCTGCCCAACCGGGCGACGTACTGCTGACTAGATTTCTGGGGGGCTGCCATCCGCAACGTCCATTAGAAGCTACCCGTCTATTGTGCCGTCTTCCCCGGAGCGTTCGTGACGGATTTGTTGGTGATGTGATGGCATACTTCGCCTTGGTCAATTAGTCGAATCATTCGAGGACAGCCATGAAATCGCTATTTGGGACCGCCTTGGTGGCAGTTTTGAGCCTTCTAGGGTCGGGTCATCTTGTTGCCCAGGGCATGGATGAGGTCGAAATCGAGGCCGTCGAATTGCGCGATTCGGTCTACATGCTGACCGGGCGTGGCGGCAATATCGGTCTTGTCGTGACTGGGGACGGTGCCTTCCTGATCGACGATCAGTACGCGCCTCTGACGGATCGAATCCTGGCGGAAGTGGCATCGATCACGGATCAGCCGATCCGCTTCGTTCTGAACACCCACTGGCACGGCGACCACACGGGCGGCAACGAGAATCTGGCCGAGCGCGGGACCGTGGTCGTCGCCCACGACAACGTGCGCCAGCGCATGTCGACGGAGCAGGTCAGTGAATTCTTCGGGCGAACAACGCCACCATCTGTTGATGGTGCCTTGCCTGTCATCACCTTCAACGATGAGGTGAGATTTCACCTTGGGGATGAAACCATCCACGCTTTCCACGTGCCTCGGGCCCACACCGACGGCGATTCCATTGTCCATCTTCACGAGGCTAACGTGATCCACGCTGGTGATGTGATCTTTTACGGGCTCTATCCTTTCGTCGACGGTGAATCGGGCGGCTCGCTTCCCGGGCTGATCGACGCCGTGGACCGAATCGCTGACTACGTCAATGAGGAAACGATCATCATTCCCGGCCATGGTCCACTGATGCGTGAGCGTCAGCTCGGTCAATACCGCGCCATGCTGGCGACCGTGCACGAGCGCCTGCGGGCGCGCATCGACTCCGGCGAAGACCTCGAGACCATTCTGGCCGCCGACATCACCGCCGAATACGACGCATTCTGGGGCAGCGGTTTCATTCCGCCCGAACGCTGGGTGGAGTTGCTCTTTACCAATATGACGCGCGAGGCGTCGAACGAGCATGGCCACGGTGACGGTGGCCATCACGAGCACTGACTCGGTGCGCCCTTAGCGCATGGCCTCGCCAGGCCCCGCAGATCCTGCGCTAGTTCAGGCCTATCGAGCAACGATCTATCGCGCCTTTGGGCCATCACCCTTCGACCTTCGGGTGGCGGAATACAGTTCGGCCCTGGACCGTTGGCAGCGCGACTGCGGTGTGAGCTGCAGTGCGGTGCTGACTGCGGCCAATCCCGGCAGTCGGCGCCTGTCTGTTCATTCCAATGACGAGCGCTATCGGACCCTGCGTGCCCAACTGCAAGACCGCATGGTGCTGGCCACGGAGCACATTGATCCGGCGGGTGAGTGGCCGATCGAGCGCGGTCTGCTCGTCGCCGGCCTCGCCGCCGATCAGGCCCGGCGGTGTGCGCGACGCTGGGGACAGATCGCCTGGCTCCAGATCGATGCCGCCGCCACTCCCGCACTGATGTTCAGTGATTGATGAAAGCCTGACCGCATTGGAAATCATTGGTGATTTCGTAATCGGGTCGGCCGAATCAATTTTCACGTGGGCGTTCTCCGGATAACTTCTTTCTCGCACCCGAAGACTGCGGGCGATAACTTAGAAATTTCCTCCCGACGAGCTGACTGTCTCGGCCGTCGAACGTCAGTCCGGATTCTGCCCGGATGACTTGCTGACCTGGAGGGCCTGAAACTCCTCTTCGGCCTGGATTGGTGCGGAGGAGTTCCCCGTGGGGCATTGCATCCACTGCTCGGCACAGGGCTCGAGGCAGGCGAGCTGCGTTTGCAGCGCAGGTGTCAACGCGGCGCTCAAGCCGGCGTCCAGCTCCCCTTCGAAGGCGATGACGCGGGACTCGAACTCGGCGAAGCTGGCACAGCTACATTGGCAGGTGCTGGCGGCCGGCTGGCCGCCCGACAGGGCGATCAAAACAAGAGATAGGAGCAGGCTCGGCTTGCGTTTGTTCATGGCTGCGATTCATCAGGAGATCTGACTTCTAATACGCAGTTCGTGAGCTCGTTCTGCCAGCCGTTGTGCTCAGGGCAACTCCGAGGCGCAGTACTGGTCCGGCGTCAGTCGAATGAACGGCACCTGGCCCGTCAGCGGCGGCGATCCGTCGCTATTGGTGCTCAGCGTGTAGTCCAGCGTGGCGGATTCGCAGTCGTGAAATTCGATTCGAGCCGCACCGACGGCGTCGTTGCTGACGGCAGCATCAGCGGCGAACGCGCCGTTTCGCGTGTTGAAGATCGTCAGGTTCGCGACGGATCCGTCCAGATCGCCCTGAAGCGTGAACCAGCGCTGGTCCGCGTCACCAATGATGGCGTCTTCGCTCGCCGGCAAGATGTCCCAGGTCAGCCAGCCGGCGAACACCTGGCCTCGCGCCGGTATCAGGTCCACGAGCAGGCCCTGGCCCTCGGCGTCGGGATCGAACCAGAAGCCATTCAGGCCCGCGTTGGCCGTGAATTGAAAGGGCGTCTTGCATTCGCTCCGATCCAGTTGTGCATTGATCTGTTCGAAGAGCGCGACAGACTGGTCATTGAGATTGACGCCGAAATTCTCGACGTAGAGCATGCCCCAATCACCCGCGATCGGTCTGAACCAGGGCAGGGCATCGAAGGCCCCCTTGCTGCTCATGGCAACGATATCGGCTCCCGTTTGATCGTAGTGCAGCCAGCCACCGAAGCCGTAGCCCAGCTCCAGTTCCTGAATGGTTGGCGGCGCATAGACGACGGGCTTACCGCTCATCTGATCGTCAAGCAGAGTCGCCATGGCGGCGTCGCTAAGAAAGCGCTGGCCGCGGTAAACGCCCCCGTTGGCGAGCATCTCCAGCACTCGGCGATAGTCGCGCAGGCTGGCGCGCGCCGACCCGCCGATGCGGTAATTGCGCGTGGCGCCCAAGCCCTGAAAGTCAATCGTGCTCAGGGCCAGTGGGCCGCTCAGTTCGCGTTCGACCAGGGCCTCCCAGTCGGCGCCGGCGACGACTTCAGCGACTCGTCCGGCCACTTGCATCGAAAAGCCCCCGTAGGAGAATTGCTCACCCGGCGCGCCTATCATCTCGACGCAGCAGGCGATCAGACTGACCGACTCGGCCAGAGACAGGGAATCGTCATTGAGGATCACTAGATCGGGTTCGGGCTGAAGATTGCCGTCACGATTGCCCGGTAGTCCTGCCGTATGCGAAAACAGCTGGCGCATCGTCATTGCGCCCTTCGCGTCGCTGAATTCTGCCAGGTAGTCAGACACCGGCGCGTCCAGATCGATCAGTCCACGATCAACGAGGCGCAGGATGACGAGGCCGGACAGCAGCTTGCTGGCCGATGCCAGCGAAACGACGGTATCGTCGTCGAAATCACCCGCGTGATGGATATGGCTGGTCAAGGAATCCGTGCCAGCAGCGAGTGATGCCCCGGAAAGCGATGGTCGAATGGAAAGCAGGTTTTCCAGGGCCGCGTTTTCTTCTGACCAGCTGCAGCCCTCGGCCAACGCCTCTCCGGCGAGCCCCAAAGTCATCGCCAGCATGAGGCGCAGCCAGCGCGTTCGAGCGGGCGGTTTGTCCGTCATGGGCATAAGCATTTCCATTTCGAGAACCCGTGGTCAGTGTGCCTGACACGGCCCGTCGCATGGGTCACCTGGCGTATCGAAAGGTCACGAAGCGTCAACGATCTTGACCCGATGGTCAGTGTTCTTGTGGTCAGAGTTGCAAAATCCCTACAAAACAATGTCTTGTCTGACTGCGGGCCGTCACGTCGGGCCGGTCAGGGCCCGGTTGACGGCGACGGGCCGCTCGGTGCCCGTCATCCGGCGAAGGGCTCGCAACCCGATGCCGCACGATGTCGACCATCGTCTATGACCATTGGCCTGGGTCGGCGGGCGCTAGCGGTGCTAATCTTTAGGGCTTAGGAGGCGCCATACGGCGTCCGACAGGGATTGTTGATAAGGAACGTTTTCATGCTTGAATCACGCGCTCGTCTTTTTTTCGGATTGCTCGGTCTTGTTGCGGTCTTTCTTGCTCCTGCGCTCTCGGCGCAGGACGATGAGGTCACGCTCGAGCAGCGCCTCGCTGGTCTGGAACTGCGAACGGTCGGACCCGCGTTCATGTCGGGTCGGATTGCTGATATCGATATTCATCCTGATGATCAAAGCCTCTGGTATGTGGCCGTCGGATCGGGCGGGGTCTGGAAGACGACCAATTCGGGCACGACCTGGACCAGTCTCTTCGATGGCCAGCCGTCCTACTCCGTCGGGTCGGTACTGATCGATCCGAACAACCCGAATACGATCTGGGTCGGCACCGGTGAGAACGTGGGCGGACGACACGTGGGTTACGGCGACGGGATCTACGTGTCGCATGACGGCGGCAAGAGCTGGCAGCAGAAAGGGCTGGAGGACTCGGAGCGCATTTCGACGATCATCATTCATCCAGAGGACTCGAACACGCTCTGGGTCGCGGTGCAGGGTCCGCTGTGGTCGTCGGGCGGCCAGCGGGGTCTCTACATGACGACCGATGGCGGGGAAACCTGGGAGCGCACCCTGGTCGGGGACGAAGGCGACGATGTCTGGACCGGTGTGACCGATATCATTATTGATCCGCGTGATCCGGACGTGCTCTACGCGGCCACCTGGCAGCGCCATCGCACGGTGGCGGCCTACGTCGGCGGCGGGCCGAATTCCGGGGTTCACAAGTCGACCGACGGTGGTCGGACTTGGGCCAAGCTGGGCGGTGGGCTGCCGGGCGGCAACCTAGGGAAGATCGGACTGGCGATCTCACCGCAGGATCCAGACGTGGTCTACGCGGCAATCGAAACCAATCGTCGCGAGGGTGGAATCTGGCGCTCAGCTAATCGCGGAGCCTCCTGGACCAAAATGTCGGATCAGGTCGCCGGCGGCACTGGACCGCACTACTATCAGGAACTGTACGCCAGCCCACACGCCTTCGATCGGATTTATCTGATGGATGTTCAGGCGCACGTCTCCCACGACGGCGGAGCCACCTGGCTTAATATCGATGCCGAATCGAAGCACGTCGACAACCATGCCGTGGCGTTTCGCCCGGACGATCCCGACTACCTGCTGTTCGGCACCGACGGTGGACTCTATGAGTCCTTCGACCACGCTGAAACGTGGCGCTACATCGATAACCTTCCGGTGACCCAGTACTACAAGGTCGCAGTGGATGACGCCGAACCCTTCTACACCATCTACGGCGGCACTCAGGACAACAATACCCAGGGCGGGCCGTCGCGCACGGATAACGTGCACGGCATTCGCAACGCCGACTGGTACGTGGTGCTGTTTGGCGACGGTCATCAGCCGGCCACCGAGCCTGGCAATCCCGACATCATGTACGCGCACTGGCAGCAGGGCAATCTGGTCCGCGTCGATCGCACGACCGGTGAGATCGTCTACATCCAGCCCCAGCCCGAGCCGGGAGACGCGCCCGAGCGCTGGAACTGGGATGCGCCGATCCTGGTGAGCCCGCACAACCCGACGACGCTCTTCCACGCCTCCCAGCGGATTTGGCGTTCGGACGATCGAGGCGACAGCTGGCGTCCGATCTCCGGCGATCTGACCCGCGACGAGACCCGAATCGAGCTCGATGTCATGGGTCGGCAGTGGAGCTGGGATGCGTCCTGGGACCTCTTCGCCATGTCGAAGTACAACACGATCACCTCGCTGGCGCAGTCACCGATCGACGAGAACACCCTCTATGCCGGCACCGACGACGGGTTGATCCAGGTCAGTCGCGACGGTGGCGAGAGCTGGCGGGAGATCGAGGCGGGCGACCTCCCTGGCGTCCCGGACACGGCCTTCGTCAATGACATCAAGGCCGATCTATTTGATGCCGATACGGTTTATGTGGCTCTGGATAATCACAAGTACGGCGACTTCGCGCCTTATCTGCTGAAATCCACGGACGGCGGGCGTCGCTGGCGCTCGATTGCGGACGACCTGCCGGAACGGCATCTGGTCTGGCGCGTCGTTCAGGATCATGTCGACCCGAATCTGATGTTTGCCGGGACCGAGTTCGGCCTTTTCGTCACCATCGACGGCGGCGGGGAATGGGCTGAATTAACGGGCAATGCGCCGAACATCTCCTACCGCGATCTGGCCATCCAGCGCCGCGAAAATGATCTGGTCGGCGCGACCTTTGGCCGCGGCTTCTGGCTCCTCGACGACTACACGCCACTGCGCAACCTCGACGATGAGACGCTGAGCGCCGAGGCGGCCCTCTTCGACCCGCGCGATGCGCTCTGGTATATCCAGCGCGGCGTGCTCGGCTTCAACGAAAAGGGCTCTCAGGGCGATAGCTTGTACACCGCTGACAACCCACCGTTTGGCGCCGTATTCACCTACCATCTGGCCGACAACTACGACACGGCCGAGCAGACCCGGCAGGCGCGGGAAAAACCGCTGATCGAGGCGCGCGAAGACGTGCCTTTCCCGGGCTGGGACGCGCTGGAAGACGAGCTCCGCCAGCCCGATCCAACGATGTTGTTGACCGTCCGCGACAGCGACGGCAACGTCATGCGTCGGATTGAAGGCCCGGCCAAGCGCGGCTTCCATCGCGTGGCCTGGGATCTGACCCTGCCGTCGCCGGTGGCCATCGGTGGCAGCGGCGGCTTCGGCGCTGGCGGCGGCTTCATGGTCGTGCCGGGTTCCTACACGGTGGAGCTCGCCAAGCGCATCGACGGCGAAGTAACCCCTCTGGGCGAGCCGCAGTCTTTCGAGGTCAAGCGCATGCGCCAGGGCGCGCTCGAGGGTGCAGAGCCGGAGGAGACGGCAGCTTTCTGGCAGCAGCTGGCGGCACTTCAGCGCCAGACCTCGGCTGCCGGCCAGGTCATCGGCGAGGCGCGGGCCAAGATCGACGCCATGGGCCAGGCGCTGGAACGCAGCCAGGCGCCGGCGGGCGATCTCGACGCGCGACTCTATCGTCTCGATCAGGCCCTTTATGAGATCGCCGAGCAGCTCGAGGGCAAGGCCTCGATGAATCAAGTGGGTGAGCTTCAGGCGCCGACCGTCGGCCAGCGGATGTTCGTGGCCATGATCGGGACCGGTCGCTCGACCTACGGCCCGACGCCGACCCATCGTCGTTCTCTCGAAATCGCGGAAAACCAGTTTGCCGTGATTCGCGACGAGCTCAACCGACTGGTCGAAGAGCGGATTCCTGCCCTTGAAGCCGAACTCCTGGAGGCTGGTGCGCCGTGGACGGCGGGGGGATCGATTCCCGAGGGCTGAGTGCATTCATCAGCGTCCTGGCAATGCCAGTTTGACGACGACACCGGCTCGGCCTCGCAAGGCCGAGCCGGTTTTTTGTTCATTGATCGGGGTCCAGTTCCGCGAGTGAGCGCCGGGGAAGCTTTGATCGCGCTTGTTCGCTGAGGGTGTCCTCGCCGAGGAGATAGACCAGGGTCAGCCCGTCCACTCGTCGTCGGGCCAGCGGGCCGCCGTCGTAGTCCGGGGCCACGAAGGGCGAAGCGTCTGCGTCACCATGCTCGCTGCTGATGAGATGGTAGAAGGTCGGATAATTCGCATGGATGAAGCAGTGGTCGATCGCTTCGAGGTCCGGGTACAGGGCTTTTACCACTGAATCCATCGAGACGTAGATGCTCCACTCCGGCGGCGGTTCCACCTCATCGATGACCAGGTGGCAGGGCGAGCCGGACGGCCAGTCATAGTCGTCTGCGATTCGCAGCGCCTGGCGAGCGAGCTCGGCGTTGGCGCGGCTGAGGTCGGAAAAGTCGCGTGCCTGCTGATGGGTGCCGCCGGCGAGCAGGGCGATCAGGCCACAGACGCCGATGAGCACTGCGAGCTGGCGCGGCGCGACGTCCGAGGCGATGACCCGATCCAGGACCATGGCAAGCAGCAGGGCCAGGCCGGCCAGACTCATGAAGTACAGGCGCGACTGCATCGCCGCCTCGACCGAGGACATCTCTGCGGTCAGGGCCAGGGCATTCAGTCGCACCACCGGCGCCTGAAGCAGAGCCGGGAGCAGCAGCAGGCAGAGCCCGATCAGAAGCAGCGGCAGCCTGGACCCGGCTTGACGGGCGAGCGGCCGGCCAACCGGTAGCAGCGCCACGACCAGGCAGGCAACGAGCAGCGCCTGGAGGGCCGCCGGCCAGGCCAGGTGCTGCTGGAAGCCGACATAGCCCGGTGCCACGGCAAACCATCGCATCAGGCCTTCGCTGAGTGATGTCCACAGTCCGGCGCCGCCCACGATGCCGGATCCGCCCGTGCCCAGAATGGCGGCCCGCCAGGCCAGGAAAACCATTACCACGAGCGTGCAGAGCAGGCTGGCCCACTGGGCACGCCAGAAGGACTCGCGCTGCGTCCAGGCCTGATGCTGAAGCATCACCACGCAGGCCGCGGCAGCAATCAGGCCGATCTCCTTGGACAGGGCCGCTGCAAGCAGCGCCAGCAGGGTGGCAACAAGATGCCTCGACCGGCCGTTGAGCACGGTGCACCGCGCCTGATGAAGAGCGATCAGGGAAAAGAGCAGCGCCAGCACGTCGAAGCGAGCCGACCACCACAGGGCTGTGCCGACAGCCACGGGATGAGCTGCAAACACCGCAGTGGCCAGGAGCGCGGCCAGTGCGCCGA